>Ga0207773_100450_pt1 | contig 16315 bp, 13 predicted proteins | sample TtaePargueraPR_2_FD_187281 | JGI IMG/M metagenome (GOLD analysis project Ga0207773, IMG submission 187281) | Aerobic enrichment media microbial communities from Bioluminiscent Bay, La Parguera, Puerto Rico - Tt and M1 (3) (SPAdes) | ecosystem: Environmental > Aquatic > Marine > Unclassified ...
ATTTCTTTTTTGTAATTACGTGGATAAAGTTTTCTGATGTTTTTGTGCTTGGTTTCCATGATATATTTTAACGGCTTCTTTCATGCTTACCTATTTTAGCTTAAGCCTATCTGGTTTTTTATGGTTTTATTCCCTTAATTACATGGGCATAAATAAATTTTTGGAGAAACCAACAGGATTTAATTATGAATTATTCATTATTACCTCCCTGCAATGAACTTAAAGGCATAATTAGTCATTTTTGGGTAGGTACATGGGATGAAAGCTCACGGAAACCGAACAACAACTATTATATAATAGCCAACAGCTTGACTGAAATTACCTTCGCTTTCCAAAATAACAATCCCCAGGCGGAATTACTGTTTTCAACTGTTCAGGGACAAACCTTCCTGCCCCATCAAACTCCTGTGGACGGGTTCTATCACCTAATGGGCGTATCAATATATTCTTACGCCATACCAAGTCTATTTAATATCCCTGCTTCCGAACTCAATGGCGAATTCATTCCGCTCAATACATTTTTAGGCAACGAAGGCAGGATATTAACTGAGAAAATTGCATTAGCAACCTCCACATACGACCGAATAAAAAGAATTGAATATTATTTTAAAGGACTGTTGAATAAAAGGAGAATGGAGGACAGGCTCATTTCAAAAGCCATACATCAAATGAGGCAAAGTAATGGTAATTCAAAAATCATTGATCTATCCAAAGATTTTTCCCTTTCACAAAAACAATTTAATAGGCGATTCAGGGAGTTTTCAGGTTTTAATCCTAAAATGTATGCCAGAATCCTCCGCTTTGAATCCTTGATAAGGAATTATAAATACCGGTCAAAGCTAACAGAAGCAGCCTATGCTAGCGGATATTACGACCAGGCGCACCTTAATCATGAATTTAAGGCATTCACAGGCTTAAGCCCTAAAGAATTTTGGAAACTGAGTGAATAATGACGAATGTCCATTTTTTACAATTTTTATCCAGCCCTTTGGAATACTTTTGAGGTACACAATTAAAATATTTTCCCGGGTGAGAAGAAGAAAGCAGATAAATTAATCATCAAGGCATAAAGATAAAAGCCTGAACCAAGCATAGCATTAATCCATGAACGAAAGCATACAACCAACATCCACAGCAGAAAGAATACCTTCCCTGGATTTTTTACGTGGTATCGCAATTTTTGGGATCCTGTTTATAAATATTGAATCATTTGTCTATCCTAATCCATGGAGTTCCTGGCAATATGGATATGAAAGCCCAATAGATCACAATACGCGATTTTGGGTGTATTTTTTAACCCAGGGTAAGTTTTATACCATGTTTGCCATGCTCTTCGGAGTGGGTTTTGTCATTTTCTTGGAGCGAATCCAACAAAGGTCGTCCGGGTTAAAACCCATAGACATATATGCTAGAAGGTTATTATGGTTGTTTGTAATTGGGGTCATCCATGCCTATTTTATTTGGGACGGAGATGTACTCTATCATTATGCGATCTGTGGTTTTTTGCTGCTCCCCTTTCGATCAATAAAAAGCAAAAACCTATTGCTTATTGTGCTTTTTTTGGCCTCACTCCTACTGGTAAAATCCTATGACAGCACCAAAAAAAGATATGAATCATTGACGAATTACACAGAAGCCCTAAAGGTCGAGGAAGGCCAAAGAACAGCCGCCCAATCAAAATTGATTACCTCTTGGCAAAACCGGTATTCTAAAAAGTCACCAATTCTTTCTAAGGCCGAAATCCCCAAAACCAGCTATTGGGAGGGGGTCAAGGATACCTACGAGCATCTGCAGGTGCACAAAGGAGCATTTTATTATCAATCCTTGATCATATCCTCCTTAATTGTTATGATATTAGGGATAGTTTTATTCAGAACGGGGATCTTTTCAGATTATAAATCATGGAAATATTATTGGGCTATCAGCATTTCTTTCCTCCTTTTTGGATTGACAATCAATTATCTCCGTTACTATCACTGGAGCTATGAGGACCATGTGCCCATTACAGAGACTTGGAAAGCATTGCTCTTTACCTTCCCAAAAGAGGTTTTGGGGATTGGGTATGTTTTGGTATTGAATGGACTTTTCCAGCGATATTTAAAAAATGTCCGGATAAAAATCTTCACAAAAATTGGCCGAACGGCCTTATCCAATTATATATTGCAAAGTTTAATTTTAGGAATCCTCTTCCATGGTTATGGGCTTGGGTTGTTCAATAGTTTTTCAAGGTTTGAACTTCTGGCATTTGTTTTGACCATTTGGGCCATTCAAATCCTATTGACCTTTATCTGGCTGAAATACCATAAACAAGGTCCCCTGGAATTTATTTGGAGAAAACTAACCTATGATTCATTCAACAAAAAAGTGTAAATGAAGACATTCAAGCAAATTACCCTGGGTTTTACCCCTGTATTGATATTTTTATTAATAGTTGGCCAAATTGCGGCATATGCAGGGATGCTGGTAAATCCCTGTCACTTTCCAAATCATTCCCCAAAAGACCAACATAAGGATGGCTTGCAGTCCTATATAAAATACAATGCTGAAATAATTGCCTTGACCAATGCCACCGTAATTGATGGTACAGGAGGACCAATTAGGCAAAATCAAACGCTGATTATCAAAGATGGGATCTTTCTGGAAATCGGACAGGACTCGAAGGTTGACATTCCTGCCAGTGCTATGGTAATAGACCTAAATGGCAAAACCATAATTCCAGGTATTGTGGGTATGCATAACCATTTGCATATACCCAGGTTTCCCGATGTCGGGGACATGGCCGCCAAGCTTTACCTAGCATCGGGAGTCACTACCATCCAAACCTGTGGAGCGGCTTCTCCAGTTCAAGAAGTAGCCTTGTCAAAAAAAATAGCCGAAGGTCTGCAAATTGGTCCTGATATTATCCCTAGCGCACCTTTTATAACAGGCAAAGGGGGGAACCCCAACATGGTAATCCCTAGAAATGAACAGCATATTCGGGATACCATGCAACACTGGATAAGCCAAGGGGTAAAATGGTTTAAAATCTATCGAAATACACATCCTGATGATTTAAAAACCATTATTGACGAAGCCCACAAAAATAAGTGCAAAGTCAGGGGCCACTTATGCGCTATTACTTTTGAAGAAGCTGCCCTACTAGGTATCGATGGGATCGAGCATGGATTAAACAGCGCCAGTGATTTCCGTTCCAATAAAGATTACGGTGTTTGCAATGGAGGAAGGGCATATATGGATGAACTCATCATTGACATGCCTGCAGTAAGGAAACTGCAACAATTAATGATTGACAATAAGGTTTTTCTGACCTCCACCTTATCCATCTATGAAGCCAGTGTGCCCAACCGGGCATTTGCGGATGAAAGAAGTCTGAGGACCATGTCCCCTTATCTAATTGGTCAGTACCAAGAGCGTAGAAATAGGTTTGATCAGGAAAGTGATGATTTTACAAGGGAAAAAAGGTTAAAAAGGATTATGGAATTTGAATACCAATATTTTAAAATGGGCGGGCTTTTATGCAGCGGAGTTGATGCCGGAAGGCACGTTCTTCCAGGTTTTGGAGATCAAAGAAACTACCAGCTTTTGGTAGAAGCAGGTTTCACCACTGAAGAGGCCATCCAGATTATGACCAGCAATGGTGCCAAAGCTTTAGAGCGTGGAGACATTGGTTTAATACAGGCTGGTAAAAGGGCTGATTTAGTCATTTTAAATGGGGATCTGAAAACGGATTCCTCTTCCATTGAGCAGGTTGAAACTGTTTTTAAAAAAGGTATCGGCTATGATCCTGAAAAAATATTGGATGAAACGAATGGAAAATTCGGATTAGACTAATAAAATCCAGTAAAACAAAAAATGAAGCTTACCGTTCAACCCGAATTGTGCGTTCGGAATCGTTATAGCCTGTCCCGGCTTCTGTCGGGAAGAGCTGAAAGTGCAAGAAAATCAATCCCGATCTTGCAATCGGGAAGCGTAGCGACTGATTTTATCCGCCGCAGATCAGGTCGTGACTGATAGGCCAATGCATATTTCGGGTTCAAGAAGAAAATCTATTCATTTTCTGCAATTAGACTCATTAAAGCCCAATCTGCCATTAGGAATATATAAAATCTTTTGACCATTAATTCATTAAACATTTCCTTAAACCGGACTCAAAAAATGATACACTTTAAATTCAAACTTTTTATCACAGGCATATTAATGTTGTTTGTTTATCAACTGTCCTTTTCCCAGGAAAAGTCAATTTCCATCACCATTGATGATGTTCCCAATACCTCCAAGTACCAAAAGGATGGCTTTACACCAGTATTATTGAATGTACTGGATTCCCTGAATGTTCCCTTTACCATATTTATAAACGAGGAAAAAGTTTACAAAACGGATTCCTTAGTCAAAAACAAGCAATTATTGGAAGCTTGGATCAAAAATGACCTTGCTTTGATCGGAAACCATACCTATAGCCATCCAAGATATTCAGATATTGGGCTGGGGAGATTTGTACAGGACATTGAAAAAGGAGAAACCTTAACCAAGGAATATGTTTCAAAGCACCACAAAGAATTGAACTACTTTAGGTTCCCATTTAACGATCTGGGAAATGACTCCCTTCAACATGTCAGTATACAAAATGTTCTAAGCAGGAAGGGTTATATCATTGCTCCTTTTACGGTGGAAAGCTCTGATTGGATGTTTGACTTTGTATATCAATATTATTTGAACAAGGGTCAACTCCGGGAGGCCCGTAAAATAGGCGAGCAATATGTCGACAAGACGATTGAATTGGTTAGATTCTATGATTCTTTAGCAAATAAAATCTACCATCGGCCTGTCAAGCATATTTATCTTTGTCATGACAATGCCATTAATGCTGACTATATGGCCAAAATAGTTTACAGGTTGGAGCATGAAAAATACAAGGTCATAAGTTTTGAAGAAGCCCTGACAGATCCCATCTATAAACAAGCGGACATTTATCATAAAAAATGGGGCATAAGTTGGTTATACAGATGGATGGATACACAAAAAGAGCGGGTTAAATGGATGAGGAAGGAACCTGATTTATCAGAAATCCAACAACTGTACGAACAGCTCACAAAGAATTAGTTTTTCTACTTGGATATTCATCTATAAAAATGGGAAAAGCCTCAGTAATTAAAGCTGAAAAATTTTGGAACAGGATCGCTAGCCACTATGATAAGGAAGAGAAAAAAGATGAGAAAATATATCATCAGATTATAGAGAAACTGATACCCTATTTAAAGCCCACCGATCGGGTTTTAGACTTTGGGGCAGGAACCGGGCTAATCACAAATGAAATAGCGAAAAATGTCCGTAAGGTTTGTGGAATAGATATTTCATCAAAGATGGTTGAGCTTGCTATGGCCAAGGCCGAGAAACGCAAGCTTAATAATATTCAATATTCACATGCGACTATCTTTGATTCAAGCTTGACCAAAGGCACTTTCGATGTGATCCTAGCCAGCTACACTTTGCATTTGGTGGATGAACCAAAAATGGTAGTCCAAAGAATAATTGAACTATTAAAGCCAGATGGAATGCTAATTTCTGTAACGGCTTGTATGGGCGAAAAGCCTATTATAAGTGGGTTCATGTCAATTTTTAGCCGATTTGGTTTTGTACCGAAAATCATCCCTTTTAAACTTCATGAATTAGAACAACTATTTTTAGATGGAGGCCTTGAAATTGTTAAAGTGGAGAAGTTGGCAGACACGTCAAACCAGTATTTAATGATAGCGAAGAAATAAATCATGGGCTTAGCAAAACGCAAAACAAGGCTGGCTGGTACCTTAATTATTGCTGGCATGGCAGCAGGGATTTTTAGTGTAGTACCTGCCATCGATTCATCCAACTATTTGACGGAGGCAGCTGCCAATTCCACTCAAGTAATAATTGGCGCTATTTTTCAATTTATCATGGCACTTTGCTATATGGGCTTTGCTATTTTACTGTATCCCCTTCTGAACAGCTTTGGAAAAAGCCTTTCCCTAGGTTTTTTTGGATTTAGGATACTGTCAGCAGCATTGGTGATTTTTGGAACCATATTGTTATTGGCAATTTTCGCTTTAAGTCAGGAATTTGTAAGCAGTTCTGCACAAAAATCTATGGAATTTAAGGTTATAGGGAATGTACTAAAAACGACAAGAGATTCCATAAACCATATATTCATGGTACTAGCCTTATGTGTAGGGAATCTTATGTTTTACATTTTGCTGATAAGGTCCAAACTAATTCCAAAATGGCTTTCGATATGGGGTGTAATCGGAACTTTACTGGCAGCCTCAGCAAGTATCTTGTTGTTATTTCGGATAGTGGAAGTTATTACAATCCAGTATGTGATTTTAAATGTTCCGATAGCCATATTAGAACTTACATTGGGGATTTGGCTAATGGTAAAGGGCTTTGATAATAAGTCAATGTCCTATGAATAATAAGCCTCACAGAGGGTTTGGCCTGTTCTCCATATGGCCAAAAATCCCAAAAACAAAAGATCCGACATATTGCCGGATCCATTGATGAATTTTTAATTCTGAAAGCTAGCAGGGCTAATCTAAGCATAACCTGTCAACTCTATTTTTTCCATTGTATCCTTAATAAAGGATCCATGACAATCATAATGCCCAATTCCCAACTATTGGTAATTGGATATGTATGACAGCAATTACTTTCTCAAAGCTTTAAAAGCATTGATCAAACCATTGGTGGAAGCATCATGCGAGCTTACTTTCTCATCACCTTCCAACTCTGGTAGGATATTCTTGGCCAACACCTTGCCCAGTTCCACACCCCATTGGTCAAAGCTGAAAATATTCCAAATCACACCTTGCACAAAGATCTTATGCTCATAGATCGCGACTAGTGAACCGAGGGTATACGGATCAATTTTCTTCACCAAAATGGAATTGGTAGGTCGGTTTCCTTCAAATACTTTATGAGGAGCCAGTTTGGCTATTTCTTCTTCAGATTTTCCAGCTTTGCTCAGCTCAGCTTTCACTTCCTCCAGTGACTTACCATTCATCAATGCCTCTGTTTGGGCAAAGAAATTGGATAGCAATTTCACATGATGGTCTCCCACGGGGTTATGGGAAATCGCTGGGGCAATAAAATCACAAGGAATCAAATGAGTACCTTGATGAATCAACTGATAGAATGCATGTTGTCCGTTGGTGCCTGGTTCGCCCCAGATAATCGGACCAGTAGTATAATCTACTTTTTCCCCGTTTCTGGACACATATTTCCCATTGCTTTCCATATTACCTTGTTGGAAGTATGCCGCAAAGCGGTGCAAGTACTGATCATAAGGCAAAATGGCTTCCGAAGAAGCTCCAAGGAAATTGGTATTCCATAGACCTATCAAAGCCAGAATCACGGGGATGTTTGACTCAAAGTCAGCTTTCTTGAAATGCTTATCCATGGCATGAGCACCTTCCAAGAGTTTCTCAAAATTGTCAAAACCAATAGCACAGGCAATTGGCAAACCGATCGCAGACCAAAGTGAGTATCTTCCTCCTACCCAGTCCCAGAAGGCGAACATGTTTTTGGTATCAATCCCAAAAGCAGAAACCGCCTCGGCATTGGTGGACAAGGCTACAAAATGCTTGGCAATGGCCGCTTCATCCTTGGCATGCTCCAGGAACCAAGATCTTGCACTGTGTGCATTGGTCATGGTCTCCTGCGTGGTAAAAGTTTTGGAGGCGATAAAGAAAAGGGTGGTTTCAGGATCCACTTTCTTTAGGGTCTCAGCTATATGGGTGCCATCCACATTGGAAACAAAGTGGATATCCAAATTCTCATTTTGATAAGGCTTCAAGGCTTCGGTTACCATCACCGGACCAAGGTCACTTCCTCCAATACCTATGTTTACCAAAGATTTAATGGACTTGCCTGTAAAACCTTTCCATTCACCGGAGTTGATTTGATCCGCAAAGACCTTCATTTGTTCCAATACGGCATTTACCTCCGGCATGACATCTTTTCCGTCAACTTCCACTGGGGTATTGCTACGGTTTCTCAATGCAGTATGGAGCACAGCGCGGTCCTCAGTTTGATTGATATGCGCACCGGCAAACATAGCTTCAATAGCTGCTTTCAGCTCCGTTTCCGCTGCCAACCCAAAAAGTGCTTTCATTACCTCGTCGTCTACCCTATTTTTTGAGTAATCAACTAAGATATCTCCAAAGCGAATTGAATACCGTTCAAATCTGGAGGTATCGGCAAAAAGTGATTTAATGGTTTGTCCTTTCTTCTCTTCAGAAAGTGTGGTCAGTTTTTTCCAGGCTGCCGTTTGCGTTGGATTAATGTTTTTCATGTGTTTGTTGTATTGGTTTAATCGGTCAAATAAAACCCAGTGTTTTTTGGGTTTGATGATTAAAAAGATCAAATGGAAAAATGACTATTTTAATCAGCTGGATTTTATCCGACTTTAGGTTGTATAAGGTCTTGCCGACAAAAATAAGACTTATATTTTGCCAATAAAACTAATCAAGAGTTGTTTAGATTAACATTTTGATAAAAGTTATTGATTATTTGAGAAGTTTTTCAGATTCACATCCAATCCGGTGAAAAATCTCACCAGTTCGACAACATTTCATTTAACCACAGATGAAAAGGATAAACACAGATAAGAGAATAATTACTTAAATCTGTGCTCATGTCTTTGCGTCTGTGGACAATTTAAACTATGTTAATGCGTGCTTGAACAAACTACAGCTCCAAGCTTATCCAAGCTGCAATTCGCCTGAAGGATTGTAAAGAATAAGGTCTCTTCTTTCCAGCTTCCATATTGTGATACCTGTTGTCAACCAAAAAGCCGATACTATCTATTGGCATATATTGTTGATAAGAATGGTTAATACTATCGAGTAACACTAGTTGATAATTAGATTTTGAACCTTGGTCAAAAAGTTGTTTTATCCCATTTAAATTTTCCTTCCATTGTAACTTTTCATCCTTCTTTCCATAAACCACCAGCGCAGGACAAGCTATTTTGGGGTAGTACAAATGGGGTTCATATTGGACATATGCAATTCGGTGAGGATTCAGCCAATTGATGGAATCCATCTTATAAATATCCTTAAGCTCAAGCTTCCCAAAGAATTTGGGGTATTTTTTCCTGTAGGTATTATAATAGTGTTTATTATTCTCCTTAAGCAAAATGTACATAGTATCCATATCTTCATTCCGATCAATGATATCAATGGTTTCCCTAACACACGAATACATAAGCTGTTTTTGTTCCTTATCTCCATGATAGATTTTATCCAAAGCTCCTGTAAACTGTGAATAGCTCAGTTCATCACCTGGAATCCCTTGGGTAGACATCATAACCACAAAGTCAATCTCACTATTTTGTGAGGCCGCAATTGCAACTGATGCACCTCCCTCACTATGTCCTAAAAGGCCGATGGAAGCATTTTTAAAACGTTGATCCTTTTTTAAGGCATCAAAAGCATCTAATGCATCCCTGGCCTGACCGTGCATGGTGAAGGCTTTCTTTCTCGCCAATTCTTCATCAAGAAAAGGTCGGTTGTCATACCGTAAAACAGCTATTCCCTTAGCAAGTAATTCTTCAGCTAAATCACTATAAAGTCCATTATAATCCCTTGAAGTAGGAAGAGGTGGTGATATTAGAATTACGGCTTTCTGAACAGAGTCAAAGCCATTAGGTATGCTTAATGTTCCGGTCAAAATTTGATTTTTACCACCAACAGCAAAGGAAAACTCCTCATTAAAATACCGATATTCACCTATACTATTTTCATCCAAAATCACTTTTTGATCAGATAAAGGCAGAATATTTAAGGCAATAAAGAATAGCAAACTTATCATGACGTCAGTAAAAACCTTCCCATTGATCAAACCACAGATGAAAAGGATAAACACAGATAAATAGTTTTGGCCAATACCAGTGTCTATCTGTGTCCATATGTGGATTATTAATTAAAGAGCTCAGGTATCCAAATTAATCCTGCTTCAGAAACTGTCTCAGCACATAATGAAGGATCCCCCCATTTTTATAATAGGCCACCTCCACCTCTGAATCCAGCCGGCAGAGCACCTCAAAATTCACCTCTGCACCTTTGACCTTCTTAGCAGTCACCTGCAGCTTTTTCATCGGACTAAGCCCATCTGCAATCCCAGATATGCTTATTGCCTCCTTGCCATCCAATCCTAAACTTTCAGCAGACTGACCTTCCAAAAATTGAAGGGGCAATACCCCCATCCCTACAAGGTTGGAACGGTGGATGCGCTCATAACTTTCAGCTATGACCGCCTTGATGCCCAAAAGATTGGTTCCTTTGGCTGCCCAGTCCCGGGAAGAACCGCTGCCATATTCCTTGCCTGCCAGAACTACCAAAGGTGTGTTGGATTCTTGATATTTTTTGGCAGCTTCAAAAACCGTCATTTCCTCATCAGAAGGAATATGGGTGGTGTATCCCCCTTCTTTGACTGCCAGTTGGTTTTTGATCCGCACATTGGCAAAGGTTCCTCGTACCATCACTTCATCATTTCCCCTTCTGGAACCGTATGAGTTGAAATCCTTGCGAAATACTCCTCTACCTACCAAATACTGCCCTGCTGGAGAAGATTCCGCAAAAGCCCCTGCCGGGGAAATATGGTCCGTGGTGATGGAATCTCCCAATTTCAGCAATACATGGGCTCCATTAATATCCTCAGGTTCTTTCACTTCTTTAGAGATGCCCTTGAAAAATGGAGCCTCCTTGATATAGGTGGATTTATCTGACCATTGGTAAACCTGATCACTGGGAGCTTTCAAATTTTTCCATTGTTCATTCCCTTCAAAAATCTCCCCGTAGTTCTTCTCAAAATCTTTTGGGTTGAGCACTCTGCCCATGACTTCAAAAATCTCCTCATTGCTTGGCCAAATATCTTTGAGATAAACCGGCTCTAAATTGGGGTCAAATCCTAGGGGCTCCTTATTGAGATCGACATCCACTCTACCGGCCAGTGCATACACTACCACCAGCATAGGTGACATCAGGTAATTCATTTTTACCTGAGGGTGAACCCGCGCCTCGAAATTCCGGTTTCCGGAAAGTACTGAAGCCACCACCAGATCATTTTCCTCTACAGCATGGGCTATATGCTTTGGTAGAGGGCCCGAATTTCCAATACAGGAAGTACATCCATAACCTACTATATGAAATCTCAATGCTTCCAAATCTTTCAAAAGCCCTGAAGCTTCAAGATAATCGGTCACCACCTTAGAACCTGGCGCTAGGGAAGTTTTCACCCAAGGTTTCACATCCAGTCCTCTTTCCCTTGCCTTTTGAGCTACCAAACCGGCACCAATCATTACACTTGGGTTGGAGGTATTCGTACAGGAAGTGATGGCAGCAATGACAATGCTTCCATCCGAAAGTACAAATTCCTCATTGTTGATTTTCACCTCAACGGTTTTCAACCCATTTTTGGTTGAAGTGGCAATTTCCACATCTTGGGGAAGTTCCCCGGATCTTTCCACAGGTTGACTCCCTCCTTCTCCAAACCATCTGCTCTTATCCCTTTTGTCTATAGGTATATATTCCCTTCCATGCACCTCCTCCAGCAATTCCCCAAACTTCTCTTTAAAATCCCTTACCAGAATTTTATCCTGCGGTCTTTTGGGGCCAGAAACGGTCGGTTCCACCGTACCAAGATCCAATTCCACAACGCTGCTGTACCGAACCAATTCCTCATTCTTTCTCCATAGCATATTGGCCTTTGCATAGTCCTCCACCAGCTTTATCTGATCCTCATCCCTGTTGGTTTTGGTCATATAGTCCAAGGTGCGGTCATCAATGGGAAAATAAGTCACCGTACAACCAAACTCTGGGGACATATTGGAAATGGTAGCCCTGTCCGGAACGGTAAGATTATCCAATCCCGGGCCGAATACCTCCACAAATTTGCCAACCACTCCGTGCTTTCTAAGCAGTTCGGTAATCGTCAAAACCATATCAGTTGCTGTGGTACCCAATGGCAACTTGCCCGTAAGCTTCAATCCAACCACTTCAGGCATGATAAAATAGATGGGCTGGCCCAAAAGAGCTGCTTCGGCTTCTATTCCTCCTACGCCCCATCCGACCACACCTATTCCGTTTACCATTGGAGTGTGTGAGTCAGTACCTACCAGCGTATCGGGAAATACATTTCCCTCCCTGGCAATCACCCCTTGGGCAAGGTATTCCAAGTTTACCTGGTGGCAAATCCCCATGCCAGGAGGAACCACCGAAAAGTTGTCAAATGATTTTTGTGCCCATTTGAGAAACTCATACCTTTCCCCATTTCGCTCGTACTCTACATCTACATTCTTCTTATACGAATAATCGGTTCCAAAATAATCTACTTGAACAGAATGGTCTACTACCAAGTCAACGGGAATAAGTGGATTAATTTTTTGAGGGTCCTTACCCTTTCTTACAGCCTCGGCCCTCAGTGAGGCGATGTCCACTACAGCAGGCACCCCGGTAAAATCCTGCATTAGCACCCGGGCAGGTTTATAAGGTATATCCTTATCTGAGGCTTCTGGCTTCCAGTTTAAAAGGGTTTCGATATGGTCTTTGGTAATTGCAAAATCGTCAAAATTCCTCAGTGCATTTTCCAATAGTATCCTGATGGAAAATGGAAGTTGATTTACCTTATATCCTTGATCCTGCAGTGCTGGCAGGCTCCAGTAGTTCAAGGTTCCTTTTGCAGACTTAAGTTTCTTTTTGATATTATAGGGATCAAATGACATATCTTCTAATGGTTATTTTGTAAAAATGAAAGACAATACTTTAACTGACTGTTTATCTGTTCGATTCCTTAATTTAACCTTTTTTACGCTAAATTGTAACCTGATGGACGGCTTGTTTTGATCATAAAGTCATCAAATACGTATTAAAATTGTTTCAATCCATGAAAGTCGCACTTTATATTATTTCTGCGCTTATTATCATCGCAAGCCTTATGCCATTGGTAAAAAAAGACTACTGGACTTTCAGAATTTTTGACTACCCAAGGTTCCAAAAGTTTATAGTAATATCTTGCCTGATAATCATCTGGTTTTTTGAAGACTATGGGCATTTAACAAAAGTAGACCTCGGAATCATCACCGTGCTTATTATACTCTTTTTTTACCTTTTAAGGCAGATTATTCCCTATACTCCCTTCAGTACTAAAATGGTAAAATCCGCCAACAAGCATGACCCCGCTACCTTGGAGTTACTTGTGGCCAATGTGTACCAATACAACAGGCAATTCCACAAATGCCTCCAAATGATAAAAAGGACAAGGCCCGATGTTATTATGCTTGTAGAAACCAATCAGGCTTGGGCAGATCATATGGCTCTGCTAAAAGATAAATACCCGCACCAGGTAGAAATCCCTATGGAAAACACTTATGGGATGCTTTTGTATTCCAGATTCCCTTTAATCGATACCCAAATCAACTACCTTATTGATGAGGAAATCCCATCCATCCAATCCAACTTAAAATTAGACTCGGGGCAATCCATCCGAATTTACGGCATTCACCCTACTCCACCTGTCCCGGGAGAAAATACCCATAGTACTGAAAGGGATGCTGAAATATTGATCGTCGGTAAAATGGCCAAGACATTTGGAAGGGCAACCATCATCATGGGAGACCTCAATGATGTGGCATGGAGCTATACCACGGAACTATTTCTTAAAGTAAGTGAAATGGGCGATCCAAGGCGGGGAAGAGGGATGTTCAATACCTTCCATGTCAAGTACCCATTTCTTAGATGGCCCTTGGACCACATTTTCTTAAGCAATCATTTTAGATTAAAAAAACTGAAAGTACAACCTTCCATCGGATCGGACCATTTCCCCATCAGCATCTCAGTGGTCTTAGACAAAGAAGTGCAAAATGAACAAATGGAAGCCAGTGAACAAGAACTGGATAAGGCCCAAGAAAAAATTATCAGCGGGATGGAAATCTAACTAAATCATGCATTTTGGAGGATAAAACACCCAAAAACAAAGATATATTGTAAACTCAGCTGTTTGGTGGCGTAATAGGATGATTATATACCACCATAACATTTATATGGGGATTCTTCTATTATCAAAACAACAAAAAGGCTGCTCTTTCAAGAAGTAGCAGCCTTTGATATTTTATGATCAGTGTTGGATCAGTCTTCTTCTTGGGCTTCGGCTTTTTCCTTTCTTTTATGAGCCTTTCTCATAATCCAGGCATACTTCAGTGCTTCCAGGTTTTCATTGAGTAAATTGGTAGTTACCTCTGCATTCTCCAAAGTCTGTTTGATATAATCTGCAAACTCTTCATCGTTCAGCAACATCCCCAAGGCATTATCAGAAGAGGTTAGCTTTCCGCTGGCCTGGTTAAAATTAGCCGCTGCAGAAGAAGCTTCCTGGCTTGTCTTCTCCAATTCACCGGCAGTCTTTTTCAAGCTTGCAAATACAGAGGTGTCATTGGTCAGCTCATACATCATTGTACCTTCTCTGTCAAAACTCGAAGTGAATTTTCTAAGATCTTCGGAAAGCCGATTGCTGTTGGACGAAGTCTCTTCCAGGTTGGCCACAATATTTCGGAAATTGTCTGCCAAGGTACTATCAGTAAGGACCGCCCCTATGATCCCTTCCCCATTGGCTATTTTTCCGGTTAATACCTTTAAATCATTGGTGATGGAAACGAGGTTTTGGTTATTCTCCTGCAATGTTTCCATCATACTGTCGGTATCAAGCGGCATTATTGCCTGAAGCCGATCGCCATTCTCTATCACTGGTGCCTGGGTGGTTCCTCCATAGATTACGATGATCTTATTTCCAATAAGCCCGTCGGAGCTGATAGTAGCTTTGGAATCCTTTCGGATAAATTCCCTAGTATCTGAATCTATGTTCATTTCGATTTCCACCTGGGAATCACCATAAAACCTAATATTGGTCACCGTGCCAATTTTCACCCCTGAAAACCAAACATTATTGCCTTTTTGCAAACCTTCCACATCATCAAAAACGGCTTTAACCTTAAAGCTCTGGACAAACACTTTTTGTTGGGCTCCAAGCGTCAATATCCCGGCCACCATAATGATGATGCCTATCAATACGAAAATGCCTACTACGACTGTTTTTCTATTATCATTTCTCATTATTTAATGAAATTATAGTCATAAAATGATTTCACTCTTGGGTCGGATGGATTGCCAAAAACATCCTCAAATTTACCTTCAGCACCAAAAGTACCGTCCAGTAATACCGCTATTCGGTCACCGGTATCTTTGGCGCAGGTCAAGTCGTGCGTAATAATGATGGAGGAAGTGTTGAAATTTTCCCTCACCTCATTGATCAGGTTATTGATATCACTACAGGTTATGGGATCAAGTCCTGCTGTGGGTTCATCATAGAGCATGATCTCCGGTTTCAGTATCAAGGTTCTTGCTATGCCTATTCTTTTTCTCTGTCCCCCTGATAATTCTGCCGGCATTTGATTGATAGTTTGTAAAAGCCCCACCGCATCCAATACTTCTTCTACCATTTTGTCCTTTTCGCCCCTACTAAGGCCTTTTACATTCCTAACCAAGGGGAACTCCAGGTTTTCTCTGACCGTCATACTGTCATAAAGGGCACTGGCCTGAAAAGAGAAACCTATTTTGAGTCGTAAATCATTAAGTTCCTTTGAGGAAAGTGCAGAAACTTCCTTGCCCAAAACCTGCATGGTCCCTTCATCCTGAGTGAGCAAACCAACCATGATTTTAATCAACACGGACTTGCCGGTACCCGATTTCCCCAACACCACTACATTCTCCCCCTTATAGAGGTCAAGGTTCACCCCCATCAGTACATCCAGGTCTCCGAAAGACTTCTCCAATCCCCTTACTTCTACTACCTTTTCTCTCATAGCTATGACATTCTGATAAAGTTTACAATCTGAAGTGCCAACAACTCTTCAATAAAGATCAGAAACATGGCCAAAACCACTGAAGCATTTGCAGCTTTACCCACACCTTCTGTCCCTTTAGAAGAATGATAGCCTTTATAGCAGCCTACTATACCTATGGTAAATCCAAACACCAAGGATTTTAATATGGAAGAAAAGATATCGAGAAACGAAATGGCCTCAAATACCTGTACAAAATAAGTCGGAAAACTCACACTTTCATTGCTGTTTACAGAAAGAAAGGCTCCCATCAATGCCACGAAATCCGTATACATGACCAATATTGGAATCATAAAGGTCGTGGCCAATACCCTGGTTACTACCAAAAATTTGAAAGGATTGGTAGCGGAAACTTCCATCGCGTCAATCTGCTCGGTTACTTTCATGGAACCA
>Ga0207773_100451_pt1 | contig 16263 bp, 8 predicted proteins | sample TtaePargueraPR_2_FD_187281 | JGI IMG/M metagenome (GOLD analysis project Ga0207773, IMG submission 187281) | Aerobic enrichment media microbial communities from Bioluminiscent Bay, La Parguera, Puerto Rico - Tt and M1 (3) (SPAdes) | ecosystem: Environmental > Aquatic > Marine > Unclassified ...
CGAAGCTTCAAGACCTCTTCAGCAAAACCAAATTTCAAAACAAAAAAGAACGATTTGGATCAAATGAACCAAGTTTATTTGATTTTTAACAACGTCCCAATTTTAATGGGACACTAGTGTATTGTTAAAAAAAGTTAATTTTTTGTAAAAATTTTTCTTCTGTAATAAAATTGCGATTGCAATTCTTGAAGTTATCATGTGATAAATAGGGTAAGATTTAACATTATTAGATTAATTAATAAATTTCACTTATTTATATTATGTCAATAGGTAATTTTAACGCAAAGAGCCTCTTAAGAGGCATGGGTTGTCTTTTTTCCTTATTAATGGTTTTTGTGTCTCCTCTCTGGTCATTGCCAGTACAGGCACAAGATTTAAACACAGGGCCCTCCTTTACCGCACGTCTTATCAATATTGAAGCCCCTGTTAATGAAACTTTCCGTTACCAGTCCACGCTCCAAAACAGTGCTGGAGAAACACGGATTTATGAGCTAAAAGCTGAAATTCCGGAAGGTTGGAGAGTAGCATTTAAGGCAAGGGGCAGTCAGATTACCTCCATTAATATGGAGCCAGGCAAAACGGAGAGTATTAGTATCGAGGTAAATCCGGCCTATGGTGCAGAACCTTCCAAGTACAATATACCCGTATATGCCGTTTCCGACAGGGACACCTTAGCGCTCAAACTGGAAGCCGTGGTGAAAGGAGCTTATGATCTTGAGCTTACCACGCCTTCAGGTCGCCTAAGCGGTGAAATTACGGAGGGCGAAAAAACTGAAATTCACCTAAAAGTAATAAATAACGGTTCCTTAGCTTTAAGGGATGTTTCCTTGTCTTCACAGGCACCACCTAATTGGGATGCAACATTTTCTCCATCTGAAATAGCACAGCTTGATCCTGGCAAAACGGCCGATGTCATAGCTACTTTGACGGTTCCGGATAAAACCTTGGCAGGAGATTATGTTAGCAGGTTTACTGCCAAGAATGCAGAAACTAAAAGTACGGCAAGCTATAGGATGACCGTCAAAACATCCGTGCTTTCAGGATGGATAGGTATCCTGGTAATTTTGGTCGCCATCGGTTTTGTTTTTTACCTAATTCGCAAGTTCGGTAGAAGATAATATTAACTATGGATAACCAAATCATAAAGCTGAGAAGCCTGACGAAATGTTATGGTTCCTTCCGGGCAGTCAATGAATTGGACCTTACCATAAACAAGGGAGAAATATTTGGCTTGCTGGGCCCCAATGGTGCAGGAAAAACCACAACCATTCTTATGATGATGGGGTTGACAGAGCCGACTTATGGTACCGCTCATGTTTGCGGTTTCAATGCCACAAAAGATCCCATATCTGTAAAAAGGCATGTAGGTTATATGCCGGATAGTGTAGGGTTTTACGATAATATGACTGCGCTCGAAAACCTGATGTATATTGGGGAATTAAATGGGATCCCCCTCTCGGAAGTGGAGGGCCGCGCACTTGATGCCATGAGAACGGTCGGGCTTGTGGGGGATGTCGTTCACAAAAAAGCGGCCGCCTATTCAAGAGGGATGAAGCAGCGCTTGGGATTGGCCGAAGTGCTTATTAAGCAACCAAAGGTCATTATTTTGGATGAACCGACATTGGGAATTGACCCAAGTGGCGTTAGGGAATTTCTATCCCTTATTTTTCAGCTGAGCCGCGAAAAAGGTCTTACTGTACTGCTTTCATCCCATCATCTTTATCAGGTACAGCAAGTATGCGACCGTGTAGGTATTTTTGTCAAAGGTGAACTTCTGGTAGAGGGCAATTTAAACACGCTTTCAGACCGGGTTTTTGCGGAAAAATCATACGAAGTGCAAGTGACTTTACAAAATGAAGTGGACCTGCCCTGGATAGACGAACAGGAAATACTTCAGTGGGAGTCTGTCCAAAAAGCTTCTGTAGAAGGACATGTTATAGAGATATCGAGCAGTAAGGATGTGACACCTGATATCGTCCGGTTTTTTGTGGAAAAAGGATACGATGTTACAGGTGTCCAAAAGAAGGAATATGGATTGGAGGAGATTTATCAAAAGTATTTTGAGAGTAATTTAATGGAGAATATAAGTCAATGAAAGCAATCATGGACTCTTTTGAAACGCATTCATCTAATATAGCAGGAATTCAGCCCCATCCTTTTTGGGTAATGGTCAGAAAAGAAATAGCTGGTCATATTCGCAGTTGGCGGTTTATCGTTTTGTTGCTACTTATAGTGCTTACATTTTGGGGAGCTACCTCAGTGGCTATGAGCAATATCCGTGAGGTGGTATCAAAAGCCAGCGATGCTGATGATTTGTTCTTGTACCTTAAGATACTGACCACCACTGAAGGGACATTGCCCCCCTTTCATGTGTTTCTTAATTTTTTAGGCCCATTGCTGGGGATCAGTCTTGGTTTTGATGCGATAAATTCCGAACAGCAAAACGGAACATTGACACGGATCATGGCTCAGCCTGTATACCGGGACAATTTGCTGTTGTCCAAATTTGTCAGTTCCCTGATCTTGGTAGGGGCATTGTTGATCACCCTAGTCCTATTAATGATCGGAGGGGGCATAATCATCACGGGTGTTCTTATTGAAGCAGAGGAAGTCTTAAGGATACTAAGTTTCACCATCATTTGTATGGTTTATGTGGGTTTTTGGTTGTGGCTGTCGATCTTGCTTTCCATATGTTTCAAACAGGCATCAACATCAGCGCTTACAGCAATTGGTATTTGGTTATTTTTTACCGTATTCTATCAAATCATCATTAACCTTGTGGCCAAAGCATTTGCTCCAGGAGCCAATGAACTGTCGCCAATAGAGATACTCCATTACAACGGGTTGATTTTAAATCTGTTGAGACTGGCCCCCAGTCAACTTTATACAGACGCTACTACCACCTTGCTAATGCCCTCGGTACGGAGTTTGGGGCCAGTAACGATGGAACAAATGGCCGGTGCTATCCCTTCTCCTCTTCCCTTCAAGGAAAGCTTGATGATCGTGTGGCCTCAGGTAAGCGGCTTAATAGCTGCTACGGTAATGTGCTTTGCATTATCCTATTACCTGTTTATGCGAAGGGAAATAAGAAGTTGATAGATAGGGTTAGCGGTATCTTGGGTATGGGAAGTATTTGCTCCCAAACCCAAGGTCCCGTACTTGATCAAATACTCATTTAATCAAATAGGGGGGCAAGATGAAGTGTCTTTTGTGCTTATTTTATTTAGTCTGAGATCCTTAAACCCGAAATATGCATTAGGCTATCTACGCAACGGCGCACTTGTATTGGGAACTGATCCGCTGCGCCGGATGCTTCAATCTCCAAACACTCTGATTTTCTTGCAATTTCAGCTCTTCCCGACAGAGGCCGGGACAGGCTATGACGATTCCTAATGCATAAAGCGGGTTTAAACTCAAAAAGGCTCAGTTGATATATTTTTTAAAGATTGATACAAAATTGAAAGGTACGGATTATGATAATATAAATTACCGGACATTTTTGAGCGTAAAAAATACAGAATAGCCACAAACTGGCCATAAAATACCAGAATCATAAATAAATGATACGGCTTCGAAATAGGTACAAACGTTTGCAAATTAACTTGGGTTCAAACTTCAGTTTATGGGCAGACGCATGCTATATCATTTAATTGCGGTAGGTTTAACAGAACACTTATTTGGTATTGATCCAATCTATAAGTGACAGACACCGGTTTGTTGATGAAGCAATCTTGTTGCACCAATGGGCCATCTCCCCGGACATGTACATCCACATCCAAGTGGAATGGTCCGTGTTTTAAAATCCTATCATTACTTCCATATTCTGAGACAGCAATTATTAAATGAATTATTTTCTAAAACAATATTTAAGATGAGATTATTGCTTTCATTAATTACTGTATTTGTCTTATTGGCCTGCTCAGAAGATGAAATTCCTGACTCCCCCTCTTCTGTGGATACTGAAAAGGGTAAAGCAAATGTATGGTTAACCTTGGGAGACCAGTCTATGTTATTGAGTAAGAGAAATCCGGTTTCCATTACGGGTATCAAGTCTACTTCCTTGCCCGTCATAACCATTGACTCCACCCAGCTCATGCAGGAAATCGAGGGTTTTGGGGCTTCGCTTACAGGTTCTTCTGCTTATCTCATGAATAAAAAAATGAATGCAGCACAAAGGGATGCCCTACTGAATGAGTTATTTGATGTTGAATCCGGGATTGGTATTTCGTACCTGCGGATGAGTATAGGAGCATCGGATTTTTCGCCTTTTGCTTATACTTATGATGATATGCCCACAGGCCAAACAGATTTTAATTTGGAACATTTCTCTATTGCCACGGATGAAGAGGATGTTGTGCCTATTTTTAAAGAGATTTTAAAAATAGCTCCGGATATTAAAATTTTAGGTTCGCCGTGGAGTCCACCGGCCTGGATGAAAACCAATAGCAACCTGAAAGGAGGGAATTTAAAAGAAGAAGCTTATGAGGTATATGCAAGGTACCTTGTAAAATACCTGAAAGCTTATGATGAGCATGGTATAACGATAGATGCCATTACCCTCCAAAATGAGCCTTTGTACAAGGGGGCGCCTTATCCTTGCATGGAAATGACTTCAGAAGAGCAGCTTAAATTTATTAAAGACCATGTGGGACCTTTGTTTGATTCGGAAGGAATAAAAACCAAAATTATTATCTACGACCATAACTGGGACAATACCGATTATGCCATATCCATTTTAAACGACCCGGATGCGAGAAAATATGTTGCAGGTTCGGCCTTTCACGCTTATGGAGGGGAAGTTGGTGCGATGAGTATCGTTCACAATGCACATCCGGACAAAGGTTTATATTTTACCGAAATAGGGGGAGGGGATTGGTCACCCGGTTTTAGTGTAGATATGCAGTGGAACATGAATAATATTTTTATTGGCACAACTAAAAACTGGTCTAAAAACGCTTTGCTGTGGAATCTGGCATTGGATCAAAACGGTGGGCCAAATAACAGTGGAGATGAAATTACCAGAGGGGTGGTCAAGATAGATAACACATCGGGTGAGGTCACAAGAAACCCGGAATTCTACGCCATTGGCCATATGTCTAAGTTGGTAAGGCCTGGAGCCATCCGGATTGGATCATCTTCTTCAACCTATATTTCACTGCTCAATTTCGTTGCATTTATGAATACCGATGGAAGCAAAGTACTCGTTTTGGCAAATTCGGGGCAGGAAACGAAAGCTGTAACCGTAAAACAGGGTGAAAAGCAGTTTAACTATTCTATCCCCGCAGATGCTGTTGTTACCTTGGTTTGGGATTGATCATGCGTGTCGATATTGTCCAAGTAGGATATTAACGGTATATATCAAATGAAGTAATTATTGAGGAAGAGATGCTCTATGGGCAAAAAAGTGAAAGGCTACGAGTGGTTACGAACCTTCAATTTACCATGTAAAATATCATTCAAGATCGGGACGAATGTTTCCCGATCTTTCTTTTTGATATTTTCATAGCCTTGGTAGCTTTTTAAATGTTCTCCCATCAGCTCGGATGAACAGTTTCCAAGATGCTCATCAGGTATGTGATAGAAAATTTGTTGATCAAATAATGTATAACTTGTTATTTTTATATTTGTTGTTTCCGACCATATAAAATAATGAACATAGCCAGAATAACCTATCTTATCCTTTTCTCAATGGCGTTGCTTTCTTGTGGATCTGCAGACCATAAGAAATTTAAAATCGGAGTTTCACAGCCCACTATAAATGATAATTGGAGACAAACCATGTTTAATGAAATGCAGCGCCAACTGTTATTTCATGATGATATCGAACTGGTGTTCAAGCATGCTAACCATATTCCGGATTTACAGGTTGAACAGATTCAAGAACTGCTCAGCGAAGACATCGATTTATTAATTGTTTCCCCTTCAGAATCCCAGCAGTTAAAACCCGTTATTGAATCGGTATACGCAAAAGGTATTCCGGTCATCTTGCTGGACAGAAGAATAGATTCGGATCAATACACTGCATATATCGGTGCTGATAACATGTCCATTGGTCAGGAGGTGGCCAGGTATACATATGGTCTTATAAACGGTAGTGGGAGGGTATTGGAATTATATGAATCCCCCCGTGTAAATCCTTTCGTTGAAAGGAATTTAGGCTTTCAATCCCAAATCCAGAATTACGCTGATATTATAGCGGATACATGCCGTGCGATATTACATCATGGGACAGCCGATTACATTAATCTAATCCAGAAAAATCATTACGATGTTATTTTTTCACATACCGATTTGGGAGCATACCTGGCCCATCAGATCGCAGATTCCCTGGGGCTTGCTGATGGTGTCAGCTTTATAGGGATTGATGGTTTGCCCGGGCCCAATGAAGGATTGGATTTTGTGGACCGGGGCATATTGAAAGCTTCATTTTTGTATCCGACGGGTGGTGATGTGGCTATAGACGTGGCGGCCACCATATTGCATAATGAGCCTTTTCAAAGAGAAACACAGCTGCAGTCCATGGTTATTGATGCCAATAATGTGAAGCTGATGCAACTACAGGTGAATAAGCTAATGGAGCAGCAAAATGACATTCAAAGCTTGGGGGGAAGGCTAAATGTGATAAGAAATGTCTATAGGACCGAGCGAACACTTAATTATCTGTTTGCGGGGGTGACATTCATAGCCATTGTCTTAGGTGCTTATGCTTTCAAAGCCCTGATGGATAAAAGGAGATCCAACAGGGAACTGGAGATCATCAATGAAAAGGTGGTGGCTTATTCCAAACAGGCAGAAGAAGCGAATCAGCAGAAACTTACCTTTTTTACCAATATTTCACATGAGTTTAGGACTCCCCTGACATTGATATTATCCCCGCTTGAAGAACTGCTGGAGCGAAAAGACCTGAGTCACTTGAGAAAAGAGCATAACCTTATAAAGGCCAATGCATTGAGACTTTTAAGGTTGGTAAATCAAATCATGGATTTTAGGAAGATAGATGTTGGGAAAATGCAGATCAGGGTGACCGAATCAGATTTGGTAGCGTTCGTTGGAGAGGTGGTGGAGGCATTTCAAAGGCCTGCACAGAAAAAAGGGATACAGTTGTTGTTTACACATGAAAATGATTTGATCCCCTTGTGGTATGACCGCAGTATGCTGGATAAAGTACTCTTTAACCTTTTGTCAAATGCATTGAAATTTACCCCTAGAAATGGAAAGATCAATGTGAAGATGGAGCATAACCATCTGGAGGGGCATGTACTCGTCGTAGTAGAGGATTCGGGGACGGGGATGTCCAAAAAAGATCTGGAAAATGTGTTTAGCCGATTTTATCAGGGCGAACAAAACCGATCTCTTGGAACCGGAATAGGCCTGGCCCTTTCTAAAGAGATTATTCAATTGCACCATGGTGAAATCACCGTGCAAAGTGTCATGGGTAGGGGTACACGGTTTGAAATAAGGTTAAAGACCGGTAAGGCTCATTTTGATGAATCTCAGCTAGCTTCATCTATGAATGACCAATTGCTCGAGGATTCTTCCATCATGGAATTTGACATTTCGGAAATGACGGAAACTGATGAGAATACCGATTTAAATCTCAATGAGCACACATTGCTAATTATTGAGGACAATCGCGAGTTAAGAAAATATCTGGTGCAGCGGCTGAAGAAGCGATACAACATTGTCGAAGCTGAAACAGTGAAAGAAGGCATACACAAGGCTTACGAAGAGGTTCCCGATTTAATTATCTGTGACCTCATGCTTAAAAAAGAAAGCGGATATGATGTGATCAGGACCCTCAAATCTGACGTTCGGTCCTCTCACATTCCTATAATAGTACTTACTGCAAAAGCGGATACCAATGAACGCATCGAAGGAATAAAACTTGGTGCTGATGATTATATCACCAAACCATTTAGCTACAACCTGCTGGCAGAAAGGGTCAATACCCTGCTGATCAATCATCAAAAGCTACGTGAACACTACCTAAGCGAATTACCTTCCGAGACCCAGCCCGTCTCGGCATCCAAATTGGACAAGAAGTTCATTAACCAGTTTGTGGCCATAGTGGAAGAGAACATCGCTAACTCCGATTTTGGTGTGAATGATATTTGCGAACAGCTAGGTTTGTCAAGGATACAGCTTTACCGAAAAGTAAAGGCAGTGCTTGGGTACAGTGTAAATGATTATATCAATAGCGTCCGCTTAAAAAAAGCCAGGCACTTACTGTCTTCCTCAGAACATACCATCTCTGAAATTTCCTATATGGTAGGGTATTCTTCAGCTCCCTATTTTTCTACTGCCTTTAAGAACCAATTTGGAATGACGCCGTCTAAGTTCAAAAAAGGGGAGGGCTGAAATATTTTTAAAAGAATGATACAGAATTGAAAGGTAGGGATTGCAATAAACCCTCATTTCTGACATTTTTTTGAGTGTAAAAAACATGAAATACCAATGAATCAGCTACAAATTACCGAAATCATAATAAAATGATACAGCTTCGAAATGTGTGAGAACGTTTGCATAATAACTTGGATTCAAAATTCAAGTTATGAGCAGACGTATTCTTTACTATTCAGTGGTTGTAGGGTTAGCAGGGTTCTTATTCGGTTTTGATACGGTAGTAATTTCCGGTGCTAATTTGCCCCTAAAGCAGTTGTGGCATACTTCTGACTGGTTTCATGGGACATTTATCATGTCCATGGCGCTTTGGGGTACAGTGATTGGAGCCCTATTTGGTGGAATCCCTACTGATAAGTTCGGTCGTAAAACAACCCTATATTGGATTGGGGTTTTCTATCTCATTTCAGCCTTAGGCTCTGCAATGGCCACCGATCCTTATATATTTTCTTTTTTCAGGTTCTTAGGAGGGTTAGGAGTAGGGGCTTCTTCCATAGCTGCACCGACTTATACCTCCGAAATCGCTTCATCATCAAACCGGGGTAAGCTGGTGGCCCTTTATCAATTTAATATTGTACTGGGAATTCTTGCAGCCTTTATTTCCAATTATCTGTTGGCTGGATTTGATGGGGCAAATGACTGGCGGTGGATGCTTGGGGTGGAGGGCGTCCCGGCTTTATTATACATAATATTGGTCGTGGGAATTCCCAAAAGCCCAAGATGGCTTATAATCCACAAAGGAAATGAACAAGAGGCCTTGAAGGTTCTTAGACTAACCTCTAGTGAGCATGATTCTATAGAAACTATCAACTTCATCAAGAAGGATCGTTCGGCTAACCAAGGAACCTCATCAAACTTATTTTCGCGAAAGTATACCTTTCCTCTTCTGCTGGCTTTTCTCATAGCTGCCTTCAATCAGTTGTCAGGGATCAATTTCATCTTGTACTATGCGCCTGAAATTCTGAAAAAAGCAGGGTTTGCTATAGAAGATTCCCTTCTAAGTTCGATTTCTATCGGCTTGGTAAATCTTGTTTTTACGATGCTTGGATTGGCATTGATAGACAAAGTCGGCCGAAGGCAATTGATGTACCTGGGTTCAATCGGGTATATAGTGAGTTTAAGCATGGTAGGGTATGGTTTTTACGCCGATTTAAGTGCCACATTCAAACTGACTTTTATACTACTCTTCATTGCCTCCCATGCTATCGGCCAGGGAGCCGTAATCTGGGTGTTTATATCAGAAATTTTTCCAAACCATATAAGGGCTTACGGCCAATCATGGGGAGCTGGAACACATTGGGTGTTTGCGGCATTGATCACTCTCTTTGGAGCAGTCCTTATCAATAAAATGGAACCATGGCAGGTTTTTGCCCTCTTCGCATGTTTTACCCTACTTCAATTGCTTTTTGTAGCATTTATGATGCCGGAAACCAAAGGAGTGCCACTGGAAGAGCTGCAAGCCCGCCTTACCAATACTGACAAGCGGGTTGAACCTGATTCCGAGGTGAGGCTGTCCACAGCCTCAGAAAAAGTGAACTGATTATACCAAAAGCCGCGAAATCTTCCGGTGCATTATAATAAACAAATATTATTCTATGACCAAAATAACTACAAGTATGAAGAAAAAATGTTTGAATTTGTTTTTGATACTGCTTATTCTCCCCTTTCTCTGCTTTGGCCAGGAAAGGATGGTAAGCGGTACAGTGACTGACTCGTCTACGGGTGAGCAGTTGCCAGGTGTGACTGTCCAGATAGATGGGAGTTCAATAGGAACGGCGACGGATGCGGACGGAAAATACTCCATTGAAGCATCCGTTGATGCGGTGCTGGTGTTCTCATTTATCGGCTATAAAACGGTAAGGGAAGAAGTTGGGTCCAGAACCAATATCAACATAAACCTGGAGAATGAACTTTCGGAATTGGAAGAGGTGATCGTTGTGGGTTATGATTCCAAAAAAGTTAAGGATTTAACAGGGGCCATTGAAACCGTCAATGTAGAGAACATCAAGGATTTCCCTGGTGGAAATGCCATGAAAAACATCCAGGGCCGCGTGGCTGGAGTTCAGGTATATACAGATGGTAACCCAGCCAACGGGGCAGTGGTAAGAATCCGGGGAGAAGGTTTGGGCAGATTGGGGAATAATGATCCTCTCTATGTGATTGACGGTATCCCTACCAAGTCAGGGATGCATGAATTGAATCAAAACGATATTGAGTCGATTCAGGTATTGAAGGATGCCTCGGCAGCGAGTATTTATGGATCACGGGCAGCCAATGGAGTAATCATTATTACGACCAAGAAAGGTTCTGACCAACTCCGGGTAAATGTGAAAAGCAATGTATCCGTAGAGGATTTTCAGTATGAAGTGAGGCCCTTGAATACTGAGGAACGGGCAAAGGTGGTTTGGCGGGCTGCTGTAAATGATGGGATCAACCCAAATTCGGTATCTCCTCTTTATACTTATGACTGGAACGGTGATTTTGCAAATCCGGAGCTGAACAAGATCCTTTTTCCTGAATATATTGATGGCACCAGGGAAATGCGACCAGCCAACACGAACTGGTTTAAGGAGATCACAGAAACATCCATTATACAAGACCATAATATCTCCATTTCCAACGGAAATAAATCCGGCAACTATTACATGTCGCTGGGATATTATAATCACGATGGAATCATCAAGTATTCCAATTTTGAAAGATATACTTTTAAGCTAAATTCTACCTATAAGGTTATCGAAGATGTACTTACGATAGGGCAGAACTTCACGGCAACAAACCAGTCGGCCAACAAAGTGAACGACCAGGCCAGTTATGCGGCCGGATTGGCATTTGAACAGCAATCCATCGTACCGATCAGGACTGAGAATGGCAGTGATTGGGGTGGCCCCACCGGCGGTATTACAAATGCGGATAACCCAGTACGTGTGATAGAAGACAGCAAGCACAGTAAATACCATTTTAACCGCTTTCTCGGTAATGTATTTATGGAGCTCAAACCGGTCGACAACCTGAGTCTTCGCTCTAGCTTTGGAGTGGATTTTAACCTCTTTTATTGGCGTGACTTTAAAAAGGCCTATTCACCGGGGAGTCTAAATTTCCAGGATCAATTGGTAAACGTGCACTCACGTTACGGAAATTACGTTTGGTCAAATACAGCAACTTATAACATAAAGCAAGGAGATCATCACATTACTCTTCTGGCGGGCTCTGAGTCCATTTCCTATCAGACAGAGGAATTTTCGGCTTCCCGAAGGGGATTTGCGGCACAAAACCTGGACTTTGCGTATTTGAACCAAGGGACAGAAAATGTTCAGAACGGAGGTTCAGGTACCAAATGGACGCTTCAATCCTTCTTTGCTAAGGCAGACTACAACCTAAAGGACAAATACCTCGCTTCGGTGATCGTTCGAAGAGATGGTTCGTCACGGTTTGGTGCAAACAACCGATGGGGTAACTTTCCCGCAGCATCAGTGGGATGGAGAGTAAGTGAGGAAGGTTTTTTGAAAGGGAGTAACCTATTGTCGGAGTGGAAGTTCAGAGGCAGCTGGGGGTTGACCGGTAATCAGGAAATTGACCCACGTGCTCAATACACTATTTTTGAGCCCAGATATGCCACCCAGTCCATGTTTACTTTCAATCAGGATAATGGCACAGCTTACGATATCTATGGAAATAATTCCGGTCAACTTCAATCAGGATATGCCAAGGCACAAACAGGAAATCCCGACTTAAAATGGGAGACATCCGAAACAATTGATTTTGGGGTTGATTTTGGCTTTTTTGAAAATAAGGTGTCCGGCTCTGTCGATTATTATGTGAAAGAGACCCGGGATATCCTGACCTCAACACAACCGGTGGCAACAGAAGGTGAGGGGGCCAATAGGTTTGTCAATGCGGGAACAGTAGAAAACCGTGGACTTGAAATCGTTTTGGGCTATGCCGGAAGTATTAACATCGGACCTAAGCCACTCTATTTTAATGTAAACGGTAATATGGCAACCCTTTCCAATGAAGTTAAGGAAATCCCTCTTCATGTACTGAACCAATTTGGAGGGAACGGTGACGACCTGACGATCATTGGTCGAAATATAAATTCTGTATATGGGTATGTGGCAGACGGGCTCTTCCAGAGCCAGGAAGAAGTGGATGCCCATGCCATTCAGTCCGGTGCAGCACCTGGGAGGATCAGGTTTAAAGACTTAAATGGGGATGGTGTAGTGGATGATCAGGACCAAACGTTTTTCACAGTCACTTCACCTGATCTTCTTTTTGGATTAAACCTTGACATGACTTATGGTGCTTTTGATTTCAATGTGTTTTTTCAGGGGATTTCCGGCGCGCAAGCTGTAAATGGATGGAAAATCTTCACGGATTTAACTTCCATTAATGCGGGCTCCAATTACGGACAAAGGACCCTTGACGCTTGGACACCTGATAATACGGATACAGATGTGCCCGCTTTGACCACCGTGGATAATAACAACGAGTGGAGGGTTTCTACCTGGCGATATGAAGATGCTTCCTATGCCAAATTGAGGAATCTTTCTGTGGGATATACACCAGCATCACACTTCATTTCGAAGATAGGGTTATCTGAGGCACGCATCTATGTGGCCGCACAAAACCTGCTTACCATCAAGTCCAAGGATACCCACATGCAAGATCCCGAAACACCGGGGGCAGGCTTCCCTGTACCTAGACGGTTTTCCTTAGGACTGAATCTTACTTTTTAATTCAAAAAAATTGATTTAGAAATGAAATGGGTCCCTGAAGTTTCGGGATGAATTCTCCCGAAGTGACCCTTTGGGACAAGGCCCAAAAGAGATAAAAAAATATACTTATGAAAAGAAATATCAATATATACATTTTGATCCTTGCACTTGGCTTGTTTGCTGGATGCAACGATTTCCTGGAGGTAGCCCCACAGGCAGCACTGAGCGAAAGCCAGGTAACGACTGCTGAGAATGTGGACAAACTCGTGATTGCGGCGTACTCTTCATTGGGTAATGACCACTATGTAGCACCTCATATGCTTTGGCCATCAGGTGACCTAAGGGCAGGAGATGCCCACAAAGGGGGAAATGGTCCCGCCGATATTTTCGGATACCATGTGCTATCGGTTTTCAAGCCGATCATTGCAGATATGAGCTCCCTTCCACCGGATCTTCTGGATTTGTTTAACATCCGTTGGACAAGGGATTTCATTGGGATCTCCAGGGTGAATAGTGCATTGAAAGTATTGAACAATGTATCACTCGATGACGTGCCTTTGCGTGACCAAAGAATTGGAGAAATGAGGTTTGTAAGGGCGTTTTTCTACTTTGATGCAAAGATTCACTGGAAAAGGGTGCCGTTTATTGACGAATTCACCGAAGACCCGAAAGTTGTTTCCAATGTGGAACTTTCTGATCAGGAACTGTGGAACAAAATTGCTGAAGATCTGAAATATGCCGTGGAGGTATTGCCCGAAACTCAGAGCCAGATCGGTAGGATCAATAAGTTTCAGGCCATAGCATTTCTTGCCAAGGTTAAATTGTACCAGGCCTACGAACAGAGTGAAACCGATCACAGTGTAATCAATATCAATCAGGATATGCTAGAAGAGGTCGTGGAGTTATGTGATGAGGTTATCAATTCTGGTAAATATTCTCTGGTCCCTGATTATGCCATGAATTTTTTGAACGAATTTGAGTTCAATGATGAAGTTGTTTTTGCCATCCAACGTTCCATTGATGACGGTAGCCCTGATGGGAGGGGCTCATGGTCTGGTGCTTTAAACTACCCGCAGGATCCGGCCTGGGGCTGCTGTGGGTTTCATGTTCCTACTCAAAACTTTGTAAACGCATTTAAAACGAATGCAAATGGACTGCCGCTGTTTGATACCTTCAATGATAGCAACTATGAAGTAGCTACAGATGCTGTTGACCCAAGATTGGATCACACGGTTTCAATGGAGGGAAAACCGTTCAAATATGACCCTTCATTTGTACATCAAGGCGATGCATGGGCACGAAACCCCGGCACATATGGGAATTATGTTTCCATGAAGGAGCTTGACGAGCCTGATTGCGAATGTAGGGCTGCAAATGGACCATTTACCATAAGTTCACGAAATACGACGATCATCCGTTATGCTGACCTGCTCCTCTGGAAAGCTGAAGCCCTAATTGAACTCAACCGGGTATCGGAAGCATTGCCAATTATCAATGACATCAGGGACAGGGCGGCAAATAGCAAAGGCCGTCTTAGCAACGCCTCTATTTACAAAATTGGTTTGTATCCATCATTAGGTACCCAGGAAGAAGCGCGTGAAAAATTGAGGTGGGAAAGAAGACTGGAACTTGGACAGGAAGGTTGGCGATTCTTCGACCTTGTGAGATGGGGGATTGCCAAAGAAACTCTGGATGCCTATCAGGCTGTGGAAGTGTCAAGGACTCCATACTTGGTGGATTATGAATTTACGGCCGGAAAAAATGAATACATGCCTATCCCGCATCAGCAGGTTGTTTCCAGCAATTTTCTTTATGAACAAAACCCTAATTACTAAAAAAGATGAAACGACTAAATATTCTATATGTATCCTTATTTCTGATGCTATTGTTTGGGCGATGTGCGGATCTAGATTCGTTTGATGACCTAACTATAGATATCGGAGATCATCTTGGAGTGTCCATTACGGACATAAATGTGCCAGGAGCTGAAAAAGTGACTATTTCTGAGGAAACAGGAAAGATTATCATAACCTTCCCTTGCGGAACTGACTTGACCAGCATCACGCCTACTTTGTCCCTTTCAGATGGGGCGGAAGTAACACCTGAATCCGGGGAAACAGTGGATCTTTCCAAATCCAAGCAATACATGGTGGTTAATGGCAATCAGTTTAAGAAATATACTGTTTCGACAGAGATGAGCTGTACACCTGTTGGTGGTGACTTGATTTTCAATGGTGGGTTCGATAATGAGTCCGGATGGAATATTATCTCACATAATGCATCCGGTAATGGAAAACTGACTATTGCCGATGGAGTTGCCGTCTGGGACGAGGCGATCGATGTACCGTCTGGTGCTTGGGGCAATGAAGCCCATATGGGAATGTATCAAAAAATAGAAGTTGATGAATCGGGTGATTACCAGTTGGACCTTGACGTTACCATCAATGGTTTTGAGGAAGTGTGGTTTCAGGTTTGGGTTGGAACCAATGAACCCGTAGAAGGTGCGGATTATAGTGATCCTGCAGTAATGGTTCTTGCTGCCAATGCCTGGGATTGCAACGATACTCAGGGGACTTATTCAGGTTCACTGGCCGCCAATTCCTGTAATGGTACAGATGGCAGGATATCCTTGGAAGCGGGTACCTACTATGTGGTGATCAGAAGCGGTGGTTTCAATTTTGGCGATGGAGGTATAATAGTCGATAACGTTTCAATGAAAAAAACTCAACCCGGTGGATTGATTGCCAATGGTGGGTTCGATAATGAGTCCGGATGGAATATCATTTCACATAATTCATCCGGAAATGGAAAGCTGATTATTGCCGATGGAGTTGCCATCTGGGACGAAGCAATCGATGTGCCTTCGGGTGATTGGGGCAATGAAGCCCATATCGGAATGTATCAGAAAGTAGAAGTTGATGAAGCAGGTGATTACCAGTTTGACCTTGATATTACCATCAATGGTTTTGAGGAAGTGTGGTTTCAGGTTTGGGTTGGAACCAATGAACCTGTAGAAGGCGCGGACTATGGTGATCCTGCAGTAATGGTTCTTTCTGCCAATGCCTGGGACTGCAGCGAAACTCAGGGTACTTATTCTGGGTCGCTGGCTTCAAATTCATGCAATAATACGGATGGCCGTATAACCTTG
>Ga0207773_100452_pt1 | contig 16213 bp, 10 predicted proteins | sample TtaePargueraPR_2_FD_187281 | JGI IMG/M metagenome (GOLD analysis project Ga0207773, IMG submission 187281) | Aerobic enrichment media microbial communities from Bioluminiscent Bay, La Parguera, Puerto Rico - Tt and M1 (3) (SPAdes) | ecosystem: Environmental > Aquatic > Marine > Unclassified ...
GGAGGGCGCCGCCGCCATCGACGATCACGGAGGTCTTAGGGGCGAGGCGGGCGGCAAGGCGCCCCGCCGCATCGCGCCGGATGGCCTCGGCGACGGCGCGAAGGTCGCCGGTCTCGCCCGGGTCGAGCCCGGCGAGCGGCACGGCGAGGACGGCCGGTCGTGCGTCGGCAATGCCTGCCGCTGCCAGCGCCGCGGCAAACGAGGCGACCGATTCCGCCGCAAGGCCGCGGACCTGAAGCGAGCCGCGGGTGGTGACTTCGACCGTGCCGTTGCCGTACCGCCCTGCCGCATCGGCGAGTCGCCGAATCGCGGTCGCCTGCAGTGGGCCCGCCGGCGGCAGCCGCGCAAGCAATCCGTCGCCGGTTTCCATTGGCCGGGCGATGGTCGGGCAGGCGTTGCGGCGGGGGACGGCAGTCATGGCCGCGACTGATACCAGATCGGGGGGAAAGGTGCATCGTGGTCGGACATCGGGGCGGCAGCGTCATCGCGCGTTCCGACCACCGCCTTTTCCTCGTTGACAAGCCTCGACGGGGAGGGGTCAAATCGGGGATTGCGGGCGGGGACTGCCGAGGGATGGCGGGATCAGGGGATTCCCGGGCGTCGCGCGGCTGATCTCACCACCGCGCTTCACGCCGGAGGGTTCCAATGACACCGCGCAGTTTCTTTCTGACCGCGGCTGCAGCCGCCTTCATGGCCGGCGCCGTCGCCGCCGGTCCTGCCTTGGCCGAGGCCGAATCGCAGGATCCGATCAAGATCACGCTCCACGACTGGACCGGGCAGTTCATCACCTCCAAGATCATGGGCGAGGTGCTCAAGAAGGCCGGCTACAACGTCGAGTATGTCCAGGCCGATTACCTCGCCCAGTTCGCCGGCCTCAAGACCGGCGACCTGACCCTCGCCATGGAGATCTGGGCCACCACCGGCCAGGAGGCGCTCGACGAGGGCGTGGCCAGCGGCAAGGTCGAGAACCTCGGCGAGACCGGCATGGTCGCCAAGGAGGAGTGGTGGTACCCGGCCTACATGAAGGAGAAGTGCCCGGGGCTGCCCAACTGGGAGGCCCTGAAGGACGAGGCCTGCGCCGAGGCCTTTTCGATTCCCGAGACCGCGCCGAAGGGCCGCTATCTCGGCGGTCCGGTGACCTGGGGCGGCTTCGACGAGGAGCGGGTCGAGGCGCTGGATCTGCCGTTCGAGGTGGTCCACGCCGGCACCGACGCGGCGCTGTTCGCCGAGCTCGAGAGCGCCTACCAGCGCCAGGCGCCGATCATGCTGTGGATCTATTCACCGCACTGGGCGCCGGCCAAGTACGAGGGCGAGTGGGTCGAGTTCCCGGCCTACGCGCCGGAGTGCTACGCCGATCCGGCCTGGGGCATCAATCCCGACATGGCCTATGACTGCGGCAAGCCCACCGGTCCGATCTGGAAGGCCGGCTGGGTCGGCATCAAGGACAAGTGGCCGGGCGCCTACAGCGCGATCAAGGCGTTCAACATCTCCAGCGACGAGATGAACAAAATGGTGGGCGAGGTCGACCTCGACGGCAAGGAAGTCGATGCCGTGGTTGCCGACTGGGTCGCTGCCAACGAGGCGCGCTGGCAGGAATGGATCAAGTAGGATCAAACGGCCGCTTTCGGATCGATCAGGGGTAGACCGGACTTCATTGGCGATGCCTGACTTGACCCCCTCGCGGCCTCCCCCTTTCAGGGGGAGGGGGCATTGGGGGAGCGTTCGAGCTTACGATCCGTCGAAGGTCTGGCTCGTCCGACGTATCTTGCATCCCGTCCCCCTAAGGGGGCGAGACCGGGAGGGGGTCGGAATTCTCCTCTCGTCGCAGGATGCCTGCACCGTCCGGGCTTCCCGGAGGTCCCTGGTCCTGCGGGTTGCAGCAAGATGAACGCCACCCCCAAGCTCGCCTGCCGCTCGGTGTGGCGGCTCTACGGCGTACGCGCGGGCGATGTCTTCCGCCATGGCCGGACGCCGGATGAGGCCGCGCTCGCTTCGCCCGAGGTAATCGTCGCCGTCCGCGGCGTCTCGCTCGAGGTCAACGAGGGCGAGATCTTCGTCATCATGGGATTGTCCGGCTCGGGCAAGTCGACGCTGGTGCGCTGCATGTCGCGGCTGGTCGAGCCTTCGGCCGGGGAGATCCTCTTCAACGGCAGCGACCTGCTTGCCGCCAGCCCGCGGCAGATGATCGAGATCCGCCGCCATCGCATGGGCATGGTGTTCCAGCACTTCGCCCTGCTGCCGCATCTCTCGGTGCTCGGCAATGTCGGTTTCCCGCTCGAAGTGCAGGGTGTGCCGCGGGCCGAGCGTGAGGCCCGGGCGCGGGAGATGATAGAGCTGGTCGGGCTCGCCGGGCGCGAGACCGACTATCCCCACCAGCTCTCCGGCGGTCAGCAGCAGCGGGTCGGCATCGCCCGCTCGCTGGCGGTTGAGCCGGAACTGTGGTTCCTCGACGAGCCGTTCTCGGCGCTCGATCCGCTGATCCGCCGAGAGATGCAGGACGAGTTCCTTCGGCTGCAGGCGACGCTGCACAAGACCATTGTCTTCATCACCCACGATTTCGACGAAGCGATCCGCCTCGCCGACCGCATCGCGATCATGAAGGACGGACGGATCGAGCAGATCGGGACGCCCGAGGACCTGGTGATGCGGCCGGCCACCGACTATGTCGCCGAGTTCACACGCGACGTGCCCAAGGCCAAGGTGCTCACCGTCGCCGCGATCATGGAGCCGAACGGCACCATGCCGGTGGAGGGCGAGGTGCGGGTCGACGTCCGGATCGCGGCGGTGGCGCCGCGGCTCCGCGAGGCCGCCGCGCCGCTGGCGGTGGTCGACGCCGACGGAAAGCGGGTGGGCACGCTCACCCGCGCCGCGGTCGCCGACGTGATGCTGGGGGGGTGAGCGTGACCTTCGCCCTCAACACGACGCCTCGGGTTGGGATCAACGCCAACCCACACGCCGCTCATCCCCGCGCAAGCGGGGATCCAGACGATCTCAGACACCGAGCTGCTCCATCGACAGCACGATCTTGTTTTCCATTCGCACGTCGTGTCCTTGAAGAGCTGTGTCCCCGCTTGCGCGGGGACGAGCGGTTGGGGAGGGCCCGCTTGGCCGCGAGACGGAGGCGGCCGGCATGAGCGTCGCCACCGACATCGCCCCGCGCGGCAGTCACCTCGAGGCGCGCACCGTCGCGATCCGCCTCGCCTGGGTGGCGGTGATCGCCGTGACGGCGCTGCTGTGGCTGCGGGGCGAGGACTTCGCGCCCTGGGCAGTCGTTTATCCCCGGGCGATGGAGGTGCCGGCGGCGAAGTGGATCTCCGCCGGCATGAACTGGCTGGTCGACGACGCGACCTTTGGCCTCTTCACCTTCACCGAGATGACCCGGGCCATCGCTGCCGTCGTGGAGGTGCCCTACACGATCGCCCTGTCGGTGCTCTCGACCGGGTTCATGCGGGGCGAGGGCTCGAACGCCGTACAGCTGCTGCCGCCGCTGTCCTGGGTCGCGGTGATCGCCATCGTGACGCTGACGGGATTCCATGCCGGCGGGCGCCGCCTCGCCCTCCTGGTTGGCCTCTGCTTCCTCTATCTCGCCGTCTTCGGCCAATGGCAGAGTGCGATGCAGACCCTCGCCTCGATCCTCGTCGCGGTGCCGATCGGGGTAGCCGGCGGCCTGCTGCTCGGCCTTGCCGGCTATCGCTGGCCGCGCTTCGAGCGGGCCATGCGGCCGGTGCTCGACCTCATGCAGACGGTGCCGATCTTCGCCTACCTGGTGCCGATCCTGTTCCTGTTCGGTTTCGGGCCGGTCGCCTCGATCGTCGCCACCATCATCTATGCGATGCCGCCGATGGTGCGGGTGACGATCCTCGCGCTCCAGGGCGTGCCGGGCGAGGTGCAGGATCTCGGCCGGATGATCGGCTGTACCCGCCGGCAGATGACGTGGAAGGTGATGGTGCCGTCGGCGCGGCGCGGGCTGATGGTCGGCGTCAACCAGGTGATCATGCTGTCGCTGAACATGGTGATCATCGCCTCGATGATCGGGGCCGGCGGCCTCGGCTTCGACGTGCTGGCAGCGCTCCGGCGGCTCGACATCGGCGCCGGCATCGAGGCCGGTGTCGCCATCGTGGTGCTGGCGATCGCCCTCGACAGTCTCAGCCAGGCCTTCGCCGAGCGGACCGGCGGGCGGTCGCTCGCGGCGGAGCGGGCGGGGGAGCCATTCTGGCGCCGCTATCCCAACGTGACCGCCGCAGTCGCGATCGTCGTCGTCTCCGGCGTGCTCGGGCTATTGGTGCCCGCCGTCCAGGCCTATCCGGCGTCGTTGACGGTGACGACCGGCGGCATCTGGGACGAGCTGGTCCGCTGGATCAACGTCACCTTCTTCGACGTCCTCGACGCCTTCAAGAACGCGCTGCTCCTCAACGTGCTGATCCCGTTCAAGCGCTTCCTCGGCGAGTTGCCCTGGCTCGGCGTGGTCGCCGCCCTCGGCCTCGCCGGCTTCGCGCTGGCGGGCCTCCGGCTGGCGCTGCTCTGCATCGTGCTGGCGACGCTGATCGCGGTCACCGGCCAGTGGGAGAAGGCGACCGTCACCGTCTATCTCTGCGCCATCTCGGTGGTGTTCGCCTGCCTGATCGGGGTGCCGATCGCGATCTGGGCGTCGGGCCGCGACCGCGTCTGGCGGGTGGTGCAGGTGGCGGTCGATACGCTTCAGACCCTGCCGAGCTTCGTCTACCTGATGCCGGTTGTGATGTTGTTCCGGGTCGGCGATTTCACGGCGATCGTCGCGGTCGTCGCCTATTCGGTGGCGCCGGTGGTCCGCTACACCGCGTTCGGGCTGCGCTCGGTCGATCCGCAGTTGGTCGAGGCGGGTGTGGTGTCGGGCTGCACGCCGTTCCAGATTCTCACCAAGATCAAGCTCAAGCTGGCGCTGCCGGAGCTGATGCTCGGCCTCAACCAGACCATCATGCTGGCGATCTCGATGCTGGTCATCACCGCGTTGGTCGGCACCCGCGACCTTGGCCAGGAGGTCTATATCGCCCTCGCCAAGGCCGACACCGGTCGCGGCATCGTCGCCGGCCTCGCCATCGCCTTCATCGCCATCATCGCGGACCGCCTCATCACTGCCGGGGCGGAGCGGATGCGGGCGCGGCTGATGGGGCCGAGGGGGGCAAGGGGATGAGGGAGGCAGGGGGATGATGAATGCCATGGTCAAGGGCGGTGCGTGCTTCGAGGCTCGCGCCGCATGGCGCGAGCACCTCAGCATGAGGATGGGGGTTGGCTCCACGGAGGACCGTCGATGATGCTCGGTCAATATCTCCGCCAACCTTCGACAGGATTGCTGCCATGACGCCCCTCGCGACCCACACCGACGTCGTCGTCATCGGGGGCGGCATCATCGGCTGCTCCGTCGCCTACCATCTCGCCCGCGACCACAAGCTGGACGTCGTGCTCATAGAGCAGGGCAAGCTCACCGGCGGCTCGACCTGGCACGCGGCGGGCCTGGTCGGCCAGCTCCGCTCCTCGGCCTCGATCACCCAGGTGCTCCGCTACTCCGTCGACCTCTACAAGGGCCTCGAGGCCGAGACTGGCCTCGCCACCGGCTGGCGCGAGACCGGCTGCCTGCGGCTTGCCTGCAACGACGACCGCTGGACCGAGTTCAAGCGGCAGGCGACGACGGCGCGAAGCTTCGGCCTCGACATGCACCTTCTCTCTCCAGCCGAGGCGAAGGCGATGTGGCCGCTGCTCGAGGTCGACGACCTGGTCGGCGCGACCTTCATGCCGAGCGACGGACAGGCCGGCCCGTCCGACATTGCCCAGGCCCTGGCCAGGGGCGCCCGCATGCACGGCGCGAAGCTCCACGAGGGTATCGGCTGCACCGGGTTCGGCATCGCTGGCGGCCGCGTCACCAACGTCGAGACCACGGCCGGGCCGATCAGCTGCGAGAAGGTCGTGCTCTGCGCCGGGATGTGGTCGCGCCAGATCGGTGCGCTCGCGGGTGTGAGCGTTCCGCTCCAGGCGGTGAAGCACCAATACGTGGTGACCGAGAAGATCGAGGGCATTGCGCCCGGCATGGCGACGATCCGCGATCCCGACCGGCGAACCTACTTCAAGGAGGAGGTCGGCGGCCTTGCCTTCGGCGGCTACGAGCCAGACCCGAAGCCCTGGCTCGACGTCGTGCCGGAACGGTTCGAGTTCCAGCTCCTCGACGACGACTGGGACCATTTCGAGCAGCATCTCACCGCCGCGATGGAGCGGATCCCCGCGCTGGAGAAGGCCGGCATCAAGCAGATGATCGACGGGCCGGAGTCGTTCACGCCCGACGGCAACTTCATCCTCGGCGAAGCGCCCGAGGTGCGGAACTTCTTCGTCGGCACCGGTTTCAACGCCTTCGGCATCGCCTCCGCCGGCGGTGCCGGCTGGGTGCTCGCCGAGTGGGTGGCCCGGGGCGAACAGCCGATGGACCTCTGGGTGGTCGATATCCGCCGCTTCTCCGACCTGCATCGCGACCACACCTGGACCCGCGAGCGGACGCTCGAGGCCTACGGCAAGCACTACACCGTCGCCTATCCGCTCGAGGAGTACGAGAGCGGCCGCCCGCGGATCGTCTCGCCGCTCTACGAGCGGCTCAGGACGCGCCGCGCCGTGCTCGGCTCCAAGCTCGGCTGGGAGCGGGCCAACTGGTTCGCGCGGACCGAGGACGAGGCCGAGGACCGTTACAGCTTCGGCCGCGGCAATTGGTTCGACGCGGTCGGCGAGGAGCACGCGGCGGTGCGCGAGGCGGTGGGCCTGTTCGACCAGTCGTCCTTCGCCAAGTACGAGCTCACCGGCCGGGACGCGGCCGAGGCGCTGTCGTGGGTCGCGGCCAACGAGGTGACCCGCGCGCCGGGGCGGCTCACCTACACCCAGATGCTCAACACCCGTGGCGGCATCGAGTGCGACCTGACCGCCGCGCGGCTCGCCGACGACCGCTACTACATCGTCACCGGCACCGGGTTCCGCACCCATGACCTCGCCTGGATCCGGCAGAACCTGCCGGCCGGGATGGATGCGACCATCGTCGACGTCACCGAGGACTGGGGGACGCTGTCGCTGATGGGACCGCGCGCCCGCGACGTGCTGGCTGCCGCCACCGACGCAGACGTCTCGAATGCGGCCTTCCCCTTCGGCCATGTCCGCGAGATCGTCGTCGCCGGGGTGTCGACCCGGGCGCTTCGCGTCACCTATGTCGGCGAGCTTGGCTGGGAGCTGCACGTCCCGATCGGCGAGACCGGCGTCGTCTTCGACGCGCTGATGGCGGCCGGCGCGCCGCATGACCTCCGGCTTGCCGGCTACCGCGCGCTCGAGTCGCTGCGGTTGGAGAAGGGCTACCGCGCCTGGGGGTCCGACATCACCCCCAACGACAACCCCTTCCAGGCCGGCCTTGGCTGGGCGGTGAAGCTCAAGTCCGGCAAGCCCTTCCTCGGCCGTGGTGCGGCCGAGCAGGCGGCGAACAGCCGGCTTCAGAAGCGGCTGATGACCTTCACGGTCGACGATCCCGCCGTGATGCTTTCCGGCCGCGAGACCATCATCCGCGACGGCAAGCCGGTGGGATATCTCACCGGCGGCGGCTGGGGCTACACCGTCGGCAAGAACATCGGCCTTGGCTACGTCCGCAACTCCGACGGCGTCGACGACGACTACCTGACCACGGGCCGCTACGAGCTTGAGGTGGCGACCGTGCGGGTGCCGGCGGCACTCCACATGGGGGCGCTCTACGATCCGGAAAACGCCAAGGTGAAGGCGTGATGGTCGCCTTCGACCGTCACGCCCGGATCGTCATCATCGGCGGCGGCGCCGTCGGCTGTGCCACGGCCTATGCGCTGGCCCGGAAGGGCGAGCGCGACGTGCTGCTTCTCGAGAAGGCGCGGCTCACCCGCGGCTCCACCTGGCATGCGGCGGGGCTGGTCGGCCAGCTCCGCGGCAAGCGCAACCTGACGCGGCTGATGCAGAACTCGGTCGCGGTCTTCGATCGGCTCGAGGCCGAGACCGGGCAGGCGATCGACTGGCGGAAGGTCGGCTCGCTCCGGCTCGCTTCCTCGCCGGAGCGCTGGTCCGAGATCCGCCGCTCGATGACGCTGGCCCGAAGTTTCGGCTTCGAGGTGGAGAGCCTGACGGCCGCCGAAGCGGCGGCGATGTTCCCGTTCATCGAGCCCAACGGCGTGGTCGGCGCCGCCTATATCCCGAGCGACGGCTATGTCGACCCCTACGCCCTGACCATGGCCTATGCGGCGGGCGCGCGGGCCGGCGGCGTCCGGATCGAGGAAGGCGTCACCGTCACCGACATCGTCGCCGACGGCCGCCGTGTCACCGGTGTCGTCACCGACCACGGCACGCTCGGTTGCGACGTCCTGGTCAACTGCGCCGGCATCTGGGCGAAGCGCGTCGCCGAGCTGGCCGGCGTTGCGCTCGCGGCCGGCGTCGTCGAGCACCAGTATTTCGTCACCGAAAAGAGCCTCAAGTTCGCGCCGACGCTGACGACGCTCCGCGACCCCGACAGGAACTTCTACCTCAAGCCCGATGTCGGCGCCTTCGCGATCGGCGGCTGGGAGGACGGCACGAGGGGCTGCTGGCGCGGCCGCCCACCTTTCGATTTCGCGCGCGAGCTGTTCCCGGCCAACATGGACCGGCTCGAGCTGTTCGCACTGCCGGCGGCGGAGCGGCTGCCGATCCTCAACGATGTCGGCATCCAGACCATCATCAACGGCCCGATCCCGGTCTCGGCCGATGGCGAGCCGATCCTGGGACTCGCACCCGAATACGACAATCTCTATGTCGCCTGCGGTTTCACCGCCGGCATCGCCGCCTCGGGCGGGGCGGGCGAGGCGATGGCCAACTGGATCGTCGACGGCGATCCCGGCATGGATCTCTGGCAGTTCGACGTGCGCCGCTTCGGCAGGCCCCAGGCGGTCGGCGCCTGGCTCGAGGAACGTGCGATCGAGGCCTACGGCGCCTACTACAAGATCCACTTCCCCAACGAGGAGATGCACAGCGCCCGCGGCCAGCGGCTGAGCCCGCTGCATGACCGGCTGGATGCCGCGGGGGCGGTGTTCGGCGCCAAGTTCGGCTGGGAGCGGCCGAACTGGTTCGCCCCGGCGGGGATCGTGCGCGAGGATCGGCCGAGTTTCGAGGCACGGCCCAACTGGTTCGCCGAGGTGGCGGAGGAACACCGCGCGATCCGCGAACGGGTGGCGGTGATCGACCAGACCTCGTTCGCCAAGTTCGAGCTGTCGGGGCCGGGGGTTGCGGCGTTCCTGCAAGGCATCGCCGACAACGACGTCGACCGCCCGGTCGGCAGCTGCACCTACACTCAGCTCTGCAACACCCGGGGCGGAATCGAGGCCGACCTCACCTTCATGCGCCTCGCCGACGATCTCTTCTACGGCGTCACCGGCTCGGGTTTCGGCGTGCGCGACATGGGCTGGATCGGCCGCCACAAGCCGGCCGGCGTGCGCCTCCGCGAGGTGACGTCGGCCTATGCGGTCATCAACGTCGTCGGGCCGCTCGCACGCGACGTGCTCCAGGCGCTCACCGACGACGATCTCTCCAACGCCGCCTTCCCCTATCTCTCGATCCGCGCGATCGAACTGGGTCACGCCCGGGTGCGGGCGGCGCGGGTCGGCTATGTCGGCGAGCTCGGCTGGGAGCTGCACGTGCCGGTCGAATACGCCGCCGGCCTCTACGACCGCATTGTCGCCGCCGGTGCCCCGCATGGCATCGCCAATGCCGGCTACCGGGCGATCGACTCGTGCCGGATGGAGAAGGGCTACGTCTACTGGTCGGCTGACGTGACGCCGGAGACCAACCCCTACGAGGCGGGCCTCGGCTTCTGCGTCGCGCTCGACAAGGGCGACTTCCTCGGCCGCGAGGCGCTCGCCCGGGTGAAGGCGGACGGACCCAGGCGGCGGCTGGTGACGCTGACGGTGGATGGCTTCGCCCCGTTCCACGGCGGCGAGACCATCGTCCACGACGGCGCAGTGGTCGGCTCGGTGACCAGCGCCGGCTTTGGCCACACCGTCGGTCAGACCATCGCGTTCGGTTATGTGCCGGCCGCGCTTGCCGGCGCGGACGGCTTCGACATCATCGCCTTCGGCGACACCTTCCACGCGGCGCGTGGCGCCCGCGCGCTCTACGATCCCAGGAACGAACGGCTGAAGGCCTGAGGCGAGGCGAAAGGATGAACTTCCAGGACGACACCATAGCCATTCAGGCCCTTGCCGGGCGGCTCGGCCTCTTCGCCGGCACGCCACCGGAGGGGCTCGCGGTCGAGCGCCTGGGTGGTCAGACCAACCGGGTCTACCGGGTCGAGGGCGGTGGCGAGACGCTGTGCTTCCGCCTGCCGGGGAAGGGCACCGAGGAGTACATCAACCGTCGGGTCGAGATGGTGGCCGCCGAGGCGACGGCCAAGGCGGAGGTGTCGCCGCAGGCCGTCTATTTCGACCCGGAGTCGGGGATGATGGTGACCCGCTTCCTCGCCGATGCGGTGACGATGTCGCCGGCGCTGTTCGCCACCCGGGAGGGCGCACCGGAGCGGGCGGGCAGGGCGTTCCGCCGGCTCCACGACAGCGGCGCCGCCTTCGACTTCCGGTTCGAGCTGTTCGCGATGATCGACGCCTATCTCGACGTGCTCGCGGCGAAGAAGGTCGCTTTCCCCGAGGGCTACCACCAGGGCCTCAAGGACGCCGAGGCGGTGCGGGCCGCGCTTGCGGCGCGCCCGGTCGCGTTGAAGCCGTGCCACTGCGATCCGCTGGCCGAGAACTTCCTCGATACCGGCGAGCGGATGTGGATCGTCGACTGGGAGTACTCGGGCATGAACGACCCGATGTGGGACCTCGGCGATCTCGCGGTCGAGGCGGCGCTCGCGCCGGAGGCGGAGGAAGCGATGCTGACGGCCTATTTCGGCGGCGAGGCGAGCGCCTTCGACCGTGGCCGGATGGTGGTCTACAAGGCGATGTGCGACCTCTTGTGGACACTCTGGGGGCTTATCCAGCTCGCCAACGACAATCCTGCCGAGGACTTCGCGGCTTATGCCCGCGACCGCTTCGCGCGCTGCCGTGCGCTGATGGAGAGCGACGGGTTCGGCGCCCATCTCGAGGCGGCGCGGCGGGGGTGACCCGCTAGGACCGCATCGCCAGCAGCGCCCGGGCCGCCGACTCATCGGTGATCAGCGTGTTGCAGCCGATGCGGCGGATCGCGGCGCGGATGGCGCCGGCGCGGTGGGCGCCGCCGGTGGCGATGAGGACATGGCCGGCGCGGCGGATCGCCTCGAGGTCGACGCTCATCACCCGCCGGTTGAGGGAGTGGGGGACACTCTGCCCGTCCTTGTCGAGGAAGTTGGACAGCACGTCTGCCACCGCCCCCAGTGTCACCAGCTCCTTCAGCTCCTCGGGCGCGATCATGCCGGCGGCGAGCGAAGTCGAGCGGAGGCCGATGTCGCCGACGCTGACCACCGCGAGGTCGAGGGCTGCGGCCATCTCGAACAGGCGGTCGAGGCCGCACTTCTCGATCAGGCGGCGTTTGGTGGTGGTCGAGTCGACGATCGCCGGCGCGACCATCAGGTAGCAGTCCGCGCCGACCTGGCTCGCCAGCCGCCAGCTGAACTCGAGCGGGTTGCCGGTCCGCGCCTCGACGATGCCGCCGAGCAGCGAGACGACGCGTACGTTCTCGTGGCGTGCCGGACGGAGCGCCGGGATCGAGGCCATCAGCGTCCGGCCCCAGCCGACCCCGATGGTCATGCCACCGACGACCGCATCGGACAGGAACTGGCCGAGGGCGAGCCCTACCGCCTTGGTGGCGTCGCCGTCGGCGACTGGCGCGACAATCGCCTCGTCGAGGCCGAGCGCCGCCTCGAGCCGGACGGCGAGATCGACGCAGGCGGCTTCCGCTTCGTTGATACGGATCTGGACGTCACCACGTTCGACCGCTTCGGCGAGGATGCGGATCACCGTGCCGCGACTGACCCCGAGCCGGTCAGAGACCTCCTTCTGGGTGAGGCCCTGGTTGTAATAGAGCCAGGCGGCACGAATGCGCAACGAAGCGTCCTCCGCCACGGGAGTCGGTAGGCTGTTTCGCTTCAGCTTCGCCATCCGCCCTCCCTAGCGGTCCGATTCCGACATTCCGGGTCAGATGCCGAGCCGCGCCATCTCGTGGTCGTCCCAGTTGCGTACGCCGCGGCGATTGTAGCCGGATTCGCCCAGCAACTCCCCGCGGACGACGTCGACGATGTCGACCGCCTGCGGGAAGTAGGTGGACTCCATCTCGGCGCCCGGCACGATCCAGTTGGGCGAGCCGAGCACGCGCGGCGGCGCCTTGAGTTCGCCGAAAGCGAAGCGGCCGATATTGGCGGCGAGCGTCTGCAGGAAGGAGCCGCGCTCGCTGGCCTCCGAGACGAGCAGGATACGGCCGGTCTTCTTCACCGAAGCAAGCACCGGCGCATAGTCGAACGGCACAAGCGAGCGCGCGTCGATGATCTCGCAGGAGACGCCCTGCTCCTTCTCGAGCTCGTCCGCCGCGCTTATCGCGGCGTAGAGCGAGGGGCCGACGGTGAGGATGGTGACGTCGCGGCCCTCGCGCTTCACATCCGGCACGCCGATCGGGACGCGGTAATACTCGGTCGGTACGCCCTCGGTCCTGAACTGCTCGGTGGTGTCGTAAAGCCGCTGGCTCTCGAAGAACACCACCGGATCGTCGGAGGCCAGTGAGGAGGCCAGCAGGCCCTTGGCATCGAACGGAGTCGCCGGATAGACGACCTTGAGGCCGGGGATATGGGCGACGAGGCCGGTCCAGTCCTGCGAATGCTGGGCGCCATACTTGCTGCCGATCGAGGAGCGCAGTACCACCGGCAGGCGCAGTACACCCGCCGACATCGACTGCCATTTGGCGAGCTGGTTGAAGATCTCGTCGCCGGCGCGGCCGATGAAGTCGGTGTACATGAGCTCGACCAACGCCCGCCCGCCCTCGATGGCGTAGCCGATCGCGGTGGCGACGATTGCCGCCTCCGAGATCGGGGCGTTGAACAGGCGATTGTAGGGGAGGATGTCGGCCAGCCCGCGATAGACGCCGAAAGCGCCGCCCCATTCCCGGCACTCCTCGCCATAGGCGACGAGCGAGGGATCATGCGTGAAGTGGTGGAGGATCGCCTCGAACAGCGCGTCGCGGATGGTGACGGCTCGCATCGGCGAGAGCCTGGCGCCGTCCGGGCCGAAGGCGGTGCGGCTCTTCTTGCCGAGTTGGCGAAGCTGGGAGGACGACTCCGCGGCCTTGGCGATCGCGTCGTTGGGCGCGCCGAGGTCGCGGCTGCGGTGGGAGAACATGAGGTCGCCGATCAGCGTCGGCCGCGCCGGGATGTCGACGATCGGCGCCGCCTCGGGATCGACGGCGGCGGCGGTGACGGCGCGGATCAGGTCCTTGATCTCGCTGCGGAGGGCTTCTTCGCCGGTCTCGTCGAGAACGCCGGCGCCGCGGAGAGCCGCGGCATGGACGGCGACGGGATCGTAGGGGCTCCAGGCCTGGATCTCCTCGCGCGTCCGGTACGCGTTGGCGTCGGTCGTCGAGTGGCCTGAGATCCGATAGGTCTCGACGTCGAGGAGGGCAGGGCCCTTGCCCTCGACCAGCAGGGCACGCTTGCGGCTGACCGCGTCGAGGACGGCGAGCGGATTGGCGCCGTCGACGGTCTCGGCATGGAGGTTGGTCGGGCTGGTACCGGCCCCGATCCGCGAGAGACGGTCCCAGCCCATGGTCTCGCCGCTGGTCTGGCCGCCCATGGCGTAGAAATTGTTGGTGAAGAAGTAGAGCACCGGCAGGCCGCCCTTGTAGGGCTCCGGCCAAAGTCGGTCGTACTGCGCCATCGCGCCGAAGTTCATGGCTTCGTAGACCGACCCGCAGCCGGTGGCGCCGTCGCCGGCGAAGGCGACCGCGATACCGCCCTCCTGCGCCAGCTTCTTGCGGAGCGCTGCGCCGGTGGCGATGCCGGCCGAGGCGCCGACGATGGCATTGTTGGGGTAGGCGCCGAAGGGCAGGAAGAAGGCGTGCATGCTGCCCCCCATCCCGCCGTTGAAGCCGGTCGCGCGCATGAAAATCTCGGAAAGGAGGCCGAACAGCATGAAGCTCTCGGCCAGCGCCTGTTCGCTGGACGGCTTGATGAAGCGCTGCACCGCCGACAGCACCCGGCCGTCCCGCTCGACCTCCATGATGTTCATGAGCTGCCGCTCATCCAGCCGGTCGATAGCGGCGAGGCCCTTGGCGATGAACTCGCCATGGCTGCGGTGGCTGCCGAAGATGTGGTCGTTCGGCGTCAGCGCCATCGCCGCGCCGACCGCCGCGCCTTCGTGGCCTACGGAAAGATGCGCTGGACCCTTGTAGACGAACTCGATACCCGAATAGGCGCCGCGCGCCTTGAACTCGCCGAGCATTGTCTCGAACTCGCGCACGATCAGCATGTGGCGCAGCATGCCGATCAGCTTGGCGTCGCCGAGGCGCTCGCGCTCGGCGGCGATCGGCGTGTCGTAGGCGTGGACCGGGATCGGCGAGAACACGATCTCGTCGCGCCGCCGCGTCACGGCGGGGTCGACGGTGAGTTGCTTTGGCATTTCAGGCGCACCTCGAGGCGTTGATCGTACTTTTGTACTTCATGATAGGCAAAAGTACAAGTCTCGCGACCAGCGCCGCGAATGCGGCTCTCGTCCTCGCTCGGCTGCTATCGGAGCTCCAGGTGCCAGCCCGGCCGGGCCGGGGGCCAACTCGCTGGCCGCACCGCCTTTGCCGCGGCCCGCGGCGCTGCCGACACCGCGCGGCGGCTCGGGCATTGCCGGCACCACCGGACCAGCGCCGCTAGCCAGGAGCGTCCGGGCATCTGCCAGGAAGTCGTCGTCATTTGCGATCGTCCCGCAATCAGGATTGCCATCGTTGACTGCGACCCTGCCGGATGGCGGGCGGCCCGGCATTGACCCTGGTCAAGCCGCCAGGGCGGCGATCTCGGCACGGAGCCGGTCGAGGCCGGCGCCGGTCGCTGCCGAGGTGGCGATGATCTCGGGATGCGCGGCGGGGCGCTTCCGGATCGCCGCCTGCGTCGCCGCGATCGTCTTCTCGAGCTCGGCCGGCTTGTCCTTGTCGCACTTGGTGAGCACGATCTGGTAGGAGACGGCGGCCTTGTCGAGCACGTCGAGCGCCTCGCCGTCATTGGCCTTGATGCCGTGGCGGGCGTCGATCAGCACGTAGACCCGGCGGAGATTGACCCGGCCGCGGAGGAAATCGAACACCAGCCGGGTCCATTCCGCGACGTCGGCCTTGGAGGCGCGGGCATAGCCGTAGCCGGGCATGTCGACGATGACGAAGCCGGTATCGGCGGTGAAGAAATTGAGCTCGCGGGTGCGGCCCGGAGTGTTCGAGGTCCGCGCCAGGGTCTTCTGGCCGGTGAGCGCGTTGATCAGCGACGACTTGCCGACATTGGAACGGCCGGCGAAGGCGACTTCGACCCCGTCTGGGGCCGGCAGGCCGGCGACGTTCGACACGCCCATGACGAAGCGCCATGGCCGCGCGAAGGCGAGGCGTGCGGCCTCGGCAGTGGCGGCCCGCTGGCTGTCGTCGTCGGTGATCAACGGGCCTCCTCCAGCGCTGCGACGTCGGCACCGCGGATGGCATCGAGATTGCGGGTGACCTTGTCGGCCGGCCAGTCCCACCACGCCACGGCGAGCAGGCGGGCGACGGTGGGGTCGTCGAAGCGGCGGCGGATCTCCCGGGCCGGGTTGCCCCCGACGATGGCGTAGGGGGCAACGTCGGCGGTGACCACCGAACGGGCGGCAACGATCGCGCCGTCGCCGATCCGTATCCCGGGCATGATCATCGCCTCGGTACCGATCCAGACATCGTTGCCGATCACGGTGTCGCCGCGGAGCCCGGCCTGGTAACTCGCCGGATCGAACCCGGCCTCCCAGCCGTTGCCGAAGATGTTGAAGGGATAGCTCGACAGTCCGCCCATGACGTGGTTGGCGCCGTTCATGATGAAACGGACGCCGGTCGCAAGCGCGCAGTAGCGGCCGATCACCAGCCGGTCGCCGATGAATTCGTAATGGTAGAGAACACATTTCTCGACGAAGCCGTCCGGACCGTCCGGGTCGTCATAGTAGGTATAGTCGCCGACCTCGATATTGGGGCGGTCGACCAGCGGCTTGAGGAAGCCGACGCGCGG
>Ga0207773_100453_pt1 | contig 16213 bp, 8 predicted proteins | sample TtaePargueraPR_2_FD_187281 | JGI IMG/M metagenome (GOLD analysis project Ga0207773, IMG submission 187281) | Aerobic enrichment media microbial communities from Bioluminiscent Bay, La Parguera, Puerto Rico - Tt and M1 (3) (SPAdes) | ecosystem: Environmental > Aquatic > Marine > Unclassified ...
GAGGGCGCCTGGTGGGTGCAGGATGCCGCTGCCGCCCTGCCGGCCCGCCTGCTCGGCGACGTGAGTGGTCTGAAGGTTGCCGATCTCTGCGCCGCACCCGGCGGCAAGACCGCCCAGCTTGCGGCAGCGGGTGCGGACGTCACCGCCATCGACATTTCCGCGAGCCGTCTGAAGCGGCTCGAGGAAAACATGCGCCGTCTCGGGCTCAACGTGCATACCGTCACCGCTGACCTCAGGGAATTCACCCCGAAAGAGCCCTTCGACGCGATCCTGCTCGACGCTCCCTGCAGCGCCACCGGAACCATTCGCCGGCATCCGGACGTTCCCTGGATCAAGCAGGCCTACGACGTTGAGAAACTCTCGGAAATCCAGCGTGAGCTGTTCGACAGGGTTCTCGGCTGGGTGAAACCCGGCGGTCTCGTCGTCTATTGCACCTGTTCGCTGGAAGCAGCCGAAGGCGAAGCACAGGCGCGCGCCTTTCTGGAGCGGCAGGCCGGCAAGGTGGAGCTGGTTCCGGTGACGGCCGGAGAGATCGGCGGCCTTGCGCAATGTGTCACGGAAGAGGGTTTTCTGCGCTGCCTGCCGTGCCATCTTGCGGCAAACGACGAGGAGGCGGGTGGCCTAGACGGCTTTTTTGCCGCCAGATTCCGCCGGTTTTAACGCGGCATAAACCGTTCACTTGCAATGATTCTCTAAATGAAATGCTAACCTTAATGCTTCGTTTTCTTTAAGTAGCGACTGGAGACCCCCATAAACGCGCAGAAACCATCGGTATTGGGGATGGTTTGGTGAATAGTGCGAGCCTGAGTGAAAGAAGCCGGATCTGGCGGCTTTTGGCCCTGCATGTTTGGCAAAGATCCCTGAAATGGATGCATGGCGGGCCCCTGTTCCGCATGCAGCCGTTTTCGGCTGTGCCGGCGCGTCTCCTGATCGCGCCGCAGGATCTGCGCACGGCTGACGCCACCAATGCGGCCGACATCTATGGCGGGCGGTTCCTCTTTTCCGGTCACCTGGTGGAAACGCAGGGGAGGTCTCCCTTCGAACTCAAGGCCGTGCATGAAGACTGGCAGCGCGAGTTGCACAGTTTTGGCTGGCTGCGCGACCTGCGGGCCTCCGACAGTCAGATTTCCCGCCAGAATGCGCGCGCCCTTGTCGACGACTGGATCAAGTATTGCGGCCGCTGGCACGAAATCGGCTGGGAAGCCGATGTGGTGACGCGGCGCATCCTTTCCTGGCTCGCCCATTCGCCCTTCATCCTCCAGGACGGCGACCACGATTTCTACCGCAGCTTCGTCCGCTCGCTCGCCCGCCAGGTTCGTTACCTGCGCCAGACCATCAACGAGACGGAAGACGGCGTCGAGCGGCTGCATGCGGCGCTCGCCATGGCAGCCGCCTGCATTTCCATGGCCGGGCAGGGCCGTTTCGCCCGCCAGAGCATCCGGCGGCTCGATCAGGAACTGACCCGGCAGATCCTGCCCGACGGCGGCCATATCTCGCGTAACCCGCGTGCGCTGATCGATATCCTCGCCGACCTTTTGCCGATCCGGCAGGCCTTTGTGGCACAGGGGCTGGAAATTCCGCCCGCCATGCTGCAGTCGGTCGACCGGATGATGCCGCTCCTGCGCTTCTTCCGCCACGGCGACGGCGCCCTTGCCCATTTCAACGGCATGGGCTCGACCCCGAGCGACCTCGTTGCCACGATCCTGGCCTATGACGATGCCCGCGGCGCGCCGCCGGTCAATGCCCCCCATTCCGGCTACCAGCGGCTCAACTGCGGTGCGTCGGTGGTCCTGGTCGATACCGGCCCGGCACCCGCGCTCGGCGTTTCGGGCAATGCCCATGCCGGCTGCCTGTCGCTGGAGTTTTCTTCCGGCAGCAACCGCATCGTCGTCAATTGCGGCGTGTCGCCGAAATCCAACCCTGCCTGGCGCCGGGTCAGCCGGTCCACGGCGGCCCATTCCACGGCGACGATCGAGGACACTTCTTCCTGCCATTTCCTGTCGGACAGGCCCTTCGGTCACATCCTCGGAGCACCCATCCTCTCCGGTCCGACGCACGTTCCGCTTGAGCGCGAGGACGACGCCGCGGGCAGCCGCATCACTGCATGCCATGACGGGTATGCGAGCGAATTCCACGTCCTGCACGAGCGCGATCTGCGTCTTGCCGGCGACGGCACGGTTCTGGACGGAGTCGACACCTTCAAGGCGGTCGGCGAGATCGATCCGGAGCACCGCTACGCGATCCGTTTCCACCTGCATCCCGGCCTGCGCGCCTCGCTGATCCGTGGCGGCTCCGCGGTGCTTCTCGTGTGCCGCGACGGCGAGGCGTGGGAATTCGATGCACCCGGTCTCGAGCTGGCGCTTGAGGAAAGCATTTACCTCTCCGATGTCTACGGTCACCGCAAGTCCGAGCAGATCGTCATTTACGGCTCCCTGCTGGAAACCCCTCATGTCGGCTGGCAATTCCGCAAGACGGCTGCCGCCAAGCTCAGCCGCCGCGGCACCAGCGACTTCGACGAGATGAACGAACCGGACGAATTGCCGCTCGAAGAATAGGCAGACATTCCCCCTCATATACCTTCCGATTTGCCGAAAGACGTGATAGGGCGAGCCCGACTCTCCCGGATCAGCGGGCGCTTAACCGGAACCGGCTGAACGCGCCTAGGCTGATCGGCCTTAAGGTGTCGGAACATCTTGTGTACGTTCTCCAGACCGCACGATGCTCCGGACCTTCCACTTCGCGAGGCAAATCCATGGCCATTGTGTCCAAAGCCGTACCCGTTCCCGACCTGGTTCCCGTCAAGCGCGCACTGCTCTCTGTCTTCGACAAGACCGGTCTTGTCGACTTCGCAAAGGCTCTGTCCGAGCGCGGTGTCGAGCTCGTCTCCACCGGCGGTTCTTACAAGGCCCTCAAGGGCGCAGGGCTCAAGGTACTGGATATTTCCGAAGTGACGGACTTTCCGGAAATCATGGACGGCCGCGTGAAGACGCTGCATCCGAAGGTCCATGGCGGCCTTTTGTCGATCCGCGACGACAGCGACCATCAGGCGGCCATGCGCGATCACGGCATCGTCGGCATCGATCTCTTCTGCGGCAATCTCTATCCGTTCGAGGAGGTGGTCGCCTCCGGTGCGGATTATGCAACCGGTATCGAGAACATCGATATCGGCGGCCCGGCCATGACGCGGGCTGCGGCCAAGAACCATGCCTATGTGACGGTCGTTACCGACCCGGCCGACTACGAAACGGTCGTGGCCGAGCTCGACGCGAATGAGGGCAAGGCGCCGCTGGCGCTGCGCAAGAAACTGGCTCAGAAGGCCTTTGCCCGCACAGCCGCCTATGACGCGGCGGTCTCAAACTGGATGGCCGACCAGTTGGACGAGGCAACGCCCGCCCACCGCGCCGTCGGCGGGACGCTCGCCGAAGTCATGCGCTACGGCGAAAACCCGCACCAGACCGCCGGTTTCTACAAGACCGGCGAGAAGCGCCCCGGCGTTGCCACCGCGAAGCAACTCCAGGGAAAGACGCTTTCCTACAACAACATCAACGACACCGACGCCGCCTTCGAACTGGTGAGCGAATTCGATCCTGCCCGCACCAGCGCGGTCGCGATCATCAAGCATGCCAATCCGTGCGGCGTTGCCGAGGGCAGCAGCCTGAAGGACGCCTATGAAAAGGCCCTGCGCTGCGATCCCGTCTCGGCCTTCGGCGGCATCGTCGCGCTGAACCGGACACTCGATGCGGCCGCTGCGCAGGAAATCGTCAAGATCTTCACCGAGGTGATCATCGCACCGGACGCCGACGAGGAAGCCAGGGAAATCATTGCGGCGAAGAAGAACCTGCGCCTCCTGGTGACGGGCGGCCTTGCGGACCCGCGCTCGAAGGGGCTTTTCGTGAAATCCGTCGCCGGAGGCCTTCTGGTCCAGTCCCGCGACAACGGCGTCGTCGACGATCTCGACCTGAAGGTGGTCACCAAGCGCGCACCGAGCGAGCAGGAACTGGCCGACCTCAAGTTCGCCTTCCGCGTCGCCAAGCACGTGAAGTCGAACGCCATCGTCTATGCAAGGGACGGCGCCACCGTCGGCGTCGGCGCCGGCCAGATGAGCCGGGTGGATTCCGCCCGCATTGCCGCCCGCAAGGCCCTGGACGCGACCGAGGCCGCCGGTCTTTCCGAACCGCTGACGAAGGGTTGCGTGGTGGCTTCGGACGCCTTCTTCCCCTTTGCCGACGGCCTGCTGTCCGCAGCGGAAGCCGGCGCCACTGCGGTCATCCAGCCGGGCGGCTCCATGCGCGACGACGACGTCATCGCTGCCGCCGACGAGGCGGGCCTTGCCATGGTGCTTACCGGAATGCGTCATTTCCGGCATTGATCCGCACCAGCATCCTTCGCACGCATTTCCCCTCCCGCATTCCGGCGTATGCGGGAGGTTTTTTCTCCCGGCAGGTTCCATTCTGAATTCGGCGAAGTTTAGCAAGCTAATTTTTTGACACTACTTGCAGAATCCGGCCGGACGAATTGCGAAAAACGCGCTCATTGAAGACCTTGTTAACGCCCCGAAGGTAGTCTTGCGCAATCTGCGGCAGGTACTTCCTGCCGTTTCTTGTGATTCGCGGAGACTACCGGTGTTTAAGAGAGCGAAGGTGACTACAAAGCTCATTGGCGCAAGTGCGGCTGCCCTAACAGTCGCCCTCGTCATCGGCATCAGCTTCATCGGCTGGGAAGCCTCCCGCATCACGGGAGATCTGGCCCGGACGGAAGCCGAAACAGTGGCGCGCGAGCAGGCGCAATTCGTGCAGCGCGGCCTGGAAAAGGGCCTGAAGTCGGCGCAGGCGCTGGCCAGCGTCCTCGGCGGCATGAAGAAGGCCGACGCAGTCGACCGGGAGGCCTGGAGCGCCGTTGTCGAGAACCTCGCTCTCACCAACAAGGACCTCTCCGGTGCCTGGGGCGTCGTCACCGGCAACCAGCTCGACGGCAAGGACGCTGAGCTGAAGGGCGATGCGAAATGGGCCGAGGGCGGCGAGTGGCAGCCCTATTTCTTCCGCAAGGCGGACGGCACGCTCGCCTACCGGCCGATCGAGAAGATCGCCGTCGGCGACATGAGCAATCCGGACGAACTCTGGTTCAACGGCGCCTATGTCTCCGGCAAGGACTACATGACCGAGCCCTACAGCTGGGAAGCTGACGGCAAGACGGTGACGGGTGTCTCCTTCTCCGTGCCGATCCGCCACGACGGCAAGGTGATCGGTGTCGCCGGGGGCGACATCCTGCTGACCCCGCTCTCCGAAGAACTCGCCCGGCAGAAACCTCTGGAGACCGGCTCCGTGCAACTTCTTTCCCAGAATGGCGTCTGGATCGCCCATGCCGATCCTGCCGTGCTCGGCAAGCCCTGGACCGAAGGCCGCGCGGAAGCCGACCTCGCCGTGCAGGACAAGCTGCTCGCCGCGGTAAAGGAAGGCAAGCCGTTTGAATATAACGGCTATTCCAACACGCTCGGGACTGACGTCCACCGCATCGTCATGCCGGTGCCCGTTACCGGCACCGATGCCAGGCTCGCGGTCGTCGTCAACGTACCGCTCGATACCATGAATGCGGCCTCGACCCAGATAACCACGCTGATCATCGGCGTCGGGATTGTGCTGTTGATCGTGGTGGCGCTGTCGATTTATGTGGTCGGCAACACAATCGTTCGCCGTCCGCTGGAACGGGCGGTGCGCAGCATCCAGGCCCTGATCGACCGCCGCTACGACGAGCCGATCGACGACACCGACCGGCATGACGAAATCGGTGAGATCAGCAAGGCGCTGGAGGTCTTCCGCGACAAGGCCCGCCAGGCGGAGGCGCTCGCCGCCGAGCAGGAAGAGACGCAGCACCAGCAACTGGCGCGGGCCGAACGGATCAGCGAGCTGTCGCAGAATTTCGACCGCCAGATCTCCGAACTGACCCAGATCGTGATGAACCAGGTGCAGGATCTCAATTCGGCGTCCCAGACGCTGACGGCCGGCGCCGACGACACCAGCGAGAAGAGCACCGCGGTGGCGGCCGCCTCCGAGGAAGCTTCCTCGAATGTCGCGACGGTCGCCTCGGCAGCGGAAGAGCTGATGGCCTCCGTCGGCGAGATTTCCCGCCAGATGACCCAGTCGACGGAAATCGCCTCCCACGCCGTGGAGCAGGCCCAGTCGACCAACCGCAAGATCGAGGGACTGGCCCAGGCCGCCAACCGCATCAGCGAGGTGGTCAAGCTGATCACGGATATCGCCGAACAGACCAATCTCCTGGCCCTCAATGCCACCATCGAGGCTGCGCGCGCGGGCGAAGCCGGCAAGGGCTTTGCGGTGGTCGCGGCGGAGGTGAAGGAACTCGCCAACCAGACCGCCAAGGCGACCGAGGAGATCTCGCTGCAGATCCAGTCGGTGCAAACCGAGACCGCCGGTTCCGTCGAGGCGATCAAGGGGATTTCCGAGACCATCGAGCGGATGAACGAGATCTCCTCCTCCATTCAGGTCTCCGTCGAGCAGCAGGGCCTTGCCACGGACGAAATCGCCCGCAACATCCAGGAGGCCTCCAACGGCACCCAGGAAGTTGCGCAGAACATCGTCAAGGTGGCGGCCTCCGCCGACGATACCGGCAATGCCGCCCGTCAGGTCTCCGCGTCCGCCAACGTGTTGCAGACGGAAGCCAACCGGCTGAAACAGGAAGTCGAAGGCTTCCTCGCCAATGTCCGCCAGGTCGCCTGACCGATACTGCATTTGGGAAAATCGAACGCGCCGGAGAAACTCTGGCGCGTTTTGTTTTCTTTAGCCGTTTCATTTCGGTTGTCGTCCCGGACGCAGCGAAGCGAAGATCGGGGAACTGGGATGGCTGCGGTAGAATTGAACCGGAGAATCACTCCACCGCTCGCTCCCGCACTTTCAGCAACAAAATCAATCCGACCCCGAAAAACACCAGAATGACCGACATGCCCGCCGGCTGGCTGGCGGTCAGCGCGGTGACGATGCCGACGGTGAGCGGTGCGAGGAAGCTGGTGACTTTGCCTGAAAGCGCCAGCAGGCCGAAATACTGGGTCATGTGTTCGCCCGGCGCGAGGCGGACCAGCAGGCTGCGGCAGGCGGCCTGGAGCGGGCCGGAGACGGCACCGATGACCGCACCCAGTCCGATGAACACCTTTTCAGGCAGCGATGCGAACAGGGCGCCTTCCGGGGCGGCTGCCGTCTTGAAGACGAAGAAGACCGTGGTCCGGTCGACGGAAATCATGCCGAGACCGCAGATCATCAGGACGACCAGGCAAAAGATGATTACCGGTCTGGCGCCGAAACGGTCGTCCATCGGCCCGCCCAGCAAGAGCCCCAGCGTGCCGGTGATGGTGAGGATGATGCCGAAGGTGCCGATCTCGATGGAACCCCAGCCGAGCTGGCCGGCGGAATAGATGCCGCCGAAGGCAAAGAGGGCAACGAGACCGTCCTTGAAGATCATGTTCGCCAGCAGGAACAGGAAGATGTTGCGGTTGGCCCTGGCCTGCGCCACGCTCGCCAGAAGGGACCGGATGCCGGACACGACGGCAGGTCCGAGCTTTGCCCGATGCGGCATGTCCGGCACGAAGAGAAACATCGGCAGCACGAAGACGAGATACCAGAGCGCGGAAAAAGGCCCGGCCGCCCGGTCGCCTTCACCTGTTGCCGGATCAAGACCGAGGACCGGATCGAGACCCAGCAGCGTCTTGCCGGTTTCCGGGTTTGCCGCCAGGAAGCCGAGCGCGATCAACAGTGTCGCCAGTCCGCTGAGATAGCCCATGGCCCAGCCGAAACTCGACAGCCGCCCGATCTGTCCCGGCCGGACCAGCGAGGGCATCATGGCGTTGTTGAAGACCGTGGCAATCTCGATGGAAAGCGTGCCGACGGCAAAGGCGATGAGGGCGATGGCGACCCCGTGCGGGTTTCCCGGCGCTGCAAACCAGAATGCCCAGCAGCAGATCACGAAGGGGATCGAACAGGCCAGGATCCAGCGCTTGCGCCGGCCGGTCGCATCGGCGACCGAGCCGAGAACCGGCGCGGCAACGGCAATGCCGAGCCCGGCCGCAGCCGTCGCGAACCCCCAGAGCGACTGTCCCTCTGCCGGTGTCGTCGCGAGATACGATGCAAAGTAGGGCGCGAAGACGAAGGTGGTGATCAGCGTGAAGAACGGCTGCGCCGCCCAGTCGAACAGGGCCCAGGACAGGACGGCGCGGTGGTCGGTTCTTTCGGATGGTGCGTCAGCGATGGATGTCATTCACGAAAGACCTCTTCCACGGAGCGTCATTGAATTGGCTCCGGAAGTTCAAGCCCACCGCCTCATCCTGAGGAAGCGCGCAGCGCTGTCTCGAAGGATGAGGGGAGAGCAAAGGGCGAAGACCAAAAAGTTACAAAGGCCGGCACGGATGCCGGCCCTTGCTGGTGCGTGGAGCGTATCGCTTTATGCCGTCCCGCAGATCTCCGCCAGCAGGCTCGCCGCGACGGAGAATTTGGAGACGCTGAGGCCGCCGTCCAGGATCTCCGAGACTGCGCGCTTGCGCCGGCCGACTTCCGACTCGTGCTCAGTGAGCCAGGCGGCAAAGCCGCCGGCCTTGACGGCGTCGATCGCCAGCGCCCGTTGGGCGGAAACGAGCGTTCCCCGGGCCCGGTCCAGCGCCAGGCCGTCGTAGTAGTCGCGCACGTCGAGTTCGTCGGCGAGTTCCAGGATCGCGCCGAGCTGGAAGTGATGTGCGACCTCGAAATAGGCTTTCGCGGCGGTATCGAGATCCGCGCCCGTTTCTTCCGAGACGATGACGACGTCCGGAATGGCCCGCTCGGCCGGCAGCCAGGCGATGCGGCGGGCGAGGGCTTCAGGAACCCCTTGGTCGACAAAGGCCGCCGTCCGTTCGGCAAGGATTGCGGCAGGTTCCTCCGGCAGGACCGTATCCAGCTTGCCGCGCAGGACGGCAATGCCGGTGCGGAAGCGTTCGACCACCTCCGACAAGCCCTTGTCGAAGGAAACATTGCGCTTGAACCAGACCACCCGCTCCAGAAGCAGCGACTGGATTTCGGTGTAGAGCTCCAGCTGCAGGCCGCCGTCGATCTTCGTGTCGAGCGCGTCGATCTCGCTGTTGAGCTCGGTCAGGTCGAAGCTGTTGCGCACGGCAACGAAGCCTTGCGCGATTTCCGTCGCGGTTGCGTCCGTCTGGTCGCGCAGGCGGGTGATGAAGGTCGACCCGCCACGGTTGATCATGGAGTTGGCGAGCATCGTGGCGATGATCTCCCGGCGCAGCCGGTGGCCGCTGATCTCGTCCTTGTAGGTTTCCGCCATCTGGTCCGGGAAATAGCGGAAGAGCTCCCGGGCCAGATAGTCGTCATCCGGCACCGTGCTTTCCAGCAGCGAGTCGTAAAGCGTGATCTTGGCATAGGCGAGCAGGACGCCAAGCTCGGCACGGGTCAGCGTCTGCCCGGCCTTGCGCATTTCGTCGAGCGTTGCCTCGTCGGGCAGCTGTTCGACCACCCGGTTGAGCAGTCCCGCCTGTTCCAGCTGGCGCATCATGCGCACCTGATAGCCGAAATCCTCCATGCCGCGCAGTTCGGTCATGGAGATCGCAAGCGTCTGCAGATAGTTGTTGCGCAGCACCAGCTCGGCGACCTCGTCGGTCATTTCCGCTAGAAGTGCGTTGCGCTGCTCGATGGTGAGCTTGCCGGATTTCACCGCCGCGCCCAGCGCGATCTTGATGTTGACTTCCATGTCCGAGGAATTCACCCCGGCGGAATTGTCGATCGCGTCGGAATTGCAGCGCCCGCCCTTCTTGTTGAACTCAATCCTGGCCAGTTGCGTCAGCCCGAGATTTGCGCCTTCGCCGATCACCTTGGCACCGACTTCGGATGCGGTCACGCGGATCGGGTCGTTGGCCCTGTCGCCCACATCCGCGTCGGTCTGGGTCCAGGCACGGATGTAGGTGCCGATGCCGCCGAACCAGAGCAGGTCGACTTCCATCTTCAGGATGGCGGACATGACCTCCTGCGGCGTCGCGCTCGGCTTTTCAAGCTTCAGCATCGCCTGCACTTGCGGCGACAGCGGAATGGACTTCAGCTGGCGCGAGAAGATGCCGCCGCCCTTGGAGATGAGCTCCTCGTTGTAGTCCTTCCAGGACGATCGGCCGAGATCAAAGATGCGCTTGCGCTCCTCCCAGGTCCTTGCGGGATCCGGATCCGGGTCGAGAAAGATGTCGCGGTGGTCGAAGGCGGCGACCAGCTTGGTCGCCTTGGACAGCAGCATGCCGTTGCCGAAGACGTCGCCGGACATGTCGCCGACGCCGGCGGCCGTAAACGGCTCGGTCTGGATGTCGCGGTTCATCTCGCGGAAATGCCGCTTCACCGCTTCCCAGGCACCGCGGGCCGTGATGCCCATCTTCTTGTGGTCGTAGCCGGCCGAGCCGCCCGATGCGAAGGCATCCCCCAGCCAGAAATGGCGGCTTTCGGAAATGCCGTTGGCGGTATCGGAGAAGGTCGCCGTGCCCTTGTCGGCGGCCACCACCAGATAGGGGTCGTCGCCATCGAAGCGCTGCACCCGTTCCGGCGGCAGGACCTTGTCCTCCTCCAGGTTGTCGGTGACGTCCAGGAGCGCGTTGATGAAGATCTTGTAGCTTTCCGTACCTTCCTTGAACCAGGCGTCGCGGTCGCTAATCGGCGGCAGATTCTTCGGCACGAAACCGCCCTTGGCACCGACGGGAACGATGACGGCGTTCTTGACCTGCTGCGCCTTGACGAGGCCGAGGACCTCGGTCCGGAAATCCTGCGGCCGGTCGGACCAGCGCAGGCCGCCGCGGGCGACCATGCCGAAACGCAGATGCACGCCCTCGACGCGCGGGCTGTAGACGGAGATCTCGCGGAATGGCCGCGGCTGCGGCAGATCGTCGATCTGCCAGCTGTTGATCTTGAAGGCGAAGGTCTGCTTCGGCTGCCCCTTCTTGTCGAGCTGGTAGAAGTTGGTGCGCAGGATCGATTCGATGACGTTCTGGAACCGGCGCAGGATGCGGTCGTCGTCGAGGCTGGCGACCTCTTCCAGGCTCGAGAGCAGTTCGCCCTCCAGCCGCTCCGTACCGCTCACGCGGTCCTTTTCGGTCACATCCGGATTGAACCGCAGGTGGAACAGTTCCACCAGCTTGGCCGTGATCGACGGATAATTGTTCAGCGTCGACCACATGTAGTCTTCGGAAAAGCGGATGCCGGCCTGGCGCAGATATTTCGACAGGGCCCGGACCACCGCGATGTCGCGCCAGGCGAGATCGGCCGTCAGCACCAGCCGGTTGTAGCCGTCGTCCTCGGCCTTGCCGGTCCAGATCGCCATGAACATGCTTTCCAGCCGCGACTGCAGCTGGTCGGTGAAGGCGATGTCCTCGCCGCTGCGCGATTCCAGCGTCATCTCGTGCATGTAGGACAGCGGCGCGTCGGCCGGGGTGATCCGGTAGGTGCGCTCGTTGATGACCCGGAAGCCCATGTTTTCAAGGAGCGGCACCCGTGCCGACAACGGGATCGGGGAGCTGCGGTGATAGACCTTCAGCAACAGCCGGTTGTCCTTGGACCCTGCACTTTGATGGAAGGTGATTGTTGTGTCGTTCTTGTCCGACAGGGTTTCCAGCTTGACGATGTCGAACAGGGCCGACTGGGCGTTGTAGACTTCCTTGTAGCCGCCGTGGAAGGACAGGGCATAGCGATCGGCCAGCTTTCGCGCCTGGGCCGGCGCAAACTCCTTGTTGAGGGCGTCGCGCACGCTGTCGGACCAGGTGCGCACCATGTCGGCGACGGCGGCTTCCAGGTCCTCCTGGGCCGGTTTCGGCGTTTCGCCCTTGTCGCGGCCGATGATGTAATGCACCCGCGCCAGGGGCCCTTCCGGATAGGTCACGTACCAGGCGGACAGCCGCCCCTCGTAGATGGACGCAAGGTAGGTGCCGACATTCAGGCGCACTTCGGTGGAATAGCGGTCGCGCGGCACGAAGACGAGGATCGACACGTAGCGGTCGAACTTGTCCGGGCGCGACAGCACGCGGATGCGAGGGCGCTCGTCGAGCTGCAGGATGGCGATGGCGAAGTCGTAGAGCCGGTCGCGCTCGATCTGGAACAGCTCGTCGCGCGGATAGGCCTCCAGCACGTTGCGCAGCGCCCGGCCGGAATGGCTTTCCGAACCGTAGCCGGCGCGTGCCAGCACGCTGGCAACCTTGCGGCGCAGGAACGGAATGGTGTTGGTCGGTTCGGTATAGGCGGTGGAGGCGAAGAGCCCGACGATGCGCAGCTCGCCGACCATGTTGCCTTCATCGTCATAGAGCTTGGCGCCGACATAATCCATGTGGACGCGCCGGTGAACGGTGCTCTTCACATTGGCCTTGGCGATGATCAGCGGTTCGGGCTTTTTCAGGAACTCCCGGATTTCCGGCGTGATCTGCACGAATTCGGATCCGCGCCGAAGGACGCGCACTTCCGGGTCGGACAACAGGCCGAGGCCGGTGCCTGCATGCGGCGACAACTCGCCCTCCTCGACACCGCCCTCGAACGTGTATTCGCGCATGCCTAGGAAGATGAAGTTGTCATTCTCCATCCATTCCAGGAAATGGATGGCCTCCCACAATTCGTCGCTGCTGCCCGGGATCTGCGTGGTCTTGTAGGTATCGATCGCCTCCGCCAGGCGCTCCTGCATCGGCTTGAAGTCGGCGACGACCGAACGGACGTCTGTCAGCACCTTGTCGAGCCGTGCCTTCAATGCAGCCCGATCCTCGTCCGTGTCGATCCGCGTGACATGAATATGGATCAGGCTTTCCTGGCGGTCGGTGCGCTTCGGCGGCTTCTTGCGCGCGTTCGCCGAGGTGAGCTTGCCCTTGCCGTTCCGCTCCACGATGAAGATCGGATGCAGCACCAGATGCACCTCGATCTTGCTTTCCTGCAATTCGTCCATCACCGAATCGACCAGGAAAGGCATGTTGTCGTTGACGATCTCGATGACCGTCACGCCCTTGACCTTGCTGCCCTGGGCCTTGAAGGCGGGATCGGCAATGCTGACCCGGTGCGTGCCGAGTTCATGGGTCTGGAAGTCCTGCCATGCATCCCGGACGAAGCCGATAAGTTCCTCGGCCGTATAGGCCACGAGGTCTTCCGCGGCGCCCCTGTCGTAAAAGGCGCGGGAGAATTCGGCGAGCGCCGGATCTTCCTTTGCCAAGGTTGCTTGGACCGCGTCGATGAGTTTGAGTTTCTCGACGTCGTGTTTGTCCGGCATTTTCCATCCCCTTAGGCGATCGTATGGTTTGGCTCTGTCGCACCATTGGTTTTAGACTTAAGTTCATATTTGCGCGACATAGACGGTTTCATGACGGGAGGCGAAAATTGTCAAGTAAAGTCACGGCCTTGCAAATCGATTCAAATGTAACATTGAGTGAAAAAACGCAGGCCTACTTCGATCTGTGCCAGGAGAAGCTGGGTCTCGTGCCCAACGTGCTCAAGGCCTATGCCTTCGACGAAACGAAGCTGCGTGCCTTCACCGACATGTATAACGACCTCATGCTGGGCGAGTGCGGCCTCACCAAACTGGAGAGGGAGATGATTGCCGTTGCGGTATCGGCGGTCAACCGCTGTTTTTACTGCCTCGCGGCACACGGGGCGGCTGTGCGCGAGCTTTCCGGCGATCCGGTGCTGGGCGAACTGATGGTGATGAACTACCGCGTCGCGGATCTGTCGGACCGCCAGCGGGCGATGCTGGACTTCGCCGTCAAGCTGACGGAAAAGCCGGCGGAGATCGTGGAAAGCGACCGTCAGGCGCTCCGCGATGCGGGCTTTTCCGATCGCGACATCTGGGACATCGCGTCGGTCGCGGGTTTCTTCAACATGTCCAACCGGGTGGCGGCGGCCTCGGACATGCGCCCGAATGATGAGTATCACTCAAGGGCCCGTTGAGCTCTTGGCACGCGGCGCGGCGGTGACAAGCCGGTCGATTGGGTGTATGACGCATTCGAAATTTTGAAGGAGAGGAGCGGGCGATGGTTGCGCGCGTGTTTATCGATGGTGAAGCCGGAACGACGGGTCTGCAGATCCGCGAGCGCCTCGCCACGCGCCGCGACCTGGAGCTGATCTCCATTCCGGAGGAAAGCCGCAAGGATCCGGCCGCCCGCGCCGACTTTCTCAACAAGGCCGATATCGCCATCCTCTGCCTGCCCGACGCGGCAGCCAAGGAAAGCGTCGACCTCATCGAGAACGACACCACCCGCGTCATCGACGCCTCCACCGCCCACCGGATCGCCGAAGGCTGGGCCTACGGCTTTGCCGAGATGGACCGGGACCAGGGCGACATCATCGCCGCCGCCATGCGCGTTTCCAATCCGGGCTGCTGGCCGCAGGGCCTGATCGCCGCCGTCCGGCCGCTGATCGCGGCCGAGCTGCTGCCGGCCGATATCAACCTCACCTATTTCGGCATTTCCGGTTATTCCGGCGGCGGCAAGAGCATGATCGCCGATTATGAGGCCGCCGGCACCGGCGCCAACGAATTTGCGCCTTATGCACTTGGCTTCAACCACAAGCACCTGCCGGAAATGACCGAATACGGCCTCGTCGACGCCGCGCCGCTGTTCACGCCGTCGGTGGGCAACTTCTACAAGGGCATGCTGACGGTCGTGCCGCTGAACCTTGCCGGCCTCAAGAAAGTGCCCACGGGTGAAGAACTGCACGCGGCGATCGCCGACCACTTTGCCGATGCCGGCGACGGCTTTGTCGAGGTCGCACCGCTGGAAGCGCTCGAGCGCTCCGACAGCCTCAACCCTCAGGCCCTCAACGACACCAACAAGCTGCGCCTGCATGTCTTTGCCAATGACGCCAGGGCGCAGGCTGCGCTCATCGCCGTCTACGACAATCTGGGCAAGGGCGCGTCCGGCGCCGCCGTGCAGAACCTCAATCTGATGCTCGGCGTCGACCAGGCCACCAGCCTCGCGGCTTGAGAGCTGCTATCAGGAGAAAAAGATGGAAAAATTCGAGACCCTGACCGGCGTTGCCGCGCCGCTGCCGATCGTCAACATCGACACGGACATGATCATCCCGAAGCAGTTCCTGAAGACGATCAAGCGCACCGGCCTCGGCACGGCGCTGTTTCATGAAATGCGCACCAATGACGACGGCTCGGAGAACGAGAACTTCGTTCTCAACAAGCCCGCCTACCGCAACGCCAGGATCCTGATCGCCGGCGACAATTTCGGCTGCGGCTCCTCGCGCGAGCATGCCCCCTGGGCTCTGCTCGACTTCGGCATCCGCTGCGTGATCTCCACGTCCTTCGCCGACATCTTCTACAACAACTGCTTCAAGAACGGCATTCTGCCGATCCAGGTCTCCCAGGACGAACTGGACACGCTGATGCATGCGGCCGAGCGCGGCGCCAACTTCACCCTGACGATCGATCTGGAAAACCAGGAGATCAAGGGCCTGGAAAGCGGCGACATCGCCTTCAAGATCGACCATTTCCGCAAGCACTGCCTGATGAACGGTCTCGACGACATCGGCCTGACCATGGCCAAGGCCGAGCAGATCGACAGTTTCGAAGGCAAGATGGGCGAGAGCCGTCCCTGGGTCTGAGGTTCAACGTTAGAGCACGTCGCGTCAAATCGGCATCGCTTTTCGCTGCCTGAAATCAGGGATTTCAACGCAAAAAGCGATACATGATGTGCCGGTTAAACGCGACGCGTTCTGGACGCTGCAAAGCCGGGTCGTTTGATCCGGCTTTTTTTGTTTCAGCATCAAGATCAGCGCCGCACATGAGTTCCGCCCGGAATGTGTGATCGGCGGGCTATGCGGCACCGCGCTCGCAATTCCTTCACGCAGGCTTGAAAAGCCTTTCAGTGTCTTGGAGCGTTCCGTGCGATAGTCCGGGAGCATGAAGACGCTTGCCACATACCTGCCCTGGACCGACCGGCGCGGCACCCTCAGCCTGCTGCGGCTGGGTGTTTTCATCGCCCTTCTGCTGCCGGCGGCCGTTATCGCCTACAGCCTCGGCTTCGGACCGGTTCAGGCCGATCCGTTCGAGCGCGAACAGCATGCGGCCGGCCTCTGGGCGGTGCGGCTTTTGCTGGTCACCCTGGCGGTGACGCCGCTCCGGCGCATCTTTTCCTGGAACCGCATCCTGGGCGTCCGGCGCATGCTGGGTCTTTCGGTGCTCGCCTACGCCCTGCTTCACGTAACGCTTTATGCGGCGCAGG
>Ga0207773_100454_pt1 | contig 16196 bp, 15 predicted proteins | sample TtaePargueraPR_2_FD_187281 | JGI IMG/M metagenome (GOLD analysis project Ga0207773, IMG submission 187281) | Aerobic enrichment media microbial communities from Bioluminiscent Bay, La Parguera, Puerto Rico - Tt and M1 (3) (SPAdes) | ecosystem: Environmental > Aquatic > Marine > Unclassified ...
TGTGTTGTTGGTAACGAAGACGTCCCCTTCGTCAAAATATTCAATAATGTCCTTGAAAATCCTGTGCTCTATTTCTCCAGTATCTTTATGGACAACCATTAACCGGGATTCGTCCCGATTTTCTGAAGGATATAATGAAATGAGCTTTTTAGGAACTTCGAATTTGAAATCTGATAATTTCATATGTAATTTTAGAAATACGTTGAATATTTTGATTTACGATACGCTCGTAAAAACCGCAAAGTTAATAAGAATTATAGCTAAAACTACCTATATTATCAAATAGTTTTTAAACAAAGTTAATCAGGTGATAATTTTCAGACTAATTTGGGAGAGTTTCAGGTTTGCCCTACAAGCCTTAAAATCCAATTTGACCCGAACCGTACTGTCCCTTTTAGGGGTTACAATCGGCATTTTTGCTATTATAGCGGTATTCACTTTGGTAGATTCATTGGAAAAAAACATCAAATCAAGTTTTTCTTTTTTAGGAACCAATGTACTTCGAGTGGACAGATTTCCCTTTGCAGCCGGAGGAGAAGAGTATCCTTGGTGGCGGTATTTTCAGCGCCCGCCTGGAAATTACTCAGAATTCGTTTTTTTAAACGACAGGCTTCAAAATGCTGAAGCCATCACAATTTCTGCCTCCTCCAATACCACAATAAAAAGAAAAAGCAGTTCTTTTGAAGGAGCCAATTTGCAGGGGGTGGTATTTGAACATAAAGATGTCTACGACATCCCGGTGGTAGAAGGCCGATTTTTTACCGAAATGGAAATCACTGCCGCTAGAAACGTAACCGTCATCGGTGCCAAAATCGCTGAAAATCTTTTCCAAGGCGGCAAAATCATCGGGCAGGAAATAAAAATTAAAGGGCAAAAATTTGTGGTAATAGGTCTTTTGGAAGAAGAAGGGGAAGGGTTATTTGACCTGCCCTCAAAAGACGATGCCTGCCTGATCCCTTTTGGTGCCTTTGGCAAAATGTATTATTTGGGAAGATGGGGAGTAGAGCCGACCATCGCTGCAAAAGGCAAAGATAGTGATGAGGGACTGATTGCTCTGGAAAATGAAATGACAGGCTTACTGCGCGCTAAAAGAGGATTAAAGCCTACAGAAGAGAACAACTTTGCGCTCAATAAATCTGAATTCATCCAAAATGCTATTGGGGCTATCTTTGACGTCATCAGTATCGCAGGCGCCGTCATTGGTGGGTTCTCAATACTTGTAGGAGGATTTGGCATTGCCAATATTATGTTCGTATCTGTAAAAGAAAGGACGCATATTATAGGGATCCAGAAATCCCTGGGAGCTAAAAATTACGTTATTCTTCTTCAATTCTTATTTGAAGCCACCTTCTTAAGCCTTTTCGGGGGCTTAGCTGGACTCGCATTGGTCTTTGGGATCACTTTCGTACCCTTAGGTGCACTTGAAGTATTTTTATCTGTAAAAAACATTGTCCTCGGGATTGGACTTTCCTCGGTTATTGGCATGTTGTCAGGAGCAATCCCTGCTGCTCTAGCAGCAAAAATGGACCCTGTAGTCGCCATTAGAACCAATTAGCAAAACAAGGCTCTATGTGAAATATATTTGGATAAAGCTACCTATCTAATTATCTGTCAACAGTTCTGGAAAACTGCCGAATAGATTCACCGATTAACTGGCCCGTATTCGGAAAGGCTGCATTTGTGTCTCCCAAGAATGTTTACCAAACGCTGAAGGCTGACCGATACAAATCATATAAAACCAAAAAAGGAAGCCTGATATAGACTTCCTTTTCAAATATAATCTTGATTTCGATTTTATTTATCTTCAGCAACTTCCTCTTCCAAAGCTCCCCCCAAACCTGCTTTTGCCTTGATCTTAGCTTCCAGTTCTTCCATCAGCTCAGGATTATCGTGCAATAAGTTCTTCACAGCATCTCTTCCCTGACCTAGCTTATTCCCCTCATAGGAGAACCAAGACCCTGCTTTTTTTATGATATCAAACTCAACACCCAAATCAATGATTTCACCTACCTTGGAGATCCCTTCTCCATACATGATATCAAATTCTACCACTTTAAATGGAGGGGCTACTTTATTTTTCACCACCTTCACTTTGGTTCGGTTACCCAAAATATTATCGGCACTTTCCTTAATCTGACCGATCCTTCTGATATCCAACCTAACGGACGAATAGAATTTCAAGGCGTTACCACCTGTAGTGGTTTCAGGGTTTCCAAACATCACTCCAATCTTATCCCTAAGCTGGTTAATGAAAATACAAGAACAACCCGTTTTGTTAATGGCACCGGTCAGTTTTCTTAGGGCTTGGGACATCAATCGGGCTTGCAAGCCCATTTTACTATCGCCCATCTCTCCTTCTAGTTCTCCCTTGGGCACCAATGCCGCAACAGAGTCAATCACAATGATATCGATCGCTCCAGATCTGATCAAATGCTCGGCAATCTCCAATGCCTGCTCCCCATTATCAGGCTGGGAAATCAGCAAGTTTTCTGTATCAATCCCCAACTTTTCGGCATAAATCTTATCAAAAGCATGCTCTGCATCAATAAAAGCTGCTAAACCTCCTTTTTTTTGAGCTTCCGCAATGCAGTGCATGGTAAGGGTGGTTTTACCTGAAGATTCTGGGCCATATACTTCGATAATCCTTCCCCTGGGTATCCCTCCTACTCCCAAAGCCATATCCAATCCCAACGATCCTGTGGAAATCGCTGGAATATCAACGACAGTATTGTCACTCAGCTTCATAACCGTACCCTTTCCGTAGGTTTTCTCCAATTTATCAATGGTCAGCTGGAGTGCTTTCAGTTTTTCAGTATTTTCGCTCATAAATCAAAAGGTAGAAACTTGGTATATAAATATTATGTGAAAGTAAACATTCATTGCATCAATATCAACTTTCACAACAACCATTGTTTTGTATTTCCGTTTTACTAATTTAGGAATTTGTATGAAGCACTCTATATCATTTTGGTATAACTTTTGAACTCAACTTATTAAAGTAACGAAGTCCTTTATGCCCCTACTCGCCAAATTGTTTTTGCTGTTTATCACATTGACCCAGGCATTACCCTCGTATTCGCATGCGCAAAGCAACACCAAACCTTATCAAAAAGGGGAAGAATTGACATTCAAAGTCAAATACCTCTTCTTCAATGCCGCTGAGGCAAAAATGATTATCGATGATGAGATCCATCAGGTCAAAGGTAATCCAAGTTATAAAATAGATGTTTATGGAAAGACGTTGAGTATTTTTAGCATCTTCAAGGTAAAGGACAATTGGGGCAGTTATATGGACACCGCAAAAAACATCCCTTATCGTTCATATCGGCATATTGAAGAAGGCGGTTACAGAAAACACGAGGTCATTGACATAGACCATGAAGACAAAAAAGCAACCGTAAAACTTTATGACCGGGACAATCGCAAGCTAGTAAAAACTACAGAACATGAGATTACCCCAGGGGTACAGGACATTGTGAGCGGCTTTTATTACATGCGACATTTGGATTTGGAAAAATACAAAAAAGGGGACATTATTGTTCTCAAAGGATTTTTTGACGAAAAAACATATAACCTAAAGTTAATATTTGAAGGCCGTGACAAAATATCCACCAAATTGGGAGACTTTGACACTTTTGTAATTTCACCTGTTATGCCAAGCAATAAGCTTTTCAGTGGCGAGAACCCCATCAAAATGTGGGTCACCAATGATAAAAACAGAATTCCCGTAAAAATCGAAGCTGCATTGGTCGTAGGGGCGCTTAACATGGAGATAACATCCATCAAAGGTTTACGTAACAAATAATTGACATACCGATAATATTAAATTAACATTTAGCCTATTTTTCGAAATTTTATTTCGAAAAATACGGTATTTTTCCGGCCAAAAGTTATTTCTTTACATAGTTTTCCTAAATTAGCAGTGTTTTAAGCAATCAACAAATGGCAAAGCCAAATGAGCGACAAATCAAAAATTAAGGTTCTGGTTGTAGATGACGAACCAGATATTATTGAGATCCTAACCTATAACCTGGAAAAAGAAGGTTATGAGGTCAAATCTGCCAGCGATGGCGTCAAGGCTGTGCATACCGCAACTAAATTTAAACCTGACGTCATCCTCCTAGACATCATGATGCCCAATCAGGATGGGGTGGAAACCTGCAGACAAATCCGTGATATAGAAGAACTAAAGAGCACCTTCATCATTTTCCTAACTGCCAGGTCAGAGGAATATTCCGAAGTTGCTGCTTTTGATGTTGGGGCCGATGACTATATAACCAAACCTATCAAGCCTAGGGCTTTGATGAGCAGGATTTCAGCCCTTTTCAGAAGAGAGTCAAAGAAGGAGCAAGAAGTATCTCAAATCCGCATAAAAGACCTTACCATAAATAGGAGCAGTTTCACCATTGACAAAGAAGGCAAAACCATCAACCTTCCCAAAAAGGAATTTGAGCTATTGTATTTCTTGGCCAAAAACCCTAATATGGTATTCAGTCGGGACGAACTGCTCCAAAACATTTGGGGAGCTGATGTATTTGTCTTGGCCAGAACCGTTGATGTTCACATCCGAAAAGTCAGAGAAAAAATAGGCGAGAACTATATCACTACCGTAAAAGGCGTAGGCTATAAGTTCGATAATAATTAATTATGCTTACCACTTCCCGGGGCATTGCCCTAGTATTGGCATTTGCTATTTCAGCCCTTACTGTCGCATTCCTATCCTTATTGGATGATGCGACATTATTGTTACTGACCGTAGCCTGGGGTTTGACCATGGCCATTTCTTATTTATTAACGAACATTGCATTGGAGTTTCTGATTTTTAAAGAGATCAGCAACATTTATGCTGCGCTGGAAAAAATCCAGAAAAAAGATTTGTCTGGAATCACTGCCAAACCCAAAAAAAGCTCCATATCCCCCCTTAGAAAAATCAACAGCACCATTAACTCCTACGCCATAGCCAAAAACAAGGAGATAGAAACCCTGCAACGAAATGCCTCCTTCCGGAGGGAATTTATTGCGGACATATCCCATGAATTAAAAACACCGATATTTGCAGCTCAGGGATATGTGCATACCCTGTTGGACGGAGCAATAGAGGATGTTAATGTGAGGGACAAATTCCTAAAAAGGGCAGCAAAAAGCCTCAGTGCCCTTGACAAACTGGTCCAGGACCTTTTGACCTTGAACCAAATGGAAAGCGGTGTGGTAAAATTCCATTTTGAATCCTTCAACATGGCGGAATTGATTCAGGATGTCATCGAAGAACTTGAACACAAAGCCGAAAAAAGACATGTCAACCTAAGATTCACATACAACCCCAACAAAAACTTTCAAACCACAGCCGATAAGGACAAGATCTACAGAGTTTGCCAAAACTTGATATCCAACGCCATCAAGTACAACAAGGAAGGAGGGGAAGCCCACGTGTCATTAAAATCCTCCAAGAACAATCTCTCCGTGGACGTTCAGGATGACGGACTGGGAATTCCCCCAGAAGATATAAAAAGAATTTTTGAACGCTTCTACCGTGTGGACAAAAGCCGGTCCAGGGAAATGGGAGGAACCGGTCTCGGCCTGGCAATTGTAAAACACATTTTGGAAGGGCACAAAAGCAAAATATCGGTTTCTTCGACCGTAGGTAAAGGGTCTATTTTCAGTTTTTCGCTTCCCTTGCAAAAGGAGAAAAAATCAGAAAAGAAATAACGCCCTTATTAAACACAATAATATTTAGGCCAGTAATTTTTGGCATCGATAATTTTTGTCTACTTTTGCACCTTGATTTGAAGGTGTAAGCCCGGCTTTATGAAGAAAGTAGATTTTGAAGATCTTATTCTGTTTCAAAACGAAGACTATATAGTCATCAATAAGCCTCCGTACCTGTCGACCTTAGACGATAGGCATGAAAGTCAAAACATCCTTCACTTGGCCAAAAGTCACACTCCAGATGCCCAGGTGTGTCACCGACTGGACAAGGAAACTTCGGGATGTTTGGTAATTGCAAAAAATCCGGACGCATACAGAAATATTGCGATCCAGTTTGAAAACAGAAAGGTTAATAAAATTTACCATGCCGTGGTAGAAGGCATTCACGAGTACAAAAACTTACTTGTGGACCGGAACCTGATCGCAACCAATAAAGGGATTGCCAAGATCAGCATAAACGGTAAGCCTGCTACAACATACTTCTCCACATTAAGAACATACGGGGCGCATTCGCTGGTAGAATGCAAGCCCGTTACAGGAAGACTTCACCAGATCAGGATTCACCTGGCACATTTGAACTCTCCGATTTGTGGCGATGAGATGTACGGCGGAAAGCACTTATATCTCTCAGATCTCAAAAGACGATTTAACCTGAAGAAGGGTACGGAAGAACTTCCGATCATGCAAAGAGTGTCCCTGCATGCCTATTCTATAATCTTCGAGGGAACGGACGGAAAAACCATCAGTGTTACGGCTCCTTACCCCAAAGATTTTGCTGTATTGGTCAAACAACTGGAAAAAACCAGTTAATGGAGGCCATTCATAGCTATTAGAATCCGACAGAAGAACAGGCAAACCACAAGGCCCTAAGCAATAAAAATTTGCTATCCTTGTGAAAATTAGGCAGTAAACATTCAGATATTTTGCATATGATTGGAATTCCTTCTATCTTTGTGTCCCTTTTTTAGGGTGAAATGTATTTAACAAGCTAATAATTAAACGTTTACACAGTGGATACTTTAAGCTATAAAACCGTATCAGCAAACAGTGCTACAGTACAAAAGGACTGGGTGATAGTGGACGCCTCAGCACAAGTACTTGGTAGATTTGCAAGTGAGGTAGCGAAAATCTTGAGAGGAAAAAACAAGCCCGGCTTTACTCCTCATGTAGACTGCGGAGACAATGTAATTGTAATCAATGCAGACAAAATCAGGTTAACTGGCAGGAAGTGGGACGACAAAGTTTACGTTCGTCATACCGGCTTCCCAGGTGGTCAAAGAATATCTACTCCTCGTATTTTGAAGGAGAAGTCTTCTACTATTCTTATTGAGAAGGCAGTCAAAGGTATGTTGCCTAAAAACAGACTAGGTAGCAAGTTATACACAAACCTTTACGTGTATGAAGGTGCAGAGCATCCTCATGAAGCACAAAAACCAAAAGAAATTAAATTATAATTTGATCATTCCATGGAAGTTATCAATACAATCGGTAGAAGAAAAACATCTGTTGCGAGGATCTATATGAAACCTGGCAAAGGTGAAATTACTGTAAATAACAGAAGCCTAGAATCATATTTCCCATTTGACCTGCACCAGATCGTAGTGAAGCAGCCCCTTACTTTGGTAAATGAGGCAGAAGCTTACGACATCAAAATCAACGTTGATGGTGGTGGAATCAAAGGGCAAGCAGAAGCAGCCCGTATGGCTATCTCAAGAGCGCTTTGTGAAATCAATGAAGAACACAGAAGCCCATTGAAGAAAGAAGGATTCCTTACTCGTGACCCAAGAATGGTTGAACGTAAGAAACCAGGACGTAGAAAAGCTAGAAGAAGATTCCAGTTCTCTAAACGTTAATCTGGAGATTACTCAGATATTATTTAAAACATACATATTTAAATGGCTAAAATCGAATATAAAGACTTACTGGATGCTGGTGTTCACTTTGGACACTTAACAAGAAAGTGGGATCCTAGAATGGCGCCGTATATCTTCATGGAGAAGAACGGTATCCACATTATCGATCTAAACAAGACGCTTGTTTGCCTTGAAGAAGCATCCAACGCAATCAAGCAAATCGTTCGCTCCGGCAAAAAAATAATGTTCGTTGCGACTAAGAAGCAAGCAAAGGACTTGGTAGCTGAAGAAGCGGCAAGGTTGAAAATGCCTTTCGTGACTGAAAGATGGTTAGGTGGTATGATGACCAACTTTGCCACCATCCGCAAGTCATTGAAGAAGATGTCTTCCATCGACAAATTGATGAAAGAAGAGTCTTATACAAGCTTAGCAAAGAGAGAACGCTTGATGATTACAAGACAGCGTGAAAAATTGGAAAACGTATTGGGCGGTATCTCTGACCTCACCCGTTTACCAGCTGCACTTTTCGTTGTGGACATCAAAAGAGAACACATTGCTATTGCCGAAGCTAAAAAGCTTGGTATCCCTGTATTCGCATTGGTAGATACTAATTCCAACCCAGGTGAAGTTGACTTCCCTATCCCTGCCAATGACGATGCATTTAAATCCATTTCATTATTAGTGAAAGCTGTCGGTGCTGCTATCGAGGAAGGTCTTTCTGAAAGAAAGAAAGATAAAGAAGAGGCAAAACTGTCTGAAGAAGAAGAAGCGAAAAAAACTGCTGACGCTGAAACTAAGGAATAATCCACTATGATTTAATGATAACAGAAAATTGAACATACGGTGAAGCACCTATGTTCAATTTTTTTGTTATTGCCCATTCGTTCCCTGTCTGCAACGGGCGAAACGACAAATATTATACAAGTCATCATCACTATTAAAAATATCTAACAATGGCTATTACTGCACAAGAGGTAAACAAACTAAGACAAAGTACCGGCGCTGGTATGATGGACTGCAAAAAAGCTCTTACTGAAGCTGAAGGAGATTTTGAAAAGGCAGTTGATATCTTAAGGAAAAAAGGTCAAAAAGTATCTGCTTCCCGTGCTGACCGTGAAACTAAAGAAGGTGTAGTTGTTACTAGTGTAAGCGCTGACAAGTCTGCAGGTGTACTATTGACGCTTACTTGTGAAACCGACTTCGTAGCCAAAAACGAAGAGTTCGTTGCTTTTGCAAACGAAATCCTTAGCGCGGCTGTTGAAAAAGGTGCTACAAGCAAAGAAGAAATCCTGGCACTCCCAGCAGGCAACATCACCATTGGTGAGAAAATTGTCGAAATGACCGGTAAAATCGGTGAGAAAATCGAAATCAGTGATTTTGTAGTAGTTAAAGGTGAAGCTGTCGTTCCTTATATCCACTCTAACGGTAAATTGGGCGTATTGGTAGCGCTTAAAAATGTGGGCGGTTCTGAGGTAGAAGACGCTGGAAAAGACGTAGCCATGCAAATTGCTGCTATGAGCCCTGTAGCGGTTGATAAAGACGGAGTGGACGCTGCTGTAGTAGAAAGAGAAATCGCGGTTGGTAAAGAGCAGGCATTAGCAGAAGGTAAGCCGGAAGCGATGATCGAAAAAATCGCCATGGGCAAATTGAACAAATTCTACAAAGAAAACACTTTGCTGAGCCAGTCTTTTGTTAAAGACAGCAGCAAAAACGTTTCCCAGTACCTGGACAGCGTTTCTAAGGGTCTTACTGTTGTAGACTTCAAGAGAATATCTATTGGATAATCATTTCCGAAATAGCAAAAAAAACCGCAACCTTTGGGATTGCGGTTTTTTTTTGACTCAGGTATTCATCAGCTCCTCGATTTCCTCCGCCTCAATTGGAATGGTTGCCATAAGATCAAAATTCCTATCCTCACCTATCACATAATTATTTTCCAGCCTTATCCCTATATTTTCCTCCCGGATATAGATTCCAGGCTCTACGGTAAAGGCCATCCCCGCTTTTACAGGAGTGGAGATTGGGCCCACATCATGCACATCCAATCCAATATGATGAGAGGTGCCATGCATAAAATATTTACGGTATAAGGGCAAATCCGGGTTCTGCTTACTTACATCATGTTTATCGAGAAGGCCTAAGCCTATCAATTCAGACTCCATGATTTTCACCACTTCCTTTTGGTATTCCTTTAAAACTACCCCAGGCCTTAACATATTGGCAGCTTCTTTTTTAACCCGTAAAACGGCATCATAAACCTCCCGTTGTCTGGCAGAGTACTTTCCGTTCACAGGAATTGTTCGCGTCATATCGGCATTGTAATTTCCGTATTCCGCCCCAATATCCATTAGGATCAAGTCTCCCGATTTACAAACCTGGTCGTTCTCCAGATAATGCAACACACATGAATTAGCCCCCGAGCCCACAATGGGCTCATAAGCAAAACCCCTGCTTCCCTGGCGAATGAACTCATGCAGAAATTCCGCCTCTATCTCATACTCCATAACCCCAGGCTTCACAAAGCGCAAAACACGTCTAAACCCGTCCTCTGTAATTTCGCTGGCACGCTGCATCTGATCAATTTCATCCTGTTCTTTTACAGCCCTTAGTTCATGCATAACCGGTGCTATTCGCTCATATTTGTGCAAAGGAAATTGAAGCTTCATTTTCTTAATGAACCTGACATCACGACTTTCCACCTGATTGGCAGCCCCGCGGTGTTCATTGGTATTCAGGTAAACATGGTCTGCTGATAACATCAAATTATGAAGCACTGAATCAAACGCTGAAATCCACTGAACTTGTTTTATCCCGGAAAGTTGTTCGGCCTCCTTCTTGGTCAATTTATTCCCTTCCCAAACCGCTATATGCTCGTTGGTTTCTTTTACAAAAAGGATTTCCCTCATTCTCTCATCAGGGAAATCAGGGTAAATCACAAGGATGGTCTCCTCTTGGTCAATCCCTGTCAGATAAAAAAGGTCATTGTCTTGTCTGAATTTCATGGTTCCATCTGCATTGGTAGGCATCAGGTCATTGGAATGAAAAATAACCAAGGAATTAGGCTTTAGTTTGCCTGTTAACTTGCTTCTATTCTTCTTATAAAAAGTATTATTAAGTGGCTTGTATCTCATTTTTTCTATTTATCAGTCCATTATCGCACACATATTTTTTCATGGCCATATTACCCTCCATCATTTGCCAATTCTCCGACTGATCAGTCCAGCTCTCCTTATGATGCAAATGATATTGGACAGCTAGGTTCCTCAAGGAATCCAGTTTATACCCTAGCCCTTTAAATCTCCACAGCAAGTCAATATCCTCGCCTACTGCAGGCCTAACATAATCCTCATCAAAGCCATTGATTGCATAGATGGCATCCTTATGGAAGGACATATTGCATCCTTTAAGCTGCTTCATTTTCCTCTTTCCGATCAAGCGCCCAAGCAGCCCTTTTGGATTCAGGAAGAATCCTTCTTCAATGAACTGCCCCCCTTGCTTCCTAATTTTGCTGATGTTCCTTTTCAGGTAATTATTAAACTCCTTCACCTCTATCTTCCCTTCCAACAATAATTTTGAAGTCTCCGGATCCAATTTAACCCGCTTTCCTGCTAAAATGGTCTTCGGCTCCGCCCTGGCAATATGAAACTCCATAAACCGTGGATGCAAAACGCAATCCCCATCAATAAACACCAACCAATCAGATTTGGCCGCCCTGATGGCATCATTTAATGCTGCATTTTTTTGCCAACCCCTATCCTCTCGCTGTAGGTGCTTATAAGGATGATTGAAAGGGTACGAAGAAACAAACTCAGCCATTTCTTTGGAATTGCCATCCTCAGAAATGATCACCTCAAATCGGTTTTCTGTCTGGCTACCCAAGGAGTCTAAAACAGCTTTCAAAAAAGAGGTGTTCTTGTATACGGATATTATTAAAGAAGCCTTTAATGCACTTGACTTATCTTGCATAAATTTAGTTTCAGGAATAAAAACGTGTGTACATACATTTAGCAAATGCTTAAAATTAACATATTAATGTCCATGAAAAAAATATCCTGATAAAGTACATTATTTTTGTAATTTCAAAGTTGAAAGGAATTATTACATGTCATATAATATCAAAGAGTTACAAAATGGTATCCTCATTGTTCACCAGGAAGTCACACACACAAGGCTGGTACACTGTGGGTTTATTCTTGATATCGGTAGTAGGGATGAAACTATGGAACAGGCCGGATTGGCCCATTTTTGGGAGCATATGGCTTTTAAGGGAACCAAAAAGCGTAAAGCATTTCATATCCTTAATCGATTAGAATCTGTTGGGGGCGAGCTAAATGCCTACACGACCAAGGAAAAAATCTGCTTTTATTCCAGCATCCTTAAAGAACACTTTAACAAAGCAGCCGAACTGCTCTTTGACATCACCTTTCATAGTACATTTCCCGAAAAACAAATCGAAAATGAAAGGCAGGTTATTTTAGAAGAGATGGCCATGTATCGGGATTCTCCCGATGACGCTATTCAGGATGATTTCGATGAAGTGGTTTTTCAAAACCACTCCTTAGGGAGAAACATACTAGGGACTGAAGAAACCGTCAATTCCTTTTGTCAAAATGACTTCTTCGAATTTATCAGCTCCCACTTGGACACCTCAAAAATCGTCTTTTCTGTAGTGGGTAATATTAGTTTCCAAAAAGTCCTTAGGCAGCTTGAGGGAAAACTCAATGAAATCCCTGAAAAGAAAAGCCTGTACCAAAGGAGCGATTTTATTCATTATACCCCAAGGCGGGAAAAAGTTTACAGGGAAATCACCCAATCCCTTTGTGCACTTGGAAAACCCGCCTACTCCCTTTACCATCCCAAACGGTACCAACTATACCTACTAAACAATATCCTGGGAGGTCCAAGTATGAATTCGAGGCTGAATCTTGCATTACGGGAAAAACATGGCTATGTATACAGTATCGAATCCGTATATCAAGTATATAGGGACACGGGTTTTTTGGGCATTTTCTATGGCACAGAAGAAAAAACAGCTCGAAAAGCCCAAAACCTCGTGATGAGAGAACTCAAAAAATTACGAGAAAAAAAACTAGGTTCTCTACAGCTTCACATGGCCAAAGAACAGGCTATTGGCCAAATGGCCATGGCAGAGGAAAATTATGCCGCCTTAATGCTTGTTTTTGGAAAAAGCCTGTTAGATAAAGGAAAAATTGATTCCCTGGACCATATCTTCCAGCTTATTAGGGGAACCACTTCTGATGATCTGCAGGATATCGCACAGGAAATGTTTCAAGAAGACCAACTTAGTTTTCTCACTTTCTTACCTCATTAAATATTATGGAATTTATCAGCGAAAAGTTACTGGAATATTGTCAACATCACAGCAGCCCTGAAGATGAACTTCTGCAACTCATCAGTAGGGAAACCCATGCCAAGGTGTTAATGCCAAGGATGCTCTCAGGGCATCTTCAAGGTAAAACACTGGAAATATTTACTAAGATGCAAAAACCCAAAGTAATTCTAGAAATAGGTACCTACACGGGGTATTCCGCCATCTGTATGGCAAGGGGGCTAAATCCCTCCGGGAAGATCATTACCCTGGACATTAACGACGAATTAGAAGAAATGGTAAGGGGATTCTTTGATAAATCAGGATTAGCTTCTCAAATCGACTACAAATTGGGAAATGCCCTGGACATTATCCCTAAGCTAGATGAAACCTTTGACATGGTCTTTATCGATGCGGACAAGAAAAATTATACTAATTACTACAATCTGGTAATCGATAAGGTCAGCCCTGGAGGGCTCATTTTGGCAGATAATGTCCTTTGGTCGGGAAAGGTATTGAAAGACCCTTCAGAAAAAATAGACAAGGACACCAAGGCTATTATGGAATTTAATGAAATGGTTCAAGCAGACCCAAGAGTGGAAAACGTCCTGTTTCCAATCCGTGATGGTATCATGATGGCCAGAAAACTCAATTAATGCTAATCTTCCCATAGCATAGGATATAGAAGCTTTAGTATATTTCGTTTTACTTTATTAAGTAACTTATCAATAGTTCACTAATCGATTGACATGGTTAAGAAAACAAAAACGACTTCGTTACTCAACCTAACCTTTTTACTATTATTTACTTGCAATTGGCTTTACGGACAAACTCCCCGAGTCCCCAATACCATCCATTTTGCAAATATGAGACTGGACCTAAATGATCAGGCTCAAAGAGACATTCAGCTGGACGTGGATGCACTTTATCGAAACCCCAATTATTTCAAGGTAAAACTGGAAAGGGTAAGTCTCTATATGCCAATTATTGAACGGGTACTCCGGGAGCAGGGCGTTCCGGATGACATTAAGTATTTAGTCATTCAAGAAAGCGGCTTGATTCCGGATGCTGTCTCCACTTCCAATGCGGTTGGGTTTTGGCAATTTAAAAAAGGAACTGCCCAGGAAGTTTTTCTCCAAGTAGACCACCATATTGATGAAAGGAAAAACATCGTTGCTTCCACCAAGGGCGCTGCGCTTTACCTAAGGAAGCACAACAGTTATTTTGACAATTGGGTATGTGCATTGGTCTCTTACCAAATGGGGCTTGGAGGAGCCAAAAATTTCTTTGGGAGCAACTATAATGGGGACAGGAGCATGAAAATCACCAAGAACACCCATTGGTACTTCAAGAAGTTCTTGGCCCATAAAATCGCCTTTGAAAACCAAATCGGAAAATTCACCAGTAATCAGTACCTGAGAGAAATTCCTGTTCAGGGCCCAACGACCTTAAAAGCCTTGTCCCAAAACCTTGGAGTATCAGAAGCGCATTTAAAGGAATATAATAAATGGGTTTCAAATAATCGTATTCCTGATGACAAAACTTATTACCTGACCTATATAGCAACGGGCACCGCACCAATCACCCCTGTATTGACCTCATCTACCAGCTCTCCTGCAGAGTCCTCAGCCTCTATCCCACTAAGTGGAAAACTTAATGCTGCTGGCTTTCCTAAAATAACCGGAAAACAAACTGCTCCATTTGAAACCGGACAAATAAAAGTCAACGGAATTAAAGGAATCATCGCTGCTACCAATACAAGTCCCGAAGATTTTGCAGAACAAATAGGCATGCGGGAACACAGGTTTCGAAGAGTCAATGACCTATCTAAAAATGACCGGATAGAAAGAGGCAATTACTACTATGCCAAAAGAAAGAAAAGCAAGGCAAAAGTAGCACATCATGTGGTTCGGCAAGGGGAGACACTTTGGGAAATATCACAGGCCTATGGAATCCGGCTTCACTCACTCAAAGCTAAAAACAGGCTCTATAAAGACGAAGACTTAAGAGAAGGGATGGTTTTAAACCTCCAGGAATATCGAGGAAGAGATGAAAAAATCAGGTATATCAAAATTAACAAAACCTCCCCTACAACTCCAGTGACTACCATGTCTGCATCCCCTCAAAAACAGACTGTAAGGCCTCAGGAATCTGACTTGAATCCCAATACCAACATTACCCACACTGTTTCCAAGGGCGAAACATTGTATGCTATCGCAAAAAAATATGGTGTCTCGGTATCCCAAATCCAAAACTGGAATAATATTTCAAACTCAACAGTCATTAAAATAGGCCAGAAGCTAATCATAAAAAAGAACTAAGAGGATTGCCACAGGAAATGTATATTTGTATCTAATAATAAACAGGGTCCCGAGATGATTCGGAATTGCATCTATTTACTCCTACTTATACTATTCACTTTTAAATCTACCTACGGTCAAGACCGTGATTTTAAAATCGTCCCGGATACTGTTTTGATCAATGGTGACACCCTAATTATGCTTGGGGATTCCCTAATCATCAAGGAGGAAATAAAGGAAATTTACTGGAAAAAAGGAGGAAATTATAACTTGAGTATTCAGCAAGTAAGCTTGGCCAACTGGGCTGCCGGAGGTGCAAGTTCCTTTTCTCTAAATACCGGAGTAAACCTATTTGCCAATTACAAAAAAGACAAAAGAATTTGGGACACCAAACTTTCTGTCAGTTTTGGTTTTAACAGACAGGCAGATCGATCATTCAGGACCAGAAAAACCAATGACAATTTTAAGTTTGTCAGCAAATATGGACGGGAATTGTCAAAAGGTTTTTACCTATCCACTCAGTTGGAGGCCAGAACCCAATTGTTAAGAGGATATAAATATTTCAAACCTAAAGGTTCGGATTTAGACTCCAGAAATCTAATTTCTGATCTTCTTAGCCCCGGCTATATCCAGTCATCCACCGGTCTTAATTACCAAAAAGACAAAAAAGATTTTAAGTTTTCTGCTATTCTTTCACCCTTTACAGGCCGATTCACCATAGTCCTGAATGACTCATTAAGCCAGGGGGGAGCGTTTGGTGTGATTCCCGGGGAAAAAGTAAGACCGGAAGCGGGTGCTTCTTTAGGCACCTCCATTGACACCAAACTAATGGAAAACATTAATTGGAAATCTGATCTCAACCTCTTCTCCAATTATGGGAGATTTGGTAATATGGTGGTCAACTTTAATTCCACCATAAGCATGAAAATAAACAAATACATTAGCACCAGGGTAGAAACCATATTAATTTATGACGAGAATGTATTTATTGAAATGGATGATGGGAGA
>Ga0207773_100455_pt1 | contig 16193 bp, 14 predicted proteins | sample TtaePargueraPR_2_FD_187281 | JGI IMG/M metagenome (GOLD analysis project Ga0207773, IMG submission 187281) | Aerobic enrichment media microbial communities from Bioluminiscent Bay, La Parguera, Puerto Rico - Tt and M1 (3) (SPAdes) | ecosystem: Environmental > Aquatic > Marine > Unclassified ...
CCCGCCGCTACGGCCAGCACGCCGTGCGCGGGGCAATCTGACAGAGCGACCGGACATGTCGACGATCAAGGTTTTGGACGACAAGAACTACGACCACGAGGCGGTCGAGGCCGAGTGCCGCCAGCTGTGGGACGAGACGCGGATCCACGAGTTCAACCCCGACAGCGGCAAGCCGGTCTTCTCCATCGACACGCCGCCGCCCTACGTTTCCGCCGCCCACCTGCATGTCGGCCACGCCATGTCCTACAGCCAGGCGGAGTTCATCATCCGCCAGCGGCGCATGGCCGGCTATGAGGTCTTCTACCCCATGGGGTTCGACGACAACGGCCTGCCGACCGAGCGCTATGTCGAGCAGACCTACAAGGTCGACAAGAAGACCATCAGCCGCGCCGAGTTCCGCCAGCTCTGCATCGACGAGACGGCCAAGGGCGCGGTCACCTACGAGACCATGTGGCGAGCGCTCGGCCTGTCGGTCGACTGGCGGCTGCGCTACTCGACCATCGACGACCACTGCCGGCACACCGCCCAGGCGTCCTTCCTCGATCTCTACGGCAAGGGCCTGATCTACCGCGCCAACGAGCCGGTCTTGTGGGACACCAAATACGAGACCGCGCTGGCCCAGGCCGACCTGGAGACGCTGGAACGCAAGGGCAAGCTCTACGACATCCGCTTCTCGGCTCCCGACGGCACGCCGCTGGCCATCTCGACCACCAGGCCGGAGCTGATCCCGGCCTGCGTCGCCCTCTACTTCAACCCGGAGGACGGCCGCTACGCCCATCTCGCGGGCGGCAAGGCCGTGGTGCCGCTGACCGGCCACGAGGTGCCGATCAAGACGTCGGCGGAGGTGAAGACCGATTTCGGTACCGGCCTCATGATGGTCTGCACCTTCGGTGACGGCGAGGACGTGCGCAAGTGGAAGGAGGACCGGCTCGACACCAGGCTGGTCATCAACCAGGACGGCAAGCTGAACGCGCTCGCCGGCAAGTATGCCGGTCTCGACGTCCAGACCGCGCGCGGCCAGATCGCCAAAGATCTGCGCGAGGCCGGCCTCGTCGAGGACGAGAAGACCGTTGAGCAGGCGGTCTCCGTGGGCGAACGCTCCGGCGTGCCGGTCGAGTTCGCCATGGCGCCGCAATGGTTCGTCAGCCTGCTCGACAAGAAGGAGGAGCTTCTCAAGCGCGGCGCCGAACTCGGCTGGTTCCCGGAGTGGATGAAGGCCCGCCTCGACCACTGGATCGAGGGGCTGAAATACGACTGGAACATTTCCCGCCAGCGCTTCTACGGCGTCCCCTTCCCGCTCTGGTACGTGGAGGAGACGGGCGACGTCATCCTGGCCGATCTCGACCAGCTCCCCGTCGACCCGACCGAGGACGCGCCGCCGGCCTGGGCGCGGGAGAAGTACAAGGGCATGACCATCACCGGCGAGGCCGACGTGATGGAGACCTGGTTTACCTCCTCGCTGACTCCGCTGATCAACGGCAACTGGGTGGGCACGCCCGGCCGCGTGGGCACCATGGACATCTACCCGATGTCGGTTCGGGTGCAGGCCTTCGAGATCATCCGCACCTGGCTGTTCTACACGCTTGTGAAGTCGCACTTCCACACCGACAGCCTGCCCTGGAAGGAGGTCATGATCTCCGGCTGGGGGCTGAACGAGCAGGGCAAGAAGATCTCCAAGCGGGATCTGGAGAAGTTCACCGACCAGGACGGCTACAACCGCTACGACCCCTACTCCCTGGTCCGCCGCTTCGGCGCCGACGCGGTGCGCTACTGGGCGGCCGGCAGCCATCTTGGCAACGACCTCCGCTTCCACGAGAAGGACGTGAAGGCGGGGCGCAAGATCGTCGTCAAGCTGTGGAACGTCGCCCGGCTCGCCACCATGCATCTGGAGGGCTTCGACCCGTCAGCGCCGCGCCCACCGGTGCCGGAGCGGACGATCGAGGACCGCTGGGTGCTGGTCGAGCTCAACCGCCTCGTCGAGACGCTGACCAGAGGCTTCGAGACCTACGACTACGCCGTCGGCCGCGAGGCGCTGGAGCGCTTCTTCTGGCGGGTCTACTGCGACAACTATGTCGAGCTGATCAAGGACCGCTTCTGGACGCCGGAGCGGCATTCCGACGAAAGCCGGCTGTCCGCCCAGGCGACGCTTTACGAGAGCCTGCGCACGCTGACGGCCCTGTTCGCGCCCTATCTGCCCTTCATCACCGAGGCGCTGTTCCAGCGCATCTTCAAGCCGCTGGAGGGCGGTGTGTCGATCCACGTCTCCGACTGGCCGGCACCGCAGGCGGACGTGGTCGACGACGGTGCAGGCGAGGCCATGGACCTGGTGCTGGGCATCCTCGCCGGCGTGCGCTTCCTGCGCTCTGAGGCCAAGGTCTCCCAGACCCGCCGCCTCGACACCCTGACCGTCGAGACGCCCGACGCGGCCACCCGCGCCCGCGTCGAGGCCCTGTCGACCTCGCTGCTCGCCGCAACCCACGCCGCCAGCCTCGACTTCGGCCCAGGCGAGGCCGACACCCCGATCGACGGCATCCGCGTCGCCATCGCCGTGGCGGAGCAGGAGGAGGCGGCGGAGTAGGTGGTGAGCGTCTTGAGCGGATCATGCCTTGACGGAATCGCGGGAGCGCTTCCGTCAAGGTATGTGAATCCGCTCTAACTGATTGATCCTGTGTAGCCGCTACTCCCCGCGCAGGTGGCGGTCGAGTTCCATGCGGTCATGCAGGACGCGGACAATGAGGATGCCCTGAGAGTCCGTGTCGAAATAGATCATGTGCCGCTGGTAGTGAAAGGCACGGATCGAGGGCTCGATATCAAGCCGCAACCGGCCGATGCCCCGGGTACCGGTCGAGCAGATCAAAGCAAGCCCATAGCGCATCGTAGTAGGCTTCTGCCTGATCCTGACCGAACGATCGGGCGCTGTGCTGGTAGATCTCCGCAAGATCGGCCGCTGCCCGTTCGGACAGCCTAACGGTCATCGCGCAGGTGGTTTCTCGCGCTGGAGAGAATATCCTCACGCGTCAGGCCGCTCACGCCGCTCGCCCGGCCTTCGTCGATGGCGTCCTGCAGGCGGCGCAACGTCTCCCGCTCCCTCTGGTCGCGACGGATCAGCTCGCGGACATACTCGCTCGCATTGTTGTACTGACCGCTTCGCGTCTGCGCCTCGATCCAGGCTTTCATCTGGTCGGGGAGCGACAGGTTCATCGTCGCCACTCACTTCTCCCGCGAAGTCAAGGTTGATGACAATAAATGATAATTATTGCCATTGCCGTCAAGACTGGCCTCCCAGCCACCTACACCACCTTCTCCCCCACTGTCACCGAGACCGGCAGCGTGTTGCCGCTGGGGGCGAGGGGGCAGACCCATTGCGGGTCGTGGGCGCAGGAGGGCGAGAAGGCGAAGTTGAAGTCGAGGATCACCTCGCCGGAATCGCTCCAGCCGAGATCCGCGCCCTTGATGCTGTCGAGCAGGTAGCGCCCGCCGCCGAAGGTCTCCTGGCCCGAGGTCGCGTCCTTGAACGGCAGGAAGACCCCACCGCCATAGCCGGTCAGCCAGTAGAGCGTCAGTTCGCCGCCGAGATCCGCCGCCAGGCCCCGGGTGCGGGCGAAGGCGCGCAGATGCACCACGCCGTCCGAGCCGGCGGCGATGGTCAGCGATTCCGGCCGCTCCGGCTCGTCCACGTCGACGACGAAGCGGAAATCCGGATCGTAGGGAAAGAACGGCATGTCGGGAAAGTCGGCGCGGGCATCCGCCCGCACCGGCGAGGCCGGATGGCCGCGAAACAGCCGGTTGCGTCCGGTCTGCCACATCGACCATGCCTTCTCGGGATCCGGCATGGCGCGCACGGCCTGGTAGAGGTCGGCGACCGCGCGCCGCCACGACCACAGGCCCAGCGTTCCTTCCGGTTCCAGCATCATGGCGCTGGCATCCTCCTCCGTCGTCGGCGGCGCGGGCCACCTTGCCGCTGGTACGCGCACGTTCGCGTCCGGCTTGTTGGCGCGGCCGAGGCATGCCACGCTGGACCGCAGCCGCCAAGCTTGCGGGGACGGCCCTATTTCCGCCCCGCCCGTCTGCTTTTTCCGGCCGCATGGCCACCCGCACCCCGACGCAGGCAAGCACGTTCCGCCGATGATTTCCATCGACAATCTGACCTTCGACTATCCGACGAAGCGTGCATTGACAGAGGTCAGTTGCACCATCGCCGCGGGCAGCGTGACGGCGCTGGTCGGTCCGAACGGTGCCGGCAAGACGACGCTGATGCGCTGCCTGGCAGGCCTCGACCAGCCGGTCACCGGCGCGGTCACGGTGGACGACGTCGACGTGCTGGCCAAGCCGCGGCTGGCCCACCGGCATATCGGCTATCTGCGCGATCTCTTCGGCCTCTACGACGAACTGAGCGTGCGCCGCTGCCTCGCCTTTCACGCCGCCGCCTTCGGCGTGGCCCGCGCGGAGCGGGCGTCGCGCATCGCCTGGGCGGCGGCGGCGCTGGGCCTGACCGACCGCCTGGGCGAGAAGGCGGGCCGCCTGTCGCGCGGCCTGCGCCAGCGCCTGGCCATCGCCCAGGTGGTGATCCACAAGCCCAAGGTGCTGCTGCTCGACGAGCCCGCCTCCGGTCTCGACCCCGAGGCGCGCATGGAGCTTTCCCGCTTCATCGTCAACCTGAACGGCGAGGGCATGACCATCCTCGTCTCCAGCCACATCCTGGCCGAGCTCGAGGACTATTCGACCGACGTGCTGATCGTCTCGGGCGGCCGCATCGTCGACCACCGTCACCTGCACGACCGCGCCGGGGAAGGCCTGTCCGGCCGCTCCGCCTGGCTGGCGCTTCGCTTCGTCGGCGAGACGACCGCCGCGGCGGTCGAGGCGAGCCTGCGCCGGCACGATGCGGTGCGCGACGTGCTGCCGGACGGCGATCTGGTGCGCTTCCGCTTCGTCGGCACGGCCGAGGAGCGCGCCGGTCTGCTGGCGGCGCTGGTCGCCGACGGCATCGCCGTCGCCAGCTTCGGCGAGGCCCGCGACCTGGTGCAGGACGCCTATCTGAAATCGGTGCGCCGGGCGGCTGCCGCGCCGGAGGTGAGGCCGTGAATCCCGAGTTCACCCGCAATCTCTGGCTGGAGACCGGCCCCTTCCGGCTGTTCGCGCTGGCCGCCGCCGCCCTGGCCTTGCTGGTCGGCGCCTATCTGGTCGCCGGACCGGCGCTGATCGGCGTGCTGCCGGGCCTGAACCAGCTGGTCGGCGACCCGACACAGTTCGCCCGTGTCGCGGTCGCCGGCATGGCGGAAGGCCTGCTCGCCGTCTTCCTGATCCTCTGGGGCACGCGCAGCGCCGCCGACGCGGTGCTCAGCGAAATCGGCGCCGGCACCTGGGACGGCCAGCGCCTGTCGATGATCGGCCCCTGGGCGATGAGCTGGGGCAAGCTGCTCGGCGCGCCCGCGGCGGCCTGGATCATCGCGCTCGTCATCCTGGTGCCGGCCTATCTCTGGGGCGCGGGCACCGAGGCCGAGGCCCTGCGCCGGCTCGCCTTCATCCTGCTGGCGGCGATCGCCGCCCACGCCGCCGCCTTCGCCATCGGCCTCTCCTTCGCGCTTCGGCGGGAGACGCGCAGCCGGGCGGTCGTCGCCTTCGCGCACCTCGTCGGCATCCTGGTCGGATTCGCCCTGTTCAGCAGCCGGGACGGTATCGACGGGCCGGTGGCGCTCGGCCTCTACGGCCACGTCCTGCCGCCCGAACGGTTCATGCTGGCGCTGGCGGCGATCGCCACCTTCTGGCTGCTGGTCGCCGACTACCGGCTGATGCGCCAGGCGCTCGCGGTGCCGACGGCGCCCTGGGTGTGGATCGTCTTCCTCGCCTTCCTGGCGGCGCTGACCGCTGGCCTCGACATCACCGGCCTGCCGATGATCGTCGGCGCGGTAATGCCGCCCAAGGGCTATCTCGCGGCCCTCCTCATGCTGCTCGCCATGCTAGTCGCGACCTACGCGGCGGCGGTCGTGCTGCCGCCGGACGCGCTGGGCTGGCGGCGCTGGGCCTCCGCCATGCGTCGGCGTCCCCTGCGCGCGCTCGCCCGCACGCCGATCTTCCTCTACGGCCTGCTGTTCGCCGCCGGCGCCGTCGTCTACGGGCTCGTCGCGCTCGGCCAGCCGGACGGGGTCTCGATGTGGCGGCTGTCGTCGATCAATGGCGAAGCCTTCCCGATCGCGCTCTTCTGCTTCGCCATCCGGGACACGCTGCTGCTGGCCGCCGCCTTCGCCGTGCCGGAAAAGCGTGGCCGGGTGATCGGCGTGCTGGTCTTCATCGGGCTCAGCTACCTGGTCCTGCCGCTGGCCCTCGGCCGCGTCGTGCCGGCAGAGGTGCTGGCCTTCCTGGTGCCGGCGATCACGCTCGACACGATGGCGATGATCGTGCCGCCGGCCGCCGAGGCGCTGGTGGCGCTGATCCTGCTCGTCGCCATCGTGCGCCGCACGGCGCGCACGGTGCGCGCGGGCGCCGAGCGAGCCGGCTGATCCGGACGGCTTGACCAACCGCCCTCGGCCCGGGTCAGCTAAGATCCAGCCATGGATGTGGAACTCTGGATCGGCGGTCTCCTCACCGCGCTCGCCATCGGCCTGATCGTCGGGCTGGAGCGCGGCTGGCAGGCGCGCGCCGCCCGCGAGGGCGACCGCGTGGCGGGCTTGCGCACCTTCGGCCTGCTGGGGCTCGCCGGGGGCGTCACCGGCCTGCTCGCCATCCAGTTCGGCGGCAGCGTGCTCGGCTTCGGGCTGCTGACCGTCGCCGGCCTGCTCTCCGCCGCGCACTGGCGCTCGGTCGACCTCGACCACGATGTCGGGATCACCACCGTGGTCGCCGGCGTGCTGACCTTCCTGCTCGGCGCCCTGGCCGCTTACGGGGAGCGCGAGGCGGCGGCGGCCAGTGCCGTGGTCATGGCCCTTCTGCTGGCCCTCAAGCCGAGCCTGCACGCGCTGCTCGCCCGCATCGACGAACGGGATTTCTGGGCCGTGCTGCGCCTGCTGCTGATCTCCGTCGTCATCCTGCCGGTCCTGCCCGACCAGGGCTATGGCCCCTATGGCGCGCTGAATCCGTTTCGCATCTGGCTGCTGGTGGTGCTGATCTCCGCCCTCTCCTTCGCCGGCTACGTGGCCATGAAGGCGCTGGGACCCGGGCGCGGCATCGCGCTGACCGCGCTGACCGGCGGGCTCGTCTCCTCGACCGCCGCGACGCTCTCCTTCGCCCGCATGGCCAGGCGCACGCCCTCGCTGCGCCGGCCGCTGGCCGCCGGCATCGCCATCGCCAACCTGGTGATGGTCGCCCGCATCCTCGTGGTCGGCGGCCTTGTCGCCCCCGCGCTCGCCCTGCCGCTCGCCGTCGTGACGCTGCCGGCGCTGCTCCTGGGCGGGCTGGCGGCGCTGGTGATCGCGGCCAGGCCGGTGACGGCACCGCCGGAGGGAACCGACCCGCCCAATCCGCTGGAACTGCGCGTGGCGCTCCTCTTCGCCGTCATGCTCGCCGTCACGCAGCTGCTGGTGTCCGCTGCGGAGGACTGGCTGGGCGCCGGCGGCGTGGTGGGCGTCGCCCTGCTCGCCGGGCTGCTCGATGTCGACGCCATGACGGTGACGCTGGCCAACGCGGCGGCGGCCGGCATGGACCTGCCGCTCGCCACCGCGGCGATCGCCCTGACGGCGCTCGCCAACACGGTGTCGAAGTCGGTGATGCTGGGCGTCGTCGGCGGTCCCGGCCTCGCCCGCCACGCCCTGCCGGTAATGGGCGCGATCGTGCTCGGGGGCGGGATCGGCGTGGCGGCCGTGCTGCTGCTGCCCGTGCTGACGGGTTGAGCGGCTTGCGCCCGCCGCCGTTCCCCATTATCGACGGGGCTCCCGGTTCGAGGCAGCAAGGACGGTACAGATGGTCGAGCGCACGGAGCATGGCGGATTGAAGGTCGCGACGGTTCTCTTCGACTTCATCAACGAGGAGGCGCTGCCGGGCACCGGTGTCGAGCCCGAGACCTTCTGGAGCGGCTTCGACGCGATCGTGCACGACCTGGCGCCCCGCAACCGGGCCCTGCTGGCGAAGCGCGACGAATTTCAGTCCCGCATCGACGACTGGCACCGCGCCCGCCGGGGCGAGGCCATCGACCCCGCCGCCTATCGCGCCTTCCTGGAGGAGATCGGCTACCTGCTGCCGGAGGGCGGTGATTTCGCCGTCAGCACCGAGAACGTCGATGACGAGATCGCCCGCGTCGCCGGGCCGCAGCTCGTCGTGCCCGTCTCCAACGCCCGCTACGCCCTGAACGCCGCCAATGCCCGCTGGGGCAGCCTCTACGACGCACTCTACGGCACCGATGCGATCGACGAGACGGACGGCGCGGCGCGCACGGCCGAGTACAACCCGAAGCGCGGCGCCAGGGTGATCGCCTGGGCCCGTCGCCTGCTCGACGAGATCGCGCCGCTGGCCAGCGGCAGCCATGCCGACGCCACCGGCTTCTCGGTCTACAACGGCATGCTGACGGTGACGCTCAAGGAAGGCGCGGCCTCCACGCCGGCCCATGCCGAATGCTTCGCCGGCTATCGCGGTCCGGCCGAGGCGCCCGACGCCATCCTCCTCGTCAAGCACGGACTGCACGCGGAGATCGTGATCGACAGAGATCACCCGATTGGAAAGGACGACCCGGCCGGCATCGCCGACGTGGTGCTGGAAAGCGCTCTGACCACCATCCAGGACTGCGAGGATTCCGTCGCCGCCGTCGACGCCGCGGACAAGGTCGGCGTCTACCGCAACTGGCTGGGCCTGATGCGCGGCGACCTCGAGGAAAGCTTCGACAAGGGCGGCCGGACGCTGACCCGACGGCTGAACCCGGACCGGCAGTACACCAGGCCCTCCGGCGCGCCGCTGACGCTGCCCGGCCGCAGCCTGATGCTGGTGCGCAATGTCGGCCACCTGATGACCAACCCGGCCGTGCTGGACGCGGACGGCAACGAGGTGCCCGAGGGCCTGCTCGACGCCATGGTCACATCCGCCATCGCGCTGCACGACCTGAAGGGCAAGGGCGGCCTGCGCAACAGCCGCGCGGGCTCGGTCTACATCGTCAAGCCGAAGATGCACGGGCCGGAGGAGGTCGCCTTCGCCGACACGCTGTTCGCCCGTGTCGAGGACGCGCTCGGCATGGCCCGCAACACGCTGAAGATGGGCATCATGGACGAGGAGCGGCGCACCACCGTGAACCTCAAGGAATGCATCCGCGCCGCCGCCGCCCGCGTCGTCTTCATCAACACCGGCTTCCTCGACCGCACCGGCGACGAGATCCACACCTCGATGGAGGCCGGGCCGATGATCCGCAAGGGCGACATGAAGGCGGCCCCCTGGATCCAGGCCTATGAGGACCGCAACGTCGATGTCGGCCTCGCCTGCGGGTTGCGCCGACACGCCCAGATCGGCAAGGGCATGTGGGCGATGCCCGACCGGATGGCCGACATGCTGGATGCCAAGATCGGCCACCCCATGGCCGGCGCCAACACCGCCTGGGTGCCCTCGCCGACGGCGGCGACGCTGCACGCCACGCACTACCACAAGGTCGACGTCGCCGCCCGCCAGCGCGAGCTTTCCCGGCGCCAGCGGGCCAGCCTCGACGACATCCTGACGATCCCGGTCGCCACGCGGCCGAACTGGAGCGCGGAGGAAATCCAGCAGGAGCTGGACAACAACGCCCAGGGCATCCTCGGCTACGTGGTGCGCTGGGTCGACCAGGGCATCGGCTGCTCCAAGGTCCCGGACATCAACGATGTCGGACTGATGGAGGACCGCGCCACCCTGCGCATCTCCAGCCAGCACATCGCCAACTGGCTGCATCACGGTGTGTGCAGCGAGGCGCAGGTGATGGAGACCATGAAGCGCATGGCCGCCGTGGTCGACGGGCAGAATGCCGGCGACCCCGCCTACCGCCCGATGGCGCCCGGCTTCGCGGACAGTGTCGCCTTCCAGGCGGCTTGCGACCTGGTCTTCAAGGGCAGGGAGCAGCCCAACGGCTATACCGAGCCGGTGCTGCATGCGCGCCGCATCGAGGCCAAGGCGCGGCAGGCCGGCTGACGGTTTTTCGCCCGGTCGCGGAATAATCCGCGCCCGCACCCGTTGTCGGTTTCGAGACGCGGCAGGCCGGCCCTGGCCGCCGCGGTCGACCACCGATCACGGGAGCATCACCATGCGCCTCACGACCAGCCTTCTCGCCTCCGCCCTCTTCCTGGCCGGCGGCGGCCTGGCCCCGATATCCCTGCCGCTCCCGGCGCTGGATGCCGACGGGACACCGCGCCTCGCCCTCGTCTGGACGCCGCTCACCATCGCCGCCCGCGCCGATGACGACTGGGACGACGATTGGGATGACGACGATTGGGACGACGACGACTGGGACGACGATTGGGACGATGACGACTGGGACGATAGGGGCCGCTGGGGTGGCGGACCCTCCTGGGGTGGCGCGCCCGGCTGGACCGGTAGCCCTCCCTGGACCGGTAGCCCTCCCTGGACCGGGGGGTCTCCCTGGACTGGTGGGTCTCCCTGGACTGGTGGGTCTCCCTGGACTGGCGGGCCGGTGTGGAATGGCGGGCCGGTATGGAACGGCGCACCCGTCTGGCCGGGACCGGGATGGGCGAACCCGCCCGGCCGCAATTCCGCACCGGACTGGGGTCGCGGCGGCCGCTGGGACCGTCCCTGGAGCGGTGGCGGAGCCGGCAACGACACCGCGGCCATCCTGGGCGAACTTCTGGCCAGGCTCGGTCCGCAGCTGCTGGGTCAGTATCTCGGCGGCGGACGTTACGGCCAGCCCGTGCCAGGCACGGTGGAAGGCCTGCTCGGCACCCTGACGCCGGCGCAGATCGCCCAGCTGTTGCAGCTCGGCACGGCCGGACGATATTGATCGCCAGCCGTCGCCAGGAGCCCGACCGCCTATGCCCACCCCTCCACCGGACGATGCCTTCCGGCGGCAGCTCATTGACCTCCTGCCGCGTCTTCGGCGCTTCGCCTATGGCCTGACACGCTCGCTGGCGGAGGCCGACGACCTGGTGCAGTCGGCCTGCCTGCGGGCGCTGGAGAAGCGTCGCCAGTGGCAGGCCGACACCCGGCTGGACAGCTGGCTGTTCCGCATCGTGCAGAACCTCTGGATCGACGGGCGGCGCCGCCTGCGGCACCGCGAGGACGTCGATCCCGACAGCCTGCCGCTTGGCGATCCGAACGCCCACCGCGCGGCGGAGGCAAGGTTGACCCTGGGCACCGTCGAACGGCTGATCCTGGGCCTGCCGGCGGAGCAGCGGGCGGTCCTGATGCTGGCCACGGTGGAGGGCATGTCCTATGCCGAGACCGCCGCCATTCTCGGCATACCTCATGGCACGGTGATGAGCCGCCTGTCCCGGGCCCGCCTCGCCCTGGCGGCGGCCCTCGACGAGACCGGAAACGCCGAAGGAGCGACCGGACGATGACCCCGACACGCCCTGGAGATCAGGCAAGCCATCCCCAGCAGGATCGGCTGGTCGCCTATGTGGATGGCGAGCTCGACATCGACGAGCGCGAGGCGGTGCAGGCGCTGATCGCCGGCGACCGGCATGCGGCCGCGATCGTCGAACGGCTGATCGCCAGCCGCGACCAGGCGGAAGGCGCCTTCGGCGCGATCCTGGCGGCGGCGCCACGGCCTGAGCTTCTCGCCGCCATCGAGCGCGCCGACGCGCCGGCGCCGGCACCGGGCTGGCGCGACCGTCTCACCAGGTTCACCCTCAGCCGGACCTGGCGCCTCGCCGTCGCGCCGGCGGCCCTCGCCGCGGCTCTGCTGCTGGCCGTCACCGTCGTCACCATGCCCGGTGACGAGGCCGGCTTCACCCTGGCCTCGGGTGGCGGACTCGACATTCCCGCCGAGGTGCAGCCGGTGCTGCCCGGTCTGCTCGACGCCGGAGGGGGCGAGCGCCAGGGCAGCCTCGCGGGTGGCGACGCCTGGCGGCTTGCCGTCCTGCCTGCGGACATTCCGGAGGCACCCGGCTGCCTGGTCGTCGTCTTCGCCAGCGACGCGCTGCCGGAAAGCGTCGGCCTGGCCTGTCCGGTCGAGGCCGGCTGGCGCGTCGCCACCGTCGCCCTGGCGCCGGCACCATGACCGCGCTCGGCCTCCTGCTCGCCGCCTTCAGGCGTGGCGTCCTGCTTTGCGCCCTGGGCGCCCCGGTCGGTCTGGCCGTCACGGTCGCCGATCCCGCCGGGCCGCTGGGCCAGCCCGCCTGGGCGGACGATGACGGCGACGATGACGACGATGATGACGATGACGATGATGATGATGATGATGACGACGATGACGCGGACGACGACGGCTGGGACGGCGATGACCGGGACGACGACCGCTTCGACATCGACGACGATGACGACCAACCCGGCATCGCGCCGCCGCCGGTGCGCGACTTTGTCCCGGGCGAACTGCTCGTCGTCGGCGGCGGCCGCGGCTTCCTGACGGAGATCAACCGGCTCGGCTATCGTGTTCTGGAGAGCCGGCCACTCGGTGGGCTCGGCTTCGATCTCACCCGGCTGGCGATCCCGGCGAGTGCCGATCCGATCAGCGTGCGCAACGACCTGGCGCTGCGCTTCCCCGACCTGCTGATCGACGTCAACCGGCTCTATCCCCTGCAACAGGGCGTGGTGCTGGGCGGGTCCGGCGCGGCGGCGACGCTGATCGACTGGCCCGGCCCCTGCCGGGTGACGGCGGCGATCGGCCTCCTCGACACCGGTGTCGACACGACGGCGCTGGCCGCCGGTCAGGCGAGCGTGCATCAGGCCCGCTTCGACGGTGCGGGAACGGTGACGCCCGGCGATCACGGCACGGCCGTCGCCGGCATCCTCGTCGGCAGTGCGGACGGCAGCGTTCCGGGCCTACTCGCCGGCCCCCGCCTCGACGTCGCGCAGGTCTTCGCCGACGAGACGGCACGGGCCGAGGCTTTCACCGTCGTCGCCGCGCTCGACTGGCTCGCCGCGCGCGAGGTGGACGTGGTCAATCTCTCCCTCGCCGGCACGCCGAGCCCGGTGGTGGCGCTGGCCATCAGCCGGCTGGTGGGGCGCGGCGTCGTGCCGGTGGCCGCGGTGGGCAATCGCGGCGCCACCAGCCCGCCACTGGCACCAGCCTCGCTGCCCGACGTCATCGCGGTGACCGCGGTCGACGCCGCCGGCGGCATTTACGCCGATGCGGTGCGCGGCCCCCATGTCGACGTCGCCGCGCCCGGAGTCGGCATCCCCGGCATCGGCCGCAACGCGGCTCCCCGGACGCTCGCCGGCACGTCCTTCGCCGCACCCTTCGTCGCCGCCGCCGCGGCGGTGATGGCCGAGGACGGCATCACCACCCCCGACGGCGTGCGGGCGATGCTGCTGGAGACGGCGCGCGATCTCGGCGACGGCGGACCCGATCCCGTCTTCGGCGCCGGCCTTCTGCGGCGCCCGACCTCCTGTCAACCCTAGACGCGCGCCCGCCGGGCGGTCGCTCGGGCGAGGTCGGCGCTGTCACCGGTCGAATTGGCCGGGTAGGCGAGCGCGTCCCGGTCGAGCCGGTCGGCGATCTCCGGCGGCAGGGCAGCCAGCACCGCATCGACGAGATGGATGCCCTCCGCGACGGCGCGGCCGGCCGCGGTACCCACCAGGGAGGCCGCCTCGTCGCGCGGCAGGTGCCGGGCGAGCGCGAAGGTCACCGCCTCCGCCAGCACCAGCCCGTTCCCGGCCGCCAGATTGGCCACCATGCGGCCGGCGTCGACATGCAGCCCGTCGAGCACCTTCCGGGCATTGGCGAGCGCGCCGCCGGCGAGGCCGATCAGCTGGGGCAGGGTCAGCCACTCCCCGGTCCAGGCGATGCCGCTGCGCTCCTGCTCCGCCACCAGCGTCTGGGCGAGCGTGCCGAGCAGGCCGGCCGAGGTGCGGGCGGCGGCGACCAGCATCTCGGCGGCCACCGGATTGGCCTTGTGCGGCATGGTGCTGGAACCGCCGCCGCCGGCGACGCGCAGCTCGCCGATCTCCATCTGCGACAGGAGGGCCACATCCTGGCCGATGCGGCCGAGCGACCCGGCAAGGCCGGCGAGCCAGGAGCCGAGCGCCAGCATGCGGTCGCGACTGGAATGCCAGGGCAGCCCGGGCAGGCCGAGGCCCAGTCGTCCGGCCATCAGGCGCGCGGTTTCGGCCGCGTCGGGACCGAGCGCCGAGCGGCTGCCCGCGGCCCCGCCCAGCTGCAGGACCAGGACCCGGTCGCGCAGGGGTGCCAGGTCGTCGCGGGCGCGCAGCAGGGGGTCCAGCCAGTTCGCGGCCTTGAGCCCGAAGGTGATCGGCACGCCCTGCTGCCAGCGGGTGCGTCCGACCATGACCGTGTCGGCATGCGCCTCCGCCAGGTCGGCGAGCAGGCCGATCACCTGATCGAGCCCGCCCGCCATGTGGTCCAGGGCGCGGGCCGCGCCGAGCACGAAGCCGGTGTCGACGATGTCCTGGCTGGTGGCGCCCCAGTGGACCCAGGCGCCGGCCTCGCCGGCCGCCTGCCGGAGCCGGGAGACCAGGGCGGCGACCGGCACGCCGGCGGACGCGGTCGCCGGGCCGAGATCAGCGGGCGCCACGATCAGCCGCCCGCAGGCCTCGGCGATGGCCGCGCCGGCCTCCCGGGGAATGGTGCCGGTTTCCGCCTGCGCCAGGGCGAGAGCTGCCTCGACCTCCAGCAGCCTTGCGATCACCGCCGCGTCGCCGAACAGCGCGTCGATCGCGGGATCCCCGAGCAGCCCGCGGTAGAGGTCGGAGTCGAGCGGCGACAGGCTCATGGCCGGCTGCCTAGCCGTTCCCGACGAACATGCTGCGCATCGCGGCGATCACCGCCGCCGGCGCTTCGACACAGGGCAGGTGGCCGGCCTCCTCGATCAGCACGAAGCGGGCGCCGGGGATGGCGTCGGCAAGCGCCTGCACGGCCTCCGGCGGCGTCGAGCCGTCGTGCCGGCCGCCGATGCACAGCGTCGGCACGGCGACGGTGCCGACCCGGTCGCGGAAATCGGCGTCGCGGATGGCCGCGCAGGTGCCGCGATAGCCGGCCAATGGCGTGCGCAGCAGCATGTTGCGCCAGCCGCGAAGCTCGTCGGCGCGATGGGCGAAGAAGTCGGGCGAGAACCAGCGATCGAGGATCGCGTCGGCGATGCTGGCGATACCGCCGGATTCCAGCGCCGCGATGCGTTCAGCCCAGCTCTCCGCCGTGCCGATCTTCGCCGCGGTGTTGCTGAGGATCAGAGCGGACACCCGCTCCGTCGCCGTCAGGGCCAGCGACTGCGCGATCAGGCCGCCGACGGAGACGCCCGCGACCGCCGCCTTGCTGATGCCCTTGGCGTCGAGAATGCCGATCAGGTCGGCGGTGTGCTCGGCGATGGTGTAGTCGCCCGTCGGCGCGTCCGACAGGCCGTGGCCGCGCTTGTCGTAGCGGATCACCCGGAAATCTGCCGTGAAGGCTGGCACCACCCGGTCCCAGACCCGGTGGTCGGTGCCCAGCGAGTTGGCGAAGACCAGCGCCGGCCCGTCCGGGTTGCCCTGCTCGACCACGTTCAGCGCCTGCCCGTCGACGACGATGATCTCCATGCGCTCTTCCGCCTCCCTCGTCCCTGCCGCGGCCATCCTCACGCATCCGTGTGCGGGTGCAAGCGATACTTGCCTGGACCGGCAGAGGGGCCTGACTATCTGGGCGTAAGGTGTAACCGGCCATCCCGGGCCGGGCCAAGGGTATGCGCGCGGAATTGTGGCGGAGGTCGTTTTGGTAGTCCGGAAGGCGGCGTGATGACAGAGATCCTGACCCCTGACCTCTGCGTCATCGGCGCCGGCTCGGCCGGCCTGTCCGTCGCCGCCGGGGCGGTGCAGATGGGCGCCTCGGTCGTCCTCATCGAGAAGGGCGCGATGGGCGGCGACTGCCTCAACGTCGGCTGCGTGCCCTCGAAGGCCCTGCTCGCCGCGGCGGAGCGGGCCGCGGCCATGCGCGGTGGCGCCGCCTTCGGGGTAACGCCGGTCGAGCCCGACATCGACTTCGCCCGCGTGCAGGCGCATGTCGCGGAGGTCATCGCCGCCATCGCACCCGTCGACAGCGTCGAGCGCTTCGAGGGCCTGGGCGTGACGGTGATCCAGGCCGAGGCCCGCTTCACCGGACCGCGCGAGGTCGTGGCGGGCGGGCGGGCGATTCGGGCCCGGCGCTTCGT
>Ga0207773_100456_pt1 | contig 16123 bp, 4 predicted proteins | sample TtaePargueraPR_2_FD_187281 | JGI IMG/M metagenome (GOLD analysis project Ga0207773, IMG submission 187281) | Aerobic enrichment media microbial communities from Bioluminiscent Bay, La Parguera, Puerto Rico - Tt and M1 (3) (SPAdes) | ecosystem: Environmental > Aquatic > Marine > Unclassified ...
ACTTCTAAACGTTAAGATTTAAAGATGCCATCTGTGATTAGACAATAATAATGAGACTATTCATCGCCTTTTCCCTCCTCCTTTTATTCCAGCTGCAAAGCCCAGTGCTGGCGTGCAGGTGTCTGCCTTTGACCCAGGAAAATGCCAAGGAACGCATCGACCAGGCGGATTTGGTAGTACAAGGAGAATATATCCGCACTATCGGTGCAGATAAAGAAGTGAACCGAAACCAAGACAGCCATGGAGAAGGTTATACCGTTTTATTTAGGATTACAAAGAAGTACAAAGGCAGGGTCAAAAGCGATACCCTTGCCATCTACCAAACCAGTAATTCCTGTACCAGGATCTTTAGAAAAGGAGAAAGGTATATTTTGGTGGCCAGGGAAATCGATGGTTTTTTGCTTAGTGAAGATAAGGAGGGAAAAGCAAGCAATGAAGGTCCACAAAAAGATAAAGATGACAATATCACCATGGGTTTTCCGGAGAAGCCGGCGCTGAAATACTGGAAAAAAATTCAGCAAAAATACCTGACGGTGGACGTCAATCTCTGCACTAGCTTCCGCCTCGAAACCGAGGAAGGGCAGTTGCTTCAAAGGCAGTTTTGACTAATAATCCGTTAAAAACACCCAACGTTTTTTAGCACAGTTGCAATTTACGCCGACCAAACCCAAAGGGGCAAAAGGACTAAAATTTCACAAGCAGCAGGAACCCAAAACGAGCCAATAAACTAAATTCCAAAATTTTATCTATTTTGGGGACTAGCACTGGGAATAACCTGATGAACAACCTACTTTTCATAGATACTGAGGTAGACTTTCGGAGCAAGAAAATCATAGATATTGGCGGGATCAATGCCAAGGGGGAGCAGTTTCATTCCAGTTCCCTTTTTTATTGTGAAAAGTTTATTGATCAGGCGGATTACATTTGCGGACATAATATCCTCAAGCATGATCTATTTTACCTGAAAAGGGCCTTGTCTTTTGATGTTTCAAACCTGGGGATTATTGACACGCTTTACCTTTCACCTTTGTTATTTCCTGCCAAACCTTATCATGCCCTTCTCAAAGATGATAAACTCCAGACCGATGAGCTGAACAATCCCCTGAATGATGCGATCAAGGCCAGGGATCTCTTTTATGATGAAGTGGCAGCTTTTAAGGCCATGGATGCTGAATTGAAACAGCTTTTCTTTTGGCTCTTGAATGGCCAAAAGGAGTTTGAAGGCTTTTTTAAGTTAATGGCAGGTTCCGCTTCCGAAAGCAATCTTGAGTGGCTTATCTTAAGGCGCTTCCCTTCCCAAATATGTGAGCATGCCCCACTTGTTAGCCTTATCAAAAATAACCCCATCGAATTGGCGTATTGCCTGGCTCTGATCAATGCCCAAAACCGCTACTCGATCACTCCACCATGGGTGCTTAAAAACTATCCCGATGTGGAAAGGGTCATGTATCTTTTAAGAAGCAATCCCTGCATCAGCGGTTGTTCCTATTGTAATCAATATTTGGATGCCAAGATAGGCTTAAAGAAGTTTTTTGGTTTTGAGGCATATCGGACCTATGGGGGAAAGCCTTTACAGGAAGAAGCGGTAAAGGCAGCCATTGAGAACAAATCCTTGGTGGCGGTATTTCCCACAGGAGGGGGGAAATCCATTACCTTTCAAGTTCCGGCCCTGATGGCCGGGGAAAATACCAAAGGTTTGACGGTTGTCATTTCCCCCCTTCAATCCCTGATGAAGGACCAGGTGGACAACCTGGAAAAATCAAATATCACTGAAGCGGTGACCATCAATGGCCTGCTTGACCCTATAGAAAGGGCTAAGTCTTTAGCAAGGGTGGAAAATGGTGCTGCATCACTGCTATATATTTCCCCTGAATCCTTACGTTCGAAAACCATAGAACGCCTGCTTTTGGGCCGAAATATCGCGCGATTTGTAATTGACGAGGCCCATTGTTTTTCTTCTTGGGGCCAGGATTTCAGGGTGGATTATCTTTATATCGGTGATTTTATCAAGTCCTTGCAAGAGAAAAAAGGCTTGGAAAGCGTTATCCCTATTTCCTGTTTTACCGCCACGGCAAAGCAGCAGGTGATTCGGGACATCAAGGATTATTTTTTGGATAAATTGGGATTGCAGCTGGAAACTTTAAGCTCCAAAGCTTCCAGAACCAATCTGCAATACAAGATAATTCCCAAGCAAACTGAGGAAGAAAAATACATTGCCGTCCGCAACCTAATAGAAGGGAAGTCCTGCCCAACCATTATCTATGTTTCTAGAACTCGCAGGGCTTACCAGTTAGCCGAAAGACTCTGCCAGGATGGATACCAAGCCAAGGCCTATCATGGAAAGATGGACAAGGGTGAAAAATCCGAGAACCAGGATGCCTTTATCCGCGGTGAAGTCCAGATCATGGTGGCCACTTCCGCTTTTGGAATGGGAGTGGACAAGAAGGATGTAGGGATGGTGATCCACTATGAAATCTCCGATTCCCTAGAAAACTATGTGCAGGAGGCAGGCAGGGCAGGTAGGGATGAAAGCATCACGGCAGAATGCTATGTGCTTTTCAATGAAGAAGATTTGAGCAAGCACTTTATTTTGCTCAACCAAACCAAACTCCATATCAAAGAGATCCAGCAAATCTGGAAGGCCATCAAGGACATTACCCGTTTTCGGTCCCAAGCTTCCAATTCCGCATTGGAAATAGCCAGAAAGGCCGGTTGGGATGACAATGTGGTTGAGATTGAGATGCGAGTGACCACTGCCATTTCTGCATTGGAAGAAGCCGGTTACCTAAAGCGCGGTCAGAATATGCCCCAAATATTTGCCAACAGTATTTTGTCCAAAAATGCCCAGGAGGCTATTGAAAAGATAAACCAATCAGAAAAATTCAATGATAGGCAGAAGCAGCAAGGTGTCAGGATTATAATGAAACTGTTTTCCAGCAAAAGCCGGAAGTATGCCAATGAAGAGCCTGCCGAATCCAGAATAGACTATATTTCCGACCACCTGGGTATCGTAAAGGAAGAAGTGATCAATGTGATCAACCTATTGCGGGAAGAAAGTATCCTGGCAGATGCAAAGGATTTGACGGCTTTTATAAAGCGTGGAGAGAATATAAACCGATCCCTGGGAATTGTTCAGGAAATGGGCAGGATTGAAAACTTTCTGTTGTCCCAATTTGGAGAAGAGGAAAAGACCTTTCATATAAAGGAACTCAATGAACGGGCGGAGGAAAGTGGGTGCACGAGCGTTTCCCCCAATAAGATCAAAATTTTGATCAATTTATGGGTGATCAAAAACTGGTTGAAAAGAAAGCAACATGCTTTTTCAAATCATCACCTGAACATTATCTCCAACTATTCTAACGAAGCGCTGAAAAGTAAACTCAAGAAACGGCATGAGCTGGCCAAGTTTATTGTTGAAACCCTTTACAGAAAAAGCAATGAAAACCTTTCTCCATCTGATCTTGCTAAGGATCAGATATTGGTGGAATTTTCCGTTCACGAACTGAAGCAGGAGTACAAGGACAGCCATTCCCTTTTCAAGTTGGATGTGAGTTTGGATGACATTGAGGATGCCTTGTTTTATTTATCCAGGATAGAGGCCATTAAAATTGAGGGTGGATTTTTGGTGGTTTACAATAAGCTGACCATAGAACGCTTGGAACAGGATAATAAAAAGCGGTACAAAACAGAGGACTATAAGAAGCTGAGCCAGTTTTATGAACATAAAGTACAGCAAATCCACATTATTGGGGAGTATGCCAAGAAAATGATCAGCGATTATAAAGAAGCCCTACAGTTTGTGGAGGATTATTTTCAGCTGAATTATAGCTCTTTTTTGAACAAATATTTCAATGTCAATCAGCAACAGGAGATCAAAAGAAACCTTACTCCTGCCAAGTTCAGGCAGCTTTTTGGAGACTTGTCACCTGCCCAGCTGCAGATAATAAAAGACCGCAGCTCAGCATACATTGCAGTGGCCGCAGGTCCAGGAAGTGGGAAGACAAGGGTGTTGGTGCACAAATTAGCCTCTTTAATGCTAATGGAAGATGTCAAGCACGAGCAGTTGCTGATGCTTACATTTTCCAGAGCAGCAGCCACGGAGTTCAAGAAGCGTCTGATTGGCTTGATCGGAAATGCCGCCAATTTCATAGAAATAAAAACCTTTCATGCCTATTGTTTTGATCTATTGGGGAAAATAGGCCCCATAGAAAAATCACAGACCATCATCAAAAAGGCTGTGGAGAAAATACAAAGCAGCGATATAGAACCCAACCGGATTACCAAAACCGTTTTGGTGATTGATGAGGCCCAGGATATGGATGCTCATGAATTTGAGCTTATAAAGAGCCTGATGGATCAAAATGAAGAGATGAGGGTCATAGTCGTAGGAGATGATGATCAGAACATTTATGAATTCAGAGGGGCAAGCTCCAAATACCTAGAGCAATTTATCGTGGATCAACATGCCAAAAAGTATGAACTTATTGAGAATTACCGTAGCAAAAGCACCTTGGTGAATTTCACCAACCAGTTTGTGAAGAAAATCAAGCGGAGGCTAAAGGAAACCCCGATTATCGCCCATCAGGCAGATGCAGGTAGAGTAAAACTTACCAAGTATACCGGAGAGCAACTGATCACCCCGATGGTCAGGGATGTGCTGTCTGCAGAACTGAGCGGAACCACCTGTGTACTGACCCAAACCAATGCCGAAGCACTTCAGGTGACCGGGCTACTGGTCAAAGGAGGACTTTCTGCCAAATTGATCCAAAGCAATGAAGGGTTCAGCCTACATCATTTATTGGAGCTGAGATTCTTTATGGAAAACCTTTACTTTGGGCCTGATACCTACCTGATCAGTGAAGAAGTATGGAAAAGTGCCAAAAGACAACTTTGGAACCATTATAGGGACAGCAGCAAAATCGATATTTGTATCAACCTGATCAAGGAGTTTGAATTAAGCAATCCCAAGAAAAAATTCCGATCCGATTTTGAGGTTTTTGTCAGAGAGTCCAAACTGGAGGACTTTATGGGAAGCAGTGGAGAGACCATATTTGTCTCCACCATGCACAAGGCCAAAGGCTGGGAATTTGATAATGTGTTTATCCTGTTAAACGGCTTCAATGCGGAGACAGACGAAAAGAAAAGGCTGCTCTATGTGGCCATGACCCGGGCAAAGCAAAACCTATCGGTTCATCTGAACGGGCATTATTTGGATGATATTGCTTCTGCTGAGATAGACTATAAATTCGATTCTACACCTTATGAAGCGTCTGACCTATTGGTGCTGCATTTGTCCCATAAAGACATTTGGTTGGATCGATTTCTTTCCGTTCAGCACCTGATTTCAAACCTCAAAAGCGGGGATTGTTTAAAAGTAAGCAAAGAAGGTTGCTTGGATAGCAAAGGAAATAGTGTGCTTCGCTTTTCAAATAGCTTCAAGGAAAAAATGATCGGATATGAAAGCAAAGGCTATATTCCTTCTGGAGCGGTGGTTAACTATATTGTCTATTGGCAAAAAGAGGCCAGTGAAAAAGAACTAAGGATAATCTTACCGGAATTGCAGTTTAAGAAGGTGAATAAAGAGGTGGGCAATGGTGTTTCTTGAGAGGTGCCTAAGATTTTCTTGGGCTAGTTAGTTTCACTAGGATCTTCAAATTCCTTACGTTGGAAATGTTTTGAAATGTGCAGATAAGATATAAAAAATGTGTAAAGTTCCTTAAAGCATTACTTATGGATAAATAAGATCAAACAGTTGACTTTAATTTTAGATAAATTGCACAAAAGCAATTTTATCCAATAAACTAATGAAAAACACCTTGCATTGGGTAATTTTTTGTTTTGGATGTATTTAGGAATCTATTATTTCTAATAAAGATTCATCGATCCTTATTAGAAATAATAGATTCGAGACAAATCACGGTGTTCCAAAACCATGCATATAGAATTGCGTATGAACAGTAATAAATCGGGCGTGAATTCATTTTTTTTGTAAAAAAATTATGTTAAATTATTTAGGATCACTTGAAAAAGTAAATTTCATTATAGAAATTGTTATAGTTTTTGGATTTCATCAATTAGCTACCTGTTTTTAAGTAGTTTCAATTTCTTTCTTCTGCTCTGAGTGTAAGGTAGGCATTTGATAAGGTTCCATCGGTTAACCGGAATATGTGGAATAGATAGGCTTTTATTCAATCATGATAATCAGCAGATCTAGTTTCCCTGGTTATTTTGAATTTAAAAAGGAAATGTGCCCAGTCCGATCCTTTTAAGCTTGTTTGGTATCAGCACAGTATCCCAAGTTTTTCTTTAACTCAATATCACTAAGCTTGGATTATACCAAGATGTGGATTAAAAAAGCACATATTTATGGAGCAACCTGCTTTTCAGACCACCAAGACTGAGATCCCAAAGGGAGGAGCATCTATCAAGGGTATGGGAGAATCATTTCAAGCTGGCGGTTTCACTGGAGGCAGCCAATTTTCTATTCCGGTTCCTTTGCCTGATGCACGGGGAATAGCTCCTCAGATAGGATTAGCTTACCATTCCGGTTCTGGTAATGGCAGTTTTGGGATGGGAATAAGTTTAGGGCTGCTTTCCATATCCCGAAAAACTAGCAAAGGCATTCCGCTGTATAATGGGCAGGATGTTTTTCTGTTAGGGCAAAGTGAATTGGTACCAAACTTGGATGAAGATCCTTATACCATAACCGAAAAAGGGGAAGAGTGGAAGGTTACGGTATATAGACCAAGGATAGAAAGCGATTTCTCCCGCATAGAACAGTACACCGATCTCTTCTCGGGGGATATGTTCTGGATAATACGCTCCGGTCAAAATACAACAACCATTTTGGGTAAAAATGAGAGTAGTCGTATTTATGACCCGGCTCACCCAACTCATATTTTTGAATGGTTTATAGAAGAGGAAAGTGACCCCAACGGCAATCGGGTAGTTTATAACTACAGGCGTGAAGATCTAAATGGAGTATTACCCACTGATTCAGGGCGTAGTTTTGCGCTGTTGTATCCAGATACCATTCAATACGGGAATTACTTTGTAAATAATGAAGAGAGCTTTGCCTTTGAGCTGCAGTTCCAGTATTCGGACTATGACCCGGATGACCCCTTGGCTCCGGCCGGTAAATGGGAAGTCCGGCCAGACTCTTATTCCACTTTCAACAGTGGCTTTGAAGTGCGGAATTACCGTTTGTGCAAAGCCATAAAATTATACCATCAGCTTAAACCTGTAGATCAGTTCCATGGGCTCAATAACGGTGAAGCCGTGCTAAGCTCGGTACTCAAATTGGTATACGAGCAGGATGAATATTCGGGCTTATCCTTTTTGAAATCTGTAAACCAATGGGCCTATCGTCTGGAAAATGGTTCTTACCAGATTCAAGAGGTTCCTGCACTGGAGCTGAAGTATCAAGATATTAGGCCTACCCAACATTTATACCGGCCTCTTCAGTTGGAAAGCGAACATGCTTTGCCGGGTTATTTGTGGAATGGAACCTTCTCGGCTGCCGATTTGCACAGTGAAGGCTTGCCGGGATTTATACTGAGCAATGAGCAAACCACTTTGTATTGGGAACCCCTAGGTGATGGACGTTATCGTGGACCAGAAGTACCAGAGCAGTTTCCCATTAATAAGGATCTGCAAAACCAAGGGGTAATGCTTACCGATTTGGAAGGGAATGGCTATAAATCATTGGTGACTTATGACCGCGAAAGTGCAGGATATTATGCAACAAGCCATCAAGGTATTTGGGAACCTTTTGTGGCCTTTGCAGAGAATGTTCTGGAACAAAGCACTTCTCCGGCAAATCAGGTAGACCTCACCGGTGATGGTTGGAGTGATCTGATCTATTTTGAGCAGGATTACCTGCGCTGGTACCCCTCCCTGGGTAAAAAAGGCTATGGAACAGCACGACTCGTTAAGTTAAGGGACGGTTTTCCGGCTGTAAGCAGTAATTCACAGGAGGAACTCATCACTTTTGCCGATATGAATGGAGATGGTCTAAGTGATTGGGTAAAAATTGTCAACGGAACGGTAATGTACTGGCCTAATAAGGGTTATGGTGATTTTTCCCATCCTGTACCCATGCAGCAGGCTCCGGTTTTTCCGCAAGGATTGAATGTCAACAACCTGCACCTTGCCGACATTGACGGTTCCGGCACCACTGATATTATTTATTTGAAACATGGAGAGGCTATAGTTTGGTTTAACCAATCCGGTAACCGCTTTAGCGAACCAGTTTCTATTCCACTTCCTTTTAACTTTGATCAGATCAGTGAGGTGAACTTTGCCGATGTGCTGGGCAACGGTACCAACTGCATGGTGCTTACCCGTATTGAACCGGAGGTGCGGCATGTGTATTTTGATTTCTCCGGAGGTAAAAAGCCCTACCTACTTAAGGAAGTAAGTAATAATATGGGCAGCCGTTATCGCTTCCGGTATTCCACTTCAGTGCAGCAATATTTAGAAGATAAACGTGTGGGAAGGGTTGGTGCAACACGTTTGTCCTTTCCAGTGCAGGTGGTTTCCGAAGTAATTTCCGAAGATGAGATATCCCGCTCTTTTCACCTCAGTCGCTACCGCTATCACGATGGGTATTTTGATCCCGAAGAACGTGTGTTCCGGGGCTTTGGCTTTGTGGAAAGTTGGGATACCGATCACTACGAGTCCCTTCTACAGGGAACAGATGATCTTCAATTTGACGTCCAAAATTTAAATAGTGAACTTTATGTTCCGCCTACCTACGGCAAGACCTGGTACCATACCGGAGCCTATAGCAAAGAAGGCCTGATAGAAGACAGTTACAGGAAGGAATATTTTAAGGGTGATCCCAATGCAGGAACCATTCCTGTCAGCAGCTTTTCACCCGAATTTGCAACCGTGGATGCCGAATCCTACCGACAGGCCTTTGTAGCTCTAGAAGGACAATTGCTGCGCAGTGAAGTGTATGGTCTGGACGGTTCCGATAAAGAAGATATCCCCTTCACTGTAAGCCAGACCAGTGTGCATGTGCGCTTGGTACAGGCTCGTCAGCAGAACCGATATGCGGTGGTATTTCCCTATCAGACGGAGCAGATCACTTGGGAGTATGAGCGTAAGCCCCATGATCCACGCGTATCACATAGCTTCAACCTGGAAATGGATGAATACGGTAATGTCACCAAAAGTGCTGCGGTAAGCTACCCCAGAAGACCGCAAGATGAGCGAGCTGTATTTCCTGAGCAAGAAGAATTACATATGATGTGCAACCTATCGGAGTTTGCCAGCTTGATCATTAATCAGCCTTCTGAAGATGAGCTTCCCTGTCGTTGGACGGGAGTTTCTTATGAAGATAAATCATTCCAAATAAAAACGGCTGGAATGCCTTCCGGTTTACTCACCTTTGATCAGGTAAAGGAGCAGGTGGATGCCGCTTTGCAAAATACAATACCTTATCACCAGCTTTTTGATCATGACGTCACACCACAGGCCCGTTGGCTGGGGCATTCCCAAAATTATTTCTGGCTGGCCAATCAGCGTGATGCGGCTCCGTTGGGTCAAATCAGCTACCGCCTTTTGCCGCATCATCAGGAAAGCACTTTGGGCTCTGCAGAACTTTACAATACCACTTTCGGGGATAAAATAAATGACTCCCTGCTTACGGACCAGTGCGGGTACTTTCAAAGGGATGATAACTGGTGGCAGAATTCCCCGGTTATCTTCTACTACAACAAGCCTGAACAGTTCTATTTACCTTACCGATGGGAGAATATTTATGCGGCAAACTTGCCGCCAGACCCCATAACAGGTTTGGGAAGCAGTGCGCTCTTTACGGCCAGTTCCACGGCCTATGATCCTTATTTTTTGTATGGCGTTGAAAGCTCATCTCAGTTAAGCGGGCAAATTCAATTGACTACTACCGCAGAGATGGATTACCAGTCCCTGCTGCCCTGGCGGGTCACCGATGCCAACCAGAATGTGCAGGAAGTACTATTTGATGCGCTGGGCGAGGTCATCGTTTCCTCGGTATATGGACAAATACAAGAGGGAAACGTAGGGAATGAACCCATATCTAATTATCAGCTTCAAGTCGCTACTTTTGATGAGGTGTTGGCTAACCCATCTGCTTATATTCAGCAAGCCTCTAGCTATTATTATTACGATCTTTTGGCGTGGCGTGACCGCCAGCAGCCTGTCTGTTTTATTTCCTTGGTAGGAGAGAAATATGTTTCCCAATTGGAATCAGGAGAGGAGAATCAGATACAGATAAGTGTGGTCTATAACGATGGTTTTGGCCGAACTATTGAAACTAAACAGAAAACCGATGCCGGCCCTGTGCAGATTGTATCTGAAGGAGGCGTTTCCCATAATCCGGTAGATCAGGAGTCCTGGTCTGAGGAGCGCTGGATTGTTTCCGGACGCACAGTATACAATAATAAAGGGATGCCAGCCCAGCAGTATCTGCCCTATTTTTCTGCCTTCCCTGGCTATGAAGATCAAAGTGCCATTGCCATGGAAGAGTTAGTGCCGCCCCCGGCTGTCTTGCATTACGATGCCGTGAATCGGGTAATCTGCACTGATGATCCCAAAGGCTTTTTCACCAAAGTGGAATTTACCCCCTGGAAAACGTTAAGCTTTGACGCGAATGATACCCTGGCCGAATCCAAATACTATCAAGAATATAACGGTCGCCTGCCCGATCCGGAGCAACAGGCACTGAACCAGGCTTTAGCTTGTACGCACACTCCTTCTACCCAGATTATGGACAACCTTGGCCGTGTGGTACGGAGCATTGAAAATAACCTGGGTGTTTTACGGCTGGAGCACCTTGAAGAAATAGCTGAGGAAAATGAGACTACTCCTGACGCATTATTTGATCAGCTGGTAGAAGCTGGAATTATAGACCCATTAGATGGAGAAGACGGGGTATTAAGTGAGGCTACCCTTTACTGGAATCAGGAATTGGTGGAAGAGCTACAAGAAGCTTTTGGTCCGGCAGCACCCGGTCTGCTGGAGTTACTGTACAATGGCCGAATGACCACCTTGAATATCTATGATATTGATGATAATGTGTTGATGTCCATAGATCCGCGCTTGTATTATTATAATATTAGTGAAGGAGCACAGCAATACAATCTGAGGTATACCTATAATATGCCGGGGCAGGTGTTGTATTCCGAAAGCTGTGATGCGGGAGAGGCTTGGGGATTAAGTAATATGTTTGGTCAAGCGGTTTCCAACTGGGATAGCAGGGGCTTTAGGGTGAATACTTTTTACGATAACTTGCAGCGTCCGTTACTTAGTCAGGTATTGGGTGGGGATGGAAATGTCTCCCTCAATAATATTACCCAAAAGCTGGTGTACGGTGAAACAATTGCTGATGCAGTAGCCAACAATCTCATGGGGCAAGTGTACCAGAGCTTTGACGAGGCAGGTTTATCCACTGTAAACACTTACGGTCTGGGAGGAGAAGCACTGGAAGCCATCCAACAGTTGCGAAGTGACTATAAGAATAAGGCCAACTGGACCACTGAAGCCTGTGAAATCATTGAAGCAGAGGAGGAGCTGTTTATCACTACCCAACAGGAGGATGCCTTGGGGCGACTTTTATGGCAGAATAGTCCAGATGGGAGCACCTATACTCCCTCTTACAATCGAACGGGAGCCTTTAAATCTGCATTGCTAAATTATGGGCAAAATAATGCTCAAACCATTGTGAGAAATGTGGAATACGATGCCCAGGGTCATCCGGTACAAGTGGATCATGGAAATTCGGTAATCTCTCGCTACGGTTATGAAGCTACTACTAACCACTTGCTGCGGCTCACCAGCTATCGCCAGTCGGAAGATCCACCAACGGAAGATGCTTTGTTACAAGATTTGCGCTACTGGTATGATCCTGCCGGGAATATTACCCAAAAAAACGACCGTTCCTGGCAAACTGTGTTCAATGCCAACCAGCAAGTAGAGCCGCAAAGTCTGTATCACTACGATGCGCTGTACCGCCTAATCAAGGCCACTGGCCGGCAGCTGGCCTATACCGGCAGTGAACCGCCCAATGCGCAATGGTTGGTGGATAAAGGCATAGGTTTCCGCACCGCCAATGCCAATGATCCCAAGCAACTGGAGAACTTTACCGAACGCTACAGCTACGATCTGGCCAATAATATGCTAGCCTTGCAACACAGGGCTTCCCATAACTGGACCTACCGCTTCAGCATGGCTCCAAACTGCAATAGGTTGGCCGCTAAAACCTACGATGCCAATGGCAATATGCTACAGATGGACCATCTGAAAAACCTCAGCTGGGATTACCGGAACAACTTGGCATCTGCGGATATGGTGGTGCGCAAAGATGGGTCTTCAGACAGTGAGTACTATGTATACTCTTCCTCAGGAACCCGGGTGCGCAAGGTGACTGAAAGGCTGGCTGCCAATGGCTCTATAGAAATTACCGATACCATTTACTTGGGCAGTTTTGAGCGAAAGACCGTGACTATCACTAAAGCGGGGGTTTCCAATACCATATTACTGCGTGAAACCCTTAAAGTTCAGGGAGCCGGGCATGCGAGCTGTATTGTTCATCATTGGCTCGTAGACACGCAGGGCCGCGAAACCAATGAAGCAGATAAATGGCAGTTCCGATTCCATCTGGATGATATGCAGGGCTCTGTGAGCATGGAGCTCAGTCAGACCGCTGAGCTGATCACCTATGAAGAATATTTTCCCTACGGCAATACTGCCTTGACGGTGGGGGCGAACCAGGTGGAGGTGCAGCTAAAGATCTACCGCTATTCCGGGCAGGAAAGAGATGCTACAGGACTCTACTATTACGGGGCCCGATATTATCCACCTTGGCTTTGCCGTTGGCTCAAACCTGACCCTGCCGGTACAATCGATGGCTTGAATTTGTATGCTTTTGTAGGAGGGAACCCGGTGACGAAGGTGGATGTAGGGGGGTATTCAGGAAGAGGTAAAGGCAAGAAAACGAGCCTGGGGAAAAGAAAAGAAGAAGCTCAAAAATTAATTTCTCCTTCTCCAAAAAAAAACAAATCTTCATCTGTTGATGATCTTCTGAAAGACCTTTTTAAATACGACACTAATAAGCCGAATCTAACCCCGGAGAACATTGATGTAGAAACAGGAGAAGACTGGGAAAAACTACATGCGGCCATAGATAAGGGAGTGGCAGTACATGCAACCCTAAAATACAAAGGAAAGACGGGAGAAACAGAGGCTAAGGGTGCCACGATCGAACATCGAAAAACTATAAGTACTGCTCCAAATGTCTTTTTTACTAAAGATGCAGGGTTTGGCGGAGAACAAAGTACCCAATACTTGATATTTTCGACCCCACTAACAGGAAATAGTAACAAGGATTACAAACGAATGGCGAGCAGAATAATTAAAGGAACTACTCACAAGGAGGGTAAGGAACTCAAATTTTCTAATAGGGTGCAAAGCAACACGATTTCCAATATTCTACTTTTTGCAGGTCTGGCGATGACCTCTGAATGGTCAAGAGGGGAACTTTCACCACAAATAGCATTAGTAGTCCTCGGTTCCGCAAAATATGAAGGTCTCAAAAGTGTTGACAAACTAGTCAATGCATATATACCTTCAGCAAAACAAGGAGCAGCTGCCGTGGCGGAATTGACAGGAAAAATGTCGGAATTGTTTTCAAACTATGATAACAGTGCAACCACACAAACCGAGGAATTCGAAAATGCTTTGGCAAGTTTTGAAGCAAAATACGAAGGCTTTTTAAAAGCTGCAAACCACTATTTCTCTTCCAAGAAAGGTAAAGAAGAGAGACAAGCTGGAAGCAATTCAGATTTTAGGAATGAAACCCTTAAGACTCTGGTTTCTTTTGCCAAATACACTTCGGAAGTGACAATGAAATATCCACACCTGGCCTCAAGAAAATAATGACATGAATATTGGTTTTAACACTTTCCTCAAACAAAACCCCAACTTCAACTGGGACACCGATAATTTGGCCCGCCCGGCGATAGCGGATGCCCAAAACTGGGAAGGCTTAGATAAGGAAAAACTTTTACCGCAGCTGCAAACCTATCAGCGCCTGCTGCGCATCACCCCGCAGTCCGAAGTGGTGGAAGCCATAATGGAAGCCGGTTTTCATTCTTCCCACCAGATTGCACTTACCCGTGAGCCGGTGTTCACAGCACAGGTCTCACCGACACTGGAAAAGCTGGAAGCCGTACCCAACGGTGCCAAGGTGGCCAAACAAATCTGGAACAACAGCCGCATTATGATGGCACAGGTAAACCAAATGGTAATGGCTACCCTGCCCAACCCTGATGGTTTGGCTATCTTAAAGCACGAGGCGGTGACAGAAAGCTTTGAGCAGGATTTACCATCATATAGTGAACTTTTTGGGCCACAGCATTTCTGTGAATGTGAAGAATGCCGCTCCATCTGGGGACCGGCGGCCTACTTTACCGATCTCATGCGGCTCATCGACCAGTACATTACTCAGCCGAGTGCTGACAGCATTCCTGAAGGACTCAGCCTGCAGGAAAGACGTCCCGACCTATGGAACATGGAGCTGAACTGCCTTAATACCTATCACGAGGAATCCTACCTAAAAATCGCCAACGCCATCATGGCCCAAAAACTTTCGGGCGACCTGGGCGAAAACGTACTGTTTGCAATGTCTGGAGCAGCTTATCCCTTTTCCCTGCCCATCAATCTGCCGGAAGAAGAGATCAAGCGCTACCTCCAAGACTTCAGGCTTAGCCTAGCTTCGGTTTACCAGCGCTTCTGGGCGGACGAGTCACAAGTGGCGCGTACCTCGCTCAACCTTTCGTCTGACAAGCGGGACTTGCTCACCACTGATTCTTCTGGAAATCTGGAAATCGTTTACGGGCTTTACGCAGATGAATCTGCAGATCAACTTGATCAAGCGAACCTATTCCTACAAAAAACGGGGTTGAATGGAATTGACCTGGACGCATTGCTCTACCAGGAATGCCAGGTGCAAACCAACAATGGACAAACCGTTGAATTGAGCGGGAGGCATTTTAACGGTAATCAAAACCAAAGTGACAGTCAACACGTGACGGTTAACAACAACAGTGCACTGCAAACAGGCCTATCGGGAACTCAGACGGTGAGCTTTTGGATCCGTCCGGATCAATTTGGCGGTAGTATCATTTACAAAAACCACGTTCAGGAAATCGGCGTTATCCTCCATTCTTCAGGTCAGATCGGGTATCTTTTTGGAGACTCGCAAAACCAGGAGAGCGACTACCAAGAGTATACGATCCACCGTCCTCTGCAAAAAGGTGAATGGACGCACATCACTTTTGTGCGGGACATGGATGCGAAACTTGTCTACGCCTATTTCAATGGAGAACGGCTGCACGCTGAATCAGTCAGGTTTGACGCCATCTCCTCTGCCGGTACTCCCTTAAGGTTTGGGGCTGGGTACTTCGGTGGGATGAAGGGAGCGCTTTCAGAGATCAGCCTTTGGTCGCGGGTGCTGACGGGTTCTGAAATCCTGGGCCTCATGTCCACCACCCTTCCGGAAAACACCTCCGGACTGGTAGGATACTGGCCAATATTAGAGGGAGACCAAAGCGGCAATGGACATGACGGTAACCTGAATGAAGGCCCATCGAATGGCAAATATCCTACACGGACAATACCGGAAACTGTGCAGTACTTCCTATCTCAAACCGACACCACGCTTTCCAGGGACTTTTTCATCAATGGCCTTTTGACGGACGGGGCTGCGCTGGCTCTTCAAACCACCGCAAACACCGAGGGTAAATTCCAATGCATCCAATCCTATTCAACTGCAGGCGATTGGAGTGCCCCCAACGCGCAAACCTTCGATCGCCTACATCGCTTTATCCGGCTTTCGAAAAGCATAAACTGGAACTTTGCCGATCTGGACTGGGCCTTGCGCAGTGTGGACGCTGCAGATATCGATGACAACGCGATCAAGGAGCTAGCTCGAGTGCAAGAACTCCTCACGCGTTTTAACCTACCGGTAGGCCAGGCCACCGCCTTGTTCGCCGATGTGAAAACCATCGGTCATGGAGAGGGACTGAAGTCAAACACCCTCTTCGACCGCACATTCAATCAACCGCAGGTGTTCTACACC
>Ga0207773_100457_pt1 | contig 16111 bp, 10 predicted proteins | sample TtaePargueraPR_2_FD_187281 | JGI IMG/M metagenome (GOLD analysis project Ga0207773, IMG submission 187281) | Aerobic enrichment media microbial communities from Bioluminiscent Bay, La Parguera, Puerto Rico - Tt and M1 (3) (SPAdes) | ecosystem: Environmental > Aquatic > Marine > Unclassified ...
ACGGGGTGCGCCCTTCTGGGACTGTCTGCGAGAGGGACCTCGCGGACAAGCCTACAGGGATGTATTCACGGCGTGTCCCAGAAGGGCGCACCCCGTCCCGGCTCCCGGAACTGAACTTCGAAACTTGAATAGAAAAGTGGGCGCGGATTATACGCCGATGTGCCGAAGCGCGCCCACCGGGCCGCGGCCCGCGCGGAGTATATCAAGCCGTTTTGTAGTTGAATTACCACACGCTATTCACTGCGCATTGATAGCGCTATCATTCCATCATTCTTCCTTCCGCGGCAGTACAATCGCCCCCACCATCAAGGCTTCAGCAAACGAGGGCACACTATGTCCAAGAGGCACAAGGTCGAGTTTCCCGGCGGCAACGGCGCCCGCCTGGCCGGCATATTGGAGATGCCGTCCGGCCAACCCCACGCCTATGCGCTCTTCGCCCACTGCTTTACCTGCGGCAAGGATGTGCTGTCCGCTTCGCGCATAGCCCACAAGCTGGCGGACCTGGGCATCGCCGTGCTGCGCTTCGACTTTACCGGCCTCGGCGCCAGCGAGGGCGACTTCGCAGACACCAACTTCTCCTCCAACGTCAAAGACCTGCTCTGTGCCGCCGACTACCTGCGCCGCGAATACCATCCGGTGGACCTGCTGATCGGCCACAGCCTCGGCGGCGCCGCGGTACTGGCCGCCGCCGGTGCTATCGAGGAGGCGAAGGCCATAGTCACCATCGCCGCGCCGGCGGATCCGGAGCACGTCATCAGGCAGTTCGCCTGCGCCATAGACACCATCGAGCAGCAGGGCCAGGCCCAAGTGGAACTGGCCGGGCGGCCGTTTGTTATCAAGAAGCAGTTCCTCGATGACCTGGACAACCACAGGATGGGCGCTATCCGCGAGCTGGGGCGGCCGCTGCTGATCTACCACTCGCCCGTTGACCAGACGGTATCCATCGACGAGGCGGCGGAGATCTACAATCGCGCCATGCACCCGAAGAGTTTCATCAGCCTGGATCACGCCGACCACCTGCTGACCCGGCGCGAGGACGCGGACTACGTGGCCGACACCCTGGCGGCCTGGGCCCGGCCCTACCTGGCGCGGCGGCGGTGAATAGCCTGGAGGAGTACCACGGCAGCTGCCCCTACTGCGGTGAAGCCATTTCCCTGCTACTGGATTACTCGGCGGGAGTGCAAAGCTATATCGAGGACTGTTCCGTGTGCTGCCGCCCGATAGTGGTCACCCTGGCCGAGCGGGACGACGGCTCCCTCGAAGTCAGCCTGCGGCACGAGAACGAAACCGGTTGAATCCACGGCGCGGTTTGCCAGGGGTCAACGGCCCCTGTATAAAGATCGGACGAAAGCTGCCGCTCCCGGGCGCTTGCGAAAGGCGGGAAGACTCCCGCGATGTACGGCTCACGGATGTGCCGCCACCGGTCCAGGGGACCGGTGCAGAACGACAATCACTACCTTGTCGGCGGTCTCCGAAGTGCGCAGTGGCAGCTTCAGAATAACCAGAACAAGGAAACCGCTATGAAAAGCCCACACCCGCTTTGGATACCCCTCGCGCTGTCGCTGGCCATTGCCGCCTGCGGCGAGTCGCCCAAACCCGACGCCTCGGCGAACGCCGGCGCCAGCGCGCCCCCCGTTGCCGAAGCACAGATCGCCACCGAAGCGCTGCAGATCCCCTACGAGAGATTCACCCTGCCCAACGGCCTGCGCGTGATCGTGCACGAGGACCGCAAGGCGCCGATCGTGTCCGTGGGTGTCTGGTACCACGTGGGTTCCAAGGACGAGAAGCCCGGGCGCACCGGCTTTGCCCACCTGTTTGAGCACCTGATGTTCAACGGCTCGGAAAACTACGACGACGAATTCTTCAAACCCTTCGAACAGGCCGGCGCCACCGGCATGAACGGCACCACCTGGCTGGACCGCACCAATTATTTCGAGACGGTGCCCAGCAACGCGCTGGACATGGCCCTGTGGATGGAATCCGACCGCATGGGCCACCTGCTCGGCGTCATCACCCAGGAAAAACTGGACGAGCAGCGCGGCGTGGTGCAGAACGAGAAGCGCCAGGGCCAGAACCAGCCCTACGGCAAGGTCTGGGAAAAAATGCAGGCGGCCATCTTCCCCGAGGGCCACCCCTACTCCTGGACCACAATCGGTTCCATGGAAGATCTGAACGCAGCCGAACTGGAGGACGTGCACGAGTGGTTCAAGACCTACTACGGCGCCGCCAACACCGTGCTGGTACTGGCCGGCGATATCGACGTGGAAACCGCGAAAGAAAAGGTCAACCAATACTTCGCCGATATTCCCGCCGGCCCGCCGCTGATCAAGAAGAAGGCCTGGATTGCCAAGCGCGAGGAGTCCAAGCGCGAGCAGATGTTCGACCGGGTGGCCCAGTCGCGCCTCTACAAGGTCTGGAACACCCCCAACCTGGGCCACGAGGACACCAATGCGGTGGCCCTGGCGGCCGCGGTGCTCGGCAACGGCAAGAACTCGCGCCTGTATGAACGCCTGGTGTACCAGGACCAGATTGCCACCAGCGTCAACGTCGCCCTTTACGAATTCGAACTGTCGTCGATTTTCCAGGTGATCGCCGATGCCAAGCCCGGCGTCGAGCTGAGCAAAGTGGAAGCGGCCATCGAAGAGGAACTGCAGCGTTTCTTCAAAGAGGGTCCGACCGCGGAGGAACTGGCGCGGGTCAATATGAGCGAGTACGCCGGCGCCGCGCGCAACCTGGAGCAGGTGGGCGGCTGGAGCGGCAAGGGCGTGATCCTGGCCCGCGGCGAACTCTACCTGGACAACCCCAATGGCTACCTGGAAGCCATCGCCGAAAAGCAGCAGCTGACCCCGCAGCAGGTGCGGGCCGCCGCGCAGGAGTGGCTGTCCAATGGCGACTACAACCTGGAGGTGCATCCCTTCCCGGAGTACAAGGTGGCGGACAGCGGCGCCGACCGGTCCAAACTGCCGGACACCGGCGCATTCCCGTCGGTACCCTTCCCGGAACTGCAGACCGCGGAACTCTCCAACGGCCTGAAGGTGATACTGGCCGAGCGCAACTCGGTGCCGGTGGTGGATATGCGGCTTATTTTTGATGCCGGCTACGCCGCCGACCAGGGCAAGAAGCTCGGCACCTCCAGCTACGCCATGTCCATGCTGAAGGAGGGCACCGCCAAGCTGAGCGCCCTGGAGATCAGTGCCAGGGAGGAAATGCTGGGTGCGCGTATCGGCGCCGGTGCGGACATCGATACGGCCACCGTGAGCCTGAATGCGCTGACCGCCAACCTGGACGACTCCATGGCGCTCTTCGCCGATATCGTGCTGCACCCGGCCTTCTCCGACGAGGAAATCGAGCGCAAGCGCAGCCGCTGGATCGCCGGCATTCAGCAGGAGAAGACCAAACCGGTTCAGATGGCCCTGCGCAGCCTGCCGCCGCTGCTGTACGGCGCCGACCACGCCTACGGCGTACCCTTCACCGGCTCCGGCACCGAGGCCTCGATAGAATCGCTGAACCGCGACGACCTGGTCGAATACCACCAGACCTGGATGCGCCCGGACAACGCCACCCTGGTCGCCGTGGGCGATATCGCCATGGACGCGCTGGTGCAGAAACTGGAGAGCCACTTCGCCGACTGGCGCGCACCGGAAGCCCCGCTGCCGCAGAAAAACCTGGCCGTGGTGGCGCACCCGGAAAAAGCCAGCGTTTTCCTGATCGACAAGCCGGACTCGGAGCAGTCCATCATCATCGGCGGCTTGCTGGCGCCCTCGGAGAAGATCCCGAACCGCGAAGCGCTGCATATGATGAACGATATCCTCGGCGGCACCTTCACCGCGCGCATCAACATGAACCTGCGCGAGGAGAAGCACTGGGCCTACGGAGCCTACTCCTTCCTGACCGGCGCCAAGGGCCAGCAGCCGCTGCTCGTCTACGCACCGGTACAGACCGACAAGACCAGCGAGTCCCTGGCGGAACTGCAAAAAGAACTGCGGGCCTATATCGGCGACCAGCCGGCGGTGTCGGATGAGCTGCAGAAGGTGAAGGCCAAGCGTATCAACGAACTGCCCGGGCGTTTCGAAACCATCGCCGCCGTATCCGGCGCGGTTTCGGACATGGTCACCTACGAGCGGCCACTGGATTATATGGACGGCTACGCCGAGCAGATCCGCGGTGCCGACCTGGACAGCATCCACGCGCTGGCGCGTGAGACCATCAAGCCGGAGCAATTTATCTGGGTGATCGTCGGCGACAGGAAAAAGATCGAAAAAGGCATCCGCGATCTGGATATAGGCCCGATGGCCGAGCTGGATGCCGACGGCAATCCCGTCGGTGAGCCAGTGGCGGCCGGCGGGCACTGAGCCACGGCCAACCTGCAGCCCCGGTCTACCGGTGGCTGCAGGCAGCACATCGCCGGGGAAGGCCCGGCAGGGACGGCAGCCGTACCTTCGATATCAGCGACTCCAGCTGCGACCTCTCCCGGACGGCCTGTCCGGCAACCCGTCACCCGTCCAACAACCCCGCCAACAAAAACCAGCGTACCGGAAAAACAGGCTCTCCCATCCTGATTGCCAAAAAAATAATAAATCCGTACCTATTTCTCCCCCGAGCGCCTACTCCATTTCAAAGCCAGTAAAGAAATCCATTCGAGTGGCATCAAAAAAATTAAATACCATTCAGATTACCACCGAAACCAGAATTTCCCTACAGAGCAGATCAATATTTTGTCACCAAATTATCTGCCTAATCACCCCCCTTTCGTGTAACCATTCGTTCGAGCGCGCTTATTCAATTTTTCAAACCGCTGCCCAAGCGAATTGGCACGGACAGCTGAATAACTTCACTACCTGGAAAATAAATAGGCGCTCTTCAAACCACCCTCTCAGAAAAACCGAGAAAGGATTCCTCATGACACACTTTACTTCCTCCGAGCTCGCTGTTTTCAGCAACCTGCCCAACAGGGTGGACACCCTGGTAGTGGGTGCCGGCATGGCCGGACTCTACTGCGCGTGGAGACTGCTGAATGATGATCCAAGTGCCAGTGTTATTGTCCTGGATCGCAGCAACCGGACCGGCGGGCGCCTGGATTCAGACCTGGTGCACTTCGAAGATGGGGAAACGGTCAAAGAGGAGGAAGGCGGAATGCGCTTCACCTTTGACGACATGGACGACCTGATGAGCCTCTTCCTGCTGCTGGACCTGGACGAACAGATCGTGCCCTTCCCCATGAACAGCGGCGGCAACAATCGCCTTTGCTACCGCGGCCGCAGTTTCACCAACCAGGATGCCCAGGAAGGGAACTACAAACTGTGGAGCGAGCTGTACCACCTGCTTCCGGAAGAGCAGGGCATAGACCCAAAATCCATTCTGGATACGATATTCAACCGCATACTGTCCGCCAACCCCCAGTTCACAGAGAATCCCGACAACCGCACGCCGGGATTCTGGCAAAAATTCCGCCTGGACTGCCAGTGGAAAGGGGTTCCCCTGAAAGACTGGACACTCTGGAGCCTGTTCAGCGACATGGGCTATTCCAAGGAGTGTATTGAGATGCTCTATAATCTGCTGGGCTTCAATGGCACCTTCCTTTCCAAGATGAACGCCGGCATTGCCTATCAGCTGCTGGAGGATTTTCCCAACAACCCGGGGTTCCATACATTGGAGAATGGCTTCAGCACCCTCCCCAACGCACTCGTGGAACAAATAGGGAAGGAGCGCATCTTCCTCGACACCACCGTTGTCGGCCTGGAGGGAAGCGAGCAGGACGAATACTACACGGCCAAATACACGGACCCCAATGGAGAGAGGGGCGAAATCCAGGCCAGGAAAATCATTCTCGCGTTGCCACGTCTGCCGCTGGAAAAACTGTTTGCAGCCTCCCCCGCCATACACGACCTGCCAAAGGAGAGGGCCGAGCTCCTGTGGAACACGCTGCAGACTACCACCAACCAGCCGCTGGTAAAAATCAACCTCTACTACGACCAAGCCTGGTGGGGGACGAACCTTACCGGCCGGGGCCCCGTTGCCTTCGGCCCGAACCTGTCCGATTTACCCCTGGGTTCCGTCTATCCTTTCTATGCGATAGACGAGGCAAGTTTCGCCGCCCTGGAGTATGAGGAATTGATGAAAGCTTCGGGCAAGGAAATTCCGGAGGCTACAAAAGAAAGAATTGAAAAGATCAATCAGAAAAAATACGAACTGCCGGCCGCACTGACAATCTACTGCGACTATATGAACATCAACTTCTGGGAGGCCCTGCAGAACAGCGGCCCGCGGTTCGAATCCCCCATGCAGGAAAAATACAACCAGAAGGTTCCGCAGACACTCTTTCCGGCATCCCAGGCCGTCGTGGACCAGGCAACCGAGTTTTTCCGCAAACTGTTCAATACCCACTATATACCGCAGCCCGTATTGACCAGCGCCCGCATCTGGAGCGGCAGCACCCGTTTCAACACACCATCCAGCCAGCGGTTTGATTACGCGGTCCATCAATGGGGGCTGGGCGCCGACGATCGAGAAGTCATGGCGCTCCTGGCCGAGCCGCTGGAAGGAATTTATACCTGTGGCGAAGCCTTTTCCGACGACCAGGGCTGGGTGGAGGGCGCATTGCGCTCTGCGGACCTGGCACTGAAAAAGGGCTACCAGCTCGATCCGATCAGCACAGTCTACGAACAGAAATACGGTGAAACGCCCTCAAAAGCGATCAAGGACCGCTATGTGGCCGCGAGTACCGTGAGAATACAGGAATATATAGACCCGGACTTCAATCCAACCGATCAAAAAGCAAAACCTGGCATCACCGTGGCGCCGGAAGAATTGGTCCCAGCCTAAGGTAGCTACTCCCCCGGTGTAGGAGCCTGCCTGCAGGCGAACAAGAACAGAGTTCCGTAGCCATTCGCCGGGCACACCCCTGTGCCCGGCCCTTCGGGCAGCTTCGCTGCGTCAAATCGCTCCAGGCGATTTGATCGCCTGCAGGCAGGCTCCTACAAGGTGGTTCCCTTTAACCGGGGCGGGCTCCTTGTGGGTGAGTAGTTACAACCTAAGTTACTTTGATCGGGGAATAAATCATGAATGAGACAACAACCGTTGCCCAATACCTGAAATACCGCCTGGAACAGCTGGGCGTGGAACAGTTGTTCGGCGTCGCCGGCAACTATACCGCCGCTTTCATGGATACCATACTGAGCGATCCCGAGTCGCCCATTACCATTTCAGGCAATGCCAATGAATTGTGCGCGGGCTACGCCGCTGATGGCTATGCGCGCACCAAGGGTATCTGTGCCACCTATGTCACCTACAGCGTGGGGGCATTCACAATGCTGAATACCATCGCCGGCTCCTATACCGAGCAGGTCCCGGTGCTGCTGATCAACGGCGCCCCCACCAACAAGGAATACGCCATCGAACAACACGCGGGCCTGCTCTACTCCCATACCACGGGTTACCAGCAGGTGGACATTCATATGTTCCGCCCCATCACCGCGGCCGCGGAGCGTATCACCGATGCCAGGCAGGCACCCTACCAGATCGATTCCGCGCTGGTGGCGCTGCTGACCCACCAGCGCCCGGCCTACCTGGAAATCGCGGAAGATCTCTGGCGGGCGCCCTGTCCGCCCCCGCAAGGGGAATTGCAGGTGGACGCCCCCGCCTCCATCACCGTGAGCGGCGTTGAACAGGCGGTGAAAGCCACAGTGGACCTGATTTGCAGCAGGCCGAAAGCCCTCTTCTGGGCCGGCGTTGAGCTGCAGCGCCTGGGCCTGCAAACGGAATTCGAGGATATGCTGGAGCAGGTAAACCGGCAGCTGCCACCGGAGAGACAAATCCATTTTGTCACCTCCGCCCTGAGCAAGAGCGTGATTTCCGAGAGCAATCCCTATTTTGAAGGCAGTGTCACCCTCAGCAAACAGGAAATTGTCGAACTGGTGGGGAAAGACGGCTGTATCGTGGGTATCGGTGCCTGGACAATCGGCAAGGATACCGGCAACCAGAATATCCGCGGCGACAATATCGCGCTGGCTGCCCAGGGCGGCGTATTCTGCGGCGTGGACTACTACCCCAGCGTGGACCTGCGCAGCTTTATCAGGGAACTCGGGCAGAAATTGGGGGAAGCTCTTGCGACGACCCCCGATACCATCACCGGCCTGCGCCTGCCCACGCCCGCCGACACTGCCCGGGCCGCCGAGCCCGGCTCGGCAGACAGCCTCGGCTACGACCGTTTTTTCCAGACCCTGGAGCCCTGGCTTACCGGGGAGGACATTCTGGTAGTGGATGCGGGCTTCCCCCTGATCGCGGCACAGCCTGTCAAGATTCCGGCCACCGGGGGCTTTGTTGCCCAGGCCGCATGGCTTTCCATCGGCTACTCTGTCGCCGCCGCCACCGGGGTCAAGTGCGCGAACCCGGACAAGCGGGTTATCGTCACGGTTGGCGACGGCGCCTTCCACGAGACCTGCCAGGCGCTGTCGGACCACTTCGCCTACGGCCACAACACGGTGGTGTTCGTCCTGGCCAACGGCCTTTACGGCGTCGAGCAGTACATAGTGAACCCGAATCCGTTCCGGGACCCACCAGCCGACTATGGCCCACCCAATGCCATACTCAACAAGCCATACCCCTACAACCGACTGCCCGCCTGGAACTTCGACAAACTCGCCGAAGCCTTCGGCGGCACCGGCCGTACCGTGCGGAATGAAGAGGAGTTGATGCTCACCCTGGTAGAGATCCGCGAGAATCCCGAGGCGCGTTTCCTGGTGACCATTCAAATTCCAGAGACGGATATACCCGGCGCCCTCAAGGGGGAAGTGGAACATACGGTGGGCGAAGACGAGACCGGCAACGACTTCTGGCCCCCAAAAAATACCTTTTAACTCAAGTTTCGGCATTCACAGGGATTGGTACCCTTGAAGGTGGCAGTTTCGAGCGGCCCTGCTGCCGGTGGCCATCCGGCAAAAAACCTCATCGGTAAACATTTGCCAGATGGCCACCGGCAGCAGGACCTCGCGCAGTGCCGCCCCGCGCTTACTGCCCTCGGCGTGAACTCCGAAACTTGAGCTTTAACAACCTATTTTCTATCCATCGGCGTGATATCCCGTAGGGATACCACGATGCCATCGCAAAAATAATTGAGGAAAATCCAATGAACTCCCCTGCCTTCCTGAGTTCCACCGAAACCGGCACGAGTGTTGTCACCGTACAAGCCAATCAAGCCTGGCAGCCAACGCAGGTTTTGGTCCCGCCCGGCATAGAGGTCACCATCACCTACCAGAGCGGAAAGTGGACCGCGGACCCCAACAGGTACAATGGACAGCTGTATGATGCCAACGGCGACCCAGATGCCACGATTCCGCAAGGTTATACGGGCTACCCGGTTACCCCTGCCCCGATAGGCGCCCTGGTGGCCCGCATTGGCGCGGACGGCGTGCCCTTCCTGGTTGGAAATGGCCCTTACAGTATTTTATCGTCGACGGGCGGCGAACTGGAACTGTGCATCAACGACGACCTTTCTGGTGAATACGGTGCCGGCCTTACAGATAATGAAGGCAGTATCAACGTCGAGATAGCGGTTTACTCGAATACGAATACGAAACCGGATTTTTCCCAGCCATTGGTCCGCGAGCCGGCGCAGGTATCCCCGGATGCCCCCACTGCCAACCTGGGCCCCCTGCAACACCTGATCGGCACCTGGACCAACCAAAATCTCCCGTCCCAAAATAGCGGCGGCCCGGATTCCCCCTATTCCTATAATGTCATGCCCCTGCCACAGATGGACCCAACGTCACCCCAAGGCTATATCCTGAAGAATTTCCGCTACTACGAGGAGCTGACCTTTACCGCCATCCACGGCAACGCACCGAACCGCAGCGGCACGGGCCAGCAGGTGGCTTATACGCTGTTTTATGAACAGCGCGTCTATTTTGCCGAGGGCCCCAACAAGGATGCCCTGGTACACGCCGAAAACGGCTCCCTGCTGTTTTTGCAGGACAGCAAACAGCCTTTGGGACCCTATGGCAACGGGGACAACCCCGGACTGGGCACGATGACGGTACAAGGCAGCACGGCGCCCACCCAGCCGTTCAACCTGGTAAAACAGGTGTCTGTCCCTCACGGAAATTCAATTCTTGCTCTCGGCAACTACGCCCAAGGTTCAAACACAGGTAACGGAATACCAGAAATACCCAGCGTATCGCCTTTGCCAAGCGGCGTTGACACCACACCGTACGAAACGCGGGACCCGGTAACCAATCCCCACCCCGCCCTGACGAAGAACCCCAACCAGGCGTTGACGAATGCATTGAATGAACGCCCCTGCACCAATTACCTCCAATTGAGTATGAGCAGCACAAACGGCAAGGGGGCAGTGACCAATATCGGCTTTGAGCAGCAGTATTCCAATGTCACCCAATACGATTGCACCTATTGGCTCGAAGCGTTCGACGGCAGCACCAACTACACCCAATTGCAGTATTCCCAAAACATCACGATGGAGTTCCAGATCAAAGGCGGGACGGTCACCTTCCCCCACATTACGACGAACACCCTGACCAAGGTCCAGGGCTCCTAAGAGCCTGTTTGGAATCTCGCAAGAAGCTGTAGCCCGGATGGAGCGAAGCGGAATCCGGGGTGTCCCGGATTCCGGTGCTCCGCACCTCCATCCAGGCTACGCAATTACCGGGATTGATAAGTTCCACCAAGAGCAAAACACTACACTAGCAGCTGTTTCACCAGTAGAGAGCAGGGTGGCCGGTGGCGATCTCGTCGATCGCGCAGTCGCCGGCCACCCGGCACAGCGCCATAGTTTCAGCAGCGGCCCGGAACGCCATTCTGTGGTTTAATACCCGGCCGGATGTTTTACCGAAGAAGACTATGGAACTGGAATTTCTCACCGCCACCCTGTTCAACCTGGGCATCAACCTCCTCTACACCCTGCTGGCCCTGTTTATCGGCATCATCGCCCTGGTCACCATCGACAAGAAGCTGCTGAAAAACGTCGACATTGAGGAAGAACTCAAGAACGGCAATATCGCGGTGGCTATTTTTTCATCGACGATACTGGTCTTCGTGGCCCTGATTATTTCCTTCGGATTGAAAGGCTAACAGGGGCAGGGAATGCGCAACTGGCTGCTCCCCGCCTGTATCGGCATAGCACTGCTGGCGCCGGAGATATTGCGTATTGCCGGCGAAGCGGCGCGGGAAACCCGCGCGGTGGAGCAACAGGTCAGCGATGCCGCAAACCGCCAGTTCGGCGCCGATGCCGAACGGCGGGACCGCCAGCGCGGCGTGGTGCGGGTAACCGGTACCAGCCGCCCACTGCCGGAGGAAACCATCCAGCAGATCGTCGCCAAGCGCAGCCTCGAGGACAGCGCCTACGTCTCGGTGTGGAACTGGCAGGGCATCCCCCAGGTCACCGCATCGGCCCGCGGCCTGGACAAGAAACACCACTTTGCCAACAGCTACCTGGTCGGCTTCCGCCCCTTCAAGACGAAGCAACTGTGGGTGCCGCTCTACACCCTGGCGATCCGCAAGGAATACCAGTACGACCATCTACAGTACGCCGGCCTCGCCGATATCTGGCAGACCTCGCGCCAGGCCTTCTACCAGAAGCGCGGCGACTGCGAGGACCACGCGCTACTGCTGGCGGATTGGCTGATCGAGCTGGGCGTGGACGCCCGCGTCGCCATGGGCACCCACAAGGGCCAGGGGCACGCCTGGGTAGTGGCCATCGTCGATGACAGGGAGTACCTGCTGGAGGCCACCAGCAAGCGCCGCCTGTCCAGCTGGCAGGCGCTGCCGCTGGCGGAACTGGCCGAGGACTACGAGGTGGAATTCCAGTTCAACCGCCATTTCTTCTGGGCCAGGAAGGATGCCAGGCCGACGCGGAAATACCGCGGCAGTCATTGGATAAAGAAATCGCAGTTTATCCGCAGCTGATTTGGCAAAAGACTCTTTTGTAAAATCGCCCCCGATTGCCAGTCGCCCGCGGAGAGCCCCCTCGTAGGAGCCTGCTTGCAGGCGATCAAATCGCCTGGAGCGATTTGACGCAGCGGAGCTTCCCGAAGCCGGGCACAGGGATGTGCCCGGCGATCAAATCGCTCGGAGCGATTTGACGCAGCGGAGCTGCCCGAAGGGCCGGGTACAGGGATGTGCCCGGCGAATGGCTGCGGAGTCCTGCTCTTGTTCGCCTGCAAGCAGGCTCCTACAAGTTCTTTTCGCGCCCTACTAAATCGGCGAGCCCGGCGGCATCGCCTTCAGGTCCCCGGCTTTCACTTCCAGGTCGCCGTCCATAAAGGCGGCGATGCGCCGGGCCTGGTGGAAGTAGTGGGCGCTGTACCCCTCCGGGTCCTCGCCGAAGAGTTTCATCCCACCCAGAGCCTGCTGAAACCTGGCCAGCTGCAGGCTGGCCTTGGCCCGCACCGATTCCGCCGCATTACCGTCGCCCGCCAGCAGCATCAGCCGGTGGATATAGACGTGGTTGGTCCGCTGGTGAATGGCCGCCTGCAGGCCGGAGTAACTGGCGTCCAGCGCCCGTTCGGTCAACCGCTCCAGCAGGGAACCGAAACCGGGGATTTCACTGGAGCGCGCGTGCTGCTGCTCCATGCGCGCGGCGCGCTGGGGGTCCAGCAATATGGACAATGTGTGGCCGGCGGCGGCCTCGCTCATGGCCACCGCATCGAAGGCCACGCCGGTATAGGAAGGGAAACTCTCATCGGTGCGCCCGTAGCCGTAGGATTTCGGCGGCAGCAGCTGCAGCACCCGCTCCGGCAGGGCCAGGAATTCCGGTGCGAGCGTTGACAGCAGGGCATCCACCGCCCGCCGCTGCCGCTCCGCCGGCACCAGCGTATAGCTGTTCCGCTCGGCGCCGTTGTACAGGTAATCGTAGTCCAGGCCGCCGATCAGCTTGCCCACCGCCTCCGCCTGGTAACGGTGGCCGTAATAGACCGGCACCAGGGTTTCCTCCAGGGAGGAGCGCGGCGCGTCCCGGGGATTGGCGGCGGTGGAGAAGTTGTCCAGCGCGTGGCGGCGCAGCTCGGTCATGCGCGCGAACTCCACCAGTGGGTCGGCGCCGTTGTCCCACAGGTGGGAGGCGGCGTGGGCATCGTTGATATCGCGGGAATCCGGGTCGGAGATAAAGCGCAGCTTTTGCGCCTCGGCTTCGGCGATCACGCCGGCCAGGTACCGGGCCTCGTTTTCGGCCTCGCCATAACCGTAGCGGATCGCCAGCTTGTCCCAGGCGCCGATGCCGGTAGCGTAGGCGTCGGACAGTTCCAGCGCCTCTCCCCGCAGGGTCGCCAGCGGCGCCGGGTAGTCCATCACCGAGGCGCGCCCCTCGATGCTCGCGGCGAAATTGTGGGCCAGGCCCAGGGTGTGGCCCACCTCGTGGGCGGACAGCTGGCGGATGCGCGCCAGGGCCATGGCCTTCAACGCTTCGGTCTGGGCATTGTCGCTGCCGTAAGGCTGCAGCAGGCCCTGGGCGATCAGGAAATCCTGGCGCACCCGCAGGGAGCCCAGGGTGACGTTGCCCTTGAGGATCTCGCCGCTGCGCGGATCGACGATGGAATAGCCATAGGACCAGCCTCTCGTGGAACGGTGCACCCAGTTGATCACGTTGTAGCGCACATCCAGCGGGTCGGCGTCCTCCGGCAGTATCTCCACCCGGAAGGCATTTTTGTAACCGGCCGCCTCGAAGGCCTGGTTCCACCAGCTGGCACCCTCCACCAGGGCGCTGCGCACCGGCTCCGGCACGCCGGAATCCACGTAGTAGACGATCGGCTCGACGGGCTCCTCGCTGTCCGGTTTCTTCCGCAGGCGGTGGCGGTAGATAAAGCGCTGGTCCAGCGGCTGGTCGATGGCCGTCGCATAGTCCCGGTACTCGAAGGGGAAGTAACCGCTGCGGCTGTGGAAACGGCGCGGCTGGTAGCCGTCGTCCGGGAGTTCCACCAGGGAGATATGCTGGCGCAGGGATACCAGGGTCGGGGTCGGCACTACCTCCTGCAGGTACTTGCCCGGCGCGCCGCCGGCGAAGGTCAGCTGGGCCTCGAACTCGCTGTTCCGGGGGAAGTTCTTCGTGCGCGGCAGGTAGACGGCGGACTTGGACTGATCGATGCTATAGCTGCCCTGCTCCGTCTGCTTCAGGCGATCGGCAATGCCGTGCTGGTCGCTGAGCAGGAAGGGAGTGAAGTCCACCAGCACGCGGCCGCCGTCCCGCGCCACTATCTCGAAACCCCAGAGCACCGACGAGGCAAAAGCCTCCCCCACCGCGCGCCGCTCGGCGGCATTGTCCGACAGGGCCCGATACTTCAGGTTCAGCTGGTGCAACAGTACCTTGCTGCCCACCCGCTGGAACTTCACCAGCCGGCTCTCGCCCACCTGGTTGCGGTCCAGCCCCACCGGGTTGGAACCGAGGCCCTGGGCCAGGCCGGTCAGCAGCAGGAAATCGCGGTCGAACCCGGCGATCTCCAGCAGCACGCGGCCGGTTTCGTCATCCCAGTAAAAGTCGTGGTAGCCGGGATGCCTTTCCATCCCCGCGGTGTAATCGGCAATGGTTTTACCCTGCGCCGCCAGGCTGGCCAACAGCAGCAGCCCCGCCAACAGGATCTTGCGTATCACCATGCTCCCTCCCCCGTTCAAGTGATTGGATTTGCACCCGCTATGGGCGCAGAGCCGCTAGGTTAGCATTTAATCCCCCGCCTGGAAGCCGCCGCCCACTCTCCGGGACCTACGTCAGCGCCAACTTCCCCCGGCCGTTACCCACAATAGGAACCGCCTGGCCGCCCAAAAAAATTTTCCTCGGCTGCATCCGTTTTCACCGTCGGCACGTCCTATGCCCGTAAACCGTAGTTTAGAGACCATTCCTATGTGGAAATCACTCGCACTCTCCGCCGCCATACTGCTCCCGGGCGCCGCCCTGGCCGAGGGTATCCACCTCACTACCGGTGACGGCAATCACTGCAACGCGGACCTGAATCACGCCGTGCGCGTCGGCCCCGACTTCCTTGAAGTCCGCGCGGACCGGGAAGACGAAAAACCCCGGGTGCGCTTCCAGTCCCCGGCGCAACTGGTGGTCGACGGCGAGACGGTGCCACTCGACGACCGCCAGCAACAGCTGATGCGGGATTACCAGGGCCAACTGCACGGCACAGGGCGGGAAGTGCTGCTGATTTCACTGGAAGCCGTGGATGTGGCGCTGAATGGCATGTCCGTCGCCCTGACCGCTCTCGCCGGCCCGGACCACCCGGACAATATCGAACTGCAGCAAACCTCGGAGGAGATAGTGCGCCGCGTTGAAGCGCGGCTCAACCAGGAAGGGGAAATCTACCTGCTCGGCGACCCGGATATCGATGGCATCATCGAGCAGGCCGTCACGGAAGAATTCGAACCGAAAATCGAAAAACTGGCCATGGCGTCCGCCGGCACCATCGCCTGGCACGCGCTCAAGGCCGTCTTTACCGGCGGTCGCAGTATCGAGCACCGGGCCGAAGAGGTTTCAGAGGAAATCGAGCAAAAGATGGAACTGCAGGCGGAACAGCTGGAGCGGAGGGCAGAGGATCTGTGCGAACGACTGGAAAACATCGACCATCTCGAGACCGAGATCCACAAGTCCATTCCCGCGCTGGCGGCGTACGATATTGTCAGTATCGATTAGGAAAAGATTGACCCCCAAGTGTTCGGCCGCTTTTTGCGGCCTTTTTTTTGATGGGCTGTTTTGAAGAACCGCCGACATACACTGCCTGCCGGTTGATCTCATCACCGCACATATTCGCTACCAGCTCAAGTAGCTCGATATTCCTTAAACTCACGGCGCAACCGATCTTGGGTTGTCTGGGCGTTACTCAACAGCTTTTTTGAACTCGTTTCTCCCGGGGACAATTTCACAGCTGGTCCACGGTCCGGAATTTGGACAAAAAATCTCAGTCCACATGCAACGTCAAGCTACAACCCAAGGTTCCTCGCGCCGACGACAAGCCCACCCGAGGCCTATCATACCTTTCCTTAACAGGAGCCTCGTCAGTAAAATCTGTGGGCCATCTCCGGCACCGGAAGCCGTCCAAGTGCATGGTATAGCGCGATTTCCTGGCATCGGAAGGTCCTGAAGCCGTAGGATTTTCTCGCTGTCACTTTTGCCTTG
>Ga0207773_100458_pt1 | contig 16081 bp, 14 predicted proteins | sample TtaePargueraPR_2_FD_187281 | JGI IMG/M metagenome (GOLD analysis project Ga0207773, IMG submission 187281) | Aerobic enrichment media microbial communities from Bioluminiscent Bay, La Parguera, Puerto Rico - Tt and M1 (3) (SPAdes) | ecosystem: Environmental > Aquatic > Marine > Unclassified ...
GGCTGGGCCTCGCCGCCGAACGCCTCGAGGAAGGTCGGCACGAGGTCGATCGCCTCGACCAGGGCATCCGAGACCGTGCCACGCGAGCGGTCGGCGGCGCGGCGCGGGTCGGCGATGATCAGCGGAATGCGGGCGGAGCAGTCGTGGAACAGCTCCTTCTCGCCCAGCCAGTGGTCGCCGAGATAGTCGCCATGGTCGGAGGTGAAGACGATCAGCGTGTCGTCCATCAGGCCGCGTGCCTCCATGAAGGCGAAGAGGCGGCCGAGTTGGTCGTCGATCTGCTTGATCAGGCCCATATAGGCCGGGATCACCGTCTCGCGCGCGCCCTGGCGAGAGAAGGCGCGCGAGACCCGGTGATCCATGAAGGCGCCATAGAGCGGGTGCGGATCCCGGCGCTCCGCCTCGCTGCGCACCGCGGGCGTGAGGTCACCGGCCCCGTAGAGGGCGTGATAGGGCGCAGGCACGATATAGGGCCAGTGCGGCTTGATGTAGGAGAGGTGCAGACACCAGGGCTGGTCGCCGGCCTGCGCCATGAAGGCCATCGCCCGCTCGGTCATGTAGGGCGTCTCGGAATCCTCCTCGCGCACCCGCGCCGGCCGGTCCGAGTTCGCCAGATACCAGCCGGAAAGGATCTTGCCATCCTCGCCCTCCGCCGCGTTGGCCCAGCGGTCCCAGGGATTCGGCCCGTCATAGCCGCGTTTCCGGAGCCAGGCATTGTAGGGCGGGTCGGCGTCGTAGCCGCCGTCGGGGTGCAGGCCATCGTCCCTCTCGAAGGGCTCGAAGCCGCATTCGGCCGTGCGCACGCCGATCACCGAGTCGGGATCGATCCCCAGGCGCGCCATGCCTTCCCGGTCCGCCTTCATGTGCGTCTTGCCGGCCAGCGCCGTGCGCACCCCCAACGGCCGGAGATAGTCGCCCAGGGTCATCTCCCCCACCCGTAGCGGCACGCCGTTCCAGGTAGCGCCGTGGGACTGCACGTAGCGGCCGGTATAGAAGCTCATGCGCGACGGCCCGCAGATCGGCGACTGCACATAGGCGCGGGTGAAGCGCACGCCGCGCGCCGCCAGCCGGTCGATGTTCGGGGTCTCCAGCTGCGGATGGCCGTAGCAGGACAGATAGTCCCAGCGCAGCTGGTCGCACATGATGAACAGGACGTTGCGGATGGTCTCGGTCATCGGCTCTCGGGCTCCGGATGGGGACGGCTCAGCGCATCAGCCCGGGCAGCCAGAGCGCCAGGCCCGGCAGCACCAGGATCAGCAGCAGCGCCACCAGATCGGCGAAGACGAAGGGGATGACGCCGCGGAAGATGGCGGTCAGCGGCACGTCCGGCACGACAGACTTCACGGTGAAGACGTTCATGCCGATGGGCGGCGTGATCAGCCCCATCTCGACGACGATGATGACGATGATGCCGAACCAGATGAGGTTGATGTCGGCGGCCATCAGGGTCGGCAGGAATACCGGGATCACCAGCACCAGGATGCCGATGCTCTCGAACACCATGCCCAGCAGGACGCAGATGAGCGCGATGACCAGGATGATCGCCAGCGGGCCCAGGTCCAGGCTCTCGACCAGCGCGACCAGAGCCTGGGGCATGCCGACGATGTTGACGAAGTTGGCGAAGACCAGCGCGCCGAAGGCGACGGAGAAGATCAGGGCGGAGGTCTTCACCGCCTCGGCGAAGCAGTCGAGCAGCACCCGGTGCAGGCGCCTTGGGCGCCGGGCGAGCGCGAAGGCGAAGCCGCCGAGCGCGCCGATCCCCGCCGCCTCGGTCGGCGTGAAGATTCCCAGATAGATGCCGCCGAGCACGATCACGAACAGCGCCAGGACCGGCCAGGTCTTCGCCAGGCTCTCGATCTTGCGCTGCCAGCTCGTCCGCTCGCCAGGCGGGCCCGCTTCCGGACGGCGCCAGACCTGGATACGGATCGTCAGCATGTAGAGCAGCACCAGGATGGCACCCGGCAGGATGCCGGCGATGAACAGCTTGCCGATGTCCTCCTCCGCCACGATGCCGTAGATCGCCATGGGCACGCTGGGCGGGATCATGATGCCGAGCGTGCCGCCGGCGGCCAGCGATCCGGTCGACAGGCTGTCGTCGTAGCGGTAGCGGCGCATCGGCGGCATGGCGACGCGCGACATGGTGGCGGCGGTCGCCAGCGAGCTGCCGCACACCGCGGAGAAGCCGGCGCAGGCGCCCACCGTGGACATCGCCAGCCCGCCCCGGAACCGGCCGAGCCAGGCATAGCCGGCGTCGTAGAGGTCGTCGGAGATATTGGCACGGTGGATGAAGGCGCCCATCAGGATGAAGAGCGGAATGACGGAGAGACCGTAATTGGTGACGATCTCCAGGATCTGCTGACCAGCCATCACCAGCGAGGCGTTCACCCCGCGCACCATGGCGAAGCCGGCGATGCCGACGATCAGCGTGGCGAAGGCCAGAGGCACACCGAGGAAGCAGATGCCGAGCAGGACCGCGAAGCCGATGAGCGCGTCGACCATCGCCCCTACTCCGCCGTGCCGTGTTGAGAAGGCCGCGCCCGGACCAGCCAGGCCCGCACCGCCATGAAGCTGGCGATCCCCGCCAACCCGGCCAGGATGTAGGCGAGCGTGGCGAGCGGCCAGCCGAGCACGATCGAGCGCTGGTCGAACAGGCCGACCAGGCCGGCATGGTCGACGAGCAGCACCGTCAGGAGCACGCTGCCGGCGAGGTTGAAGAAGGCGACGATACCGTCGTAGAGACGCCCGAACCGCCGGCGCAGCGGCGCCTCGAACAACGACACGACGATGTGCTCGTTGTCGCGGGAGACCAGCGCCAGTCCGGCCAGGATGACGATGGCGAGCATGAACTGGATCATCTCGCTGGCGCCGAAGATCGGTGCGGCCATGACGTAGCGCATGAACACGTCGACCGCGGTCAGCGCCATCATGGCGCTGAGCAGCGCCGTGGCGACAGCGAGCAGGAGCCCGCTGAGGAGCTTCGACAGGGACTCGATCGCGGCAAGCATGGCAGGCTCCTCCCGCGCCGTCCCACCACCCGGGCGGGCGGCGGGGCGGTCACCTCGGGGCTGGTCCGGTCAGTCCCGGGCCAGCGTGTCGACGGTCTCGCGGTAGTAGGCCAGCGCGGCCTCGCCATCGACGCCAAGCTCGCCGGCGCGGGCGATCCAGGCGTCGACCAGCGGCTGGGTCGCCGCCTCCATCTCTGCCACGAAGTCCGCCGACGGCGCGACGAGTTCGGCGCCGCTGGCGATCAGTTCCTCCCTGGCGCTGGCGTTGTCGGCGTCGTAGGCCGCGCCGATGGTGCGCGCGAAGGCCTCGCCGGAGACGGCCATGATGGCCTCCTGATCCTCGGGCGAGATGTCCGCCCAGCGGTCGGCGCTGACGAACATCGAGAAGCTCGGGGTGAAGATCTTGCGCTCGAACACGGTCGCCGACTCCACATAGTCGGAGGCCCGGAAGGCGCGCGCGTCGTTGAAGGGGATGCCGACGAAGGCGTCGACAACACCACGCGACACGGTCTCGTGGATCTGCACCGCGGGTCCGGAGACAACCGAGACGTCGACGGCGGCCATCGCCTCGGCCGGCGTACCCGGCAGGGCCCAGACCCGGCGGGACTGCAGGTCCACGACCGAGGTCACCGGCGTGTCGGTCAGGCTGTAGAACTCCGCCGGCGCGGCGGTGAACAGGCCGATCAGCTGGACGTCGGCATATTCGCCCGCGTCGGCGAAAAATTCCTCGTAGGTGCGCCACAGCGCGACGGACATCGCCTCGGCGTCGTCGACACCGACCCAGGGCACGTGCGCAACCAGCGGCAGGGCGATGCGATTGGCCGCGAAGCCGTTGAAGATGTAGGCGCCGTCGGCGATGCCGCTGGTCACCGCGTCCCACTGCGCCGGCGGTGGCGCCAGGCTGCTGGCCGGAAACTCGATGACGACGCGGCCCTCGGTCGCCGCCTCGACCTCCGCCGCCCAGGCCGGCAGGACGTCGGTGTTGATGAAGTGCTGCGGCGGGAAGAAGCTGTTGACCAGCAGGGTGGTCTGGGCCGCCGCGGCGGCCGGCAGGGTCAGCGCCAGGACGCAGGCGGCGCCCAGAGCGGCGTTGTTCTTGTGCATGACGATCCTCCTTGGCGTGGGCTCGTTCTCAAGCGGCGTCCCACTGGCACCGCGCATCTGAGGTCAACCCGCCCCTGGCCGCCAGCCGAATTGCGTCGCCGTGCCACCCTGTGGCACGATCTGGGACGGGAGAACGCGAGGGATGGACGGACCCAAGCCGATCAGGTCACTGGAGCGGGGACTGCGGGTGCTGTCCGCCCTCACCCGCCATGGCGCCCAGTCGCTGGCCGATCTCTGCCGCACCACAGGCCTTCCGAAGTCGACGCTGCGCCGCGTGCTGGTGACGCTGGAAGAGAACCGCTTCGTGCGCCAGAGCCTGGCCGACCAGCTGTTCCGCGCCAATGTCAGCGCACCGGTCAGCCAGGCCCTGGCGCAGAGCGGTTTCGTCGGCCGCCTCGCGGCCATCGCCGCGCCCTTCCTGGAGGAACTGACCGAGCGCGTGGTCTGGCCATCCGACCTCCTGGTGCGCAACGGCATCCATATGGAGATCGTCGAGACCAGCCGAACGCGCACCCCGCTCATCGTCAACCGCAACGAGATCGGCGACCGGGTGGACATCGTGCTCTCGGCGGTCGGCCGCGCCTATGTGGCCGCCTGCGGCGCGGCCGAGCGACAGGACATCCTGCGCGACCTCGACCGCGCGGGCTGGCGGCAGGTAGGCCGGCCTTCGGTGACCCGGGAGGCCTTTCTGGAGGAGATCGACGAGACCCGTCGACGGGGCTACGGCATCCGCCATTCGGGCTTCACCGGCGCCACCTCGAAATGGCCGGAGACCAACGACCGGCTGCAGGCGATCGCGGTCGCGGTTGGCGACGCGGACGGCGTGCTGGGCTGCGTCAACCTGCTCTGGCCCAAGGAGGTGATGACGGCGGAGGAGTTCGCGGGCAGATACCTGAGACCCCTGCGCGCCATCACCGATCGCATCCACCTTGCCTTTCAGGACCGCGGCACCCCCGCCCCCGCCCCCGCCCCCGCCCCGGCCCCCGCCACGCACAGCCTCGCGGATCCCGGGTAGAGCCCGCCGGACGGCCGTGCCGGTCGTCGTCCGGTGGTGGCGCGACTGCACGGTCGCGTCCGGACCATGCGTGGCAGGCGCGCCACGCATGGTCCTGCCCGATGGACGGGCTCAGTACTGGTCGTGCAGACGCACCCAGCTCATGATGCCGCCCGTCTCGTTGCGTCCCTTGGGTGCCAGATCGAGCCAGTTGAAAGCCCCCATCAGCAGTTCCGTGCCCCGGTGGTAGGTGGAGTAGGTGTGGTAGATGGCGCCCTCGTCATCGCGCGCGAAGACGCTGACGCCGAACATGTCGGACGACCGCTCGATCGTCGTCTTGCCGTAGTTGTAGCTGGCCCGGCCGCTGGCGCGGTCCTCCTGGCTGAAAGACACGCCGAAATCGTAGCTGAATTCGCCGTCGCCGGAGGAGACCCAGGGGAAGGCCCAGCCCATGCGCCGCTTCACCGCCTCGATGCGCTCGACAGGCGCGCGGGAGACCGCGGCGAAGGCGAGGTCCGCCTGCTCGAAATGCTGGCGGGCGGCGTCGATATGGTCGGCGGTGAAGGCGCAGCCATAGCAGACATTGTCGGAACCGGGTGCCAGCATGAAGTGGTAGACGGCAAGTTGGCTGCGCGCGCCGAAGAGATCGGCCAGGCCGCAGGGGCCGTCCGGACCCTCGAAGACATAGTCCTTCTCCACCCGGACCCAGGGCAGCTGGCGCCTTTCCGCGCGGAGCCGGTCGAGTTCATGGGTGACGTCGAGCTCCCTGGCCAGCAGCGCCTTGCGCGCCTCGAGCCATTCCTGGCGGGAAACGATGGTGGGGTTCATGGTCGATCTCCTTCGGTTCGGAGGGTTACGTGTGCGACCCGTCGCGGACGGTCGGACAGGAGTCGCAGCCAGGGGGTCAGGTGGAACAGGGCCATCAGCAGGTACATCAGGGTCATGCCGCCGATTGGCAGCGGGCCTGCCCCTGTCGAGCAGAGCGCGTCTGGCAAACGCGTCGCCTCGCTGTACCAGGCCATCAGGACGAAGCTTGGCGAGGCGGCGAGGCCGAGCCAGCCGGCCGCTCCCCGAAGCAAGGAGGCCGTCCTGCCGTTCCGTGTTGCCCTGTTTGACATCGTCCGTGTTCCGGTGTCCGACTGGTTGTGACTGGATCCGGCCGTCCGCGCGGCCGATCCGAGATGTAGCGGCCACGGCACGGCCGGTGGGAGTTACAAGTGTGACGGGATTTGCCATGGACTCTCTGATCACCGCCGCGGCACGGGCGCTCGCGGCCGGTGATGTCCTGGAGGCGCTGAACCGCGTGGCGCTGCGCGACGACGCCCCGGCGCTGGCCCTGCGCGGTATCGCCATGGCGCGCCTCGGCGATCTCCAGCGGGCGACCGAGTTGCTGCGCCGGGCCGCGCGCGCCTTCGGCGGCCGGGAGCCGGTGGCGCGGGCCCGCTGCCAGCTCGCCGAGGCGGAGATCGCCCTCGTCTCACGCGATCTCGGCCGGATCACGCGCACACTCGAGACCGCCCGCGCCGTGCTCGCGCGCTTCGGCGACCGGGCGAACGCCGCCCATGCCGGCTGTCTGGAGGCGCGCCGGCTTCTGCTCGTCGGTCAGCTCGACCGGGCCGAGGCGGTGCTGCGGGAGATCGACATCGGTGCCCTGCCGCTGGCCTCGCGGGTCGGCCACGGCCTCGTCACCGCCGGCATCGCCATGCGCCGCATCCGCACGGCGCCCGCCCTGGCCGCGATCGAGACCGCCGAGCGGGCGGCGCTGGCGGCGGGCATCCCGGCTCTGCTGGCCGAGGTCGAGCGGGCCCGAGGCGCGCTGGCGGAACCGGCCGCCCGCCTGGTCACCGGTGACCGGTCCCGCCCGCTCAGCCTCGCCGAAGTCGAGGAACTGCTCGCCTCGGGCGCGCTGGTCATCGACGCCTGCCGCAACCGGGTGCGCGCCGGCACGGCCGAGGCCGGGCTGTCGCGGCGGCCGGTGCTGTTCGCGCTTGCCCGGGCGCTGGGAGAGGCCTGGCCGAGGGACGTTCCGCGCGATGCCCTGCTCGCCCGGGCCTTCGGCGCCCGCCACGCCGACGCCTCGCATCGCGCCCGGCTGCGCGTCGAGATCGGCCGGCTGCGCGAGACGCTGCGCCCGTTCGCCACGTTGCAAGCCACCAAGGCCGGCTTCGTGCTGGTTCCCGACGACGGCGCCGAAGTCGCCGTCCTGGCGCCGCCGGTGGAGGACGGGCACGCCGCGGTGCTGGCCCTGCTTTCCGACGGCGAGGCGTGGTCGAGTTCCTCGCTCGCGCTGGCACTGGGCGTCAGCCCGCGCACCGTTCTCCGCGCCCTCGAACGCCTGGCCGAGGCCGACAAGGTGGAGTCCTTCGGCCGCGGACGGGCCTGCCGGTGGATCGCGCGGAGCCCGCCCGGATTCCCGACAAGTTTGTTACTCCCGGCCGCGCCGCCGGGGCTCTAGGATGGCCGTCATGAAACGCGCGACGGCAGAGATCATCCGCGAATACGGCCCCTTTCCCGGCATCGACGGGGTGCATGGCGTCAGCTTCGACGGAGAGCGCATCTGGTTCGCCAGCGGCGAGCGGCTGAATGCCCTCGATCCGGAGACCGGAGAGATCGCCGGCACGCTCGACGTCGCCGCCGACGCCGGCACCGCCTTCGACGGCCGACACCTGTTCCAGATCGCCGATGCGGTGATCCGCAAGATCGATCCGGAGACCGGCGCGGTGGTGGCGACGATCCCGGCGCCCGGAGACGGCGGCGTGTCCGGCCTCGCCTGGGCTGAGGGAACGCTCTGGGTCGGCCACTATCGCGGCTGCAGGATCCACCAGGTCGATCCGGAAACCGGCGCCGTGCTGCGCACGATCGAGTCCGACCGCTACGTCACCGGGGTCACCTGGGTGGACGGCGAACTGTGGCACGGCACCTGGCAGGACGATGGCAGCGATCTGCGCCGCCTCGACCCACGCACGGGAGAAGTGCTCCTCCGCCTGGACATGCCGGCTGGAACGGGCGTGTCCGGGCTGGAGTCGGATGGCGGCGACCGGCTGTTCTGCGGCGGCGGCAATGCCGGCACGGTGCGGGCGGTCCGTCGGCCGCGCTCAACGCCGGCAGACGCACCGGACTGAACCGGCGCGCCGCACTCCAGTCGGGGCAGTTCAGGCGCTCGTGCTAGACAGGATCACGGCTTAACGGAGCCGGCCTCGGCTCCGTTAAGCCGTGTGAATCCTGTCTATTATCAATCAATTACTGCGGATTCACATACCTTGACGGAAGCGCTCACGCGATTCCGTCAAGGTATGATCCGCACTAGGCCTGTCCGTCTCGCCCGGCCCCGCCGCCTCTACGCCATCGGCCAGGCCGACAGCAGACCCGCCACGCCCCGGCCGCGCCTCGCGACCGACGATCTGGAGCGTCAGGACGAGGCCGAAGCAGGCCAGACCGATCAGGTCGGTGATCAGCCCGCTCCACACCAGCGAGACGCCACCGCCGACCAGCAGGGCACGTTGCGCAAGCGGCACGCGCCGCAGCAGCCAGCCCTGCAAACCGGCTGTCAGCGACAGGACGCCCAGGCAGGCCGCCGCCAGGGTGAGCGCGATCTCGCCCGTCGATCCGAAGCCGAGCAGTTCCGGGCCGTAGATGAAGAAATAGGGCACGATGAACGCGACGAGGCCGAGCTTGGTCGCAGTCAGGGCCGTGCGCATGAAGTCGCTTCCGGCGAGCTGCGCCCCGGCCCAGGACGCCATCGCCACCGGCGGCGTGATCATCGACAGCACGCCGAAATAGAAGGCGAACATGTGAGCCGCCAGCCGGTCGACGCCGAGATTGGTCAGCATGGGCGCGGCCAGCGAGGCGACCAGCAGGTAGGCGACGACCGTCGGCACCCCCATGCCGAGCACCAGCGAGGCGAGCGCGGTGCAGGTCAGCGCGAGGAATAGGTTATCCTGGAACAGCAGCGCCACCATGCTGGTCAAGGTGAGGCCCAGCCCGGTCAGCGTGAAGACGCCGACGATCAGCCCGGCGGTGGCGGTGGCGATCGAGATGACCAGCCCGCGCTTGGCGCCCAGGATCAGCGTCTCGGCCAGCCGTCGCGGCCCCATGCGGGTTTCCGGGTTCGGCAGGCTGACCAGCCAGGCGAGCACGATGCCGATCAGGGCCGAGCGCGAGATCGAGTAGCCGATGAACAGTGCCGTGACGATGCCGATCAGCGGCAGCATCAGATAGACGTCCCGCAGCACCAGGCGCAGCCGTGGCAGCTCGTTTTTGGGCAGCGCCGTCATGCCCTGGCGCGCCGCCTCGAAATGCACCATCAGGCCGACCGCCAGGAAGAACAGGATCGCCGGAATGATCGACGCCTGGACGATCGCCGTGTAGGGCACGGAGATGAGGTCAGCCATGATGAAGGCGGCAGCCCCGAGGATCGGCGGCACCAGCTGGCCGCCCGTCGAGGCCACCGCCTCGACCGCGCCCGCGAAAATGGGCCGGTAGCCGCAGCGCTTCATCAGCGGGATGGTCGAGGTGCCGCTGGCGTAGACATTGGCGACGGCGGCACCACTGACCGAGCCGAACAGGGCGCTGGAGACCACCGCGACCTGCGCCGGCCCGCCGCGCGTACCGCCGGCGACCGACATGGCGAGGCGCATGATGAAGCCGCCCACGCCCGACTTCTCCAGCATGGTGCCGAAGATCACCAGCAGCATCAGGTAGGTAGCGGCGATGCCGACCGGGATGCCGAAGATGCCCTCGGTGCCAAGATACATGTACTCGACCACCTGCGGAAACGTGAAGCCACGGTGCGAGAGCGGACCGGAGAAGGTGCCGCCGAGCAGCGCGTAGGCCATCGCCACCACCGGCAGCAGCATCATGGTGAGGTTGAGGGCCCGTCTGGCCGCCTCCAGCAGCAGCAGGATGGCGGCGACGCCGAGCACCGCCTGCAGCCAGGTCAGCGGCGTGACGAAGGACATCCGGATCAGGATCGCCTCGTGGTCGATGGCGACATAGGCGAAGGCGGCGACGCCGGTCAGGGCCAGCGCGATGTCGACCACCCGCCCGGCACCGCCGAGCGCCCGGATCGGCATGGTCAGGAAGACGAGCGCGATGACCAGCGCCAGGTGGATCGAGCGCTGCTCGATGGCGACGAAGGAGCCGAAGGCGGCGGTATAGAGGTGGAAGCAGGCGAGCGCGAGGGCGACGACCGCCCCCAGCGCCTGCAGCGCGCGGTCGAGGCCGCGCATCATCCCGACACCCGCCCTGATCGGATGGTGTCGGGATGGTGGCGGATTGCGCCTGACCGCACGACCGGGTCCCCGCCTAGTTCATCGTCTCGAAATAGGCGGCCGCGCCCGGATGCACGGGCACGTTCGACACCTGGCCGAGACTGTCGCGGCTGAACGACTGGAACATGCCGGCGGACTCGCGGATCGCCTGCTCGTTCTCCGCCAGGATGGCGGCGAGCTCACCGACCACGGCGTCGTCCAGCGCCGCGCTGACCACCAGGATGTTGGTCAGCGCCGGGACGGCCGTGTCCTCGTCGACGAAATACCAGCGGCCGGCCGGCGTCACCTGCTTCTCGTAGCCCTGGTCGAGGATGGCGTCGATCGTCTCCTCCGGCCAGGGAAGCCAGCGCATGTCCTGCTGGGTGACCAGTTCCTGGATGGCGCCGATAACCGGCCCGACATAGGCGTCGGCATGGCCGTCGGCGATCAGCCCCGGCACCTCGCCATAGCCGAGGAAGGCGACGCTGCCGCCCCAGCTCTCGATATCCTCGTAGGTGACGCCCTCCTCAGCCAGCAGGCGGCGGATGATCAGCTCGCCGCCATTGTTGCGCGGCGGCACCACCAGGCGCACCGGCACCTGGTCGGCGATGATCTGCTCGATCGACTGGTAGTCGGCATCGTCGGGCACCAGGAAATAGGCCTGCGGCACGAAGCCCAGATAGCCGAGCGCGGACACGCCCTCATAGGCCGCCTCATAGGGCGCGCGCCCCTCGACGCTGGCGGCCAGCATGTCGGCCTGGGTGAAGCCGATATCCGCGACCCCGCCGGCGACCCGGGGCACGTTCTCCACGCCGCCGCCGGTGGTGACGGTCAAAGTGGTGTCCGGGAAGCGGGCCTGGATCAGCTCGGAAAAGACGCCGGCCATGGGATACCAGCCGCCGCTGATCGGCCCCGACGCGATGGTCAGTTGAGCCGGCGCCTCGACCTGCGCGGTGGCGGGCGTACCTGTCATCAGGACGAGGATCGCCCCGGTTGCGAGAAGCATTCTCCTGTTCATCGTCAGCCTTCCCTTCTTTCGTGAAGTGATTGGTGAACTTCCCCCTCGATGCGCGGTACCTTGGCGATCAGCTGCGGCTTGATGACCTTGCCGTAGTGGGAGCGCGGGATCTCGTCGACGAAGACCACCCGCTTGGGCCGCTTGAAAGCGGCCAGACGACCGTTGCAGTGCCCGATCAGCGCCTCCGCCGTGGCGGTCGCGCCGTCCTCCAGCTTGACGAAGGCGGTGACCGCCTCGCCCCATTCCGGGTCGGGCAGTCCGGCCACCGCGACGTCGCAGACGCCGGGGAAGCTGGCCAGCGTCTCCTCGACCTCCCTGGGCAGGACGGTGCTGCTGCCGGTGCGGATCACGTCCTTCAGCCGGCCGACGATGTGCAGCCGGCCGGCCTCGTCGAAGGCGCCGATGTCGCTGGTGTGCAGCCAGCCGTCGCGCAGCGTGCCCGCCGTCTCCTCGGGATTGCGCCAGTAGCCCGCCATGACGTTGTCGCCCCGGATCAGCACCTCTCCGGGTGCGCCAAGCGACCCGTCGCCGGCCCCGTCACGGGCGTCGCCCTGGGCCACCGGCGCACCGTCACCAAGACGGACCGTGTAGGGCGCCAGGACATAGCCGCAGGCACCCATCAGGCGATGCCGGTCGGCGCCCGGCACGGCGAGGTCGGCGGGCGGCAGATAGGTGGTGATCGGCGCTTCCGTCAGGCCGTAGAGGATGCCGATCTTCGGGCCGATCATGTCCAATGCCCGCTCGAACGCGTCGCTGGCGAGTCGCGAGCCGCCGACATGGATCGCCTCGAGCCGGTCGAGACGCGACCCCGGGGGGTCGTCCTCCAGATGCCGCAGCAGACGCACGAGCTGCGTGGGCACCAGCGAGGTGCGGGTGGCGCCGGTGTCGCGCACGAGGTCGCAAAAGCGCTCGGCCACGAAGCGTCCGCCGAGGTGGACGGTGGTCCCGGCGAACAGATAGCTCATGACGATCACCTGGGCGATCGGCCAGAGCGGCCGGACGTTCAGGAAGCTGCGGTCGGCACGGATGTCGAAGGCGGGCGGCACGGCGTCGACGACCGCGGACAGGTTGCGGTGGCGCAGCATGATCGCCTTCGGCGCGCCGGTCGACCCACCGCTGAAGTTGAGCGCCGCGAGCTGCTCGCCATCGCCCGTCGCCGCGCTGACCGGTTCGCCGGCGGTGACGAGATCCTCGAAGTCGTGCGCGCCGTCGATGCCGCCATCGATCGAGATCACCGCGAGGTCGGGGAACCGCGCCTTCAGCCGCTCGATCTCGGCGGCCGAGGCGGCGGAGGTCACCACCGCCTTCACGTCGGCGAGCGCGAGCTGCGCCGCCATCTCCTGCAAGGCCAGCCGGGGGTCGACGGGCACGCGGACCAGCCCGGCGGCCATGATGCCGTAATCGGCCTCGAGATACTGCCGCACGTCCGGCAGCAGCAGCGCCACGGCGTCGCCCTCGCCCAGGCCCGCGCGCCGCATAGCGGAGCCGAAGCGCAGCAGGCGCTCCACGAAATGCGCGAAGCTGACCTGCTCGGCGCCCTCTACCAGCGCGACCTTCCCGGCATGCCGGTCGGCCAGGCGCAGCAGCCGGCTCGACAGATGGGCGTCGGTCACCATCCGCTCAGCACCATGCGCCCGGTCACCTGGCGCGCCTCGATGGCGGCATGCGCCCGGCCGACTTCGCGGAACGGCACGATTTCCTGGATGATCGGACGCACCCGGCCGGAGGCCAGGAGGTCGAGGGACTGCCAGAGATCCCGGTAGGTGGCGTTGCCCGACCCGGCGATACGCAGGCGCCGGCCGATGGTCAGGCCCGGATTGATGGCCACGGGCTTGGCCCCGATATTGCCGAGCAGGACGATGGTGGCACCCTGCGCGCAGGACATCATGCTCTCCGGCAGGGTCGACGTGCCGACATTCTCCAGCACCACGTCGACCCCCTGCTTGGCGGTCAGGCGCCAGACTTCGCGGCTGAAGGCGAGATTGGGGCTGACCACAACCTCGTCGGCACCGGTCTGGCGCAGAATTTCGGCCTTCGCCTCGCTGCTGGACACCGCCAGCACGTGGGCGCCGACGCTCTTGCACACCTGGATCTGGTGCAACCCGAGACCGCCGCTCGCCCCGGTGATCAGCACGGTCGCGCCGGGTCCGACGCCGCCGACGCCAAGCGCGGCGCGCACGCTGGTGCCGACCGGGCAACTGGCCAGGGTCGCCTCGACGAGATCGAGGCCGTCGGGAACCCTGACGGCGTTGACGGACGGCACCCGGCAGTACTCGGCATAGCCGCCGCCGCCGTCCTCGCCGACGATGCGGCTGGTGCGGCAGAGGTCGTGACGCCCGGACATGCAGTAGCGGCAGGTCCCGCAATAGAGGCGCTGATAGACGACGACGCGCTCGCCCCGGCGCGCCGGGTCGACGTCACCGCCGCAAGCGACGATCTCGCCGGAGACTTCGTGGCCGAGCACGATGCCGGTCTTGTCGCGCGGCAGCTTGCCGGCACGCGACAGCACGTCGTGGTAGCAGATGCCGGCGCCCACCACCTTCAGCAGCACATCGCCGGGGCCGGGCTCGGGCCTCTCCACCTCGATCTCCCGGAAGACTTCCGGCCCGCCGAACTCGGTGAAGCTCATCGCGCGCATGCTATTCGCCATCGCTATGCCCTCGTCCTCGCGTGGCGGCCGCTCAAGACTTGCGCCTCTCGAAGCGTTCCGCGCCTTCCTTGAAGTCGTCATGGGATTCCAGCCAGGACCGGACCGCCTCGATCTCCAGGCGTTCCGCCTCCAGGAACTGGCGGGCGGGGAAGGCCGCCAGCCGCTTGTGCGCCTGCACCGCCGGCGCCGGCTTGTCCGCCAGGCGCTGCGCCAGCTCCAGGGCCCGCGCTTCGGCATCGGCCTCGACGGCGTTGAGCAGGCCCATCGCCTTCGCCTGATCCGCCGTGTAGCGCTCGCCCAGCAGCAGCATCTCGGTCGCCGCGGTGCTGCCGACCACGCGGGCGAGGCGGCAGGCACTCACCGCGCTGATCATGCCGTGATTGACCTCCGGAAAGCTGAACACGGCGTCGGGCTTCGCGATGCGGAAGTCGCAATGAAGCGCCAGCGTCAGGCCGAAGCCGATGCAGTAGCCCTGGATCGCCGCGACGACCGGCGTCTTCAGCAGCTCGCCGCCATTGGGGATGGCCTGGATCAGCGTCTCGGTGGAGACCATCTTTCCGGTCCGCCGGATCTCCTTGATGTCGGAGCCCGCGCTGAAGGCGCGTGTCCCGGCGCCGCGGATCACCGCCGCCCGCACGGTCTCGTCGGCATCGATCTCCCGCCAGACCGCGGCCAGTTCTTCCTTGCCGGGCACGTCCAGCGCGTTCAGCACCTCCTGACGGTCGATGGTGACGACCGCCACGCCCGATCCGGTCCGCTCCAGGCCGATGCTCGCCAAGGCTCTCCTCCCGCTCAGCCGCTTCCTCTTGGTCCCCTCATCACGGCTGCTGAACCCGCACTTGGCAAATAGCGAGTTTTCCCTAACTCATTCGGAAATGCTATGAAGAGCATGTGAATCGAGAGAGCGAAACCGCCGGATGAGAGAGCCGTCAGCCAGCGCCACCCCATGGTCGGGGCCGGCTTCCAGCCGCATGAGCATGCGTCAGCTCGAGGCTTTCCTGGCCGTCGTCGAGGGGGGTGGCATCAGCGCCGGCGCGGCCCTGCTCAACATCTCCCAGCCCAGCGTCAGCCGGCTGATCGCCGATCTTGAGCGCAGTGCCGGGTTCCTGCTTTTCCAGCGGGACCGTCAGCGGCTGACGATCACGCCGGAAGGATCGCGCTTCCACGACGAGGTGTCGAAGAGCTTCGCCGGTATCGACCGGCTGACCCGGGTGGCGGCGGACATCCGCAACCTGACGACGGGCAGCCTGCGCGTCGCCACGGTGCCGGCCCTGGCCTTCGAGATCACGCCCCGGGCCATCGCCGCGATCACAAATGGCCGGTCGCGGGTCCGCATTCTCTGCGAGCAGCGCAGCTCGCAGCACATCCTGGAGGCGGTCGCCGCCCAGGACCTCGACGTGGGCGTCGCCCTCGGCCGCGCCCCGGTGGACGGGCTGGAGACCGTGGCGCGGTTCTCGGCCCATTGCGTGTGCGTCTGTCCGGCGGGCAACCCGCTCGCCGCCCTCGACCGGATCTCCGTCGAGGATCTTCGCGACCAGCCCTTCATCGGCCTGCCGCGCTACACCATGGTGCGCATGCAGCTGGAGACCCTGTTCGCCGACCGGCGCATCGATCTCGATATCCGAACCGAGACGCTTATTTCCTCGATGGCCTGCTCGCTGGTCTCGCACGGCCTCGGGGTCAGCGTCGTCGACCCCTTCACGGCGGAGGTCTTCGAGGGAGGCAGGCTCGTCGTCCGGCCGTTCGTCCCGGAAGTCGCCTTCGATTTCCGCATCGTCCGGCCGGCGCGCCGGCGCCCCTCGAAGCTGGCCGAGGCGTTCATCGCGCGCCTGCAGCAGGAGATCGCGGCCGACCCCCGCACCTTCATGCCCCACTAGGACCGCCTGTTCTCTTGACAGGATCACGGCTTGACGGAAGCGCTGACGCGATTCCGTCAAGCCGTGATCCGCACTAGCGGACTTCGTTCACATAGGTGAAGCCGTCGGTCACCGTGCGGTGCCAGGCGACGATGGTCGGCGCGCCGCTCTGGTCGAAGGCGGTCTGGGCGATGACGAGGATGGC
>Ga0207773_100459_pt1 | contig 16069 bp, 20 predicted proteins | sample TtaePargueraPR_2_FD_187281 | JGI IMG/M metagenome (GOLD analysis project Ga0207773, IMG submission 187281) | Aerobic enrichment media microbial communities from Bioluminiscent Bay, La Parguera, Puerto Rico - Tt and M1 (3) (SPAdes) | ecosystem: Environmental > Aquatic > Marine > Unclassified ...
GCGTCCGTTTCGTAGCATGCAGCATGGTCAGGCTCTTTTTGTTGTTGGCTGTTTGTTTTGGCGAACATACATTCTACCAACAGAAGAGCCTGACTGCTTCTAACTTACTGTTTCTAAATGCTTTTTTCCTTAAGGTAGCGGTATTAGGGTCAGACCCCTTGGGTTACTAACGCCTAGTTAAAAGGCGTAAGCGGAGTGCAGCGGAAAATTTTATCTCTGACTGCTCGTTATGTATCTTGGTTAGCGCTTGGCTTTGCGGTATTAAGCATTTAAAGTACCTTATGCATTGGAATTCCCTCCTTATACTCGAGAAAGGCTCTGCCGGCAGGTGTATCTTCGACGGAGAAACCGTGACTTTCAAAAAATGGAACGATATCTATATAAGCTGCAGCTAATGTGATTTCTTGGATGCTGTTTTTAGCGCAGTATTTTTTACAATTTTCCAATAACTCAGGAAACAGGCCTAGCCCTTTGAAGTATTGAAATCGATATTTTCTTTCGGAATCAGGAATAGGTTCATAAGGGTTTGCAAATGTAACATCTGAAATGCGAAGCACATTGGGCCAGGTCACAGCTAGTAATAGTTCAGAACACTGCCGTTCCTCTAGCTCATCATCCTGAACGTCAGCAGTTATGTAGCATATTTCCTTTAAAACCTTTAAGCCCGTATGGCGCTCCATTGCTAAATATATTTTTGGGGAGCCTTCTCTGAAGTATGATGCAAGAGCCTGTGGATTGCAGCTTGGATTCTGTTGTACATATCTATCCCAAGCTCCCCCTCCAATCTCGGACATACACGACGATTTCAACGAAGCTATTTCACTTAATTTCTCTCTATTCCTAGTTATGACCAGAACTTCTTTGGCAAACTTTTTCCTGATCGACTCTTCTGGAAATATATCTGGTAAATTCATCTAATTTCCCTTTGGGGCGGATTGGTAGTTGGATATCAACCCTGCGTCTGTGTGTACAATTTTTCTAAACCACTCTAAAGGTTTATCTGTTTCTTCATAAAACCTATGGACAGAGTATGAAAGACTTCTATCTCGCACTAGATCTTTACCTCTGCGATTCCGGTGGACGCCATAGCCATCTATCTCGATAAGGTGTCTAAGGCTCCAGGTTGGACTTCCATTATCATCGCCATAAAAAAGAGCTAGATCGTGCGTTATTTCTTTATCCGGTGATTTAAACTGAGGGACCAGTAAGAGCGCAGAAGGGCCACCTTGCTTTCCATCGGGGATATCATCAAGGTACCAGCCAAGCCATGGCTCCAGGTACCAAATGCCCTTATAAGATTTCCCATATATATTGACCATGCTTGTAGAGAGCATTGGTTGAAACTCACTTTGGCGCCTTATGAAATCACACGCGCCTAGCAAATACATTACCTCTAGTTTTGAATCACATTGAGATAGCACATCTATCGCATCTGGGTCGAGCTTAGGGTCCCAATCGATTTGAAGCATTTCTTTGCAAATATATTGAACATCTCTACTGTTCATAGATTCTACTTTTCATGAGTAATTCAGACAGCTAACGTCCGGAGCAAACTGCGTGCGATTATTATGCTAGTTCATCTAGATCTGTGGGTTGCACCCTTACACAGTAATCGTTTTCCAGAGATTCAATTTTCTCTAAGGTTTCCTTTGGAGAATTTTCCGAAAACCTGATGATATATTCGTAGACAAGGCCGTCGTTACTCTCATTTGTATCAATATCCCAATCAAGTTCAGATAGACTTCGTAGGATATGCCAAGAACCTTTGCAAGTTTCCTGTTTCTCGCTTCTTCTTGCATCTCTTCTAAATACTGATTGCTCACTTTTCTATTCTCCTTGCTAAATTTGGGGGTCGAACATCATGAACAACCGCTCCTCATCTTCTTCATAGAGCTCACTGCACGCGCAACCCGCTCTGCAACGACGGCGCTCAATAGGTACGTTTAATCCGCTGTCCGACATAGCTAATCTCAATGCTCCTACAGCCATGCTGTAGAAATCCACTCGATCATCTGTTTCTAGTTTTGGGTCATCAAGTATTATTTTCTTGAGGGATCTTTTGAATGGAAGTTCTCCGCCGCAATGACGAAAAATTAGCATTTGATCAAATGTCCCTTTTACAAGATTTTCTTCAAGGTCATCTTTGCCTTGAAACCATTTCTGCTTTTCTGTTTTCCCTGACCACTTAGTGGGGTTCAGCTTGGTTACCCAAATTCGACCTGTATAAGAACGATTTATAAACTCTGTATCAAATACAAACATTACGGGTCCATAAGCGTTCGCGCGCCTAGCTCTGTGATGTATATCAACGGAGTCGGCAAAAACGTCAAACTAAATTCCGTAACGCTTATCTAGGTCATCTGAACTTTGGGGCGTTTGTGTTATCCCTAGCCTTTCAACAGTGCCTCTAGACATTAACGAGCGCGATCTCAGAAATTGGCATGCAGTTGCTACGCTATTGGCATGATGCAGTTCATCTATTCCTTTTTTCATCAAGGCGTCATATACATGTTTTGAGGGAATATCCACATTCTCACCTTGCGAATCTAACGCCCGCTGAGGCCCAAAGGACCGGAGCATATTGTCTGCGATTGTTAAAATTATATCCAGTTAGCTAAAATTTGAAGGCAAAACCCAATTGATAAGAACGAGAAGCCAATAAATGCAACCTTCTCCCGTCGTGCCTCCCAGGCTTTAAATTCGTCGGTAGGCTGAACTTCGCTTTGCAAAATGACCCCCCTTTCGGGATGAGCAGCCATGCCTGCATCGGGTCTAAACCTATCCCCTTTGTACTTTTTGAAGAACTCAAACCCTATAAGCAAGGCACCAATCAAATCCGAGACCAAACCAGTACTGCTAACAAACTCCGGGGATATATTCACGGAATCTCCAAATTTTTAACGCTGAGTTTATGGACGCCCCCTACAACGATTCGTTAGCAGCTACGGACGGCGGACGTTGTAGCGTGCAAAGTGCTTCCATGTGCCGTCCGGTTGAGATGCTTCGAGGACGAATAGCCAAGTGTTTGTGTCCGGGTTGTAAGTGAAGGTATCCCGAAAAGGGCTGCCCTCGTACGGGATTGTGAACTGAATCGAGTTGTCCGAGATGCTGCCTGTGCCATGCGGAATGGAGTACTTGGCGCCAAAGCTGTCCATCCAATGCGCAATGACAGAGTTGCTTTCCGTGTCGTATCCGATTAGCACGCGCGCCTCGTATTCCGAAGGCACCTGAACATCATTCATGTGGATCTCGGTGAAGGCGCCTTGCAGCGTAGGCCCGGCGGTCATCCGATAGGTGACGGGCTTGCCCATGACATCACCGGACATGACCCAATCGCCATCCAGTGCTTTCAGGGCAACTGGTCGCTCCGGGATTATGGGATGCTCTTGAGCATGTAGGGCGCCTGCTGCAAGGATCGCCAGCAAACCGGCTATTGCTATAAGTCGCATCGAATCTTCCTCTGAGTGCTAACGCCTCAATCAGCCAGCGCCGAAGGCGTCGGCCGTATTGGCTCGTTAGCTGCTCCAGCTACGAGACTTTCAATTTTTGCAGCATTATCTGCTGTTTCTTTCCTGCTCTTTTCCATTTCCTCTCTCAACGTGCCAACAAGAGTGTTGTTCGCTTCTATGGTGCTTTCCTGCATCTGAGAAAGTATCCTTAATTGCTCTTCTTTCCATTGATCACTGGAGCGAGATGAAGTCAGAGAGACATATAAGGCCATCCCCGCAGTCAAGAGAGACAAAAATGATGCACCAATAGACAGCCTTGTTACTCTTTTTGTCTGTCTGCTTTGTAATTCATTGTTGCCAAGTTGAATTAACGGGGTGAACTGCAAAACTGCATTAGTGCTGGCCTTTTGTTTAAATAATTCGGAGGCATATTGATTTACAAGATCTTCAATCTCTTCATCCTTAAGCCCGTGAGGGTAGTTTCCTTTCAAGTCCGCCATAGTAGGTCCTTGGACAGCTAATATTTATGTTGTGATCATGCCTAAATGTGGGCACACGCCTATATCCGTCGGCGCTCTGATCTGATTGTGCGCTGATTAGTGCCGGCTAGTCGCACCACCGCCGATGTTTGCAAGATCGGGGTGGAAGAAGATTCCAACAAGTCCGGCGTCTTCCACCGCCTCCTTCATCTGATCGGTGCAGAAAACGCCGGCGTACTTGGTCGCCTCACACCGGAATACCATGGTGCCGGCGGGGAGCTTCTCCTCGAAGAGCCCAAGGTTTTGCACTTCGCCATACTCGTTGTAGGTCGTGATTCTGTCGTCCACGGCCCAGAACTTCTCGGCGATAGTCAGGGGGTTGAAAATGTAGCCAGTCCCCCCCTCGTAGTTCACAGGGAGAAACTCCCCGTCCTTTTGTAGGTCGGCGCCGAGTAGGGCGTAGGCCTTCTCATTGAAGAACAGGCGCCCGTTGCGCATTGCCAGGTCGGGGACGACCTCGTGTTTCGTTTCCCCTTCTTCGCCCCCGAAGTCCAGAAACAGCGGCTCCTTCCATACATCGGAGTAGGGCACTGGGGAGCGGTCGATGTGGAACGGATGTTCCCGCCCGAGCTTATCCAGGACCTCTCTGGTCGGTATCACAAAGGTGTAGTAGCTGTCGTCGTTTAGTATTCTGTGTACTGTCATGTCGTTAAGCGCGTGCTGGCTCCATGATTCGGGGCGGGTAGGTGCCAGACTGTAAACGGTGCTCCACGAACCTAAGCGCCTCCACAAGCTGTGCCTCTGTTCTGACAAGGCTCATACTGATCACTTCATCGTTGAGCCAGCCGTAATACTTCTTCCGGTGTATCCGGCTGTGCGGCACAGCCTTGCGCAGCCAGTCAGGCATTGAGCTAATGGCCGCTGTGTTCCTGGGCAGCCAGCACCCATTAATAGGGTCATCAATCCGGCGCTGGAACCAGGCGAGAACCGCCCGTAATTCGGCTGCGTCCCTATGGGCCCCTGAGATGATCGCGTGCGCGTCGCACAGCTCGTGAGGTCGCGGATCTCCGCCTGCGGCCATGTGTTTGCTCAGACGCAGGGAATCGTGCTTTTCAGCTTCCAACTCCTCTGGCGTCATATCCCTGCCTTCTGCCCGGTAGATGTCGAGTATGCTCTCGACCTGGCGACTACACGAACCCGATCCAGGTCAGCCCGTGTGGGCTTCTCGATGGAGACGAATCTGTCGATAGCCCGCTCTACACGGTCCATTTCGTGGAATTTTTTCGAGGATGGCAGTCGGGCCATGGCAAGTTCCTTCTTTTACTATCCTCAGGTCGCAGGTCTGATCTTACCCAGAGCCAAGCACCGAGACAATGCCCCCGGTTTGCCTGGGGTTAATTCACTCCTGGGTGGGGCGCAAGCGCTTGCCAGCTAGGTCCTCCAGATACTCCTGCCACCGATCCATGGCCCTCTATTTGGCCTTCACCTTGCGGTACCGGCCATAGTTAATAGTGGTGACGCCCGTACCCAGAAGAGTGCACTTGTAGCAGTCTGCGCTCATCCCGGGTTTCCCGCCGCACCCTTCGCAGGTGCGTGAATAGAAACCTTTAGATATGAGGTTGAGGTCAGGTGCTTACGCACCCGTGTGGGGGAGTAGATAGAGTGATGTAATCGCCGAAGCATCTGATTGCGGCAATAGCAATCCGGGGGCCTATATGTAGAAATATTTCTGGTGACCATTTGGTCATGCTAGGTTTATCTTTTTCTCCGCATCTGCCCCTCTAGGCAATCGATCAGAAGGTCCAACCCCTCATGCGGGTCCGCTCCGAGCGCAGTGCAGTATTCGACAAACTCCACCACATCGATCCTCCGGTCCTGCTCCATTTTGCCCAGCACCGAATGATGCCGACCCACCAGTTCTGCAGCTGTACGGAGAGACAGGCCCTGTTTCTCCCGTTGGCTTTTTAGCCAGCTACGGAGCCGGTCGTACGCGGGTGAGTAAACTGAGGTTTTCATTGTCTCGATGGTAGAGACAATGGTAGTCTGTCGGGAATTTCGAGACGATAGCGGGTTAGAGACCTTGGGAGGATTACCATGCGGCCCATCGACCGACAAATCAACCAACTCCCCTATCCACTGGACCGGATTCTGCATGCCGCCCGCGGCCTGCTGGAAAAGGGCAGCGGTGGCGATAGCACCAGCGAGCGGGTTGCGGCCGCCTTTGTGTTGGAGCGCATGGAATACCTTCCGAGCGGTTGGGGGGTGATAGAGGCCTGGGAGCGGCTGGATATCGAGTGGCAGTTTTACGTCAAACACCTGCGGAAGGATTGTCGGCACCTGATCGAGGCGCTGGAAACCGGTGCCGCAAGCCGTGAGGGGTGGTGATCGCCCCGATGGACTGACGGATTGAAAAACGGCGCAGGGATTGGCGATAGTCCGGGGCAACCTCAGTCGTCGCTTGGGCGCACACACGCAGCCCACGCCGGCCTATGGTATGCCGCTATCCGTATTCAAGCCGCTCCTTGACCGGTTGGCGTTGTCGATAGTGAGAAGATCTGTATGAAACTGGAAATATCCCATCATCATCTAATGCTTTTGATTTCGGCCCTGAACGATGCCATCAAGTTCAATGAGGCCTTTTTGGAAAGCGGAACCGCGAAAGATGTTTCTGGCTATATGGAACATCTGTTAAGCCTGGAGCGGTGCCAGGACTGGCTGGAAGGCGAATACCGGGGTCTGGTGAATAATAATCTGACGGCGTACGAACAAAAGAGCGTGAAATCGTAAAGCTGGGCTTCCACGACGGGCGCCGCAGCCCTTCTGCTGGAATTGAATTTTGCTCTTCCTGGCGCCGCCTTCATCACCGTGGCGAAATCTATCTATCGGCGCTCACAAGGCAGGGCCAACTGAGCGCCGGTTCCGGGGCGTCGGTCTAGCTTTTGTCATAACGCCGCCTTATCCTGCTCCGGCGGTACCAAAACAACCAATAACCGAACGCAAGGAGCGCTGTATGGAATTTCTAAGCCGCCAATCCCTGGCCCGTCTCGGGCTCGATGATGAAGTCAAACTGCTCGAAACCATTGCCAATCTCACTCAATACTGGCCGCAGCTGCGCGAGGGGAATCCCGCGGAGTCGGTGCTGGATTACCTGGCCACACTGGAGGATCAACTGGAGCAGCAGCGCCCGCTGCTGGAGAGCCTCGATATCAACCCGGATGCCCTGACGCAATTGGCCCGAAAGTTCCGCAAGGCCTATGCGGGGGAGTTGCCGGAGTCGCTGCAAAAGCTGTTGCACGAGCTGGGGGCCTTTCGTGAGGGGGAGGATGATCGCGATCCCGGCCTGGTGCGCTGGAAGCTGTACGACGAAAAAGACGACCGGGAGCTGGTGTCCGCGGACGCGCTGACCTTCTCCCTCAAGGGGCCGGGCCAGGCGCGGATAGACCTGGAGGCCGGCGATCAGCCCGCGCTGGCGGGGATTGCCGGGGAGCATCTGCTGCGGGTCGGTTTTGCCGGCAGGCTGGGCGGTGCCGCCGCGGCGAATTTCGCCTATGGAAAAGCCGGCCTGGACGCCGATGCGGAGGGGCGCCTGGACTACTGGTTTGCGGCGCCGCCGCAGACGCTCTTCGCCAGCGCCGCCGCCGAGGGCCTGCGCAACCTGCCGTCACCCTTTTCGCTGGCGTCGATCAATGACGCGGCGGAGCGCGGATTCCGCGGCTTGCAGCTGCGGCTGGCGGCTTCCATCAAGGCGTCGGTCAGTGTCGAGTACGGCATCTTCGAGGGCGGCGGGCTGGTGGACGCCAGTGCCGGCATCGATATCAGCGCCAGCTACGACACGGCGCGGGAGTTTGACCTGGGCGCCTGGCGCGATCCGCAGGACAACGAAAAGATCGCGCTGCGGATCAAACGCGCCCGCGGCCACGAGATCAACAGCACTGTCGGCCTGGGGCTGCAGTTGGATATGGCCCGCGCGGTGGAGCAGCTGCGGGAGACGGTGATCGAGCCCTACCTGGACAAATACGAGGATATCTACGAAAAGTTCAAGCCCTACCTGAGCCCGGGCACGCTGCTGGCGCGGGAGTGCAACGAGGCGCTCTCGCAGGCGGCGGCGCGGCTGAGCGACGACGCGCAGATACAGGCGGCCCTGCGCCTGGCCCTGGGCCAGGAGGTGGAGTCGGAGCAGTTGCAGCAGGAGATCAGCGCGCGGCTGGTGACCTGGTTCAACAGCGGCGTCGGCATCTACAGCCGCGCGGTTTCCGCCGATTTGCCGGAAAGCGCCGCGGCCGGGTTGGAGGCCTGGTTGCCGGCCGAGTTGCCGCAAAGCGCGCGCGACACGATCGGTGTCGAGGTGCGCGGGTTGATCGGGTCGCTGCAGGACAAATTGAAGGAGGCGGTGCGGCAGCGCGCGGACGCCGCCAGCGGCGAACTGGTGGTCCAGCTCGGCGCGTTGAATGAAAGCGTCGTGAAGGCGATGGACGGCGCCAGCACCACCCTGGACAAAGCCTTCGCCGGGGCGCGGGAGGCGCTGGCGGAGATCGACGAGCGCATCCACAGTATCGTCGGGAAACTGGAGGAGGCCGCTTCGCGCAAGATCAAGCTGCGCATTCTCTCCTCGGAGAAAATCCTGCGCGAGCGGGAGGTGTCCATGGAGCTGCGCCTCGACCGGGACAGCCAGCCCGCCGCGGAGTTTTACCGTTCCCTGGTGTCCGGCCGGCTGGATCTGCTCGAGGAGCTGATGCAGGCGCAGGTGCCCGGTGTGGAGGTGGTGGCCGGCACGGCCAGCGAGCTGTTCGGGCGCAGTTACACCAGCGGCGCCGAGTTTTCCCTGTTCGGTATTTCCCTCGGGGCCTCTTCCATCGTCGACAGCCAGGTGCTGATCGAGAAGGACGCCGCCGGCAATATCGCGGTCCAGTCGAAGCTGGCGGTGAAGCGCGTGCTCGACGGCATCCGCGAGATGCAGTCCGCTGGCTTCGCGTCACAGCTGAGCCTGCAAAACCTGCGGCGCGGCCGCAGCCTGCCGATCGAGCTGGCGGTGACCCAGGAGGACGAGCGGCTGAAGCTGGACGAGCTGGACGATTTCCTCGGCGGCCTGACCGACAGCGGCCTGTTGTCGCCGAAGGCGAGGGAAGGTGCGCTGGCACTTTATCGCCAGTGGCGGGACACCGGCAACCGCTACATCAACGCCCGCGTCGATGTGTTGCTGCGGATAGACGGTGAGTTCCTGCAAAACCTGATGGACTACGCGGCCCGGGAGAATACCAGCGACGGTGAGATGACCGCCGATGTGCTGGAGGCCCTGGAGCAATACGGGGTGTTCAGCGGGTACGCTGTCACCAGGGCCTGTCGCAGTGTCAACGCCTATTCCAGGCGCTACAAGAAACTGAAAGATCCGGTCGCGCTGTTTGCGGCCTTCAATGTGGGCATGCGCGACGACGACCGGCCGTTGAAAGGGCGCGACGCGTTTTTTGATGTGCCCTTCGCCGATACCGCCGACAACCCGCCCGTGAGCAGCGTCGATTCCCGCGGGCTGCGCGAGGCGCGCGCGATTCACTTCCAGGCCAAGTCCTGGACGCTGTTGATGCGCGGGTTGCACCAGATCTACAACATGGACCCGGGCGCTGTGGATGGGGAGCAGATGGAGCGGCACAACGCGCTGATGGCCTTCTGCCTGCACAAGTGGCTCAAGGCGAAGCAGTTCTTCGGGCCCCTGCCCGGCGACGAGGTCTCCGCGCAGACGATCGCCTTTATGGGATTGCTGGCGCGGGCGGCGGGCCTGCCGGAGCATTATCCGCTGGCGATTGCCATGGAGCTGGTGGGGGACGACGCGGAGCCGCGGTTGTTTTCATAACTCAAGTTTCGGGGTTCGAGGTTCCGGATCAATAGGCGTAGCCCGGATGGAGCCTAGCGGAATCCGGGATAGGGGGCGCCCCTGCACCACAATCCCGGATTCCGGCGCTGCGCGCCTCCATCCGGGCTACGCCCTGTAGGAGCGGCTCATAGCCGCGATTGGATGCCAGAGAATTCGGAAAGGCCGATCGCGGCCATGGGCCGCTCCTACAGGGTGGCTTCCTTGAGCCGGTGTGGCTTCCCCAGAGGGGGCTTTGATCCGTTGTTGGGCGGCGGATCAGGCCCCGGTTTTCTCCGTTTCCTCTTCCCGGGCGGGTTCGGCCTGTGCCGCCGCTTCCCGCGCTTGCGGGTCCAGCAGCGCGTCCAGGTTGCGCCGCAACATGTGCGCCTGCAGCATATCGCTGTACAACTGGATGGAGTGGAAGCCGGCGATCTGCTTGAAATTCGGGTAGCTGCCCAGCCAGGCCCGCCAGATACAGCTGACGCGCCAGAAAATATTCACCGACTGGTCGACACGCATCTTCTTGAAACCGATGTCGTGCGCGTCGGGTTCGTTGACGGTGTGCTTGATAAACACGCGGAAGCCGGTGTGGTAGTAACCGAGAAATTTGCTCTGCAACCAGCGGGCGATATGCAGTGTGCCGTTGACCGGGATCAGTCTCAGCAGGGCGAGAACGCCGTTGAAGCCGTAGCCGAAGGGCACCATGGGCACCGGGTCGCCGCCGATCTCCAGGCGGTAGATGGGTGTCTTCACCTCGCTGAAATAGGGCCGGTCGCCGGTGCGCGGCGAGCCGTACACATAGGTGGCGCCGTTGCCACTGGGGTTCAGCTCGCGGGTGCTGATCAGGGCCAGGGCGCCGCCGAGGCTGTGGCCGAAGGTGTACAGCGGGTGGTCCGCGTGCCGCGCCAGGTCGCGCGCCAGTTGGTCGCGGATATGTTCGAAGGCCTGTTTGAAACCGGCGTGCACCCGCCCGCGGCTGCCCACCGGCACCAGGGTGAATTTCAGGTCGGTGGCGATATCCCAGGGGTTCATCTCGGTGCCGCGGAAGCAGAGGATCAGCACCTTGCGCCCGGCGCCCTCGTCCATGCGCGCGAGGAAGGCCTGGGTCTCCGATTTGTCGTAAAAGGCGATGGGCTCGAAGCGGTTTTCCCGCAGGATGTTGCGAATGCCATCCGCCAGTTGGCAGTTGGCGCTCTGCAGGTGGTTGCTCCAGGCGCCGAGCAATTCCTTGCGTTCGGTGTCGTTCTTTGCCTTGCCGAGTTTTTTCAGGATTTCGGTGAGGCTGGCATCGGGAGTAAAGGGTTCGTAGACGAGGCGCGAGAGCTCGGCGCCGATATAGGCCATGCGGTCGCTGTAGGCGGCGCGGCCGACGGGAACGCCGGGCAGGCGTTTCATACCTTCGAAATAAGACATTGCTGGTCCCTCAGGTCGGTTGGCTGTTTTTGTTCTCGCCCGGGTACCTCTGGGTGGGATTCGCGGCCGGTGCCGCAGCGGCAGTTTACTCCCGCGGAAGGCGACGGGGCCAGTGTGGCACTCGGTTGTGGCAGTTTTGTTGTCGCGGGGCGCCGCGGCAGTCCGCGGCAATTTTCCGCCAGCGTTGGGCAATGACCGCTGGGGGCGTTCGCGATAAGCTGCGAATTTTACCGCCAACAAAAAGCGCACAGCGGAGTCAATGCATGTCGGACAACACTTACACGCCGCCCAGGGTCTGGAAATGGGACTCGGAAAGCGGCGGCGCCTTCGCCAATATCAACCGCCCCATCGCCGGCCCCACCCACGAAAAAGCATTGCCGGTGGGTGAGCACCCACTCCAGCTGTATTCGCTGGCCACGCCCAACGGCGTCAAGGTGACCATCATGCTGGAGGAGTTACTGGCCCTGGGGTTCGACGGCGCCGAATACGATGCGCACCTGATCCGCATCACCGAGGGGGACCAGTTTGGCAGCGGCTTTGTGGCCGCGAATCCGAATTCCAAGATCCCGGCGCTGGTGGACCGGAGCGTGCATCCATCGATCCGGGTCTTCGAGTCAGGCTCCATCCTGCTTTACCTGGCGGAGAAGTTCGGCGCCTTCCTGCCCCACACGCCGGCCCAGCGCACTGAGTGCCTGAACTGGCTCTTCTGGCAGATGGGCAGCGCGCCCCTGGTCGGCGGCGGATTCGGCCACTTCTATGCCTATGCGCCGGAGAAGTACGAGTACCCGATCAACCGCTACACCATGGAGGTGAAACGCCAGTTGGACGTGCTCGACCGGCAGTTGGCCGAGCATCCCTATGTGGCCGGGAACGAGTACACCATCGCCGATATGGCGATCTGGCCCTGGTATGGCGCCCTGGTCAGTAATACGGCCTACGATGCGGCGGAGTTCCTCGACGCGCGGAGCTACGGGAATGTGGTGCGTTGGACCGAGGAGATAGCCCGGCGCCCGGCGGTGCAGCGTGGGCGGATGGTCAACCGCACCTGGGGCGAGCCCGCCGAACAGTTGCACGAGCGCCACGCTGCCAGCGATTTCGAGACCCGCACGCAGGGCAAGGTCGGGGACGAAGGTGTGTGATTTGGGGCTGACTGCGGGTCCAACTCAGTGGTGAGAGGGTATCACCACCAGGGTGCCGACAACCTGCTGCCGCAACTGGATCGGCCGTTGCGGCAACCGCCGCAGCCAGGCCGGTATCGCCGCTGGGTCCGGTGTCTGTTCGAGGTCCAGCGCCGCCAGGCGGGTCTGGGGCGTCAGCGCCAGGTCGACGCCCCGCTCCTCGAGCGCCCGGAAGGCCAGGCGGTTTGCCTTGACCAGGCGGCCGCGGCGGTCGAACGCCATCAGGCCGTCGCTGCGCCAGTCGTGGAACTGCCGCCGGCTGCCCTCCAGCACTTCCTCGCGGCATTTGAAGTAGGCGCGCGCCAGGTTGGCCTCGATCAGCCGCGCCGCGGTCATGGCGAAATCCAGGGCGTTGGGCCGGTAGCTTGACGTCGGCCCCGAGAGGTCGAGCGCGCCGAGCACCCTGCCGCTGTGGGGATCGCGGATCACGTCGGCCGAGCAGGTGAACGGCTTGATGCCGGCGCAGAAGTGCTCGGCGCCGAACAGCTGCACCGGTTCCGCCGCCGCCAGCGCGGTGCCTATGCCGTTGGTGCCGACGCTCTGTTCATCCCAGAAGCCGCCCTCGGACAGGTTGACGTTGCGGGCCTGGTTGCGCGTGCGCGGGTCGCCGTTGGCATCCAGCACCAGGCCTTCGCTGTCGGCCAGCAGCACCGCGATGCCGGACTGGGACAGCAAGTCACCGGCGCGCAGCAATACCGGTTTCGCGGCGGCGCGCAGTTCCGACTCGCGGTGGCGCCGTTGCTCCAGCTCCTGGCTATCGGAGATCGCCGGGGCCCGCTGCAGGTTCGGGTCGACCTCCTCAACGCAGCGGCGCCAGGATTCCCCGATCACCGGTCGCACCAGTTCGCTGGAGTAGCCGGGGTTGAGGACGAATTTCTCCCAGGCTCCCCACATCTCCTTCTGGTGCTCCGGGTTGCTCAGGCGCTGGTTCTCCGCCTTCATGCGGGTGGTGGCCAGCGCGGCCTGCTCGCGGGTGAAGAAATGGCCATGGCGCACGAAGCCGGCGATCACCCCGGGCTTGACCGCGGTGACCCGGCCGTTCTCCTGGCGCGCGACCACCAGGCCATCCGGGAGGCCGTCGAGCACGTGCATCGGCGCCTCCAGGCCGTTGGCGAAGCGGGATGGAAACGCTTGACCGGTGTCCATGTCGTAGAATGCAGGGCGGAACCCCAGGGAGCGGTTGCCCTCGCTGGCGCCGCCGCTGCCGCGGTAGTAGTCGCTCTGCTCGCGCAGCGCTTCGGGGGTCAATTCGCTGGCGAATTTGGGGGAAGGGACAGAGGATTTGACGGTCACGCTCCACTCCCGGCCTTTCAGGCCTCTGGCTTCTTCGGGCAGACCCGGGAACCGCTATCGCAACCATGCCATGAACCAGCACGTCTGCGGGATGGCGGTTAATTTTTTATTGTCAGGCTTAATTATAGACACCGCGGCCGCCGGGTGGTTCAGGACTGGCGGCCACCCGCTTTCCCGGCAAGGCGCGGCGATCCCGGTTTGGATTCACGGTCACCCTGTCGGCGACGTGGAGACTACTGAAAAAACGGCTGCTAAAAATGGATCACTGCGGCAGCCATCGGCGGGCGAGGCGGAAGAGGCGGGATGGTGCGGGAAACTGCACAAGGCGTTGCACGAGGAATCCACCGACAAATGCCAGGCCGATGGCGACCGGGAGTGGAACTCTGTGTATTTGCCGGTGAATATCGTCTTTCTGTCGGTCCAGCAGTATCAGGGCGCAGCGGCGCTGTTTTTCCATTTCCCGGCTACAGCTGCGGATACGCTTATTTAAAAGTCTCAAAGACATCGCTTATCGCCTCTTTCGCCTGCCGCCTGGTCTCGCCGAAACCCAGCATGGCGTTCAGCCTGCGTTGATACAGAAGAATTCCCGCCAGGATGAAAACCTGTGCCAGTACGAAGACGGCAAACCCCACATAGATCGATTGTGAGTAGTAGTAGCCGATCAGGCCGGCACCGCCGCAGAGGCTCAGCACGAGCGCCAGGGCCAGCGGCAAAAGCAGCAGCTGCAGCGCGATGATGCGTTTGCCGGCTGCGAGGGTGCGGCTGAATTCCAGCCGGACCAGCGCCTGCAGATTGACGAGCCACGCGGACAGCAGCGTCAGGGTGGCATCGGCCTGTGTCAATGCGGTTTTTTCAGGCCCCTCTTTATTCTCCGGTGGCGGAGTGGCGCGGTCCCGGCTGCGACTTTGCGCAGCCGGTCCCCCAGCCTCATCGGAGGAGTGAGACTTTGGTTCGTGTGCCATTCACCAGGCTCCCCGCAGAGGCGCCCTTATCTCTTGAACAGCCTCGCAATGACCCATCCCGCGGCGAAGGCGCAGCCGACACTGAGAACGGGGTGTCGTTTGATCGATGTCTGGGTTCTTCCCGCGAGATCTGTGACCCGTTTTCTGTTGTTCAGGATGGAGGACCGGGCACGGGCTGTCAGATGCTGCGCCGTTTCAGTCGCGGCCTCGCCGGCCAGGTGGTAGGCCTGGTTCAACTTCCTCCGGCTGGAATTGTGCTGGGGGGCTTTTGCGGTAGCCATAACACTCTCCTTCATCAGGGGTTCACGGTTTGGATATCTTAGGGTCGCGGTTGGCGAACACCACAAATAATTAGCCTCCCCCCGGATCTACTCCGCTGCGCGCCACTCGCGGATATTGTCCACCACGCCGTCCAGCAGCCGCTGGCGGCTCTCGCGGCTGATCCAGGCGTTGTGCGGAGTGATGACCAGGTTGGGGATGTCCTTCGCCAGCAGCGGGTGATCCGCCGGCGGCGGTTCCACGCTCAGCACATCCAGCGCCGCGCCGCCCAGGTGACCGCTCTTCAATGCATCGACCAGGGCCGCCTCGTCCACCAGGCCGCCGCGGGCGGTGTTGATCAGGAGGGCGCCGGGTTTCATTGCGTCGAGGAATTCCCTGTCGACCAATTGGTCCGTCTGCTCGGTAAGGGGGCAATGCAGGCTTATCGCATCGGATTCCGCCAGCAATTCTTGCAAAGGGACGCGGCCGGGTTTTTTCTCGCCGGTAAAGGATTCCGCAACCAACACGCGCATTCCCAGGGCCTCGCCGAGATGCGCGACTTTCCGCCCGAGGCCGCCGTAGCCGATGATGCCGAGTTTCTTGCCCGCCAGTTCGATTACCGGGTAGTCGAGCCGACAGAATATCGGCGACCGGCTCCAACGGCCCTGCTTCACGTCCTCGTTGTATCGGTGCCAGTGGGTGGCCAGCGCCAGCAGCAGCGCGATGGTGTGCTGGGACAGGGAAGAACCGGTATAGCCGTCGACATTCTTTACCGGAATTCCCTTTTCTTCCGCCGCCGCCAGGTCCACGTTGTTGGTGCCGGTGGCGCAGACGCAGATAAGTTTCAGTTTGGGGGCGTTTTCGATGGTGGCGCGGTCGAGGACCACCTTGTTGCTGATGACCACTTCCGCGTCTGCAATACGCCCGGCGGTCTCTTCCGGCGCAGTGGTCTGGTAGAAGTCCCAGTGGTCGACGGAGTCTTCCAGGGCGGAGGTGTCCAGCTCCTCCAGCTTCATGGTGAGTGTGTCGAGAAATACACCGCGCATTGATTTGAATCCTTCAGCAGTTGTAGACATCATGGATTGACCTGCCCAGCCTCGACATCGTGGGTTATGTTTGGAGGCTGGAAATAACCCTAAACACAGAGCCACATCGAGGGGGCAGGTCATGCAAGAGTTTAACAATATCTACG
>Ga0207773_100460_pt1 | contig 16045 bp, 15 predicted proteins | sample TtaePargueraPR_2_FD_187281 | JGI IMG/M metagenome (GOLD analysis project Ga0207773, IMG submission 187281) | Aerobic enrichment media microbial communities from Bioluminiscent Bay, La Parguera, Puerto Rico - Tt and M1 (3) (SPAdes) | ecosystem: Environmental > Aquatic > Marine > Unclassified ...
CTCTTGGAATCATGCGACATCATTTCATTGCATGTTGACGGGCGCAAAGAAAACAAAAACATCCTGGACAAGAATAAAATAGCCAAAATGAAGAAAGGGGCTATCCTTGTTAACCTCAGCCGTGGACATGTGGTAGAGGTGCATGCCCTGAAAGAAGCTTTGGTATCTGGACACCTAGCCGGCGCCGCGATCGATGTATTTCCATCGGAACCAAAAAACAATAACGAACCTTTCGAATCTGAACTAAAAGGATGTCCAAACACTATCTTGACTCCGCATATTGGAGGAAGCACTTTGGAAGCCCAACAAAACATTGCTCAGTTTGTCCCTGGAAAAATCATCGAATATATCAATACAGGTAACACGTTCAACAGTGTAAACTTCCCGAATATTCAATTGCCTTTCTTAAAAGATGCACACCGATTAATGCACATTCACCATAATGAGCCAGGTGTACTTGCCAAAATCAACCAGATATTGGCCAGCTATAAAATCAACATCGTGGGACAATACCTGAAAACCAATGAAAAAATCGGGTATGTTATTACCGATATCGACAAGGAGTATTCTCCAGATGTAATTGACGCACTGAAAAAAATAGAAGGCACAATTCGATTCAGAATCCTTTATTAAGCACCAAAACACTTGAACATTATTCTTGAAAGGGGCAACTATACCAAGTTGCTCCTTTTTTATATCCATATGCAAAACGGTAATGGTTCCAACAACTGTTCTGTCCGTGTTGCCCTAAGAAGAAATGAAAATGGTATCAAGGATGGATGTTGTTTTCGCAGAAAAATATGCCCTTAAAAAAATAAAAGTTCGGGCCTTAGAGTGTTACAAACCTCTTTATAGACAAGATTTGAGCTGCCCGGATTTCGCAACCTTCCACTGTTATCCTGCTCCCGAAGAAACGAGGTCCCGATAGCTATCGGGATGAGGCCTGGTTTTGAAAAAAGGCTTCACTCGGTATTAGTGTTAATTGTGAAGTTTGAACATGTCGGCGACCCGAACCTTTTGCAAATATACAAATAAGATCGAGGAATGATAAATATCTTGCCAAGGGATATGGCAATTGACCAAAAAACCACCCAAAACCCTGCATGTCACCCCATTACCACCAACCATTTAATTCCATAAAAAAATCAAACGCTTACTAAAATAGTAAAATATCATAAAAGGAATTATGATGGACACCTCTGTTCAGCTTGGCATTATCTCAAAACACCAAATATAATGGACAAACCTTTCAATTTTGAACGCTTTTTATTCAGTTGAGGTGCTTTATTCCTTGCCACACCATGACGGCCAATGGTACATTCCACCTGCCCTTATTTTGCACGGAAAACACCATTTTTTTGGAAAAGTAACAATATTAGGACTATATTCGAAGTTGGATTTTACATAAATTATGTACCTGAATATTTCATTGATTTATTCATTTAATTATTTTCACTACAATCTAAAACCATTAATTTGTACCATATTTAGCTGCTAGGAAATGTATCAAATTAAGAAACTAATTGTTTGCTTGGATCACTCCGAAATGGATGAAACTTTGGTGAAATTTGCTTCTTTTATCGCTAAGATAAACCAAACAAAAAAAATCTATTTCACCAATGTGATCAGAAACCTTCAGATCCCCAAGGACATTCTAAAAGAGTTCCCCAATTTGGTGGATAACATGATCGACGAAAGGAAGGATCAAATGAAAGAGGTCGTTGAAAAACACTTCGACACCAAGCTAAAAACAGATCTCGCCTACGTGGTCAAAGAAGGACAACTCTCGAAAAAGATCCTTAAACTGGCCCATGAAAAATCCGCAGATATGATTTTGGTGGGCAAGAAGACTTCCCTAGTAGGAAGCGGTGTCGTAGCCCAGAGACTTGCCAGAAGAGCCTCCTGCTCACTAATGATCATTCCTGAAGACTGTACAGATCCTAAAGTTGACAAATTATTGGTTCCAAGTGATTTTTCTGATTACTCAAAAGACGCCATGGAGGAAGCCATCATGATTGCTGAAAGAAACGGTAGTCATGTGGAAATCATTTGCCAAAACGTCTTTTCCGTTCCTTCGGGCTACCATCTTACCGGCAAAAGCTATGAAGAATTTGCGGAGATCATGAAGATCAATGCCGAAGTGAACTATAAAAAATTTATCCGAAAAATAGATACGAAAAACATCAAAATCAAACCTGTCTATACCGTGGATAATAATGATGATCCCATTCAGGATATCATAGAAAAAGCCGAAGAATTAAAAGTTGACGGCATAATCATTGGGGCTAAAGGAAGAACAGCTGCCACTGCACTTTTCATTGGTAGTGTGGCGGAACGCTTGATCCAGCTGAACGACAAATTCCCTTTGGTAGTTACTCGTCCTAAAGGGAAAAATGCAGGAATCCTTGATTATATTCTTGAAATATAAGTGGGGGGTCGGAAGTGGGATGTCCGAAGAACCAAGAACCAAAGTTGGAAGAACGAAGTAGGAAGTTGGGAAAGACGGACTATGGGATGTGGTGTTGGTTCTTCGAATCCCTTTCGATAGCTACAACAATTCAAGAGTTCAACCGTTCAACGATTCGACAGTTCGACGAATAACATACCAGGCTTTATGTGGCCAGTGCTTAATCCGCATCCTAAACCTGGAAGGGCTGCTACGCGATCTGCCAATGATCAAATCCCGAATCACTAATAACCTAATTCAATGACCCAAAATCACCTGATCACTAAACCATGCGTACCGGATAATCCACTGCAAACAACATAGGAGAACCATCTTTTTATCCTAAGTGGGATTAATTTTCCCAATACCATTAAACTTATTCATAGATTAGGGGTCTAAGCAAAGCATGGAGCCATTGGATGACTTAGCACTTTTATCGCTTATCAAAGACCCTAAAACCAAGGAGAAGGGGTATCGTTTTATGTTAGAGCACTACCAAAAAAGAATTTATGGAGTGGTCCGTAAAATGGTTATTATTCATGATGATGCTGATGACCTTACCCAAAACACATTTATCAAAGCCTTTAAAAACATAGAAAAGTTTAAGGGAGATTCCAGCCTGTTTACCTGGCTTTACAGAATCGCCACCAACGAAAGCTTAAACTTTTTAGAGAAAAAGAAAAAGCGCTTTTTTGTTTCCGTGGATGACCATGAAAAGAAAATGGCCAACTACCTTGACAGCTCCCCACATATTGACGGAGATGCAATAGCAGTCTTATTACAAAAAATACTGCTTAAATTACCCGAAAAACAGCGATTAGTGTTCAATTTAAGGTATTTTGAAGAACTAAGTTATGAGAATATAAGTGAAATTACCGCTACTTCTGTAGGGGCGTTAAAAGCCAGCTACCATCATGCGGTCAAAAAAATTGAGAAGGAAATTAATGGGGAGTAAACCTTTTGTACTTTGAACGGTCTAAATAGAGGATATGAAACAGATTCCTAAAAAAAATATATTCAAAACCCCTGAGGGGTATTTTGACCATCTTGCGGATGAAATCCTAAGCAAGAATAAAAACAAACAAAGACAGGTTGTCCTGAGCAGATGGGCTGCTGCTGCTATTTTGGTTGTTGGGTTTGGGCTATTTATCTTTAGAGAGAACCTATTTAATCAACAAGCCAGAGAAAATCTATATGCAGTAGACCAAGAAGTAGAATTTCTGATCGAACAGGGGGATTGGTATGCGGATGATGTATTGTCCATGTCAGAAGATCCAAATGCCATTTTGGATGAAATCATTGCTGAAGAATGGGGAACTTATGAATTAAACGATACTGAGCTAGAGCAAGACCTGTGGAGCTATTAAAATAGATTGAAAAATGAAAAAATTACTCATCTTAGCGCTGATTGGCCAAATATCAATTTCTGCCTTCGCACAAAATGAACGGGAAAACCGTTATGATAAAGAAAAGCTGGAAGCAGCTAAGATTGCATTTATTACCCAGCGGCTAGACATCAAGCCCAATCAGGCCACCGCCTTCTGGCCGCTTTACAACCAATTTGATGAAAACCGTAGAAAGCTCCATATGGAATTAAGGTCTACCTCCCGCCAAAATGAGGAAAACCTTACTTCCGAAAAAGCTTTGGAACTCATTGAAAAGAAATTCAAGATCCAGCAGCAGTTGCTTGACCTGGATAAAAGTTTTACCGCTAAAATCAGGGATATACTTACGCCTATCCAAGTTTATAAGCTGGGCGAAGCAGACAGAGACTTTGTCAGGCATCTTTATAGGATGAATAGAGACCGCAAAAGACCTAGGGAAGGCACAGCACAATAAACTTCCTCCGGATCGCAGTTTCAAAAAATCTCTTCCCATTCCCTGGACAGCATCAGTAAACTACTTTTAGATAGGGCCTTTTGACCATGAACCATAAATTGGCAGACAAAATCTTACTAAAAACGTAAATTAAATAGCCAGGCCACTGGCTATTTTTTATTTACTTTGCTGTATGCAAAATCCACTGTCCCTATTTGAGCTCAATCAACTGATTCAACAAACACTTGATGCCAACCTCTCCCCGACCTATTGGATTATTGCGGAAATTGGGGAGTTTAGAGATTCTCCAAGGGGCCATGCCTACTTGGAATTAGTGGAAAAAACGGAACAAAGCATCCTGGCAAAGATCCGGGCGAATATTTGGTCATACACCTATCGCGGCATTTCCAGCAGATTTTTTTCGATCACCGGTGAAAACCTAAAAGCAGGCATGAAAATATTGGCCCAAGTCAGCGTACAATTCCACGAAGTTTATGGACTGAGCTTAAACATCAAAGATATTGACCCCAATTTCACATTAGGGGAAAAGGCCAGAAGGAAACAAGAAACCATAGACCGACTGGTCCATGAAGGGCTGATGGATCTCAACAAACAGTTTATTCTTCCCAAAGTACCCCAGAAAATTGCGGTCATCAGTTCTGCCAATGCAGCTGGTTTTGGCGACTTCATAAACCAGGTAGACCATAATAATAGCGGCTACAAAGTACATTGGAAGCTTTATCAGGCCACTCTGCAGGGAGATCAGGCTGTGCAAAGCATTATCCGTGCTATAGAACTCATTGAAGCTGATACCCAGGAAGAAGCCTTTGATTTGATGGTCATCATTCGTGGTGGTGGAGCCCAATTAGACCTGGATTGTTTTGATGATTATAATCTCGCCAAGGCCATTGCCAATACCATGTTGCCCGTGGTGACCGGCATAGGCCATGAAAGGGATGAATCAGTGGCAGATATGGTTGCCCACACCAAAATGAAAACACCTACAGCCGTAGCGGAATTTATCCTTTCCGGTTTTAGAAACTTTGAAGACAGTATGAGCAGCCACTTTAAAAACCTTGAGCGGCATGTGGCCTATTACCTGCAAAAGGAAGATAGAAAAATAACAAATCTCGAGCATTGGTTGAAAAGCATCTCCCAGTCAAAACTGGGACAGGCCAATGAAGTTGTGGAATTGCTCAAACATCGTGTATTCTCATTGGCTAAACAAACTGCAAAATTAAAGTCTAGCCAGCTAGAGCATTTGGGGGCAAATTTAAAAAGAACAGCCCTCAATGTACTTTCAAGTGAGCAAACCAGACTGAATACTTTATCCAAAGATTTGAGCAGGCTTGACCCTCATTCCTTTCTTAAAAAAGGCTATACCCGTACAGAAATTGGAGGAAGGCCAATCAGCTCGGTCGAAATCAAAAAAGGCGATGAGCTGACCACATTTACCCTTAATGAAAAAATAACAAGTACCGTTAAAGAAATAGAAAGAAAAAATGAGCAATAAAAAGACCTTTAGTTATGACAAAGCCATTGCCAGGATTGAAGAAATTGTCAACCTGCTTGAAGAAGACGACAAAAGTATAGATGAATTGGCTGCCTTGGTGAAAGAGGCCAGCACCTTGGTTAAGGACTGCAAAGCCAAACTTCGGATGACAGAAGAGGACATCCTAAAAGCTTTTGGGGAAGAGGAAGATTAACGCTTCCCTCCCCTGTCCTAAAGTTTTATTTTTGACTTAAATATTCCTTCTTGGCATCATCGGTCAAAATACCTTCAAAGATAATGGAAATTGCCTGGTCATAGATCTTTGCTGGCTTTACTCTTAGTCCTTCTACCATTTCCGGAGGAAATTGTGCAAGGAACTTGGGATCGATCAAATTTTGAATAGCTGATGCATATAACAATACTACCATGCTTTTGTCCACATGCGAAGCCACCAATCCTTGGTCAATACCTTCCTGTATCAACCTTTGAAACCTCAAATAAGCTGATGATCTGATATAATCTTCCAGTGCCATCCAGATCTCCGGCACCTGTTCTCTAAGGTCTGAAACCAGCTCAGGGTTTATGGGGGCTAGATCCTCTGCAATTGCTGAAAGCATGGATTTCAATTTCATCAAAAAAGTCAGATTCTCATTTTGCAGGATGGTTTCTACCTTAATGGACAACCTGGTCTTAAGAGCATGAAAAGAAGCTTCCAACAATTCCAGCTTTCCTGGAAAATACATGTACAGGGTTTTCTTACTCATACCCAAACTTTTGGATATTTCATCCATCGTGGTATGCTTATATCCATTCTTGAAAAACAGTCCGTTTGCTGCTTTTAATATCCTCTCTTCTACTTCTAGACTCTTATTCATTTTGACAAAACTAAACTTCAAATATATATCATTCTGGCCCAAATAACTAAACCATTAAAATAATAGCCTGATTTTACGCCTTTAATTTCATCCAAAAAATGTAGATTTGAACATCAAATTTAATTCAAATCCAACCGAACGGAATGCATACCATTTCAAAATCAGAGGCCCAAAAAAGAATTGCCGAACTCACTTCGGAAATCAATTACCATAATGAGCTGTATTATCAGGAGGATCGTACCGAAATTTCTGACTTTGAGTTTGACCAACTTTTGGAGGAACTTGTCAAATTGGAGCAGCAATTTCCTGAGCTTCAAGACAAAAACAGCCCTACGCTGCATGTAGGTGGAACGATTACCAAGGAATTTGAGACGGTGGAGCATGAAACCAAAATGCTTTCCTTAGGGAACACCTATTCCAAAGAAGAGTTGGAAGCTTTTGATGAAAGGGTAGCTAAGGGTTTAGGGCATCGGGACTACAGCTATTTTTGCGAACTGAAATTTGATGGCGTGGCCATTAGCTTGGTATATGAAAATGGCGAACTTATCAGAGCCGTAACCCGTGGAGATGGCTATAGAGGGGATAATGTCACAGCCAACGTAAAAACGATCAAGAATATTCCTTTATTCCTTGAAGGAAATGACATTCCGGTCAAATTTGAAGTACGTGGTGAGATCTTTCTTCCTTTAAAGGAATTTGAAAAAATCAATGCAGAAAGGGAAGCCAATCGTGAACCTTTATTTGCCAACCCCAGAAACACTACCTCTGGAACGCTGAAAATGCAGGACAGCAGCATTGTGGCCAAAAGAAAACTTAACTGTTATTTCTACCAACTTCTTGGTGATGATATTGGAGCGGACAACCATAAGGAGGCTATCAAACTTTTAGAAAAATGGGGGTTCAACATCTCTCCTACCTATAAAAACTGTACCGATATCGCTTCGGTTTTCGATTATATCGAATCATGGAGGGAAAAGCGCCATGAGCTCCCCCTTGAAACGGACGGAGTGGTCTTGAAGGTCAATGATTATGCCCAAAGGGAAGAACTTGGCTTCACAGCCAAAAACCCACGTTGGGCCATTGCTTATAAATATAAAGCAGAAAGTGCAGAAAGTGAATTAATGTCAGTGACCTATCAGGTGGGGCGTACCGGAGCCATCACACCTGTGGCCAATCTTTCTCCTGTAATTTTAGCCGGTACCACCGTAAAAAGAGCCTCCCTACACAATGCCAACGAGATAGAACGTCTCGATTTACACGATGGAGATACCGTTTTTGTAGAAAAAGGGGGTGAGATCATTCCAAAGATCACCGGTGTTGCAATAGAAAAAAGGAAGACCGGGGCAAAGCCCGTTCAATACATTACCGAATGCCCCGAATGTGGTACTTCTCTGGTCCGAAAGGAAGGAGAGGCTAAACACTTTTGCCCAAACACTACCACATGTCCTCCTCAAGTTTTGGGCAGGATTGAACATTTTGTTCACAAAAGGGCCATGGACATCGATTCCCTTGGAACAGAGCGAATCCGCGCCCTGATCAATCAAGGTTATGTAGAAACTCCCGCCGACCTTTATGATCTCCGCTCAAAAGAATCCAAATTACTTGGCTTGGAAATCAATAATGAGCAGTATGAAAAAAGCAGTGATGGATTCCTGTATGTAGCCATCAGGAAAGTATTGTTCTCGATAACCAGCGGAATATCGCTTTCAGCAATAGACAAATTCCTGGAAAACAATGAAGCCCTGGAACAACAACCTAAACTGGAAAAATTCAAAAGATTCGTCCAGGAGCATAAAACCAAGGTAGCACAAAACATAGCCTCTTTAGAAAAGTTCATTTCACTTTTAGTCGAACTGAGACATGACCAGATAGAGGACTACCTTCCTGTTTCCGTTACACTTTCCATGTTTGTAGGAAAGCAAATCAGCTTGGAAGCGCTCCAAAAACTTTCAAAAACAAAAAATACCGTACATGATATGGTACTTGCTTTTGATTTTGAACTGACCTCCGAACAAGAAGAAAAAATCAAAAGATTGAAAGGAAACACCTTCCAAGAAGGGGTAATATCCAATATGTTGCAAGGTATTGAGGCTTCAAAGGAGCAACCCTTCGAAAAGGTACTGTTTGCATTGGGAATTAGGAATATCGGAGAAAACACCGCCCAAATATTGGCCAATCATTTCAAAAGTATTGACAAGCTGATCAATGCATCATCTGAAAGTTTATTGGAAATCAATGGGATTGGAGAAACCTTAGTATTAAGTTTGCAGGAGTTTTTTGCCGAAGAAAAAAACCTGGGAATTATCTCCCGCCTTAAGGCCCAAGGGCTCAATTTTGAAAGCAAGGCAGAAGACCAGCCAATACTTAAAAGTAATACCCTTGAAGGAATGAAAATCCTGGCATCCGGTAAATTAGAGCACTTCAAACGGGATGAAATCATCGACACCATCGTCGCGCATGGAGGGACTTACGTAAAATCGGTTTCCAAAAACCTGGATTTTATCATTGAAGGGGCTGATATGGGACCTAGTAAAAAGGAAAAAGCAAAAAAACTGGGGGTTAAAATGATCACAGAAGAAGCTTTTATCCAGATGATTGAAGCATAACCCCAAAGAAGTGATCAAATTATGAAATGGATTCAAGAATTCTTTATTTCCTTCAAACTCAAAAAAAATCGGTTAAATAAGGTAGAGAATTGGACAAAATCAATTGAGGATATAAAATCAATTCATATTTTAGCAGATTCTTATGAGGACTTGACTGTTATTGAAGCAGCAGTCCTATCAAACTGGCCCAATAAATTAGAGATTAAGAAGATATATTACTCAAAAACAACACATGAGCAAGGTAGCTTTTCTAACAAAAGCTTTTCTTTATTTGGCAAACCATCCAAAGGCTTAGAGGAGTTTCTTAAAACTCCTGCAGATGTGTTTTTGACAACATTGACCAATTTCAATGTCTTCCAGAAATATGTAGTATTACATAAAAAGACGGCATATAGGGTTGGCTTTTATAAATACAAAAAAGACATTCCTCTGGATGTTATGTTAGCGATCAGTGAGGATTTTGACTTGGAAACAAATATTAGAAACTTACTTAAATACCTAAAGAAGATAATATAGAAATGAAACAATTTATTGGGACTGGAGTAGCGTTAGTGACGCCCTTTGATGAAGATGGAAATATTGATTTTATTGGGCTAGAGAAGGTGATAGAGCATGTAATCCAAGGAGGAGCGGATTATTTGGTTGTTCAGGGCACCACCGGAGAGGCATCTACTTTATCTCGGCAGGAAAAACGGAAAGTTTTGGCAGAATCTCTAAAAATCAATAAAGGAAGGCTGCCAATCGTTTATGGCATTGGGGCAAACAATACTCAAGCCGCAATAGATGAAATAAATGACACGGACCTAACCGGAGTTTCTGCCCTACTGTCAGTTAGTCCCTATTATAATAAACCCACGCAGCAAGGCATTCTTTACCATTACACTAAATTCGCCGATGCCAGTCCAGTGCCGGTTATCCTCTATAATGTCCCTGGTCGTACCATGTCCAATGTTGCAGCTGAAACAACTTTGGAGCTGGCCAAACATCCAAACATCATTGGTATTAAAGAGGCAAGTGGGGATATGGTGCAGTGCATGAAGATAGCCAACCAAATGCCTGAAGATTTCATCTTAATCTCAGGTGATGATATGCTTACGACTAGTATGAAAGCTATTGGCTGTGAAGGAGTGATTTCCGTACTATCCAACGCAGTTCCGGATATTTTCAAAACAATATGCCATGGCAGCCCAGAGGAGGCAAAGAATGCTACCTTTAGGTTATTGGACATCAACCCTCTTATGTATGTGGAAAGTAATCCAGTAGGAGTCAAAAACCTCCTAAAACACCTTGGCATCTGCGGAGATCAGGTCAGACTGCCACTTGTAAGGGCGACAAAAGAACTTGACCAAAAGATCAAAAAATTAGCAACCGGGATATAAAAAAAGGTGGCCAGTTAATCTGGCCACCTTTTTTATTATAAACGAATATTAACCTTTATTTTTGATGTCTTGAACCTCTTTTCGAATCTCCTGGGCGATGTTCTTAAGGTCCTGCATACCTTTTCTTACTCTTGTCCCAGCAGCTGAATTGCTTTTTTCATAGAACTTCTCGAAGTCAGCTTCTAAAGCCATTACAAGATCCTTGATTTCACTAAATCTGCTCATAGTAAAAATTATTTTTTTGGTTGATGATAAGTTTATTTTTTATTCAATATAGTCAAAATGTTTATAAAACAACAGATTGCCCACATTTTTTAAAAAATTACTCCCCAAATGAGGTAGCCAATTCCGTCGTTTTATAGAAACCACTCGTCAACTTATCTTTGATTGCTTCGAAGGCTTTGATCGTCTCCTTAACATCTGCTATGGTATGAGAAGCGGTAGGGATCAACCTCAAAATAATCATCCCCTTAGGAACTACCGGATAAATCACCACTGAACAGAAAATATTGTAATTTTCTCTAAGGTCTTTGCTCAATGTGGCAGCCTCTCCCACAGTACCATTAAGCACCACAGGGGTTACCGGAGTCGTGGTAGTACCAATGCTAAATCCTTTCTCTTTCAAACCATTTTGCAAGGCATTAACGACCTTCCAAAGCTTCTCTTTTTGCGCAGGGCTATTTCTGATGATCTCCAATCTTTTCAATCCCCCTTCAACAAAAATCATCGGTAGTGATTTTGCAAAGATCTGGGAACGCATATTGTACTTGAGATAGTGAACCACTTTTTCATCGCCAGCAATGAAGGCACCGATTCCAGCCATGGACTTAGCAAAGGTAGAGAAATAAAGATCAACTTGATCTTGAACTCCTTGCTCTTCACCAGCTCCTGCACCCGTAGGTCCCATCGTACCAAAACCGTGTGCATCGTCTACCAATAACCTAAATTGGTACTTACCTTTTAGCTTGGTAATCCCCTTAAGATCTCCCATGTTTCCAGTCATACCGAAAACACCTTCAGTGATCACAAGGATACCTCCTCCTGTTTCATTAGTCAGCTTTTCCGCCCTGACAAGTTGCTTTTCGAAGCTTTCCATATCATTATGCGGATAAACGAAACGCTTGCCCAAATGCATCCTCAAACCATCGATGATAGATGCATGACATTCACTATCATAAACGATCACATCTTTACGGTCCACTAACGAATCTATCACAGACATAATGCCCTGATAGCCATAGTTCAGCAAATAAGACTTTTCTTTTCCAACAAACTCAGCTAATTCTTTTTCCAGTTGCTCATGCATGTCCGTGTTACCGGACATCATTCTTGCCCCCATAGGATAAGCCGCACCCCATCTTTTGGCAGCTTCTTCATCTGCCTTTCTCACTTCCGGGTGATTTGCCAACCCTAGGTAGTTATTCAAACTCCAGGTCAGCACTTCCTTACCCTTAAATTTCATTCTAGGAGCTATTTCTCCTTCCAACTTAGGAAACATGAAATATCCTTCCGACAAATCAGAATGTTTGCCCAAAGGCCCTAGGTTAGTCTGTAGTTTCTCAAATATATCCAAAACTTATAACGTTTAGAGTACTTAATGCTTACTTCTTATACTATGCGTTAAAACCCCCAAAAATAGCACATTTTAAGGTTCTGTGCAAAAAACCCCTCATTTTTCAATTAATCGCACATTAATTACTATATTTTACTAACTATTTTTAAACGAATAAGCAAACCCAACAATTGACATGAGGCAAATAAAAAAAATCCTTGTTGCCAACAGAGGAGAAATTGCATTGAGAATAATGCGGACCCTCCGGGAAATGGGAATATCCACAGTGGCCGTTTTTAGTGAAGCAGACAGAAATGCCCCTCATGTCCAGTTTGCCGATGAGGCTATTTGCATAGGACCTGCCCCTTCTTCTCAGTCTTACCTGAACGGGAACACAATCATCGAAGCTTGTAAAACGCTAGGGGCGCAAGCCATTCATCCAGGATATGGATTCCTTTCAGAAAATGCTGAATTTGCTAAAATGGTCACCGAGGCAGACCTACTATTTATTGGACCATCCCCTGAGGCCATTGAAATCATGGGAAATAAATTAAAAGCAAAAAAAGCCGTCTCAAAATACAACATCCCCCTTGTTCCGGGTACAGATATTGCCATTACCGATATAGAAGAGGCCAAAAAAAAGGCTAAAGACGTCGGATATCCTATTTTGATCAAAGCCAGTGCTGGGGGAGGTGGAAAAGGCATGCGCGTGGTGGAAACAGAAGCTCAACTTGAAGGGCAAATGCAAAGGGCCATAAGTGAGGCAAAATCAGCATTCGGCGACGGATCCGTTTTCATCGAGAAGTATATTACCCATCCAAGACATATAGAAATCCAGGTACTTGGTGACCAGCATGGCAATATTGTCCACTTTTTTGAAAGGGAATGCTCTATCCAACGTCGTCACCAAAAGGTAATAGAGGAAGCCCCTTCACCAATAGTTTCCCCTGAAATGCGGCAAGCCATGGGACAAGCAGCTATAAATGTGGCCAAATCTTGTGGCTATTTTGGAGCTGGCACCGTTGAGTTTATAGTTGATGAAAACCACAACTTTTATTTTTTGGAAATGAACACCCGCTTACAGGTAGAGCACCCAGTAACCGAAATGATTACTGGTAAAGACCTGGTACGGGAGCAAGTCTATGTAGCAGAAGGTAAAAAGCTAGGGTTTTCCCAAAGTGATTTAAAAATCAGGGGCCATGCCATTGAGGCAAGAATTTATGCTGAAGACCCACAAAACAATTTCCTACCTGATATCGGCAAACTGATCACCTATAAAAGACCTCAAGGCCCTGGGATTCGAGTTGATGATGGTTTTGAAGAAGGAATGGCCATTCCCATTTATTATGATCCAATGATTTCCAAGCTCATCACCTTCGACGAAGATCGCATTAAAGCTATTGAAAAAATGATCAGAGCCATAGAAGGCTACAAAATTACCGGAGTAGCCACTACCCTCCCTTTCGTAATGTATGTTATGAAACATGCTTCATTCAGGGAAGGAAACTTCAACACCAAGTTTGTGGAAGACCACTTTGACAAAGATCATCTAAATGCTGAATTTAAAAGAGAAGAATTTGAAATACTCGCTGCTTTAAGCACCTATCTCTTTACCAATTCAAAACCCAAGATTATTGGCAATACCGTCCACAAAGACAACATCAAATCCAAATGGACGAAAAGAAAAAAGCATGGCTGAAATTTTACCATTAATGGCCTGGAGGTATAATTCAAAGCTAAACCGCTCCATTGAAGACCTTACTTCCCCGCTTTTTGATGTAGTTTCCCCTAGTAAACTTGAGGGACTTTATCACAACCCCTATAACAGCATACATCTTACTGTTCCTCAAAAAGGAACCGCTATTGAACAAACATTAGCAACCCTTAATAACTGGAAATCCAATGGAATAATCTTACAAGACCCAGCACCTGCCATCTATGTATATTACCAATATTTTATGCTGCCGGGTTCTGAAAAAGAATTTTGCAGGAAAGGATTTATTATACATATAAGGGCTTACGATTGGAAAGAAAAAGTCATCTTACGGCATGAAGATACTATAGCCAAATCAGTAAATGATCGAATAGAGCTTCTTAAAACCACCCAAATCCAATCAAGTGCAACTCACGGTCTTTATGACGATGATGAATTCTCATTGGAACCATATATGGATGCTGCAATGGCTTCTCCACTTTATGATATTGAAGATTACCAAGGAGTCCGGGAGGTACTTGCCATTATCAGGGATGAGAATGTGATTCGAAAATTCGTCCACCTCATTAAGGATAAGGCCATCATCCTAGCAGATGGGCACCATAGAATCCAAGCTGCCATTGATTACAAGCATCAGGCTACTAAAAAAAATCCCCACCACACCGGAAATGAAGGCTATAATTTTCATATGATGTATTTGACCAATGCAAAGTCCAATAATCTAAAAATCCTTCCTACCCATCGACTTTTTCGGAATCTCCCCATGTCAAAGAACCAGATATTGGAAAAACTCTCCGACTATTTTCACATCAAACCAATCCTTGACCCAGATGGAATCGACCAATTCACCGTCCAGAAAAAATGGAGTTTTGCATTTATTTTCCAAGACGGGGCTTATCTGGTTAACCTGAAGGAAAATAAATTCTCATTGTTCAAGGAAGGCCTGCCTCAGAGTTTAAAAAACTTGGATTTGTCTGTGCTTCACTATTTCTTTGTCGACAGGATTATAGGAATCCCCTTAAAACAACAACGATATGCTGAAAACATCGAATATGAAAGAAATATCCACCGGTGCCAATATAAGGTCGCTAACGGAGCAGCTATCCTTGCCGTAATCACAAGAGAGATACGAATTGAGGAAGTTTTGGAGGTTTGCCAATCTGGGCATACTTTACCTCAAAAATCCACTTATTTTTATCCTAAAACCCTTTCAGGCCTCTTATTTGGCTCTATTAAAGAAGAAGAATTTAAGTATCCATATCATAAATTTAAATAACCTTGCATTCCCTCTTACACAATAAAAACATCATACTTGCCTCCAAATCTCCAAGAAGACAGGAATTACTCAAGGGATTGGACATTGCCTTTGAAATTAGAACAAAAGATGTCAATGAAGATTTTCCCGCTGAACTATTGGATTGTAAGGTTGCCGCATATCTTGCTGAGAAAAAAGCCGATGCCTTTAAGGAGGAGCTAGCAGAAAACGAACTGCTTATTACCTCCGATACTACTGTCTTAATCAATGGAAAAGTACTTAATAAACCTGCCAATAAAGAGGAAGCTGTAAAGATGCTTAAAGAATTATCAGGAAGGGTGCACCAAGTAATTTCAGGAGTATGTATGATGGATAAATCAAAGAAAATTGTATTTGATGATACCACTGAAGTTCATTTCAGACCATTGACAGATGAAGAAATTCATCATTATATAGATAATTACCATCCTTTCGACAAAGCAGGTGCTTATGGTGTCCAGGAATGGATTGGCTATGCGGCCGTATATAAGCTAGTAGGCTCTTTTTATACCGTTATGGGACTCCCTGTACATAGGGTTTATGAAGAACTAAAAAACTGGTAGGCCAACTATCGAAAAAAACGAAGGTCCCACGGTCGCCCGTCAATTGTTTAAGATCAACGATTCATGGATCAAGCGAAAAAGTCCGGGGATAATGATGTACTCGCTTTGTCTTTTATCACACCTCATTATTTTGGTCCACGGGTTAACACAGATATGATGATTATTTCAGGATAAATCTGTGTTAATCTTTTATATCCATGATTAATCAATATCCTAAATCCAGTAGGCTAGCTTCAATTCCCATCCACTCCTCAGAAAAACGGATTGATCCATGAAGTCCACGGTGTACCATCGACAATGGGCAGT
>Ga0207773_100461_pt1 | contig 16031 bp, 16 predicted proteins | sample TtaePargueraPR_2_FD_187281 | JGI IMG/M metagenome (GOLD analysis project Ga0207773, IMG submission 187281) | Aerobic enrichment media microbial communities from Bioluminiscent Bay, La Parguera, Puerto Rico - Tt and M1 (3) (SPAdes) | ecosystem: Environmental > Aquatic > Marine > Unclassified ...
CTGGGGCCGCGGCCTCCTCGCCATGGCGGTCGGCGTCGCCGGCTATGTCGGGCTGTCGCTGGCCGTGTTCGCCGCCGCTGCGTTCCTGCCGGTCGGAGGCGGGGCTGCACCGGCGGCGGTGAAGCCCGGCCTGCCGGAGGGGAGGGCCTTCATCCTCCGCACCCTTGCCGTCGCGCTCGGCCTGGTGCTGGTCGCGGTGCTCGCCACCCGCGCCACCGAGGTCAAGGAGCGCTGGCTGCAGCCGGTGCTGTTCGTGCTGCCGCTGGCGCTGATGATCGTGGCCGAGCCGCGGCTGAACGCGGTCCGCACCCGACTCCTGGCGTGGGTCATGGCCGGCATCGGCGTGGTGCTGATGGCGGCGATGGCCGTCGCCTACCTGCTCCCCGACCTTGCCGGCGCGCCGCTCCGCGCCAACGCCCCGTTCGGGCCGCTCGCCGCCGACATCCGCAAGTTCGGCTTCGAGAGCGGCTATGTCCTTGCCGAGAACCACTACATCGCCGGCAACCTCAAGCTCCACATGCCGAACGTGACCGTCGCCGAGCCCGAATACGGCCTGTGGCCGGTGGCCGCGGGCGGCCGGACGGCGCCGGTGCTGCTGGTCTGGTCGGGCCGGCGGGACCGCCCGCCGGAGGGGCTGCGGGAGCTCCATGCGCGGCTTTGCGGCGGCGGCCAACTGCCTCCGGACGCCGCCCCGACACGGCTCCGCGCGCCCTATCAGCACGCCCGCAAGTCCCGCTACGAGCTGGCGGTGGTGACGGTGCCGGATTGCGCCGCTGGCGGCGCCCCCTAACCCACTGATACCAAAGCCGAAAATAGGCCCGGAATTCCGCACAAAATACGGGAAATCCGGACCCGCGCATGCTATATAGAGGGCATGATTCCCGTCACGTTCCGGCGGTGCTTCGGGAAGCCGGCCACGCGGATCGACCGCTTTCTGCCCGCTTCAGCCTGACGCCCCCGAGAGATACGAGAAAACATGAGTGATAACAACATGATCGCCCCCGAGGGCGGCGACTACGGAGCCGAGTCGATCAAGGTCCTCAAGGGCCTCGATGCCGTCCGCAAGCGGCCCGGCATGTATATCGGCGACACCGACGACGGCTCCGGCCTTCACCACATGGTCTACGAGGTGGTCGACAACGCCATCGACGAGGCGCTCGCCGGCCATGCCGACCTGGTTACGGTGACGCTCAATCCGGACGGCTCCTGCACGGTCGCCGACAACGGCCGCGGCATCCCGACCGACATTCATGCCGGCGAGGGGGTCTCGGCCGCCGAGGTTATCATGACCCAGCTCCATGCCGGCGGTAAGTTCGACCAGAATTCCTACAAGGTCTCCGGCGGCCTTCACGGCGTCGGCGTCTCGGTGGTCAATGCGCTGTCGTCGAAGCTCTGGCTCAGGGTCCGGCGCGGCGGCAAGGTCCACGAGATGAGCTTCACCGACGGCGTGCCCGATGCGCCGCTTGCGGTCGTCGGGGAGTACGAGCCGCGGCGGGAGCCGGGGACCTATGAAGGGCGGAGCGGCAGCGAGATCACCTTCCTGCCCTCGCCCATCACCTTCACCATGACCGAGTTCGATTTCGCCACGCTCGAGCATCGCCTGCGCGAGCTGGCCTTCCTCAATTCCGGCGTCAGGATCGTCCTCACCGACAAGCGCGGCGTCGAGCCGCGGACCGAGACGCTGCAATACGAGGGTGGGCTGGCCGAGTTCGTGCGCTGGCTCGACCGCTCCAAGCACCCGCTGATCCCCGATCCGATCATGGTCCGCGGCGAGCGCGACGGCATCACCGTCGAGGTGGCGATGTGGTGGAATGACAGCTACCACGAGAACACGCTGCTGTTCACCAACAACATCCCCCAGCGCGACGGCGGCACCCATCTCGCCGGCTTCCGCGGCGCGCTGACCCGCCAGGTGACGGGCTATGCCGACGGCCAGGGCACGACCAAGAAGGAGAAGGTCGGCCTCACCGGCGAGGATTGCCGCGAGGGCATGACCGCGGTGGTCTCGGTCAAGGTGCCGGACCCCAAGTTCTCGTCGCAGACCAAGGACAAGCTGGTCTCCTCCGAGGTGCGCCCGGTGGTCGAGAACATCGTCAACGACCAACTCGGCACCTGGTTCGAGGAGCATCCGGCCGAGGCCAAGGCGATCGTCGGCAAGGTGGTCGAGGCCGCCGCCGCCCGCGAGGCGGCGCGCAAGGCCCGCGACCTCACCCGGCGCAAGGGTGCCCTCGACATGGCCTCGCTCCCCGGCAAGCTCGCCGACTGCCAGGAGCGTGACCCCGCCAAGTCCGAGCTGTTCATCGTCGAGGGCGATTCGGCCGGCGGCTCGGCCAAGCAGGGCCGCAACCGCGAGAACCAGGCGGTGCTGCCGCTCCGCGGCAAGATCCTCAATGTCGAGCGGGCGCGCTTCGACAAGATGCTGTCGTCCGACCAGATCGGCACCCTGATCACCGCGCTCGGCACCGGCATCGGGCTCGACGAGTTCAATCCCGACAAGCTCCGCTACCACAAGATCATCATCATGACGGACGCCGATGTCGACGGCGCCCATATCCGCACGCTGCTGCTCACCTTCTTCTACCGGCAGATGCCGGCGCTGATCGAGCGCGGCAACATCTTCATCGCCCAGCCGCCGCTCTACAAGCTCAAGCGCGGCTCGTCCGAACTCTACCTCAAGGACGAGCGGGCGCTGGAGGATTACCTGATGGCCGGCGGGGTCGAGGATGCCAGCCTCGTGCTTGCCACCGGCGAGGTCCGCACCGGCGCCGATCTCACCGACACCGTGCGCGAGGCGCGCGCCGTCGCCGGCGTGCTCGACGGCCTCCACTGGCGCTACAACCGCGACGTCGTCGAGCAGGTGACCATCGCCGGCGCGCTCAGCCGCGACATCCTGTCCGAGCCGGACAAGGCCGAGGAGGCCGCCGCCTACGTCGCCCGCCGGCTCGACAAGCTGGCCGAGGAGGGCGAGACCGGCTGGACCGGCGCCTTCTCGCCCGAGACAGGCTTCCGCTTTGAGCGCGAGGTCCGGGGCGTGCGCCAGGTCGCCGACGTCGACCCCGCCTTCCTCGATTCCTCCGATGCGCGCAAGCTCGATCGCTACGCCGACCGGCTCCAGCCGGTCTACGTCAAGGCCGCTGCCTTCCGGCGCAAGGACGACGAGATCGTCATCCGCGGCCCGCGCGACCTGCTCGAGGCGGTGCTCGCCGCCGGGCGGAAGGGCGTCAGCCTCCAGCGCTACAAGGGCCTTGGCGAGATGAACGCCGAGCAGCTGTGGGAGACCACGCTCGACCCCGAAGTCCGCACGCTCCTCAGGGTGCGGGTCAAGGACGGCGAGGAGGCCGACACCACCATGCTGTTCTCGGCGCTGATGGGCGACGAGGTCGAGCCCCGCCGCGAGTTCATCCAGACCAACGCGCTCAACGTCGTGAACCTGGACGTTTAGGGGAACGCCGACGGGGACGCAGGCCCGTAGGGCGGAGGTGCGCAGCGTATTCCGCCGTTTTCAGCGTCGGCGTGGGGCCACGTCCGGCATCGGTACGAACAGGCGGCGGAATACGCCTTCGGTATTCAGCCCTACGCTTTCTAGCGGCTGAGGGGAGGAGAGCGCGGCAGCTCCAGGGGCTGCCGCGCCGCCCGGTTATCGGCCCTACTTCGCCGGCTCGGCGGTCATGAAGGTGAACGGCTTGGCCTTGATGAAGTGCATCGAGGTCTCGCCCGAATAGTCATGCCCGCCGGCGACCGGCAGCTTCTTCGGTGGCGCGCCCTTGGCGAGATTGAGCTTGTTGAGGTCGACCCAGAAGGTGTTGGGCATGGTGGCCGAATCGAAGAAGTAGACGAGGTTCTTCTGGTCGGCGGCGGTACGCCACAGCGTCGAAGCGATGTTCGGCTCGCCCGGGGTGGTGATGCCGATCGGCACGCTGACGCCGCGCATGACCGAGAGGGTCTGCGCCACCGCCTGGCGGGCGTAGCTCTGGCCCTGGACGTCCTCGATGAAGTTGGGGTCGGTGCTCTTCTTGACGGCGTCCATCAGGTAGGAGGCACGCACGAACCGGTCGGCGGCGCTGTTGGTGCCGGGCAGGAAGGCGTCCTTGATGTTGGTCCAGTAGCCGTTGAGCGCCAGCTGCTGGTCGTAGGGCGGCGAGTTGGTCATGACGATGTACTGCTTGCCGTGATGAACCTGCAGCTTGCCGTCGAGATACTCGAAGATCGCCGAGTCGCCAGTGGGGTCGGAGACCGAGAGGTGGATCGTGGCGGCCGAGCCGTTGGGCAGCGCCGGCGCGACGATGTGGATCGGGTTCTCCTCGAAGCCCTTCACCACGTCGTCGACGGTGGCGTAGTTGTCGAGCACGTACTGCGCCCAGAGGCCGACGGTGATCGTGGGGTTGGAGGTGTCGTCGCCATAGTCGGCCTGCGAGAGGTAGAGGAGGTTGGCCACCAGGCCCTTCTCATTCATGCCGTCGGCGCTGGCGAGGTTGTAGCTCGAGGCGATGACGCTGCCGTATTTCGCCGTCCAGGTCGCCGAGCCTTCCCCGGCATTGCCGCTCCGCTCCATGCCGGCCGGGAACGCCCAGAGGTCCGTCTGCATGTCCTGCATCCAGTCCATGTTGCGGCCGGTGATGACGGTGCCGTCGCTGCCATTGTAGACCGCACGGGTACAGGCGGCGGCCACCGTGGGGAGGACGGCCGCTCCGGCGAGCAGGCTAGCGAGGGCGACGGCAAGCGTCTTTCCGCGAGTTTTCATGAGATGCATGGTTCCTTTGTCCGATATCCGCGAACGCTGCGGGCAGCGTCGAATCGAGGATGAAACGACCGGGGTTTCGTTGGGATTGAGGAAACTCGACAAATCGTTCGGAAAGTCGGCCCGCGCCGCCGGGATGACTCCCCTCCGCCACTCCCAACCTCACGCCGGATCACGGACGGCGAGGAGGCCGACACCACCATGCTGTTCTCGGCGCTGATGGGCGACGAGGTCGACACCCGTCGCGCGTTCATCCACACCAACGCGTTCAACGTCATGAATTTGGACGTTTAGGGGAAGGGCTCCGGGGGCGGGGACGCAGGCCCGTAGGGCGGAAGTGCGCAACGTATTCCGCCGTTTTCAGCGTCAGCATGGGGCCGAAAGCGGCTAGCCTTGGAGCGTTCCGAGAGGACTGGCCTGTGACGGATGGCCCCGCCACAGGCCGCTGGCGATCGGATCGTATCCGCCCTGAGCCGCCTGTGGCTGCTGCGTAGCATGATCGCGCCAGCGCCTTCATCGGACCCGGATGGTTGCCGGAACACAAGGTTCTCCACGAACTTCCGGAGGATCCGGCTTCCGAAGACGAGAGGCGCTGGTGTTCGTCAGCGGCGAGGTCCGCCCCGGTCGGATGACGTCTTCGTGGTGAGCCCCCTCTTCACACCGGCGTCATAGTTCGCCTAGAGTATGCGCCGCCGTAAGGGGTTAGCCCGGTTCGCCTTTTTGATTCGGGAGCGTCCGTGAACGTCCATGTCTCGCCGGGTTCGAGTCCGGCGCTCGTGCTCAATGCCGATTATCGGCCGCTCAGCTACTATCCGCTGTCGCTGTGGTCGTGGCAGGACGCCATCAAGGCGGTGTTCCTCGATCGCGTGAACATCGTCTCCGAATACGAGACGATGGTGCGGAGCCCTTCCTTCGCCATGAACCTGCCCTCGGTGGTGTCGCTGAAGACCTATGTGAAGCCGGCCCGCTACCCGGCCTTCACCCGGTTCAACGTGTTCCTGCGCGACCGCTTCCAGTGCCAGTATTGCGGCGACCGCCACGACCTCACCTTCGACCACGTCGTGCCGCGCTCGAAGGGCGGGCAGACGACGTGGGACAACGTCATCACCGCCTGCTCGCCGTGCAATCTCAAGAAGGGCGGGCGCAGCCCGCGCGAGGCGCGGATGTGGCCCGAGCAACTGCCCTACCAGCCCTCGGTGGCCGACCTTCACAACAACGGCCGCGCCTTCCCGCCCAACTACCTGCACGATTCCTGGCTCGACTACCTCTACTGGGACAGCGAGCTGGAGCCGTAGGCGGCGGGGGCGGGGCCTTCGAGCGTCACCCTTGCGGCAAACGTCTCGCCGATGCGGCGCTCGGATGACGTGAGAAACGGGAAGAGGCGGCGGCCGATCAGCGATTGGCGGGGAGCGTCTCGGCGAGCTGGGATCCGGCGCCGAAATAGCCGGTGGCTGAGTCGGCCGGCGTGAAATAGGCCACGATTGCGCCGACCATCAGCGCGAACACCATGGCAAGGACGCTACCCCGAACGACATTGGCCATACGCCGGAACCCCGATCTTCCCCCGAACGGCGGCTACAGAATCATGCCGCCGGTTAAGGCCGCGTATATGCCAAAGCCGCGGGCTCCGCGGAACGGGGTGAGGTGGCCCCGATGCGGCGAAAGTCCGGGCGTGACATTTTTGCCGTGAGGCCCGCCGGACGTTGACCGCGGCGCCGCCGGAATGCATGGTCCCGCGCGCATTTCCAGGCTCGGGTCAAGAGGGAACAAGAACCATGGACCGGCTCAAGGGCAAGCGCGCATTTCTCACCGCGGCGGGGGCGGGCATCGGCCGCTCGACGGCGCTCGCCTTTGCGCGCGAAGGCGCCGAGGTGATCGCCACCGACCTCCGGCCGGAGCTGATCGCCGACCTCAAGGATCACGGCGTCGCGGTCACCGACGCCCTCGACGTGCGCTCGACCGCGGCGGTCGATGCGATTGCCAAGAAATACGGGCCGGTCGACATCCTCTTCAACTGCGCCGGCTTCGTCCACCACGGCACGGTGTTGACCACCTCCGACGAGGAGTGGGACTTCTCCTTCGACGTCAACGTCAAGTCGATGCACCGCACCATCCGCGCCTTCCTGCCCGGCATGCTCGACAAGGGCGCCGGCGCCATCGTCAACATCGCCTCGGGCGCCTCCTCGGTCCGCGGCATTCCCAACCGCTACGTCTACGGCGCCTCCAAGGCCGCCGTGGTCGGCCTCACCAAGTCGGTGGCTGCCGACTTCATCAAGGCGGGCATCCGCGCCAACGCCATCTGCCCCGGCACGATCGAATCCCCCTCACTCGACCAGCGCATCGACACCCAGGCCAAGACGCTCGGCAAGTCGACCGACGAGATCCGCCAGGCCTTCATCGACCGCCAGCCGATGGGCCGGCTCGGCAAGCCGGAGGAGATTGCGGCCCTTGCCGTCTATCTCGCCGGCGACGAATCCGCCTACACCACCGGTCAGATCTTCCTCGCCGACGGCGGCTTCGCGCTCTAGGCGCGACGCGCGTCCCTCATCCTTCCCCGCAGCGCGGGGAGGGTGGGACCTGTGTCGAGGGGAGGCCGCCCGGGCTAGCCGTCGTTCGCCGCGGTCCGCACGAACCCTTCCGCGTCGACCCGCGCGAAGCAGGTCCGGCAGCGGTTGCTCCCGGCGGCGGCGAACGGGGACAACTCGGTCACGGCGAGCCTGCCGCAGAGGGTCTTCAGGCGTCCCTGGGCGAGGTGCCCGCGCCGCGCCGGAGCGAGGTGGACGCGGGCATCGTCCATGGCGTGGACGGGCATGGTGCGCGGCGGTTTGGCCATCGTCCGCCTCCCGTCCGCCGGCGCTGCGTCAGGCGGCGACGCCGGTGCCGATCGGGCAGGACACGCCGGTGCCGCCGAGGCCGCAATAGCCGCCGGGGTTCTTGGCGAGGTACTGCTGGTGGTAGTCCTCTGCGAAGTAGAACGGCGGCGCACCAACGATTTCCGTGGTGATCGCCGGGTAGCCCTTGGCCTTCAGCGCCTCGCCATACATCGTCCGGGCTGCCTCCGCCGCCGTACGCTGGGCATCGTTGGCGACATAGACGCCCGAGCGATACTGCGTGCCGACGTCGTTGCCCTGCCGCATCCCCTGCGTCGGGTCATGGGCCTCGAAGAAGGCCTTGAGCAGCGCCTCGTAGCTCACCACCGCGGGGTCGTAGACCACCAGCACCACCTCGTTGTGGCCGGTGCGCCCGCTGCAGACCTCGTTGTAGGTGGGGTTGGGCGTATGGCCGCCGGCATAGCCCACCGCGGTCACGTAGACGCCGGGAAGCTTCCAGAAGGCGCGCTCGGCGCCCCAAAAGCAGCCGAGGCCGAAGATCGCCGTCTCGAGGCCGTCCGGATACGGCCCCTTGAGCGGCCGGCCGTTGACGAAATGGGTCTCGGCGGTGGGGATCGGCTCGGCCCGGCCGGTGAGGGCGGTCTCGGCGGTCGGCATCGAGACCTTGCGGGACAAGAGGTCGAGAATGCTCATGCGTCTCTCCTTTCCCCCTTCGGGGTTCAGGACGCGAAGGCGGCGGTGACCCGGCGCTTCCGTCCGGCATAGACCAGCCAGGCCCCGACCAGTCCCAGCACCAGCCACGTCGGCAGGAGCAGGATCCACACGATCAGCGGGTCCCACAACCAGTGGCCGATGTAGGATTCGACCGTACCCTGGACGAAGGACTGCGCCGTCATGAGCGACGTAGGACTGATCGAGTACCACGACTGTCCGAGCGGCGTGACCGTCAGCGTCGAGGCGGCGATCGTCTTGGTGCCGTCGACCACCAGCGCCACGAGGGCGCCGGCAATCAACCACAGGCCGATGAAGCGGGCGATGAATGCGATCATGACCGCCGCGAAGGCCACTCCTCTCGGGATGGGCGATATGTGGTCATGCCGTCATTTGCCGGCAAGCGGCGGCCACGTCAACTGATGGTGAAGCCGTGGGGTGTCCCGACCGGCGCTATCGGCCGGTGGCAGTTGGCGGAAGTTGGCGCAGTCCGTCGACGAGCAGGTTGAGCATGCGCTCGGTATGGGCGGCGCCGTCCTCGCCTGAGGCAGCCGCGAGGCTCCCGATCGCGCGGAGGAGATCGTAGGGCTCGACGTCGCTACGCACCTCACCGGCGATGGCCGCCGCGTTGAGGAGCGATGCGAGTGCAGGCTCGAATTTCGCCCGGAAATAGGCGGGCAGGGTCTCGAAGGCGGGGTCGCCCGAGTGGAGAGCGGCGGCGAGGCCCTTCTTGGTCGCGATGAACTGCGTGTAGCGCTTGAGCCAGAGGGCGAGGGCCTCACCCGGTGGATATTCTGATGCGAGCGCCGTGGCGTCCATGGCGCAGGCATCCACCTCGCGGCGGAAGACCGCTGCCACAAGGTCGGAGCGGTTCGGGAAACGGCGATAGAGCGTCGCCACGCCGACGCCGGCTCTCGTCGCGATTTCCCTCACCGGAGCATCGACCCCGGACGTCGCGAACACTTCCTTTGCCGCTTCCAGGACGGCGTCCTCGTTGCGAAGCGCATCGGCCCGCAACGGCCGTCCAGGCTCGGTGTGTCTCATCTGCATCGGATCCAATTCGTGTCAGCAAGCCGCGATCCCACGTGTCGCAGCGATCGCCGCTTGCCAAACGGATCATTGTTCCGTATAGGACTTGTCCCTAAACGGAACATTGTTCCAATTAATCGGATCAATGTTCCGATTTCTTGCATATAGGCAGCTTGCTTTGCTGTCCACCAGAGGAGCCGGCGCATGAACAACCTCATTGACAAGGCCCGTCACATCCCGATCGGAGAAGCCGTGCCCACCATCTCCGTCAGTCCGGTGACGCTCGCGGCATCAGACCGCAGGATGCCGCTGGAGGTGCGCATCACGGCACCCATCGCCGGCACGGACCTGCCGGTCATCCTTCTGTCTCACGGCCATGGGCCCTCGCTCTACCTTCCCTCCAAGGACGGCTATGGCCCGCTGGTGAACTTCTACGCGGAACACGGTTTCGTCGTGATTCAGCCGACCCACGCCAATTCCAAGGTGGCCGGATTCGTACCGGACACTCCGGGCGCGCCGCTGTTCTGGCGTGAGCGGGTGAAGGAGATGAAGCTCATCCTCGACCGGCTCGACGTGATCGAGGAGATGGTGCCGGCGATTGCCGGGCGCATCGATCGGAAGCGGATCGCCGCGGTCGGTCACTCGATGGGTGGGCAGACCGTCGCCATGCTGCTCGGCGCCCGCTTGACAGATCCGAAGGACGAAACGGCCCGCGAGGTGAACCTGATCGAGCCGCGCATTCGGACCGGCGTCCTCCTGGCCGCGCCGGGCAATGGCGGCGACGACCTCAGTGCGTTCGCCTCCGAGCACTACTCGGCGCTCAATCCCGACTTCACCCACATGACGACCCAGGCGCTGGTGGTATGTGGCGACAGCGACGTGAACCCGCACCTCACTGTGCGCGGCGCCGACTGGCACGAGGACCCTTACCGGATCGGCCCTGGGGCCGATGCTCTCCTTACCTTGTTCGGGGGCAAGCACGGGCTCGGCGGAGTGGCCGGCTATGACGCGAAGGAGACCGACGACGAGGATCCCGATCGCCTCGCGCTCACCCAGCGGATGACCTGGGCGTACCTCCGCTCGGCACTCTATGACGGCGACCCGGCGTGGCCGCAGGCGAGCAAGGCGCTCGCGGATCATGCGAGCGACCTCGCTCGCGTCGATACCAAGTGAGGTGGCGGCGCGCCCGCGTTCCGGGGCGTCCCAAATCGAAGGCTTCAGCTTCGGCCGGGCCGCGTCTTCGCCTGAGAGGCTTCGTATTCCGCCCGCGTCTCGGCATTTGGCGGGTAGAGGCCGATGATCGAGCGCCCGCCGGCGACCTCGCGCTCGACCCATTCCTCGAAGGCGGTCATTTCCACCGCCTCGGCGGCGACCTCGGCGGCGATCTCCTTCGGCACGATCACCACGCCCTCGCCGTCGCCCACCACCCAGTCTCCGGGATAGACGGCGACGCCGCCGCAGCCGATCGGCACGTCGATATCGATGGCGTGGTGGCGGATCAGGTTGGTCGGCGCCGCGGGCGCCCGGCAGAAGGCGGGGAACGGCATCCGCGCGATCTCGGGGCTGTCGCGCAAGCCCCCGTCGGTGACGAAGCCGGCGGCGCCGCGGACCATCATCCGGGTCATCAGGATGCCGCCGGCCGAGGCGGCGCGGGCGTCGCCACGCGAATCGACCACCATCACCGCGCCGGGCGGGATGGTCTCGACTGCGTGGCGCTGCGGGTGGCGCGGGTCCTTGAACACCTCGATGGTGTCGAGGTCCTCGCGGGCCGGGATGTAGCGCAGCGTGAAGGCCGGCCCGGCCATCCGGCAGGCCTCGGGGTTGAGCGGCCGCGCGCCCTCGACGAAGACGTTCCTGAGCCCGCGCTTGAACAGCGCCGTGGTCAGCGTCGCCGTGCTCACCGTCAGGAACTGCGCTCTGATTGCCTCTGCGTCCGCCATCTTGCCTCCCTCGCCCCGTTCTCGATAGGCCGCACGATAGACGGCGCACGCACGCCGGGAAACCGCTACGCCGCCGCCACAACCCGCCACGGGATCGTCTCGCCGCCGCGATACGCGGCGACCCGCAACTCGGGGCCGTCGACCGGCGCGTCGCGCGGCGCGGTCCACGCCTCCCGGGTCAGCGTCACCCGGCGCTCATTGACCGGGAGGCCATAGTGGCGCGGCCCGTTGAGCGCGGCGAAGGCCTCCAGCCGGTCGAGCCGGCCGGCCTTGTCGAAGACCTCGGCATAGGTCTCGATCGCCACCGGGGCGTTGAAGACGCCGGCCGCACAGACCGGCGCGAGCTTCCGGCCAAGGGCATGCGGGGCGGTGTCGGTGCCGAGGAAGAAGCAGGCTTCCCCGGAGGTCGCCGCCCTTACCAGCGCGACCCGGTCGCTTTCCCGCTTAACCACCGGCATGCAGTAGAGGTGCGGGCGGAGTCCGTGGCCGAGCATCGAGTTCCGCGTCTCGACGAGGTGATGGGGCGTTATCGTCCCGGCGAGCTGCGGCGCGTGCGCCCGCACGAAGTCGACCGCGATCGCGGTCGAGAGATGCTCCAGGACCACCTTGAGGCCGGGAAAGTCGCGCAAGAGCGGGGCGAGGCGCTTCTCGACGAAGACCTCTTCGCGGTCGAAGATGTCGACCTCTGGCCCCGCATCCTCGCCATGGATGAGAAGCGGCATGCCGATCGCCTCCATCCGTGCCAGCACCCGCCGCACGCGGGCGAAATCGGTGACGCCGGCGGCGGCATTGGTGGTGGCGTGCGCCGGGTAGAGCTTCACCGCGGTCAGCACGCCGTCGTGGAAGCCGGCGGCGATGTCCTCGGGATCGGTGTCGTCGCGGAGGTAGGCGGTCATCAGCGGGGTGAACTCGGCTCCCTCCGGCAGGGCCGCGCGGATGCGCTCGCGATAGGCGGCCGCATCGGCGGTCGTCTTCACCGGCGGCACCAGATTCGGCATCACGATCGCCCGCGCGAAGCTCCGTGCGGTGAACGGCAGGACGGCCCGGAGCATCGCCCCGTCGCGGAGGTGGACGTGCCAGTCGTCGGGCGCGCGGATGGTGATCGCATCAGTCATGGTGCCCGTCGCTCGGCCTCTCTTTTTGACGGGTTTTTCGTACGGGCTGGTGGTTTCGGGTGCAAACGGAATCGCGCTAGGGTCCGGCCGGAGCCGTGCATTCTTACGATGGCGAAACAAGCATGTCTTCTTCGAAGCTCATGGTTCTTCTTCTCGCCGCGTCGATCCCCTGCAGTGCGGCGGCGGCCCAGCCGGCCTGGCGCGGCGGCGACGATCTGCCGACCAGCCCGCGCGCCTGCCCGGGCAAGAAGGACGAGCCCGCGCCGCCGCGGCCCTATGACGGCGGCCTGCCGGTCGGCCAGCCCGAGCGCGTCGGCAAGCCGATCGTCGTCGTCGACGTGCCGCGGATCACCGGCGTCGGCTACTTCGCCGCGACCGCAGAGGGAATGAAGGAGGCGGCAGCCGAGCTCGGCACCGTCGAGGTCAAGACCGAGGGCCCGACCCAGATCAGCACCAGCCAGCAGGTCAGCGTCATCGACGATCACGTCACCGCCGGCGTCGACGGCGTGCTCTTTGCCGCCAACGATCCCATTGCGGTTGCCCCGGTGCTGCGCAAGGCCTTGTCGCGGGGCATCAACGTCGTCGGCTACGATTCCGACGTCTCGCCCGAGGCACGGCAGTGGTTCGTGAACCGCGCCGAGCCGACCGGCATCGCCAAGGCGGTGATCGACGGCCTGGTCGAGGAGATCGGCGACGATGCCGGAATGGCGATCATTACCTCGACCTACGAGGCGCCCCTCCAGGCCCGCTGGATCGCCGAGATGGCCGCCTATGCCGCCAAGTGCTACCCCGAACTCGAGTGGCTCGGTACCGTCGAGGGCAAGCAGGATCCGGCCCTGGCGGGGCGCGAGGCCCAGATCCTCGTCCGTCGCTACGGTGCCGCCCTGAAGGGCCTGGTCACCCTGACCAATTTCGCCACCCCCGGGGCCGCCGAGGCGCTGGGCCACAGCGGCCGCTGCGGCGAGGTGGCGGTGATCGGGCTCGCCACGCCCAATGTCATGAAGCCGCACATCGCCTCGGGTTGCGCCCAGGCGGTGGTGCTGTGGAACCCGGTCGATCTCGGTTATGCCGCGGTCTATGCGCTCCGCGCCGCGGCCGACGGCGAACTCGTCCCCGGCGCGACCGAGCTCAAGGCCGGCCGGCTCGGGACGCTCAGCGTCGATGGCAGCGAGGTGCTGCTCGGCATGCCCTACATCTACACCGCCGACAATATCGGCGATTTCAACTTCTGACGGCGCGGCCTCAGTTGGTCGCCGGCCGCGGCGTCGGCAGCGGGATGTTGATCTCGACCGGGCCTCCGCCGGCAACGCCGGCGCTCAGCACCTCGCGGCACGCCGACGGCAGGCCGGCCATCGTCATCGGCGCGGGCGGCTTGGCCGGCTTCGGCGACGGCCGATAGGGCGCCTCGCTCAGCCAGTAGCGGAGGTTCTCGCCGCAGCCGTCGCCGTCGGGCACCGGGTCCTGCGACACGCAGCCCGCCATTCCCGGCGGGCAGGAGAGCCGGACATGCAGGTGGTCGTCATGGTAGTACCAGGGCCGCACCTTGCGCAGCCAGGCGCGGTCGCGGCCGGCCGTGTCGCAGAGCTGCTTCTTGACCCCGGCATTGACGAAGATCCGCTCCACTTCGGGATAGCTCGCGGCGCGCTTGATCAGCTGGCTGTGGGCGGGGGTCCACAGGTCCTTGCGGAGCTGGGTGTTGGTGCCGGCCTTGACGTAGGAGGTGGCGCTGCGCTGCTCGCGCTCCTCGCGCGACAAGGTGTAGGGCGGCATCGGATCGAACCAGATGTCGACGTCGAGGCCGATCTGGTGGCTGGCATGGCCCGAGGTCATCGGCCCGCCGCGCGGTTGCGACAGGTCGCCGACCAGGAGCCCCGGCCATCCGTCGAGCCGCTGGGAATCGGTCGCGAACTTCTCGATGAAGGCCACCAGCACCGGCATGCCCCAGTTCCGGTTGCGCGAGAGCCGCATCACCTGCCACGCCGACCCGTCATAGGGGAGGGGGTCGGCGCCGGCGAGACAGCCGCGGGCATAGGAGCCGATGCTGCGGGATTGGAGGTCCGCCGGCTGGGCGGCCTGGCCGAACAGAACCTTCGCCGGGGTGTTGTCGGCGGCCATGGCGGCCGTGGCGGTCGCGGCGATGAGAATGGCGGCAAGGCCGTGGCGGTGGAGTGCATGCATCGCGGATCGGATCCCGTCTCGTGCGCACCATGGTCCGCCGCCTCGATCAACGAAACGTTGACCTTCAGGCCGGACCGGGCGAGTCGCCCCCTCGCTTGGCGCCGATTATTGCCATCCCCGCCGCCGGGGCAAGCCGGTCGCGACGCAGTGTCCGCTGGGCCGCCGCCACCGTTGGTGGCAGGATGGCGCTCATGCGGGCGATGGTGATCAGGCGGCCGGGCGAAAAGCTGAGGCTCGAGGAGCGGCCCGTCCCCGAGCCGGGGCCGGATCAGGTGCTGCTGCGGGTGCTCGCCTGCGGCGTCTGCCGCACCGATCTCCACCTTGTCGACGGCGAGCTGCCGATGTGCCGCTATCCGGTGGTGCCGGGCCATGAGATCGTCGGCCAGGTGGCGCGGCTGGGTTCGCGGGCCTTCGGCTTCGAGGTCGGCCAGCGGGTCGGCGTGCCGTGGCTCGGCGGCGCCTGTGGCCGCTGCCGCTTCTGCCACTCCGGCGAGGAGAATCTTTGCGACGAGGCCCGTTTCACCGGCTGCCATCTCGACGGCGGTTACCAGGAATTCGTGCTCGCCGACTATCGCTACTGCCTGCCGATCCCCAACAGCTACGGCGATGCCGACGCCGCGCCGCTGCTCTGCGCCGGGTTGATCGGCCACCGCGCCCACCGCATGGCCGGTGCGGCCGAGCGGATCGGCATCTACGGCTTCGGCGCGGCGGCCCATATCATGGCCCAGGTCGCCCGCCACCAGGGTCAGCGCGTCTACGCCTTCACCCGCCCGGGCGACCGCAAGGCGCAGGACTTCGCCGCCGGGTTCGGCGCCGAATGGGTGGGCGATTCGGATCGGCCGCCGCCGGAGCCGCTCGACGCGGCGATCCTCTTCGCCCCGGTCGGCTCGCTCGTGCCGGCCGCGCTCAAGGCCGTCCGCAAGGGCGGCCGGGTGATCTGCGCCGGCATCCACATGAGCGAGATTCCGGCCTTCCCCTATTCGATCCTGTGGGGCGAGCGGATGGTGCGCTCGGTCGCCAACCTCACCCGCGCCGACGGGGAGGACTTCATGCGGGTGGCGGAGGACCTGCCGATCATCACTTCGGCGACGTCGGTTCCGCTCGAATCGGCCAACGACATGCTCGACGAGATGCGGGCCGGCCGGCTCGAAGGCGCGGCGGTACTGGTGCCCGATCTCGCAGCTGCGAAGGGCTGACCGCCACCCTGTAGCCCCATTCCTGTAACGAAGATACCACGCGAGCGTCATCAAACGACCTTTGGGGGTGCGCTACTCTCGCCATGGGCAAGGGGGAGAGGAGGCGGTCATGTTTGCGCGTATCGAAAATCTTCCTGCCGGCGCCATCGGCTTCGAGGCGGTCGGGCGGATTACCGGCGAGGATCGCATCGCGGTGCTCGAGCCGACGATCACGGCGATGCTCGGCAGCGGCAAGCCCGTGCGCCTGCTGTATCTCGCCGGCCCGCGCTTTGCCGGCTACGATCCCAACACGC
>Ga0207773_100462_pt1 | contig 16016 bp, 13 predicted proteins | sample TtaePargueraPR_2_FD_187281 | JGI IMG/M metagenome (GOLD analysis project Ga0207773, IMG submission 187281) | Aerobic enrichment media microbial communities from Bioluminiscent Bay, La Parguera, Puerto Rico - Tt and M1 (3) (SPAdes) | ecosystem: Environmental > Aquatic > Marine > Unclassified ...
CGCAAAGTGCAGGCCGGGTTGACCCAAGATGAACACCTGAGCTAAAAAACCGCCGTGGTGATGCGTTGGGAGATCCGGGTGTTCACGATGCTCCGGAATGGGTGTTCACGTTCGCCGGAATACGCAGCTGGCCCCATTTTTACCGCAATAAAATATAAGCCTTCTAACGAAGGAACCCCTTCTTTCCATTCAATTTCTTGCATAAAACCCTCTTAAAATTTCGATCTGAATCTTTCAGCATCAGATTACATGGAGCACAGTTTTTGAAAAAAAATGAGCAAAGCGCACAAAAAAGGTGACGGAGTGTAAGCTGCCCAGCCTACGGGGTGGGCAGGCTGGCTGGCCTTGTCAGCTATATTTCTTCGTTTGATATTTTTTCCCAGACATAAAAGTAACCAGAGCTGCGCATTAATTTTGTGACTTCATAGCTTATATCCGGGATCATTTCACTATTGTCGGACGAACCTAAAACCTCAATTCCTTTTTCTTCATCCTCGTTCATTTCTCCAACCATTTCCCAGATAAACCTACAAAAGACTTCAGCTTCCTGCTCATTTGTTATGCCAGAGTTCAATATATTTTTGATATCGCTTCTCGAAAGCGAAACTAAGTAATGCTCTATAAGATCTTTCACATGCGGATATTTAGTAAACTCAATCATAGCGCACACCCACCGTCTTTCATTACAGACATTCTAAAAGCTACCAATTTCAATTTATCGACTAGCTGCTCGACTAACATTCGTTCAGTAACAGCTAAAAAATAGTGTCCATCGTTATCCTTGTCCGCTACGAAAGCCAGACCTCTCGGAATAGCTGCTTCTGATAATACCCAATGTATATCAACTGGTTTCTTCTTTGCCCGCTTTTTAAACATTCCATACACAAATCTTAAGTTTTCCCATGTGGCCGAAAATGACAGTCCCATTTCTTCATTAGGCAACACCCACTTTTCGTCTTGGCAAAACTGATAATCGCATACCCTCACGCCCATGATCGTACGATATTTTCCTTCCTTTCTCTCGTCATACAACGTTGGGTGCTTTCCTTTGGTAACCGGCCTCGCACGATAAATTTCTATATCAGATATTAATTTCTTAACATCTGACAAGCACTTCAACTGTAACAGTTGAGACATATAAACTCCTTGTAATTCGTAAATACTTGCGAATAGCTAACGCTCGAGCTAAGCGTTGGCTCCCGCTGTTTTTGCGCGAAGCGCATAGCGTGGGAGGTTCGACCCACGTCAGCCTGGGCGTACTTAAGCGACTGGTTGCGACCTAACCTTATTCGTTAACTTACTCCTCCTCGTCGCTCCGGTCTACTAGGTTATCCGGAGTTCCAAGGGGGCTCTCTTTCTCCGGCTCCTCTTTAATGTTTTTTAAATCTCAATTAAGTTAACGCCCGCAACACCGGACAATTTGTAGCGCAGCGGAAAATTGTTCAGAGTGATTGCGCTTGTTATACGATTCTTTAAGTTAACTAGAATTCGTACATAAAGGGAAGGAATTCTATATAGGGTAATTAATTTAATTATTTTTCAGTCAGCTCACCCTTAAGTGAATTTAACTTTCCACATAAGTCATCAATGTAACCACTTAAAAATCTTAATGCCTGTTGAACTTCACCTTTATCGATAGGTAATTCGTTATCAGAACGAAAGTTCATTTCTTTTTCAGCCCACGAAATCAAAAAATCGTATATTTTCTGTTCTTCATCAGTCATTACTGAAGGAGGAACTTGTTTATCTCTAACTGACTTTAATGATACAAACTCAACAAAATGTAGTGCCCTATACAGGTTTACAACCATCGAGAATGAATCTGCGGCCAAGGACTCGTACTTCCCAAGCCTATTTCTCTCCCATACATTAGCCTCAGGAGAAAGTATGCTTAAAGAGTCGATAATTCCCTTAAATTTGGCTAATGGGTAAGCATGTCCATTTAAAGAACTTCTGTGTTCCCATATTTTCAAAATTAGTTCAACAGTTTTCTGCTGGTATTTTTCTTTTTTTTCAGAATCTTCTTCACGCTCAACCTGATCCATCATTTCGGCCAAATGATGTGACATCCATTTTCCCAGAGTATCGCAACTGTCGGAAAAACCCAGCTCAGTCGCCAGATGATGCCCAAGTACCAACACATCCTTCAGCGGTAAAGATTTCTCCAGTTCTTCTGAGAAGGTAGAGTCTTGCGTACCGCGCTTCTTTTTCGGACTCTTCGTTATACTCTGTAATTCCATCTTTAGTTACTCTTCGTGTTATTTCAACCTCAAGGATTAGATCAAAGACAACTTTATCTAGGTATTGCTTGAGGCTATGTAGTGATATTTTCAGGCGATGCCCATTAGAGATAACATCTTCACCATATATGTATTCTTTCTGTCTGGAATCATCTCTTACATCACCCCATGCTTCATAAAGAAATACGTTGTTTCCATTAGAGGAATCACCCCAACTAGCTGGATAGCTATCCGAACGGCATAGTCCCAGTATTTCAACGACATTTTCAGAAGGCGTAGTTTCTATTAAACGGACACCATGATTAAACACGTCCTTCTGATCTAAACGTGCATCACCAGAGTGTTCGCTGAGCCAACCACGTAGTAAAAATGGGCCATCATCTATCTCAAATTCATCATCAGCAGGTGGCAAGCGGTAATCGTGTGAGTCATCGGATGTTTGAAGTGCCCTAATCAATGACAGCCCGGTGTCAGGGCTAACAAGGGAGGAAGATATTCTTACGCTGGAACGATGCTTGCTCGTGCGAATATCGTGATAAGAGTCCACAACCAGATTGCTGTCATCGAAGGCTAGACCAAGCTCCAACTCAAAATCATTAGCTGTAATTGTTGCTACCCAATCTTCTGCCTCGACAATAGGTGGTTGGTGAAAGCGTGACTCTAGTGGTGTCGGACAACGAAGATCACTTGACCAGTGCGGCGGTTGAGTTAATCCTTCTTGTTTCAAAAACCCGTTGAGCGTCCCATAATCGTCATCATCATATTCAGGCTCCGCTAATGCTTTTTCTGCCATTAGAGAACCGAGGCTACACCACATGGCGTGCCACTCCAGGTAATAGCTATGACGCTCTATCGTCGGCATGGAGCCGTGGCTGTGGCTATATAGGGTGTAATTAGCTCTTTCTAACTTATATTTTCTTGGTTCATTTTTCCATGCTGTTAAATCCGAACCATTCTCCCATCGGTCAATAATCCAGGCTTCCGCCTCATCAAGAAACATCTCTTCGTCTACATCAGCAAAACATTCTATCGCACCCGGATACACATACCTGAGGGTATCCATCGAATCAAATCTAAACCGCCTCTCTTTACCACCTTCGTGAAATCCTCCCCGAGAAAATCGATGTTTCGATTTTTCGGCAGCTAATTCCGAAGTATTAATAGCATGCAACGCAGCAATTTCCTGCTTATCAAATTCAATAAAACCATTTGAAAGAAGCTTCATTAAACAGGATTTAGCAAAATGGCGTATCAATACATGCGGGAAGTATTGGTCGGTGGCAATGCTCAACAACCAACGGGCAACAGGTGCAATGGCTTCTGGCATCTCGGATGCAATTCGATCAAATGTGACGATGAGCCAAAGACGTGCTGACAACCAATAAAAAGGCGCATTATCTTCACGATAACCAGGCATAGATTTACGGTCATATAGAGCGGTCGATGCCACAATTGTCTTAAAATCTCCCATTCGGGCAGATGCTCTAATACTATGCGCTGCTCGCCATCTCACTCTGGTATCTACATCACCCAAGAACGAGTAGAGTTGGCATGCTAATGCTGATTCAACTGAACACTCAGACTCAATTGTATTCGCTGGAAGCTTTAACCGTGTGGTTAGTCGCTGAATATAACGAGTTGTGACATCTTCAATTTGCTCCCCACTGCAATAATCAGTCAGCAGTCTGATCACCGAATATAGCTTGGGTAAAGGCAAAGATTCAGCATTTTTTTGCAGTCCATCCAGCAACAAGCTAACAGTGTCTTCCTTATTTAAATTAAGGCCATGAATAACATCTTTCAGCATCCGCTTGTCGTAGCCATAATTTTCACTATAAGAAAATTCGCCCAAGTGATTAGCGATTAATATTGGTAGGTTTTCCTCTTTCCAAGAAGATATAGCGTGAGATGCCCCTACCCATAAGTTAATACTGTCAATTAACGTTTTAGCCCATGTATAGCCAATATCATTAATTACTCGCTCATCGGTTAGGAAATTCAGAAAAGCAATACGATCTTTTGATTCCAAACGATGTATTACAGACCTCAAGATATCATCGCTTGTAATGTAAAAATCTTCACCCCTAGCTTCCTTTTGTTTGGCGTGTATCGAATTTATAAAGTCGGCAGGTGATTCAAAGGAAATTTCCGCAACATTTACACTATCAAGGAACTCTTTTTCCTTTAACCTCCTAGCTTTCGAATCAATCTTATCGTTGTCAGTGTTGGCTTTAGTACTTTCTCTGATTTGTGATTTAAATTCAATCAGTTGATTAAGTGCTGAATGCCAATATCCATTGTTGTTGTACGGAACTAGCTCATTTAGCTTTTGGCATACTTTGGAGCTACCACTCCTGTTGAACCGCAACAGCTCGGCTTTTGCAATTTCTTCTGTCAGTTGACTGGCATCTTGAGCGCTTGTAGCCGATATCAGCTTGGTAAGAAGCTCATCATTCAAATCATCACAAAAATTAAGCAGAGATGCAGCCTGCGCAGAATTTATAGTTCCCTCTGAAACACCAGTAGACATCAGTGCAGGTAGGGTTTCGCTGGCTTGAACTAAATCACAATCTTCCCAATACCCGATAAGGCTGATTGCTTTAGCCATATCCAATATAGCAACAGCAGAAATTGCATCATTCCAAGGGAAATGATCATACCCATCAAGAAGAGTGCCGTATTCAGTTATTATTGCTGCCATTTGATTCGCTATTTGTCGCGAAATTGTCGTTGAAAAGTGGCTTTTGGCGTTTTTGGATAGCGCTGGAAAAAGAGCCACATCATGCATAGCGTCGACATCAACATCATTAGCGATATCAACTGCAATTTTAAAAACCTCTCTAGCTTCATCCTTATCCACAAAAAGTAATATTCTGGACAAATCTAAAAGAATGCTGATTTTTTCACTTGCTGCTGTTTTTACGTCTTTTACCTCAACTGAGCGGTCGTAAATATCCTTAACAACTAGCAACCTCAACTCAGGTATTTTTATTAGGTTTGAAATAACTTTGCGCTGACCAGAAGAAAATGCAGATGGCCATTCCTTAAACGTTGCCTTAGCCAATGTTAATACTGTAGTCATATCGATATCTGGTATAACAGATAGCTTTGCTACAGATAGAGAAAGCTGACTACATATGGATTCAAAATAGTGCTCCCTGGACATTCTCCAGGAGTTTGCAAACAAAGAGCCTAGTGCAGACTTAACTTTCTCTTCAGCGTTTTTCGGCGAGATATTGGACAGCAATATATCCGCTCTAACAGCATAAACAGACAATAGGCCTGTCAGGTTTTCTTTTATCTCCTTATGTTTTCCCGATAATTTTTGCTTCTGTCTATTTTTTTCAGCCTCATCAAGATCTTCAGGTATAGCCGAATCAATCCAATATGATTCTATTGTGACGTCGAGACCACGATGACCCATCAGCAAGGAGTAAGCCCTAAAAGCAATATCGTTTTTAAGAATGTCATGTATGTAGATGTTATTGACTAAACGCCATTTATCTGGACATAGATATTCAAGAATTGGCTCAACAGAGGACAACTCCACTCCGTTGGCAGCCAAAATTTCACAGCCACTAAGTAGCATTTCCGCGTAGCTGAAACCGCCTGGGTCTTCAGAGGTGTGTCGTTCCAGCTCTTTTAGATCGCAGTAATTCAGTATTTCCTTGCTGCACAGTGACTTTTTAAGATCTGCACAATTAATATCGTGACCGACAAATGCTAAAGGAATGCTGAATAGTGATGACCAAGACTCTGGGATACAGCCACTATCCAAAAACTCTTGAATTGTGACTGTCTTGCCCGATAACAATAGGCGATCCATTAGTCTGAGCGCGATCTCGTAATGGATACTTTTCGGCTTCCAGCCACAAATAAAATCATATGCAGCCTGGTAACCCTCCATATCTAGCACTGCATGAGCGACGGCAGTAATATCTTCAAGCTCTAATGGCCAAGCTTCTATATGTCGGTACCGATGCTCGCTTTGCTCGGATTTTTGTCGCTCAATATCCTCAGTTCTCCGATTCATCCACTCATGAAGAATACGTTTCTTTTCGCGGGCAGCGATAAAGTCTCTGTCGGCTGCATCACGAGCAACAATATGCGACAAGAACCTACCATGACTTTCATACGTTTTTGACGAATAAAGTATATTTCGGCCTACAGTATCAGATGCAAAATGGGTGGATAAATCTGGGTTTTCAGCGATAATTTTGTCTACCGCATCATCTGTTTTTATAGCCTCAGCACCAACCAACAAGGTAAATATCGCATCTGCTGGCTCGCCTGCTGAGCGACACACTTTCATTGCAAGTTGCAACCGCTGACGCTGGACTTCTCGACGAATTATTTGGTCTTTTATAACTGTTGGCGCTTCATTTGCCTCGATGATTTTTATGATTTTTTGGCCTTGTCCGGCTGAAAATAGCGCTGAAGCCAAATGCATGGCCGAATATTCATCACTTTCATGATTAGCGTTGAAATGTTCTGCTGAACGCTGATAAGCTTCTAGTAGCTTTGATTGCGCCTTTTTTCTGACAAAGAATTCAACATCTTCATCAAGAAACCCAACTTTGTCTTCAAGAACACGCATTCCGGGAAGATCAGAGACAATATCATTAATCCTCTCTATCGATATCCCTACAACATTAGCCAGATGTTTCTTTGGAACTGGCGCTGGCAATGCAATTAACGACGAGCAAACAAGAGACAAGGTATCAGAATTACCTTCTTTCAAAATTGCCTCTTCAAAGCGAGCTTCAAAGATTTGATCTAGTCCCTTGCCATTTGGTCTTAGAAAATCAATTGCCTTTCCCGGATCTGAACCTGCGTAATCGAATGCGTAACTTTGTACTCGTGGATTCTGGTTAGATAAATTATGAAAATCCTCTATCCATGCTTTAGTTGCGCTGGGATATTGGTTAAACACATTGAGCGCAGTTTCTTCCAGTGAGAAGTTAGAAATTTCTACCGATTTGTATTTAGCAGGAATAGATAAGGAATCCAAACGCCCAGTTCTCGCAGAGATCATCAGTCTAACATTACTTGGTAAATTACCGATCTTGATCAGCTCATGAACAAAACTGGTTTCTTCCGGTTTACACTGTTTGGCACCCGTTACAGTGTTATCCGCAGCATCAATAACGACGACCAATAATGCGTCATCCGATTGCGCCTCCAAAATTTTGCTTGCACTTCCGATTCTTAGCGAAAATGCCTTGAGAAAATCAATGGAAGAATCCTGACTAATCAACAAGGGTAATCGCAATCGAGCGGAGGTCTCATTGATTATTTGCAAGTAAGCATCTTTCCGCCTATGCCGATAGGCTTCACTATCCATATAAGTGCCAGCGCCATAACAGTCATATGTAATCATGACTGAGTCGTCGGGTAATAGACTTTCAACCTGTTTTAGTACGGTCGTCTTGCCACTACCACCTTCACCATGTAGGCAGATAAATTGATCACCATTGACCATCGCAGCCTGTATCGCTACAGCAGCAATTCTGTTAACTGGATTTTCTACTGACTTGAGCCTTGGGGGGCATGGGAATAGAGCAAGGGGGTCAGACACATTCATCCATGTAAGCACTGTTTCTCTAGTGATATAACTTCCTGTAGCCTCCGGTAGCATTAGCTTGTGAACACGATCTTTCAAATCCAGCACAAACCCTCGATCAGCACTATGTGTTAGATTTAAAATTTCATTAATCGCGTTTTCTTCTTGCTCAAATCGTGAACCCGTACCACAGTTAGAAAAGTCGAAGAGCGTGATAAATTTCTTGAAATCTCTTTTATTGAGGCCACTGGCGGTTCTTAGAGTTTCATGTTTTTTATTACTGGCATCAGAAAATGATTTCTTAAGGTCTGCACCAATAGGGCGATTACTGACTAACCTGATTGTTAGCGCACCAGTACTGATCAGATCTGGCCTGGTTTTCAGTATGGCACTAAATGAATCAGCAAGTCCTTTGATAATGCTGGTATTTGAAGACTTCGACTTGGAGCTTGTGAGCTCAGAAACAGTCCAGTTCTTTTTAGGTGTTGATGAGGAATACTTTAACTGCTCAATAACAACTTCTTCAGCTTGCTCTACAGTATGGCCACCATAAAATAAGCCACAATCAACGGAATCCCATTCTGTTAACCCTTGCTGCTCTTTATCATCAAGATTTACACCTTCAACTGTTACGGCTGCTAAGCCTGTATCTGGAGCTAGCAATTGTAATGCTAAACGAAGAGCCCACCACTCATGAAAATCATCACCAGTGTTAGAGGCTCTGGCACCTAGAAATTCTGGTTTCATATTCTAATAAATACTTTAAAAATCGCGTTTAAGAGTTTTTCTTCTAGATTGCATATGTATGATGGATCCGTATAACGCCGAGCTCTGGGGCAGCCTGCTGTCGCACAGGAGCGAATTGTTAGAGTGATGAGCTACTAATGCCTCCCTCACCTTGAAAGAAAATTCTCACTATCTGATAAATTACAGCCATTTATTAAAAACAAAGTTACATATTTTCAATACGATCTAAGCATACTTCACAGATATAATCGATCCTATCTGGATCATCATCGTTCCAAACTGTGCCTTCGGACTGTGGAATCCTCTCCCCACATACACAGCATTCAATTTCAGGAGATTCTTCCTCACAGAAATGGCATTTATACATACCATCTTTTAGTGATACAGTTCCAGCATGACCGCAGAATGAACAAAAATATCCATTATCCGTTCCACCCACTTCTTCTGCATCCTCTATAGCTTGTCTTAGTCTTGCTTTATAAGCATCCGCAAGAGAATCAAACGTGTCAACGAGATTAGTATCAATATGGGCTTTAAAGTCAATATCCGCTACTAGCGAGTTAAATTCATTGAATGTTTGCATTAATCGGCCAAGGACTTCTTTCGCTTGATCTGTGTCTAGAGAAAATTTATGATGTTCAATATCATTTCTAAGAGCCTTAAACCACTTTAAATCTTCTATAAATTCTTTCTCAACATCATACCCTTCATTCTTTAGAAACTGGACAGCATCCCATACGCCAATAGTATTTTCTTTTTCAATATTTTTTGAGAAAGGATTCTTATATATCAGTAGCTCATGTGATTGAGATACGTAGTACTTAAGAATAAGTTCGAAAAAATGTGAAAAATTTAAAATAGAAAATTTGAAGGATTTTAGATTTCCATCGCTGCCTTCTTCGTACTTAACTAACGCCTCATTGAGGCTATCAACTGCATTTTCTAAAAGATTAAGTTCTATTCTTGCCATAACTATCTCTAACATTTATATAGTGGCCCCCAAGACCACTTTGCCCAAGACCAATATCTCTTGGTGAAATTTTACGCAGAATGCCCGTAAAGCCCCGTCACGTCAAGGCTACAGGACGCGGGTGCGTGGTTCCTGCTTTGGGCAAAGTGATCACCGCGCCTATATCCCATTTCCAGGGGGGAGAGGTAACTGTTTATTTCTATTGTGATTTTTGACGATTTTGGATTTTGTGCCGAGGTACCGGCCTTGGTGATCGTTTTTTCATTAGCACTCGTGTTGCCAATGCTGCATGAACGACCGAGGGCGTTTATGAAAGACAGCGCTGAACGCGGTGGTTATCGGCGGACGGATGCGGATGGGTTTCAATAGGGTTGGCGTAAAAAACCTTTTTTTGCGGGTGTCCAATTTTTACGCAATACGCTCACCCGGTTGGGAATGCAGGTGCCAGTCTCCCAAGCCCGGCCATCGCTGGCCGGGCTTGGGGATCTTTCCGGCCACTGACAGGTGGCCGATATTAGTGCACTCTAGTCTCTGGCCAGAGCCCGGAACAGGTCGTAGCCGTCGGACAGCAGCAGGTAGGCGGCTTCGGATACCACGCTGAGGGCCCGGCTATCGGCACTTTGTATGTCGTCAGAGGCGGTGAGTGCCAGCAGCCGCTGAGCAGCGCCCAGGCGGTGATTGGCCGTATCCAGTAAATCGAGGGGCTTAGCAGACCGGTCAAAGAAGATGACCGGATCAGTGGTGGGATGGGCTGTCAGCGCCTGAAGGCTGTGACAGGAGGAGGGGTTTTGAGTAAACTTCGCGCCAGCCATTGTCGACTCCTATTCAGTCGGTGATGGTTAGCTGGTCTTGGGTGTTGCTGCACCCAGGGCCAGCGCCTTTTGTAAAAGAGACCGGTATTTGGCCTTCTTTCTTTTCCTTCCTTCTTTCCTTTGCCATCCAATCCTCTTTGGTAAATTGTAGAGGCTGGATGCACGTACAGTATAAGTGGTCTCTGGTGCTGAATAAAGTATTGGCTGCAAGATATTTGGATAAGGTAGCAACTGCGCGCACCTTGATTCGTTAAGCCATCTTTCGCCAGTGGGTGACATCTTGAATATCGGCCAAGTCGTTCTGTTCGGCCTGTTGTGTTTTGTAAAGATCCCACCTGATTTGCAGGTTGAGCCAGAAATCGGCCGAGACGCCGAAAAATCGAGCCAACCGAAGCGCTGTGCTGGGTGTAATACCACGCTTCTGATTAACCAGCTCATTAACACGTTGGTAAGGAACATGAATGGCATCTGCCAGTTCACGCTGTGTAATGTTCATCGGGCGCAAAAACTCTTCTACTAGTATTTCGCCAGGATGAGTCGGTTGCCTATGCGTAGGAATGCGGACCATACTTCACCTCTAGTGGTAATCTGTTAACTCTACTTCGTCAGGCCCAGCTTTAGTCCATTTAAAACAGATTCGGTATTGCTCGTTCACCCGAATACTATGCTGCCCCTTTCTGTCGCCAGACAAGGCTTCCAGTCGGTTTCCCGGTGGAACTTTCAGCTCATCCCGATGAACAACAGAATCCAGTAATTCGAGCTTTCTTGACGCAATTCGCCACAAAGACTGCGGACACACCTTTCGGGCAGCCCTGGAGGCCACTCCGTTGAAAACGTCTTCCGTGCCCTTGTCTTTGAAAGCAACAATCATGGTAGAACGGTAGCACGGCATCCGTGCTACGTCAACTCAGGATCTGGGTATGTTGCTTAACCATTTGCTTTTGCTCCACTCAGGAATCCGCATTCAATGCGCGTATGGCGATACCCGCCGCCGCCGTGCGGTTCTCCACGCCCAGCTTGGAGAAGATGCCCTCCAGGTGCTTGTTCACGGTGCGCGGGCTGACCGCGAGGATTTCGCCGATTTCCCGGTTCGTCTTGCCGTTGGCGATCCAGAAGAGCACCTCCGACTCGCGCCTGGTCAGCGACAGTTTTTCCCGCAGCAATTCCTCGCCCGCCGGGCGATTGCCTTCCTGCAATTTGAGCAGGCAGGTGCTGTCCGGGCGCTGTTCGATAAACTGCACTTCCAGGGGCTTTTGCAGCTGTGCGAGTTTCAGCGTCTGGCCGGCGGTGGGGCGGTGTGAAAGCCACTGTCGCAGTTCGTTCACCGCCAGTTGCTGAAACCTGCTCTCGGTGGCACCGGCGCTGTTCAGCAGGGCGTAGGTCTGCGGCGTGGCCCACTGCATCCTGCCTTCGAGGTCGACGGTAAACAGGAATTGGCCGGTGGAGTCCAGGGCCTGGTGGGCGCTGTTGGTGAGGCGCGCGTTGGTGAGGTGAACGCGCATGCGCGCCAGCAGTTCGCTGGGCTGGATGGGTTTGGTCAGGTAGTCGACGCCGCCGCACTCCAATCCCCTGACGATATTGTCGGCGTCGCTGAGCCCGGTCATGAAAATAACGGGAATCGCCGCCAGTTCCGGCTCGCTCTTCAGCAGGCGGCAGGTTTCAAAGCCGTCCAGCCCCGGCATGACCGCGTCTAGCAGGATCATGTCGGGGCGCAGGCGCCGGGCGATATTCAGGGCCTGGCTGCCGTCCAACGCGACCAGCGTGTCGATGCCGGCCTGCTCCAGGGTGTCGTTGATCAGACTCAGGGTATCCGGGGAGTCATCCACCACCAGGACGATATCGCCATATTTGGCGGGGGCGGCGGATGTGGATTCGCCCGGCGTGGATTCGCCCGGCGTGGGTTCGCGGACGGTGTCAGCGGTGTTGTCTCGGCCTGCCATTAACACTCCCTCTCTTCCAGTACTTCGCTCAGTTGTTCGAAACGCATGGTGTCGGCCAGTTGGCGCAACTGATCGATACGCCCGGTGTCGGTAATCCTTCCCGCGGCGATTTTATCCAGGGTGGCGTGCACGCCGCTGCGGTAACCGATGCGGGCGTAGGCGAGCAGTTCCGTCAATAGCGGGTGGTCCGGCAGCGGTTTGAGCGCTTCCTGCGCACCGGTGCGCGACCCGGTGCCGGCGGTGTATTCCCACTGCAACGCCAGCAGGCGGCCGATGGTGTCGAGCAGTTTGCGGTTGTCGAGCGGCTTGACCAGGTAGGCATCGTGGTGCGCCCTGTCCGCGCCCGGCCCGCCGGGTTGCAGGTGCCGCTCCAGGGCGTCCGCCGAGAGCATGACAATCGGCACGCGGATCTCCCGCTCGCGCAGCGTTTCCGCCAGTTGCAGGCCGTTCATGCCCGGCATGCTGACATCGAGCAGGAACAGGTCCGGCCTGTGCCGTTCCACCAGCGCCAGGCATTCCTCTGCGCTCTGGGCTTCCAGCAGCGAAAAACCCAGGGGGGCCAGCAGGTCGCCGATGAGTCCGCGGTGGACCGGCTCGTCGTCCACCACCATCACCGTGCGCCGGGGGCCCTGGTATCCGCCGATCCGCTGCGCGGACATCGGCTGTCGGTGCGCCGAGTCCACCCAGGAGAGCAGCAGCGAAACGGTAAAGCGGCTGCCTTTGCCCAACTCGCTCTCCACGCGCAGCTCCCCGCCCATGATTTCCGTCAGCAGGTGCGAGATGGTCAGGCCGAGGCCGGTGCCGGTGGCCACCGGCACCCCGCCGTTGCGCACCCGCTCGAAGGGTTTGAGGACGCGCGCGAGGTCGTCGGGATGAATGCCGATGCCGGTATCGACGATGGAGAATTCCGCCACCTGGTTGCGGTAGCGGATATGGAAATCCACCTGCCCCTCGCGGGTGTACTTGATGGCGTTCGAAAGCAGGTTGATGAGGATCTGCCGCAGCCGTTTCTCGTCCGCGATCACCGTGGACGGCAGCGGGTTGTGGATATGGCAATAAAAGCGAATGCCTTTGGCCTCCGCCTGGGGGCGGAACATCTCCACCATCTGTTCGATCAGCTCCGGCAGCCGCACGTGATTGCGATAGATGTCGAGCCGGCCGGCCTCGATCTTGGAGATATCCAGCAGTCCCTCGATCAGGTCGGTGAGGTATTCGCTGTTGCGCTTGATGATGCGGAGCGCGTTGTGGTGCTTTTCGGGGATCTCCTCCTGCTGGTTGAGCAACTGGGCGTAACCGAGAATGGATTGCAGGGGGGTGCGCAGCTCGTGGCTGAGGCCGGAGAGGTAGCGGCTCTTGGCGCTGTTGGCGCTCTCGGCCTGCTCCTTGGCCAGTTGCAGGGCGCGGTCGGTTTCCTTGTGCGCCTCGATTTCGTTCAGCAGCAGGCGCGTCTGGCGGTTGGACTCCTGCTGGGCCACCACGCGGCTGTCGTGGGTGAGCAGGAACAGCCAGGACAGTATCCCGGCCACCAGCAGCAGTATCGCGAACAGGGCCCACAGGGTGTTCTGCAGCAGTTCCGCCTCGGCGGGAGTGGCCGGCCGCATCTGGCTGTAGACCAGGGCGAAGAGTCCGGCGATGCACAGGCTGGCGCCGGCCAGCAACAGCGCGAAGCGCCCCAGGCGCGAGTCGATGCCCTCGACCACCGCCTCCGGCAGCAGCATCTTCAGCAGCGCCACCACCTGGCGGGAAAAGCGCGCGTCCGGTTTGCAGCTGTCGAGGCAGCGGGAATCCAGTGAGCAGCACAGGGAACAGATGGGCCCCTGGTAGGCTGGACAGTGGCTCATGTCAGGGGATTCGAACGGGTTTTCGCAGATGCAGCAGGTGAGCGGCGACGGGTTTTCCGGCGGCGTTTCGGCCGCGACGGGAATGATCGCCGCTTCACTGGCCGCCGTCGGGATGTCGTTGTGGCGGGCCAGGTAGAAGCGGCCGCGGGTCAGCAGGCCCAGCAACGGCACCATGGCGAAGCAGATCCCCAGGCTGATGAAACTGGCGAAGTTCTTCGCACCATCGCCGAGATAGCCCAGGTAGCAGACGATACCGAGGGCGGAGGCGAGCAGCATGGAGCCGACCCCCACCGGGTTGAAGTCGTACAGGTGTGAGCGCTTGAACTCCACGTAGGAGGGACTGATGCCCAGGGGCTTGTTGATCATCAGGTCCGCGGACAGGCAGCCCAGCCAGCTGATGGCCACCAGGGAGAAAATGCCCAGCACGCCTTCCAGCGCCCGGTAGATGCCCAGTTCCATCAGTGCCAGGGCGATGCCGACGTTGAACACCAGCCAGACCACGCGGCCGGGATGGCTGCGGGTGAGGCGCGAAAAAAAGTTCGACCAGGCAATGGAGCCGGCGTAGGCGTTGGTCACGTTGATCTTCATCTGCGAGATGATCACCATCACACCCGCCAGCAACAGCGCCACGGTGGGGGACTGGGTCAGGTAGTTGAAGGCCATCTGGTACATGTACACCGGGTCGGCGGCCTGGCCGGCGGAGGCGCCGCCGGTGAAGGCGAGGTAGGCGAGGAAGGAGCCGAGCAGCATTTTGATCACGCCGATCAGTATCCATCCGGGGCCGGCCAGGGTGAGCCAGAACCACCAGCGATAGCGGTTTTCGCGGGTTTTTTCCGGCATGAAGCGCAGGTAGTCCACCTGCTCGCCGATCTGCGCCACCATGGCGAAGAAGACCGAGCCGGCGGCGCCGAACAGCATCCAGTTGAAGCGGTCGCTGCCCGGTGTCTGCTCCGGCGCGAACCGGGTCCAGTCCTCCACGCGGGAAATTTCAAACCAGGCGGCCGCGAGCAATGCCAGGCACTGCAGCAGCAGCCACAGGGGCTGGGTGCCGATCTGGAATTTGCTGACGGCGCGGATGCCGTGGGTCACGATGGGAATCACCGCCAGCGCACAGAGGATATAGCCGATGGCCGGGGGTATGCCGAACAGGGCGTGCAGGGCGGAGGTGAGGATCGCTGCTTCGATGGCGAAAAAGATAAACGTGAAGGAGGCGTAGATCAGCGAGGTGATGGTGGAGCCCAGGTAGCCGAAGCCGGCACCGCGGGTGAGCAGGTCGATGTCCAGGCCGTGTTTGGCGGCGTAGTAGCTGATGGGGAAGCCGGTCACGAAAATGACCACAGCCACGGCGAGCATCGCGGCCACGGTGTTGATGAAACCGTAGTTCAGGGTGACCGAGGCGGCAATGGCCTCCAGGGCCAGGAAGGCGGTGGCGCCCAGCGCGGTCTTGGCCACCTGCTCGATGGACCAGCGGCGCCCGCGCACTGCTGTGAAGCGCAGGGCGAAATCCTCGAGGGTCTCGTCCCCCACCCACTTGTTGTAGTGCCGGCGGACGCGGAATACCTGCTGCGCGGGTCGCATGGTGTCGTGCCTGTTGTCGTTATCGTTGTTGCCCGTAAACAATCCAACCACCGGGTCGCTACCTCTCGATGTACTTCTGGATACAGCCCGTAACTGCTCACCCCCTGTAGGAGCCTGCTGTGACCGCCATGGATGGCGGAATGCCGCCCAGCGGAAATGCAGATTTTGCAGGAGCAAAAATCTGTCAGGCGAACAAGAACAGAGCCCCGTAGCCGTTCGCCTGCAAGCAGGCTCCTACGAGGTGGCTTCCTCTAAATCGGCGGGTGAGCAGTTACTACAGTCCTGCAATCCTGCCCACCCCTGTAGGAGCCTGCTTGCAGGCGAA
>Ga0207773_100463_pt1 | contig 15993 bp, 13 predicted proteins | sample TtaePargueraPR_2_FD_187281 | JGI IMG/M metagenome (GOLD analysis project Ga0207773, IMG submission 187281) | Aerobic enrichment media microbial communities from Bioluminiscent Bay, La Parguera, Puerto Rico - Tt and M1 (3) (SPAdes) | ecosystem: Environmental > Aquatic > Marine > Unclassified ...
GGGCGCCCTTCTGCCGGGATCCGGATGGCCACGGCATACGCTGGCCGTCGTAGTGGAGCCGGCCGTCGACAGCTTCCTTGTGCAGGCCGCTGACCGCGCGGGCCAGGGTGGTCTTGCCACTGCCGGATTCGCCCACGAGCGCGACACACTCGCCCTCGCGCACGGTCAGGTCGACACCGAACAGCACCCGGTTCTCGTCGTAGCGCCTGCCGTAGCTGATGTCGACATTGCGGACGAAGAGCAGCCCGGGCTCGCGGCGTTCCGGCGGCGTCCACTGCGGACCTGTGTCTTCGGGGCGGGCGTAGTTGGCCGCCAGCACGACGTCCGTCCGCCGGCACCGCGACGTGTGGCGGAGCCCGACCGCTACGGGCTCGGGCGTCGCCACAAGGCATTCGTCGACGACCAGATCGCAGCGGGCCGCGAATGGGCAGCCGGTGCCGCGCTCCTTCGGGTTCAGCGGCGTCCCAGCGATCCCGACCAGATTGCGGCGCTGGTCGACCGTTGGCGTGGCGAGGATGAGGCGGCGGGCGTAGGGGTGCGCCGAGGCGGTGAGCATCTCGTCCGCCGGGCCGTCCTCGACGACCAGTCCGGAGTACATAACGGCGATCCTGGTGGCGATCGTGCCGACGACGGTGAGGTCGTGCGTAACGTAGACGGCGGCGACCCCCTCCTCAGCTATGACATCGCGGATCGTGTCGAGTACGGCCGCCTGCGTCGTGACGTCGAGGCCGGTGGTCGGTTCGTCGAAGACGATGGCCTTCGGCCGGTTGAGCATCGCCATCGCGATGGTGACCCGCTGCAGCTGTCCGCCGGAGAGCTGGTGTGGGAACCTCCGCAGGAACTCTTTTGTGGCCGGCAGCTTGACCCGCTCGAGCAGGTGCCGGATCCGGTCCCAGTCGGCCGATCTGCGGAGCCAGCGCGACTCGCCCATGGTCTCGGCCAGCTGCGTGCCGATCCGCAGCGCCGGGTTCAGGGCCGACATCGGATCCTGCGGTACGTAGGAGATCACCCGCCCACGGGCGCTTCGCCTCGCCGATTCGGTGGCCGTGACCATCTCGACGCCGGCCACCTTGACCGAGCCGGACAGGATCAGATTGTCCCGTGCGAAGCCGAGTAGCGACAGCGCCAGCGTCGTCTTGCCCGAGCCGGATTCGCCCACCAGGCCGAGGACCTCACCGGCCCGTAGTCCGAAGTCGACTTCCCGCACGATGTCGTACGGCTCGCGGGCGTCGACCGTGACGGTCAGGCCACGGACGTCGAGTACGTGGTCGCCGGTGCCAGCGGGCATCTCGTCGGTCATGGCTTGGCCTTCGCGAACATCGCCAGGAGTTCGAAAGCGGCTACCGCAGCGGCCATCGACGTCAGCTCCGCGTGGTCGTACGCCGGTGACACCTCGACGATGTCGGCGCCGACGATGTTCAGGCCGACCAGCCCGTGGAGGATGAGCTGAAGCTCCCGGGTGGTCAGGCCACCCGGCTCCGGCGTGCCGGTCCCCGGGGCGTGTGCGGGATCCAGGACGTCGATGTCGATGCTGACGTAGACGGGATGGCCGCCTACCCGGTCGCGTACGCGGTCGATCGCGTCGTCGACGCCACGGCGCGCGATGTCCAGCGTCGATACGATGGCGAAGCCCAGCCGCCGATCCTCGCTGAAGTCGTGTGGGCTGTAGACGTAGTTGCGGATTCCCACGTGCGCGGAGCTGTCCAGGGCGAGGATGCCCTCCTCTGCGGCCCGCCGGAACGGTGTGCCGTGCGTGTACCTCGCGCCGAAGTAGCTTTCCCAGGTGTCCAGATGCGCGTCGAAGTGCACCAGCGAGATCGGCCCGTGCTGGGCGTGCGCCGCGCGCAGCAACGGTAGCGCGATCGTGTGGTCGCCACCGATCGTGACGATCTTGGATACCTGGTGGTAGAGCGCCGTCGCGGCGACCTGTACCTCGGCCACGGCCTCCTCGATGTCGAACGGGTTGACCGCCACGTCTCCGGCGTCGGCGAGCTGCAGCACCTTCCACGGTTCGACGTCGAGCGCCGGATGGTAGCTACGCAGCAACTTGGAGCCCGCACGGATCGCCTGCGGCCCGAAACGGGCGCCGGGACGGTACGAGACGCCGCTGTCGAACGGCACGCCGAGGATCGCCACGTCGGCGCGGGAGACGTCCTGCAGACGAGGCAGCCGGGCGAAGGTGTCCGGTCCGGCGTAGCGCGGGACCCTGGTCGCGTCGGGCGGGCCGATGGGCAGGCCCGACGCGCCGGATCGTGACTCGTCACTCATTGCCACATTCCCTTCCACATGCCGCTGGCACTCACTGCTGCTTTCCTTTCCACGCGCCGCTCACCGGCCATCGGCGCCGGCCGCAGCCACCGCGAGGCCGTCGCTGACCAGGTTGGCGCCGACGGTGACGACGATGATCGCGATGACCGGTAGGAGGACCGCCATCGGTGTCGTGAGCAGGCCGGCCTGGTTCTCCTGAATCATCAGGCCCCAGTCAGCGGCCGGCGGCTTGACGCCGAGACCGAGGTAGTTCAGGCCGGCGACGGAGCCGAGTGAGAGGGTGTAGCGCTGCCCGGTCTCGACCGACAACGGCACGAGGATGTTCGGCAGGATCTCGGAGAAGAGGATACGGCGGGTGGGTGTGCCCGTCGCCTCGCTGTACCGGACGTAGTCGGACTCGGCGACACCGACCGTCGCGGAGCGCACCACCCGCGCGGTGTGCGGGAACAGGCCGACGCCGACGGCGACGACGAGGACCCAGGTCTGGGCACCGGCGACCGTGATGACCAGCAGTGAGAAGGCCAGTCCGGGGAAGGCCATCATCAGGTCGACGAAGCGCATCAGGGTCTCGTCGACGACTTTCTTGGTGTAGCCGGCGACAAGTCCGATGATGGTGCCAACGGCGACGCCCAGGAGCGTCGCGAACGCGCTGACGACGAGCAGGTCGCGACCACCTGAGAGGAATCGCGTCCAGACGTCGCGGCCGATCCGGTCCGTGCCGAAGAGCGCTTCGCCGCCGGGCCCGGAGAACGGTATGCCGACGAACTCGGTGGTCGAGAACGGGGCGAAGTACGGCCCGACGATCGCGAAGAGAACCACCGCGAGTACGGCCGCGATACCTACCCGGGTCCGTCCGAGTTTCAGTGCCCGCCGGATGAATCCCCGCTGGCGTGCTGCCGGCGGTCGCGCATCCACCGCAATTGGGGTAGCGGGCGGATCGACAACTTCTGTCGTCATCGGGTCCTCACATTCTCGTCCTGAGGCGAGGGGTGACGATCATGACGGCCAGGTCCGTCAACAGGTTCAACACGATGGTGAAGAAGGCCAGGATCACGACGAGGGTCTGGATGACCGGAAAGTCGCGCCGGCCGACCCCCTGAATCAGTTCGTACCCGACGCCGGGATACGAGAACACCGTCTCGACGATGATCGTGCCTCCGGAGAGAAACACGAGCGTCAGCCCGAAAGCCTGCACGATCGGGCCGAGGCACATGCGCAGCGCATGCCGGAAGATCACGGTGCGTTCGGGTAGTCCCTTGAGGCGGGCGACCATGACGGCGTCGCTCTCCAGCGCCTCGATCATGGCGGCACGCACCATCCTGATCGGGTACGGGATCAGCCCGAGCACCGAGGCGAGGACGGGAAGCGCGAAGAGTTCGAGCTGACTCCAGACGGAGACGTTAGGGTCGAAGATGCTCGACCCTGGGAATATCCGAAAAACGTTCGTGGCGAGGAAGTAGATCGTCAGAACGGCGATGGCGAATCCTGGCATTGCGGCGAGGCTCAGCGTCAGGAAAGAAGCGACGTTGTCCGCCAGGCGACCGGAGTGTACGGCGCTGTACACTCCGATCACCGTGGCTATCGGAATCACCAGGATCATCACAAAAAGTGTCAGGAGCGCGGTGTAGTAGATGGCACTACCGAGCAGCTCAGAGATCGGGTACGGCGACATGAGCGAACTGCCCCAGTCGAGCGTGACCAATCCCTTGAGCCAACTTCCGTACTGGGTGAGCAGCGGCTGATCCAACTGCATCTCGCGGGTCATCGCGTCCCACTGCTCCTGCGTGTACTCGTCGCCGAGCGCGATGAGGCGCGGGTCGCCAGGGAGGACGTGCAGCACCGCGAAGATCACGACGGAGATCAACCAGAGGGTGATCACCCCGCTGACCAGTCGCCGAAGCAGGATCGATCGGATCATGACGCCACCCGTCGGAGAATGAGTTCTACTAGCCTTCGAGCCACATCAGTCGGTAGCGCCAGCTGCCGAGGTTCCAGCCGTTCGACTCCATCGGGATCACACCCTTGAGCTTGTCGGTGGTCAGGTCGACGTTGCTCTTGAAGGAGTGGATGATGTCCGGTCCCGACTCGTACAGCTTCGTCAACAGCTGGCCGGAGTACTCGGCCTGCTTCGCGGGGTCGGTGGTGCTCAGCAGCTGGTTGTAGATCTGGTCACCCTCCGGGTCCTGCCACAGGCTCTCGTTGGAACGACCACCCTCGCTCCACCGCTGCGACCAGGACCCGCCGACCAGTCCGGCCGCCCAGTAGTTCTGCTTGAACTGGTCTTCCTTGTGGTTGGCGCTCCACGTCGCGGCGTCCTGGATGTTGATGTTCACCGTGACACCGGCGGCCTTGGCCTGCTCGGCGTAGACCTGTGCGGAGTTGACCATGCCGCCGTTCTGGGCGCTCGTGTTGAGCGTGATCGTCAGCCCTTCGTAGCCGGCGTTCTTCAGCAGACTCTTCGCCTGCTCGATGTCCTGCTCGCGCTGCGGCAGGTCGGGGTAGCCCGGGTCGCCGGGGCAGGGCATGTCGTTGGCGATCTCGCCGAGGCCGCTGTACGCCTGCTGCACCATCTGCTCACGGTCGACCAGCAGCTTCATGGCGAGGCGTACGTTGGGGTCGTTGAACGGCGCGGAGTCCACCCGCATCGTGATCGGCTGGTAGAAGCCCGACTTCGTGATGACCGTGGTGAACCCGGTCGGGGGCAGTTGGGGGATCAGAGTGGAGTCGACACCGTCGATCGCGTCGACCTGGCCGGCGAGGAGCGCGGCCATCCGCGGCGTGTTGTCGGCGAAGTCGATGATCTCGAGTTCGTCGAGGTACGGCTGTCCCTCGCGCCAGTAGTTCGGGAACGCCTTGTACGTGGAGCGCGCGCCGGCCTGGAAACTCTGCATGACCCACGGCCCGGTGCCGACCGGCTTGGCCGGGTCGAAGTCGGTGGGGAGGATACTCGTCTGCGACGACCCCCAGCGGGTGGGCAGCAGCGAGTCCGGGGTCTTCAGGGTGAGTTCGACCGTGAGGTTGTCGAGCTTCTTGATGGCGTTGGGGTCGATCGACGCCAGCGAGGACGCCGCCCGGCCCGGGTTGTCCGGGTCCAGGATGCGCTGCAGCGAGAAGATGAGATCGTCGGCGGTCAGCGACTTGCCGTGGTGGAACTCGACCCCACTGCGCAGCCGGATCGTCGCCACCGTGGCGTCGGCGTTCATCTCGAACGACTCGGCCAACGCCAGCTCGGCGCGGTACGGCAGATCCGGGGCGAGAAGGGCGAGGCTGTCGGCGATCTGCTGACCACGGCCCTGGTCCGTGTCCGACGACGTGAAGTGCGGGTCGTAGATGTTGCCGGAACTGCCGATCACGCCGACGCGCAGCTTGCCACCCCTGCGGGGTGTGCCCGGCGAGGCGCCCGGGGAGGCCGAGGGCGAGGGCGAGTCGGCACCGCAGGCGGCGGTGGCCGCCAGACCGACCATGCCGACACCCGCTACCAGTATTGAACGTCGACTGAGTCGTGGACTCATGTGACACCTTCCTATGTGGGTAGTAGTAGGTGAGACCGCAGAAGGTTCGGAGTCAGGCCGGGGCGATCTGTTCAAGAACGTCCAGATTTCGGGCTCCGTCTTCGCCCGTCGCGTAGGCGACGTCCTCGCCCAGGAACGCGGCTGTCACCGTTGCCAGCTGCGCCTGCGCGGAGTGGGGGGTCTCACCGGTGATGTCTTCGGTGCCGCCATCGGCGTGATGCAACACGACCCGGCCCTGCCCGGTCGGGGACGTGTCGGTGGCGACGAGAGCCCCCTGCGTACCGATCACCTCGACGACGGTGGTCGGTTGGTAGTAGCTCGCCGTCGCGGTCAGGGTCGCCAGCACGTCGCCGGAGAACCGGAGCGCCGCGACGGCCAGATCCTCGGTCTCGTACCCGCGTTGGGCGGCGGTGAGGCCGATGGCGGACTCGACCTCGCCGAGCAGCATCCGGAGCAGGTCGAGGTGGTGGGTACCGATGTCGGCCAGCACCCCCCAGCGGGCGGTCTCCTTGTGTCCGCGCCACGTCTTCGGCGCCGAGTCCCGCCGCATGCCGTAGAGGCTCCGAGCGGTCACGATCCGCCCGATCGCACCGGCGGTAACAAGCTCCCGCATCCTGATGTGGCCGGGGACGTAGCGTGCCTGGTAGCCGGTGGCGAGTTTGACCCCCGAGGCCTGGGCCAGCTTGACCAGCTCCCAGCCCTCGTTGGCGGTGAGTGCCAACGGCTTCTCCAACAGAACGTGTTTGCCGTGCCGGATCGCCCGGGTGGCGTGTTCGAAGTGCAGGTAGCTACTGGAGGCGATCCAGACGGCGTCGAGGTCGGGGTTGGCCAGGAGAGCGTCGATGTCGCCGTAGCCGCAAGGAATCCCCGCGTCGGCCGCGAAGGTCGCTGCCCGCTCCTGGCTGCTGCTGGCGACCGCGAGCAGACGCGCGGTCGGAGTCTCGGCGACCGCTGGAACGCAGACCCGCGCGGCGTAGCCGGACGTGCCGACCAGGCCCCACCCGAGGTTCGGCGTTGGTGCTGCCATCTCCGCCTCCAACGTTGTGCATAATCGATTGCGCCGATCCTGGGTGCGTACCGGCACGTCGCGCAAGGCGTGTAACGCACTACTAACCTGGCGGCCAGGTTGTTAACGTGATCGACTTTTTTCACAGCTCGACACGGAGGCGGACCGGCGGCGGTAGCGTCGACCACCGCGCCGCTCAGCCGTCGACGCCGCCACCGCCGCCCGTCGAACCACCGGCCAAGTGCCTCGTGACCTGGCACGTCGTCCCTCACCGGGTGCGGGCGACGACCGGTCGTCGAGCCCGCCGATCACCCTTGCGCGGCGACACGGCGCCTGTGCATACTGTGCCCACCGATAATGCATAATCGACAAAGGACGTCGTCGGCGGCCGCGTTGCTCGCGAGGGAGATCATGCAAGAGGGCGTCTTCACCGAAGATCTATGCAAGCGGTTCGGTGACTTCCGGGCCCTCGACGGCGTCAACCTCGTCGCGCCAGCGGGAACCATCGGCTCGATCCTGGGACCCAACGGCGCCGGCAAGACCACCACCATCCGGATCCTCACCACGCTGACCACTGCCGACTCCGGCCGCGCCTACGTCGGCGGCCACGACGTTCACGCCCGGCCACACCAGGTGCGGTCGGTCATCGGGCTCACCGGTCAGTTCGCCGCGATCGACGGCGGCCTCAGCGCACGCGAGAACCTGATCCTGATCGCTCGCCTGCACAGACAACCCCGCCGGGTCGCCAAGGCGAAGGCCGACGAACTCCTGGAACGATTCGAGTTGGCCTCGGCCGCCAGTCGACATGCCCGGACCTTCTCCGGTGGGATGCGTCGGCGTCTCGACCTCGCCATGAGCCTGATCACCTCACCTCAGGTGCTCTTCCTCGACGAACCCACCACGGGCCTGGACCCGCCGAGCCGGGAACGCCTGTGGGAAGTGGTCGAAGACCTCCGCGACAACGGCACCTGCGTCATCCTCACCACGCAGTACCTCGAAGAGGCCGACCGTCTCGCCGACAACATCACCGTGATCAACCATGGCAGGACCGTCGCTGTCGGAACCCCGCCCGAACTCAAGCTGGCCTACGGCGGCGAGATCGTGGAGGTCCATGCCGCAAGTGACGCCGACGCGCATCGGGCCGCGAAGTCTCTCGCGCTCAGCGCCGGCCTCGACGACTCGGCCGTCACGGTGAATGTCGGCTCTGCCCGGGCCCGCTTCCGGGTCCGGTCCGGCACCTGCACGGTCGCGGCGGCCGTCCGTGCCCTGGACGCCGAAGGGTTGGATTTCATCGACATCAACGTTCACCGCGCGACCCTGGACGAAGTCTTCGACGTCGTCACCGCGGCGGAGCATCCATGAGTCCCGTCCGCAGCCGGTCCACGGACAGCGGTGTCACAATACGGCGCTACGTCACCCTGCCGCACGCGATCGAGAACATCGGAACCATCGCCCGCCGCAACCTGCTGAGCTTCTGGCGGAACCGGCAGCTGATGGCACTGTCACTGATCCAGCCGCTGACGAACATGGTTCTGTTCGCGTACGTCCTCGATCAGGTCGCGACCGTCTCGGGCATGCCCTACCGGCAGTACGTCATCCCGGGAGTGCTCACCCAGGCGGTGATGGTCCAGGCGATGAGGACCGGTGTCGCGGTCTCCCACGACGCGGACGCTGGCATCAACGACCGGTTCCGTACCTTGCCGATCGCGCGATCGGCGGTCCTCCTCGGACGGACGCTGGGTGACACGGCCAAGAGTGCCATTCAGATCACCATCCTCATGATCGTCGCCGTCACGGTCATCGGTTTCCGTTTCGAGACCGGCTTCCTGCGTGGGGTCGCGGCGACCGCGGTCATCGCGCTCTGGGCCCTGGCCGTGACCTCGTTCTCGACCTGGGTCGGGCTGGCGGTACGCGACGGCGAGACAGCGCAGACCTGGCTGATCACTCCGACGTTGCCGCTCGTCTTCGGGAGCTCCGGATTCGCGCCCATCGCCAGCATGCCCGACTGGCTGGCGTCCTTCGCCCGGGTCAATCCGGTGTCGGCCGTCGTCGACACCGCCCGCGCCCTGACCCACGGGGGTCCGCTGCTCCCGTCGTTCCTGCAGTACCTGGCCTGGACCGTGGGACTCACCGTCGTCTTCACGGCCCTGGCGGTGCGACATTTCGCTCGCGACAAGTGAAGCCTTCCGGCTGGGGAAACCGCTCTCCGAAAAGACGTGTGACCCCTGCACCAGTTGCACCGGGTGTCGGACAACCCAAGCCTCCGCAAATTCGACAAGGAGTAGCCGATGCGGCCAAAGATCTTCGTCTCCCAACCGATTCCCCAACCCGCGCTCGACCTGATGGCCGAGGTCGCCGACCTCGAGGTTTTCCCCTGGGCGCATCGAGAAGTGAGCATCGATGAACTGGAAAGCGCCGCACAACGCAGCGACTACTTCTTCATCATGCACACGGTGCCGATCCGGGCCCGGTATTTTGGCCCCGGTAACCGGCTCAAGGGTATCGGCATGCAGTTGGCCCGCGAGGACCTGCACGACCTGGCGGCGATGAAAGCCGCCGGCGTGAAGCAGATCATGTCCACGCCGATCGTGCCGACGGACGATCCGGACGACTACAGCCTGGACGGCTACGGCCTCAATCCTCGCGCCACCGGGCAGTTGATGGTGGCACTGCTACTCAACTGCGCGTACCGGGTGAACGAGTCCGACATGTTCTGCCGGGCGAACGGCTTCTTCCAGGAAATGACCATGCAGTTCATGGGCCAGGGCACCACCGGCAAGACCGTCGGCCTCTACGGCTTCGGCAAGGTCGCCAAACAGGCCGCCCGCCTGCTCTCCGCGATGGACATGGAGGTGCTCTACACCAAACGCACCCGACTGGCCCCCGAAGAGGAGACAAAATGGGGCGTCACCTGGTGCGCCGACCCGGACGACCTCATCGCCCGATCCGACTACGTCTGCCTGCTCGTCGACTTCGACGACAGCAAGCTGAAGATGTTCGGTGAACGCGAGTTCAAACTGATGAAGCCGACCGCGTACTTCATCAACGTGGCACGGGGCCGACTGGTGGACCAGGACGCCCTCATCGCCGCGCTCACGGACGGGACCATCGCCGGCGCCGGTCTTGAGGTCTTCTGGACCGAACCACCGAACGTCGTTGACCCCTATGTCGACGAGAGGTTGCGCAAAATGGACAACGTCGTTCTCACCCCACACAACGGCGGCGCCACCTACGCCTCACGCGGCGCTCAGACGCTGCGGATCGCCGAAGCGCTGGTCGAGGAGATCAAGGCCAACTGGACGGGCTGACGCCCAACCACCACGCCGTCAACGTCGACGTCGCGTGCCGGCGAGATCAGCCACTTTCGGAAAGGAGTCCCCGATGCGTCCCAGGATCTTCGTAACCCAGCCGATTCCCAAACCCGCGCTGGAACTGATGCGCGAGTACGGCGACGTCGAGGTCTTCCCATGGACCAATCGTGATGTCAGTCTCGACGAACTGGAGAGTGCCTCCAAACGTTCGCACTACCTGTTCTGCATGCACGAGACACCGATCCGCGCCGCCCTGTTCGCCCCTGGCTCGCAACTGGTGGGTATCGGATACTCCGGGCCGGACCCCGAACTGCACGACCTCGACGCGATCGCCTCCTCCGGGGTGCGGATGCTTCGGGCGGCGCGCCCCTCGCCGCCCGACGATGATCCGGACGGCTTCTCCTGGGACGGTTACGGGCTCAACCCGCGGGCCACCGGGCAGTTGATGGTGGCACTGCTACTCAACTGCGCGTACCGGGTGAACGAGTCCGACATGTTCTGCCGGGCGAACGGCTTCTTCCAGGAAATGACCATGCAGTTCATGGGCCAGGGCACCACCGGCAAGACCGTCGGCCTCTACGGCTTCGGCAAGGTCGCCAAACAGGCCGCCCGCCTGCTCTCCGCGATGGACATGGAGGTGCTCTACACCAAACGCACCCGACTGGCCCCCGAAGAGGAGACAAAATGGGGCGTCACCTGGTGCGCCGACCCGGACGACCTCATCGCCCGATCCGACTACGTGTGCCTGCTGGTCAACTACACGGCCGACAACGCCGAGCTGTTCGGCGAGCGCGAGTTCAAGCTCATGAAACCGACCGCGTACTTCATCAACGTCGCCCGGGGCCGCCTCGTCGACGAGCCGGCACTCATCGCCGCGCTCACCGACGGGACCATCGCCGGTGCCGGCCTGGAGGTCTTTCGTACCGAACCCCCGGTCGTCCACGACGCCTACGTGCCGGCCGAGTTCCGCAAGATGGACAACGTCGTCCTCACCCCACACAACGGCGGCGCCACCTACGCCTCACGCGGGGCACAGACCCTGCGCACCGCCGAAGCGATCGTCGAAGACATCAAGGCCAACTGGAACAACTGAGTAGGAGTAGCCCGTGCTTCCCAAAATCTATGTGCCGCTGCCGATCCCCGATCCGGCGCTCGAGCTGATGCGGCAGTACGGTGACGTCGAGGTCTTTCCCTGGACCCACCGTGACGCGAGTCTCGACGAACTGGCGAGCGCGGCGCGACGCTCACATTACCTGTTCTGCATGCACCACACACCGATCCAGGCGTCCCTGTTCGGGCCCGGCTCCAAGCTCGTGGGCATCGGGACCTCCGGCTACCGGGCCGACCTGCACGACGCCGAAGCGATCAAGGCCTCCGGGGTTCGGATCCTGGAGGCCAAGCGCCCCGAGCCGCCGGCCGACCCGGACGGGTACACGATGGAGGGCTACGGGCTGAACCCGCGGGCGACCGGCCAACTGATGGTGGCGCTGCTGCTCAACCTCGCGTACCGGGTCACCGAATCCGACCACTATCTGCGCGGCGTCGGCTTCTTCCAAGAGATGACAATGCAGTTCATGGGCCAGGGCACCACCGGCAAGACCGTCGGCCTCTACGGCTTCGGCAAGGTCGCCAAGCAGGCGGCCCGGGTGCTCACCAACATGGACATGACCGTGCTGTACAACAAGCGCACCCGGTTGACTCCCGAGGAGGAAGCGAAGTGGGGCGTCCAGTGGGCCGAACCTGACGAACTGTTCACCCAGTCGGACTACGTCTGCCTGTTAGTCAACTTCGAGGACGCCAACCACGAGCTCGTCGGCGAGAAGCAGTTCAAGATGATGAAGCCGACGGCGTACTTCATCAACGTCGCGCGGGGCCGCATCGTCGATGAGCCGGCGTTGATCCGGGCGTTGCAGGACGGCACGATCGCCGGTGCCGGCCTGGAGGTGTTCCGCAGCGAGCCGCCGGTCGTCCACGACGCGTACGTACCTGCCGAGTTCCGCAAAATGGACAACGTCGTCCTCACTCCCCACAACGGCGGCGCCACCTACGCCTCACGCGGAGCGCAGACCCTGCACATCGCCCGGGCGATCGTCGAAGACATCAAGGCCAACTGGAAAGGCTGAGCCGGTGGTGCCGCGATCGGCACCGGTCGCACACCTACCCCGCCGGGGTCGAGACTGCCCTCGGCCCCGGCGCAGGCGCAGGCAGTGCAGGGAGCGCAGACGGTCACTGCCAGCCGACGGTGTCCGCATCGACCTCGATGACGGTGGGCCGGTCCGCAGCGAGTGCGCGACGCGTCGCGTCGACGAGCTCGTCGATACCGGTGACCCGGACGCCGTGCGCACCGAAGGCGCGGCCGAGAAGTACGAAGTCGGGTGTCATCAGGTCCACCCCGACCGGGGCGATGCCGGCCGCGACCATGCCGTCCCGGATCTCTGCGAAGCCGTGGTTGTTCACCACGACGACCGGTAGGGCGAGCCCTTGTTCGACGGCCGTCGCGAGCTCGGCGACGGAGAACATGAACGCGCCGTCGCCGACGAGCACGACCACCGGCACCGACGGTCGTCCGAGCTTGGCGCCGATGCCGGCCGGAAGCCCGTAGCCGAGAGTGGCGTAGATCGTCGGATAGAGCAGCCGCATCGGCGCTGTCGCGGTCCAGTGATGCGCGGTGCCGTAGTAGGTGACCTGTGAGCTGTCGCCGGCGACGATGGTGGTGGCCGGCAGGGCGGCGCTGAGCGCCCGATTGAGGTGGGCCCACGGCCCGGCGTCCCGGCCTGCGGCGGCCGCCGACGCGGCGCGGGCCTGGCCGGCCCGCTCCGATGCCGCGAGTTGGGCCGCCGCGCTCACCGCGCCGGGACGCTCGGTCTCGATTCGCTGGGCCAGAGCGTGCAACGCCTCGCGGGCGTCGGCGTGCAGTGCGAGCGCCGGTACGAGGTTCCTCGTCAGCGAACCGGCGTCGACGTCGATCCTGATGACGGTGCCCGGCAATTCGGGCCGCCACCCCCACAGCTCCGCGTCGGACAGTCCACTCCCCACGACCAGGACCGTGTCGGCGGCGGTGAGCAGTTCCTGCGCGGGCCCGAGTCGCACCGACGCACCCACCGACAGCGGGTGCGTCTCGTCGAGGACGCCCTTGCCGGTGACGGTGGTGACGACGGGAGCGGCCAGCAGTTCGGCCAGGCGGCGGACCTCGCGCGCGGCGCCGATGGCTCCTCGGCCCACGAGCAGGGCCGGCTGGACCGCCGAAGCCAGCAGCTCGATGGCGCGGTCCAGGTCGTCGGACGAGACGGCCGGCATTGGCGGGGGCGACGGCGACGGCAGGTGCCGGCCGTCCCAGGCGGCGTCGAGGACGTCGAGCGGCACCTCCAGGAAAACCGGTCGCTGCCGGGCGGTCCGCCAGCGGGCGAAGGTTTCGTGGATCACGGTCGCCGCCTGCGCGGCGCTGTCCACCCGTACGCTGCGCTCGGCCACGCCGGCCATGTGACCACGCTGGTCACGCATCTCGTGCAGGCTGCCGATGTCGGCGCCGTCCAGGCCGCGCGGCGGTCCCGGTGCGACGACGAGCAACGGGATCGAGTCGGCGTGGGCGGTCCCGACGGCCGAGGCGATGTTGTTGACCGCCGGACCGCTGGTGACGAAACAGACGCCGGGACGCCCGGTGGCACGGGCATAGCCGTCGGCGGCGTAGCCGGCGCCCTGCTCGTGTCGGGTCGTGACGTGACGGATCGAAGTGTCCGCCAGGGCCCGGTAGAGCTCCAGGTTGTGGGTGCCGGGGATGCCGAAGACGATTTCCACGCCCTCGGTCACCAGGGCGGAGACCACGGCGGAGCCGCCGTTGCCGGATCGGCCCGCTTCGCTGGCGGACGTCATTCCGTGCCTCCGCGTCTGGTCATCCTGGTCTCCCTGTGCCGGCATCCGCCGCAGATACTTCTGCAACCAGCAGCCAGACGTACTTCTCGCAGCTTGCGGTTGTGTTACGTCCGCGCCGAGGGGAGAGCGCAAGCGCGGAAGGGTGGGCATGGCGCGTTCGTCCCTGCACGGTTTCCTGGCTCACGCCGACGGCGTACCGACCAGGTGCCTCATCGCTGCCAGGGTCTGGTCGATGATGGCGGGGAGGTCGGGGTCGCCGTGCTGGTCGAGCCAGCGGGCCACCGCGATCCGGAACGTGGTCACGGCGATCTCGGCGGCCAGCCGGGCGGTCAGGTCGTCGATGCCGCGATCGCGGAAGCCCTGCTCCAGAGCCTCCGACAGCAGCGAGAACTTGCGCAGCTCGCGCTCGCGCAGGGCGGGCTCGGCATCGATCACGGCCCGTCGGCGGAGCAAATAGTCCAGGCTGCGCCCCTCGAAGATCGCGGCCGCGGCGGGGCCCAGGCCCGTGGCGATCAGCTCCATCGGGCCGAGCGACCGCGGGGCCCCGGCCATGAGGCGGGCCACCTGCTCGGGCATCGGCTCCTCGCCAGCGAACAGCACCTCCCGCTTGTCGGCGAAATGCCGGAAGAACGTACGGGTGGTGAGCCCGGCCCGTGCCGTGATCTGCGGCACGGTGGTCTCGGTGAAGCCCTGCTCGAGGAAGAGATCGAGTGCGGCCTGCTCGAGCCGTTCCCGCGCTCCCGGCTGCCATCGACCCATGCTGCACATCCTAGTGATGACACGACGTGTCGTGCCGTGCAATAGTGATGACACGACGTGCCATGACTGATGGAGGCGAACATGGCGGGTGAAATCTGGGTGCTCGGCGCGACCGGCCGGGTCGGCCGAGAGGCGGTGCAGCGTCTGCGGCAGGCGGGCACCGAGGTGGTGGTGGCCGGCCGCGATCGGGAGCGGCTTGTCCGGATGGCCCCGGACGCCCGGACGGTGACCGGCTCACTCGACGAGGTCTGCGCGCGGCTGGCCGCCGAGTCGCCGGCCGTCGTGATCAACACGGTGGGCCCGTTCGCGGTCACCGCGCCGCAGGTCGCGCGGGCCTGCCCGGCCGGCACCCACTACGTCGACGTCGGCAACGAACTGAGCGCGTTCGAGTCGCTGCACGCCCTGCACGCAGATGCGGCGGCGACCGGTCGCACACTGGTCTACGGGGCGGGCTTCGGTGTGCTCGCGACCGAGAGCATCCTGCTGCACCTGCTGGCGGGCGAGGAAAAACCTTCCCGGGTACGCGTCGACGCCGTCGCGTCGGTCGAAGTCGAACCCGGCGCCCTCGGCGAAGCCCTGTCCGCCACCATCGTGCACGCGTTGCGCGACGGCGGTCGCGAAGTGCGGCAGGGCCGGTTGGTACGCGTCCCGGCCGGCGGTGCCGCCGAGCGGTTGACCACCCCCGACGGCGACGTGGTCACCACCGCTGCCATGGGCAGCGGCGAACTCTTCGCGGCCTGGCAGGCCAGCGGCGCCCCGTCGGTGATCGGCGCCTCGGCTCTCGCCCCCGCCAACCCGGCCGCCCGGGCGGCGACGTCGGCGGCCGGTGGCCTGCTGCGGCTGCCCGGCCTTGCCGGCTTCGCCACCCGCCGACTCGCCCGGGTCACCACGACCACGACCAGGGAGCGTCCACGCCGGTCGTCCTGGGGCCGCGCCCGGGTCGAATGGCCGTCCGGCCGGGTACGCGAGGGCTGGCTGCGCACCGGCGAGGGCATGACGTTCACCGCCGACGCCGTCACCGAGGTGGCCCTCCGCCTAGCCAAGGGCGAGGGCCGGCCCGGCGCATACGCCCCGGCCAGGCTCTTCGGCCCCGAGGTGGCACTGGCCGCCGGCGCCGAGTTCGTGGCCTGACCCGCTCCTCGGCTACCACGATTGTTCGAAGATCGGACAGTGAGACACCCTTTGTCAACCCCCGGGTCAAGCGGCGAGTTTGGTGGGCTGGTTGACCCGGCCGAGGGCGCGGTTGCGGTTGGCGACGTGGACGCTC
>Ga0207773_100464_pt1 | contig 15930 bp, 11 predicted proteins | sample TtaePargueraPR_2_FD_187281 | JGI IMG/M metagenome (GOLD analysis project Ga0207773, IMG submission 187281) | Aerobic enrichment media microbial communities from Bioluminiscent Bay, La Parguera, Puerto Rico - Tt and M1 (3) (SPAdes) | ecosystem: Environmental > Aquatic > Marine > Unclassified ...
CGAGCCCGCCAGGACACAGGCCATGGCCAGGCCGCCGCGGACGCGCCGCATCATGCGGTTGCACGCCAGCATCAGATCGGCGGCGATGCCGGAGGCGGCTAGGGTCTCCGAAATCAGCACGAACATCGGGATGGTGAGGATGACGTAGTTGGCCACCGTGTGGTGGACCACCTGCCCTACCAGACCGTGGATCATCGGCAGCGGGACCAGCATGAGCAGGCTCCCGAGGCCAGCCAATCCCAGCGCGTATCCCACCGGGATGCCGAGGAGGATCAGGCCAAGCAGAAGGGCGACGCCGAGAAATACGTCCACGATCGATATCTCTATTCGTGGGCCATGCCAAGGCGGCGCAGAGTCGGTGCGACCGCATCCATGAGCAGGCGGAGCGCGAGCAGTCCGCAACCCAGCGGGATCCAGACCCAGGAGAGGCTGACCGGCCAGTCGACCACCCCCATCACCACCTCGTTGCGCGCGAAGGCCTTTGCGAAAACGAGCCAGCCACGCCAGGCGATGTAGGCCATGTAGGCGGAGGCCGCGGCCAAGCCTATGCGGGTCAGCGGGTTGACCAGCCGGTCTGGCAGCACCTGGATCAGGAACTCGATCTGAATGGCGCCGCCGGTCCTATAGCCCCAGGCCAGCGCCATGGTCAGGCTCGCCGGCAGCAGATAGAACTCGGAAACGTGCAGCTGGAAGGCGAGCGGCGCGGCAAAGATGTAGCGCAACAGCGCGTCGGCCGAGACCAGAAGCATCGCCGCCACGATGGCAACGCCGGCAATGACCAGCGCCAGTCCTTCGACCCGGCACAGCATCCGGTCGAGGCGCTGGTGAAGTTGCCCAAGCATCGTCCGCCCGCCTTCCAAGCTGCAGGAAACCCGCGCGACTTCAGCTGCCGCCCAGACGCCCCAGGTAGCGGTCCAGCACCTCGCGGGCCGGAAGGCCGCGATCCTCCAGGCGCTTCACCCAGTCATCATGCACGGAGGCGAGCTTCTCGTTCAGCACCGAGATTTCCTCCGGCGTGAACTTGTAGACGTCGACGCCGAGGCCCTTGAATTCGGCGAGCAGCTCGCCGGCTTCTGCATCCATGGTCTCCGCCATGAACTTCTCGGTCTTCAGGCCGCAGTCGGTCATCACGCCGCGGGTTTCTTCCGGCATGCTCTCCCACTTGTCGCCGTTGATGGCGAAGACGTTCGTGAAGGTGCCGAAGGCGCCGTTCACGCTCATGCTCTTCATCAGCTCCTGGACATTGTAGGGCTTTACCGAATTGGCGCCGGAAATGGTCGCATCCACCACGCCGCGCTCCATAGAAACATAGAGGTCGGCCACCACCACCTCGGCCGGCGCCGCTCCCAGCGCCTCGATTGTCAGGTTCATCGTGCCGCCGGCGGAGCGGATGACCTTGCCCTTGAAGTCATCCAGGGTCCGCATCGCCGCGCTCGTCGAGATGATCTGGTACGGCGGAAAGCCCATGACCCAGATCGGGACGGCGTTGATCTCCTTGTACTCGCTCGAGAGCGCCTCGTCCTCGCGCACGCCCTTCGACAAGGCGGAGATGATTTCCTGTGCCGTCGAACCGAGACCCGGCAGCATCGACACGCCATTCAGCGGCAGCTTGTCCGACGCGTAGCCGACGGGCAGCGGCACGGAATCCGCCACACCGTTCTCGAGGCCCGCCTGCAGCTCGCGCAGGGCGATGAGCTGGCCGGCGGGAAAGTAGTTGAACTCGACGCTGTCGCCGGCCGCTTCGCTGACGCAGCTCATCCAGTTCTCAACACCCTTGGAGAGAATGTGGCCGGGCGGGCTGCCGGTCACGACGCTCATGGTGACGGTCTCTGCCTGCGCCGCATCTGCAAAGGCGAACGCGCCGCTCAGGGTCAATGCCACGGCTGAAACGGCTAATCTCACTCTTGCCATCTCGATTTCCTCCCAGTTGTTTTTCGTTGGCACTACGAACGAGCGGCCGGCCGAAGGTCTTCCTGCCTCGGACTCAACCGACCGCAATTTTTCACGAGAGCGCTGCCCCGGGCACCGTTCGCATCATCGATTCGCGCGCGGCGAAGCGCTCGTACCACCGGGCGAGGCCCGGCCGCTCGCCCAGCCAGTCGATGGAGGGGTGACGAAAAGGAACCCAGGCGACGCAGCAGGCGGCGGCGATGGTGCCGAGATCCACCCCGTCGTCACAGTCGGCCAGTAGCTCCTGCAGTCGGTCGAAGCCGCGTGCCGCCGTCGCCAATTGCTTGGCCATGTCGGTGGGCGAGCGCTCGTCCTCCGGACGCATGAGCTCGAGACGCACGAGCATCGCCGCATCCATCGTCCCGTCGGCCAGCGCCGCCAGCGTGCGCACATCCCAGGCATCGCGGCCGCCGCCCTCGAGCAGGCGCCCGCTTCCATGGGCGTCCGAGAGATACTCGCAGATGACCGGACTGTCGTAGATGACCCGTCCATCGTCCAGCTCGAGCGCCGGAATCTTGGCCAGCGGATTGGTTTGCCAGAAGCCGGTGGATTCATCGCGGGGGTTCATATCGACGAGCTGGACATCGTTTTCGATGCCCAATTCCAGCACAGTCACTCGCACCTTTCGCGCATAGGGCGAGTTGGGAGAGCAATAAAGCTTCAGGGTTTCGCTCCCGGCATTGGATGGTGGGGACGCAACGGCACCCGATCCGGATACCACCCGATCGGAAGCACAACAATTTGGATTTCCTGATGTTTTGATCAGCGATTCTGAATATTATTGCGCCGCACAATCAGAAATGCTGCTCAATAGGCGAAGTCCTGGGCAGATCCTCTAGCGCCCGCCGCCGACACGAAAAACCGCTCCGACCACGTAGGAAGCGGCGTCGGAGAGCAGGTAGAGGATCGGATCAGCGATCTCGGAAGGCTCTGCGACACGTCCGATCGGAATGGCCGCGCCCAGTTCCTCCAGCGTCTGCCGCCGGCCGCCCCGGCTGTGAATCTCGGTCGCGGTGACGCCCGGCGACACGCAGTTCACCCTGACGCCGTCGCGCGCGACCTCTTGCGCCAGACCGAGGGTGAAGGTCTCCACCGCGGCCTTCGCAGCGCCATACCAGACGTAGGCGTTCGGCGACCCGGTGCGCGCGGCACCGGAGGAAATGTTGACGATGCAGCCGCCTTCACCACCCCGGGACAGCGCCATCCGCCCTATGGCCTCGCGGCAACAATCCATCGTTCCGTTCACGTTCACCTTGATGACCGCCTCCACCGTTTCCGGGGCGGTCATCATGAAGCTGCCGTTCGGGCCCGTGATACCGGCGTTGTTGACGACGGCGTCGAGCCGCCCGAAGCGCACGTCCACAGCCTCGAAGAGGCTGCCGACCGACCGCCGATCGGCCACGTCGGAGCGCACAGCCAGCGCCTCACTGCCGAGCGCTTCGCATTCCTTGACCACGCTGCCGGCCGCCGCCTCGTCCGACAGGTAGCTGAAGGCCACGCGATAGCCGGTCGCCGCCGCCTTCAGCACGACGGCGCGACCGATGCCGCGCGATCCTCCGGTGACCAACAAGACCTTGCCTTGCCCCGTCATGCGTCCCCTCTCTTGATCGCCTGTTCCAGTCCAAGCTGTCGGCCCTCGCTCACGGCCGTTTCGATCAGCACATGCACGAAGGCATTGACCGCCGGCGAGAAAGCCTCGTCCCGCCGTGTGATCAGGCCGACCGTGCGAAACAGCCGGGCGTCGCGGAACGGCACCGCCCGCAAGTCGAGTCCGCGCAGGAGATCCTGGCTCACGAGCGGCATCACCGCCGCCCCGAAGTTCGCCGCGGCGAGGGAAAACAGGGTCGGATACTGCAGCGCCTCGAAGCGCGCGTTGAACGCGATGCCCGCGCTGCGTAGCGCCTCCTCGAGCACGGCGCGGGCGGTGGTCCCGATCGAGGAACAGAGCACGTCCAGTTCCGCCAGCTCGGCAAGGCGCGCGTAGCCGCGGATGGCGAGAGCGTGGTCGCTGCGCACGATCAGGAAGAACTCCTGCTCGAAGAGAGGCCGGAAGCTCAGCGCATCCGGCACGTCGCGATAGGGGCCGATACCGATGTCCGCCGCTCCTGATTGCACTGCATGCAGCATCTCTGGGCCTAGCTCTTCTCGCAGCTCGACCCTGATTCCGGGGTAGTCCCGCACAAAAGTCGTGAGCACTCTCGGAGTGAGGCTGAACGCCGTGGTCGGCGAAAAGGAAGCAACCACCTGTCCCTTCAGCAAGGCCGCCTGCGACTGGATGTCACCGACCAGGCGTTTTGTGTCGACCAGAATTCTTCGAGCACGGTCAAGCAGTTCTGCGCCGGCAGCCGTGAGGCGGACCTGGCGCGTGGTGCGCACCAGCAAGGCTACTCCGACATAGGCTTCCAGCTCCTTGACGTGCGCGCTGATCGCTGGCTGTGAACGCCCCAGTATCTCGGCGGCATGCCTAAAATTGAGCGTTTCGGCCACCGTCACGAAGGTCGCGAGATGGCCAAGCAGTTGTCTCGGCAGTTGCCTGTCGTGCATCGAAGGTTCCATGGGCGCGGCATATTGGCTCCGCTAGAGCCCGGCCATAGTGTTCCACGCCCCATACACTACGCCACGACTCATTGCGACGCTCTACCGGCCCGTGGCACGCACAGGGACGGCGGACCGCAACGGGAAGTGGCGCGCCTGAGGAGCATGCGTCAGCCACGCTCCCTGCCCGGACCGAACTGCTTCGTCAGCCAGCGCAGCATAAGGGCCGCCTCGCGCTGCCAGTCGGGTTCGATCATGAAGCAGTGGCCCGCTTCGGCGACGAAGTGGTACTCGGCATCGTAGAAGCGGGCGGTCTCGTAGTCCTGGCCGGGGCCGTGCAGGCTCGGGTCGTCCCGCCCCGCGGAGATCAGCATGACCGGACCGCTGATTCTGGTGCGGTCGATGTGGACCCGCAGGCCGCGACGGTCGTTCAGCAACGCCGGACTTTCCGGCACCAGCTTCTCCCAGAGCGCATCCGATGCGGCGCGGGAGTGATTGGGAAAGAAGCGCCGATGCACGGTGTCCTTGTCGGGCGGCGGGACCGGACCCGAATCGTCCACCTCCGGCAGCTTGGAAAGTCCCGGCAACTGGCCGGGCGGTGCTGGAGTGAGCAGAATCATGCCGGCGCAGCGCAGCTGCATAGCGGCCGCGGCGACCACCGCGCCGCCAGCGCTGTGCCCGACCAGCACGACCTCCCGGCCGAGCGTATGAACCGCCTCCACGACATCCTCGGCCATTTCGCGCTGGCCCGAACGGATGAAGAGAGCATCCTGCGGGAGCTGCCCGTGTCCCCGGAGATCCACCGCGGCGCAGGTCAGGCCGGCCGCGGAGAAGTATCTGGCATAGCTTTCATAACACCATGCGCCATGATAGGCGCCGTGCACGAAGACCAGCACAGGCCGATCGCCGTCGCCCGGACTCCAGAGATGCAGGGCTCCATGCGTCAGCGGCACGACGCTGGACTGGAACTGCCGGTTCAAATCTCGATCCTTTCAAAGGAGAATTGCGGAGGGTGACCCTGGTCGCTCTCCAGATCATGAACGCGATGCACGCAGCATCGCCGTCCTGCGATAGCGGGTCCAATTCAAGTTGATGCTGCCGGCATAAGCAAATCTCGTGGCGGCCCATCATTAGCCGCCGCCAATAGCCGGCGCAAATGCCGCACGTGCGGCGCGGCCTCGTCTGGTTCCCGGGACGAAAGGCGGGAGCAGCGTTTCTGGAGCGTGAACAACAGCACCCGAGCTCGCGCGTCCGAGACATCGCGCGAGCCGGTAGAGAGGCGCAGTCGGCCGTGCGGGCCTGCGGCGGGAAGAGGTCAGGTTCTCTGCGTCACGACTGATCGTCGATGCGCTGCAGCTGCAGCGGGCCCCCGACCAGCCAACGGCCTTCGCGCGTAAGCACCACCGTCGCCTGCGGCAGCGTTACCAGCACCCGCGCCTCGCCTTCTTCCTCGTAGGGTGCCACGATGGTCTGGCCGCTCGCATCGGTGAAGTAGGCCCGGCCATCATCCCGGAACTCCAGCTTCGTCGTGCCGCTGCGATCCATATAGGTGCGCCCCTCGAGCGGGCCGCGCTGTTCCTCGGTGATTGCCGCCAGGATGGCATTGCGCTTTGTGACCACGGCGTCGAGGAAGCGGGTCTTCTCGGCCGCCACCGAGGCCGGCCAGCCGCTGATGCCGGGCAGCAGCGCCGTGTCGATGATCTGCAGCGACTTTTCCGTATCCTCCAGTTCGTCGAGCTCGTCTTCAATCACGGTGTAGAGCTCTTCGGCGATTTCGCCACGCTTTTCGTCAGCCGCTGCACGCACAATACCGGCATCGGCCGGCGCCAGCAGCCGCAGCAGCCCTTCGTCGGCGCTGCGGTCGAGGGCCGCGAAAGCACCGGTCTCGACCGGAGTGGCGGCGATGCGCGACAGCAGCTCTTCCTTCACCGCCGCGCCAGCCGCCGCCTGCTTGCCGGTCGCGGCCATCTGCAGGGCGGCACGCTCGGCCTCGCCGACCAGGCCGGCCGGCGATTCGGCGAGCGCCGGCGCCAGCTTCGGCAGGGTCGCCAGGCCCTGCACGTCCGCCGGCAGCCCGTCGATCAGCGCCAGCGCGATTTCCTGACGGCGGGTGCGCAGCTCTGCCGTGAAGGCCGCCGCCGCGTCGGGCGACAGCGCCCGCATGAGGGCGCCGCCGGCGGCGTTCTCGATCCTGCCGATGGTCGGCCCGGCGACCGGGGCAGCCTTCAACTCGATCATTTCCGCGGCTACCAGTTCCTGCTCGATCGCCTCCTTGCGCGCCGCGACCCGCTCGGCGACCGCCGCCTGCGCTTCCGCCGGCAGCGCCGCCGCCAGCGGCTCGACGATCTCCTCGGCCTCCCGCTCGTAGCGCTGCAGATTGCGCAGGTTCGCCTCGATCGCGTCGATCTCCTGCCCGGTTTCATCCAAGGCCGCGGCGAGCGAGGCGCCGTAGTGCGGCTCCAGCACCGGCAGGACGCGCTCGGCCACCGCTGCCTGCGGCAGGCTCGCGAGGGGCCGGGCGACGCCGTCGGCGAGCTTGCTGAAGTCACGGCTGGCGTGGCGCAGGGCGGCACGGTAGCCGTCACGGTCCCAGGTTTCCAAAGCCTTGAGAGCGGCCAGCACGCGCAGCTTGTCGGCCCCGTCCGGCGCCGCCACCAGGGCCTCCAGCGCCGCCTCGAGCTGGCGCCCGGCCTTCTCTATCGCCTCGAGGGTTCCGCCCAGGCTCTTGGCCAGCACCCGGTCGAGCCCCGCCAGCTGCTTGGCCTCGGTCTTGCCGACCTGGCCGCGGCAGTCCTTTGCCTGCTGGCGCGCCTGCGCCACCTCGTCCAGCGAGAACTCCGGGCCGGTCTTGCCGTAGAGGGCCACCATTTCCTCACCCAGGAAGGCGGTCGGAAAGCCCAGCATGGTCGAAGGGTTGAGCGTCTGCACCTCGCGAAAATCCGCGGTCCCGGCCCAGGCGGCCAGGGCAGCGCAGTCGGGCGCGCTGACGGCGGCGGTGACACTGTGCGGCGCGAGCTGGGCGCCCCAAAAAACGACGGGAAGGGCAAGCTTCACGAGGGGGCGCGTCATCGGTCGCGGCTTCCTTTTCCGGATCTGCAGGAGTGCGGAGACTAGAAAAAGGCGGAGGTCGCGCGAACCTCCCGGATGGGAGGTCGCCCAAGACGACAGGCGCCTCAGCGCAGCATGCCGAGATCGGCGTGCAGCCGGGCGACCAGGTCCGCCTGGCGGTGGGTCTGGGTCTTCTGCAACAGCACCTTCAGGTACCAGCGGCCGGTCTCGTAGGTCATGCCGGCGCGGGCAGCGGCGGCACGCAGGCCTCCGCCGGCCAGCAGAGCGCGAGCGAGGCGCGCCTCGGCCGGCGTGAAGCCATAGAGCGCGGGTAGAAGGTCGAGCGCGAGGTCGCGCGGTACCGCCGGGTCGGCGATCAGCAACATCACGCTCGCCTGCTCGGTGACGAAGCGTCCAGCGCGCGCCGAGAGCGGCAAAGCGCTCAGCAGAAGCGGCCGCTGACCGCCGGTGCGCGCCACCGCCAGCCCCAGCCGGAGTAGGCCGGCGCCGCCGGTCGCGGCATCCTGCGCCCGGCGCAACAGCCGGGCGAACTGCTGCTGCGTCGCCGGGTCAACCGCGGCAAGGCGGCCGCCACGCAGCCGCAGACCGTCGCCCCGCCGCAGCAACCGCTCCGCCGCGGCGTTGCAATGCAGGACCCGGCCGCGCGCGCTGGCGAAGATCACCGCCTGGCCGAGGCGGTCGAGCGCCTCTTCCGTCGCGCCCCCCGTGAGGGCGAGCCTCTCCAGGCGCTGACCCATCTGCAGTGCCCGGCGCAAATGCCCCTGCAGCCTGGCAAAGCGCGCGATTTCCCCAGCGCGGAACGGCCCGACCTGGGCCGAGCGCAGCAGCGATAGATTGAACACGATGCCGTCCGCCACGCCGCCACCGACCTCCCCCAGGACCAGGGGCGTCACGCCCATGGTGTGAGCGAAGTCCTGCGGCTGCAGCCATTCGTGGTAGTAGCGCGAGCGTCGGAGCACCCCGGCATCGCCGAAGTAGTCGTCGAGGCTGCGCTCGGTACGGACCACGCCCGGCCGGTGCAACGTGGGTGTATGTGTGCTGGGATTGTCGTCGGTGTAGAAGCTGGCTTCAAAGGAACGGAGGAAGCGCGGCGCGATTCCCGTGACTTCCACCGGTTGCATGCGCCTCAGGCCATAGTCGAGCGAATACAGGCAGGCCGCGCCGGTCTCAAAGCTCTCGCGGACCAGCGCCATCGCCTGCGACCAGCCGGCCGGGTCGAGACTGGCGTCGTAGATCGCCTCGATCAGCGGCTCGATCCCGTCCTGCTGCATCCCCTCCCTCCCCAGACCGCACGCAGGCCTACAGATCGCCGCGTGCTCTCCCGCCGCAAGTCTAGACGGAAAGCTGCCAGGCTGGATACCGCGGACCGCGCACCTCCCCCTTTGATCCAGCGGGTTTGATTGGGGCCACCTGCTATGGCGGTAGCGCGCCGGGGTTTCACCCGCCAAGCTACGCTGGCTGAAGGACGCTTGTCTTGCGGCAGCGGTGCCGGTCATCCGAACAAGCTAAGGGGCCTAGCTCCCCCGCGCCGATTCTGCCAGCTCTCTGGATTGCGTCTGAATCCTCGCCGTGATCCTGCGTAGTCCCGCCAAGCCGGTTTCCAGCAAACCGGGGTCGCTGGGCGCCTTGCTGTAGATAAGGCAGCCCACACGTTCAAAAACCGGGGCGCCCCTGACCGGACGCAGGGAACCAGCCCGAACCTGATCGAGGACCATGCGGACAGGCAAATAGGCGCTGCCCCCGAACTCCATGATGTAGCGCACCGCGATCGAGCCGAGCCCTGCCGACAGGGCATAAGGAAGGTCCGCGAACTCGCTGTCATGGTTGTAGCGGAAGTCCTCGCCCCAATCGACCAGGGTATAGCCCGGCCACCACGTCTGCTCTTCGACCCGGCAGTCGCCGTGGGTAGTCAGAAGGACGAGCTCGTCACTTAGAAACTCCTCGATCACCAATCCCTGCGCCCGCTGTGGTTCGTACATCACGCCAATGTCAAGAACGCCGTCGCGCAGATGCCGCATGAGACCTGGCGAGTAGTCGGATTCCACGTGGATCGAAACGGTCGGCGCCTCCCGGCGCATCCAGCTCACCCACTCGAGTTCGAGCTGGTCCCACAGGCTTGGCGCCACCCCGAGGCTGATCGAGGCGCTGTAGACCTTGGGAAGGGCGACATCGTTGCGCGCCCTCTGCCACAGCCGGCGCATGCTCTCGCCATGCCGTAGCAGACGCCGGCCCGACGGCGTCAGCGCCGCGCCATTGCGGCCTCGCTCGAAGAGGACGCGCCCCAACTCGTTTTCCAGGGACTGGATCCGCGCGCTCACCGTCGACTGGGTGACGTTGAGATTCTCGGCCGCCTTGTGGAAGTTGCCGGTCGCTACGACTTCCAGGAACGTCCGGACTTGATCTATGTGCATGTCGCTTGCGCCACCCCGGTTCAGGGAACCGGCGGGGCCGGCCTGCCCGGCACGCTTTGTTCCCGACGGCAGTCTACCCTGCCGCCGGAGACCTGTAAGCGAGATCTCTCGACTCTGCAGCGCAGCGTCGGGCAGAGGACGACGGCCGCGGACCCCGGAGGGACGGGGGGTCTGTCCGTCCTTGCGGTCGAGCCCGCGGCCGTCTCTCGCTCAGTTGCCGGCCGCCTTGACGCGGTCCAGCACCTTGCCCTCCATGTCCTCGATGCCCGCCGGCACGCTCGGCATGAACTTCAGGTTTGCCAGCGCCGCGTCGTCGAAGGCCGCTTCGACGGCCGCCCGCGCCGAGTCCGGCATCAGCTCGATGGAGCCTTTGACGGCGCTGATGGCACCGGAGGACGCCGAGATCATGGTGACGATCTCCGGCTGGTTCACGAAGTTGATCCACTTATAGGCCGCGTCGTCGGCTTCGCCGCGCGCCGGGATTGTGAAGGTGTCGATCCAGGCCAGGGCGCCGGTGCGCGTCGGCTCGAAAACGAGGTTGGGATTCTGAGAATAGAGCTTGAACGCGGTCGAGTCCCAGGCATCGGAGACGACAACCTCGCCTGAAAGCATCAGCTGCGACAGGTCGTCGCCGCCGGTCCAGTAGGCCTTCACGTTGTCCTTGCAGGCGATCAGCTTTTCCGTGAGCACATCGAGAATCTTCTGGTACTCCGCCGGGTTGTTGTAAGCCGCGAAGGGATCCTTGCCCATGTCGAACGCCATGCCGAGGAGGACTGCCCGCTTCAGCCGCATGGAGACCCGGCCCTTGTACTGCGGGTCGCAAAGGTCGCTCCAGGCCTCCACGTCCGGGGCTTTTGTTTTGTCGACGATCAGGCCCTGCGTCCCCCAGAGGTGCGGCACGGAGTAGATTTGTCCGTCGATCTTCGCGTTGTCCTCCATGGCCTTCATCATGCCGGGCTGGAGCACAGTGATATCGATCTTCGAGAGATCCAGCGGCTTGTAGATGCCGTACTCGGTCTGCGCCGCGATGATGCGCGACACGCTGGGCTGCGCCAGATCGAAGCCGGCGCCGCCGGTCGCACGCAGCTTTGCGACCATCTCCTCGTTGTTGGAGAAGGTAACCTCGACGTCAATGTCGGCATACTTCTCCTCGAACAGCTCGATGACCGCCTCCGGCGCGTAGCCGCCCCAGGTCAGGAGCCTCAGTGTTTCCGCCTGGCCCGCCGAGGCCGAGCACAACACGATCATTCCGGCGAACAGACCCCTCATCATGCCATTCATTGCGCCAACTCCTGTTCTGTTATGGTTTCACTCTGCTGACGGGCGCTTCTGCCGGTCAGAACGAAGTAGGGCACGTTGGAAAGACTGTCCTCGAGGCCGGGGTGGAACAGGGCGCAGGCGCCGTCTTCGACCTCGAAGTAGTATTGCAGCGGAAACGGCGAGTCCGTGTAGCTCCCGGGAATGCGGGCCTTGTAGCCGTCGCCGTCCCAGACCATCTCGGCGCACCGCCAGGTCTCTGCCTGGTTCACGTGCCGATAGTGCAGGTAAACGCTGCGCGGCGATGCGCCGAGCGGTGCGCAGGTGAGCTCGACCTCGGCGCCACGCGTAAAGCTGGCAGGCACCCGATGGCGGCAGGGATGCCGCTGCGGGCTCGACCAGTTTCGAAGGCGCGCCAAGTGCGCCGCGCCGCGCGCGCTTTCGCCCGGCACGCTTGGCTCACCATCCTCGGGATCGGACGGATAGTCTTCCCGGAGGCGCGCGGCCATGTCGGCGATATCGCGATCGATCGCCGGCAACCGGTCGTCCCAGCGCCCACGCAGCCAGGGATGCGGGCCGTAGGTGATATCGGCGACATAGACCTCCTGGCAGGCCTGCGCCGCCAGGCGCCAAGCACAGCGCCCGTTGAAGTAGTGGTCGACGGCCTCGTGCGCCGCCTGCACCTCGCCGGATAGCAGGTAGTATTCCCACAGCACTGCAGCACGGACCTTATCAGCGAAGAACTTGCCGATGCCGACCATGATGGTGACGTCGGTGGCGAGGCGGCGGAATTCGATGCCCGCCTCGCCGGCCAGCCCCTCCGCGTAAACCAGCTCCGCCTGCGCCGTGGCCGCGAGCTCGTCGAGCCAGTTGGCCCAGGTCAGCGGCGCGATCCGGCGGATCGCCGCGCCCCCGTACACTGCCTCGGCGAAGTCTCGCGGCGACATGAAGAACTGCGGATCGCACGACCCCACGGTACCGAAGCGCGCGGGCTTGGCCAGCTCGTAACCATAAGGCAAGTACGGCGCTTCATGGACGATCGACATGTTCTGGTACATCTCGGGCCAGTACGAGTTGTTCGAGGCCGTCGGTGTATGCGCGAGGGTGATGAGAGGCAGAATGCGGCTGGCACTGGCAAGCGCCCGCTCGCAATGCCCGCCGGCTGCTCCGAAGCGCGCAGCCAGGAAGCGGCAAAACGCCTGCGGATCGGCGTCGGGGTCGTAGAGCGAGCGTCCCCAGACACGGTAGGTGTAGGCGAACTTCTGCCAGTCGCGAGGGTTGGCGGGATCGCCAGTCTTGTAGCCGCTGCGATGGCCGCGCACACCCGTCCCCATCCGCCCCTTAAAGGAAAGCGGCTCGCAAAGCTCTATGCCGGCGGCGCCGCAGAAGCTGGCATTGCGGCCGTAGCCACCCGCAAGGGCCGCGTCACCCCACAGCAGGATGCGCAGGGTGCCCGGCCAGATTCGAAAGAGGACCTCGTACGGCCGATCCTCGCGGAGAAGGTCGCCATAGCTGTAGCGCATGAACCTGCGCGTGCCCTCGCTGAACTTCCACTTGGCGGCGTGCCGATCGGCGTCGCGACCGGAATAGAGGGTGGCAGCATCCCGCCCGGCCCGCGGCTGAGAGGCAGCAGCCCCCTCTACCGGCCGTTCAAGTTGCCGGATGGAAGCCTGGTGATAGGGCAGCCCCAGGTGCTCGGAGGTGTACTTCGGAGAGACGGAGACGGGCATGCCGGTCGCGAGCGCGATTTCAATCAGCGCCTCGTCGATGCCCTTGGCGTGCAGATCGAGGCGGATGATTCGGCCGGCCCCGGTCACGGCCTCGAAGTAGGTCTGCCAGAACGCGTAGTCTCCTTCGGGGATGCCGCTCTCGACGTGCACCCGCAGGGTCAGGCCGCCGATCTCAGGCACCTCGGCAAGGATTCTGGCAAGGGCGTCGCGGCAGTAGCCGGCGAGGTTGTCGGCGGTCAGGCCCGAGATCTGGTGGTTGGCGTTCGGGCAGTCGTCGAAATCGTAGTTCTGCGTCCACAGGCCCAGATGGAAGTCGAGGCCACGGCGCTCCGCCTCCCGCGCGATGAACTTCAGCGTCTCGAGGTTCCGGGCGCGCTCCTCCGGCGGGAGGTTCGAGACGCGGACGTCGTAGCCCGGCACCGAGATCAGGAACGGATAGGCGAAGTAGAAGTAGACATCCGATACGAACTCGTTTCCGTAGGGATAGTTGTACTGCATGCCGAAGGTGAGCGAGATGCGGTTGAACCGCTGCGCCGCCAGCAGGGTGAGATAATCCCGCCAGCCGTCGCGGTCGTGAAACCAGGCAAGGTCCTCGACGTCACTCTGAAAGCAGCGGGAGATGCTGCGGACCTTTGCGGCCGGCTTTTCCACGAGGGGAACCGGAAAGGCACCAGCGGTGGGCAGGCTGCCGGCAAAAGCCGCACGGTCGGCAAGCTCAAGGATGGCGTAGACGAGGCCGCGCAGATCCGCCCCGTAGACACAGAGAAGATTTGCCGCCGTGCCAGCGCCGGCAAAAATGACGAAGGATTCGGCTGCGTCGGGAAGCGCGACCTCGGCCCCTCGGCTCAACCGCTCGATCTCTTCGCCGCGCCCCAGGGCGAAGGTGACGGCCGCCGGACCGCCGTCCGCGGACGGCCCCTCCGCCGCAAGCAGGTCGGCCGCGCTGCCGCCCAGGCCGCGGGCCAGTTCGGCGACCGCCCATTCGACCTGAGGCAGACCCGAGACTTCCGGGCCGCCGAGGAAGCTGAAAGGAAGCGTCGATACCCCCTCGGCGCGGTTTCCCTTCGGCAGTTCGTCCCGGCGAAGCATTGAGTGCGCCTGTTCAGCCTTCAGCAAAGTTGCCCGGTTGAATGCTAGGGCAGGCGGTTTGAGCGCATAAGCGAATATAATTGCGGGTTATGATCGAAATCATCGATCGAATCCCCGGCCTTCTGGTCTGCCATCAGAGGACTTATTCAGTCAGAGTGAAAACCGCCCGGACACGAGGGGTAGCCTTTTGGTGCCGTAAGCAGGACGACCGTCTGCTATCGTCGCTGGCGCGGTCAGAATCGCAGGCCTCAGGGGAACACGCGCAGCTTGTCGCCGGAGACAATCAACAGCAGGCCCGGAGCGCGGAAGGGTATCCTGCCCGCGAAAGGCTTTCTGATCGGCGCCGCAATCGGCTCCGGCAGCACGGCACTTGCGGCGGAGCGCGGCGGCGCCGACTTCCTGCTTGCCATCAACGCCGGGCGCCTGCGCAACATGGGCGCACCGTCGATCGCCTGTATGTTGCCGATCTTCGAAGCCGGCCCCCTCACAGAGGAGTTCGCGCGCCGCGAGCTTCTCGCGCTCTGTCACATTCCCGTGCTGCTCGGCGTCAATGTCTGGGACGAGACCTGCGACCCCGCGGCCATCGCTGCCCGCGTCCGCCAACTCGGATTCGCCGGCGCCGTCAACTTTCCGAGCTGCATGCATTTCTCCCACGCCATGCAGCAGTTGCTTTCGCGTGCGGGGCGCGGCATCGAGCGCGAGGTAGAGGTGCTGCGCGCTGTCCAGGATATCGGCCTGACCTCCATGTTCTACTGTGCAACGCGCACTCAGGCGCGCCTTGCCGCCGACGCCGGGATGGACCTGGTATGTCTCAATCTCGGCTGGAACGTCGGCGGCGCCGTGGGCCACCGCACCCGCTCCAGCCTGGAGGAGGTCGCCAGCGCCGCCCGCGAGATCGGGCGGCTGATCAAGCGCATTCATCCTGGCGTGCGCTTCCTGCTGGAGGGTGGTCCCATTGTCACCGCCGAGGATCTCGGCCGCATCGCGGCACTCGCCCCGATCGACGGCTACGTCGGCGGCTCGACCATCGAGCGCCTGCCGCTCGAGGTTTCGGTCGCCGACCAGATCGATGCCTATCGCCAGGCCAGCCGCCGCCGCGCCGCGCCGGACAGCCAGGCGGCGAGGCTCGCCGCCTGGGGCCAGCGCTTCGGCTTCATCGGGCGGTCGGGCGCGCAGCTCGACTACCTGCGGCGCCTGCAAGCTCTCGCCGGAAGCAGCGCCGCGGTCTGGCTTGTGGTCGAGCCCGGCCTGTCCCAGCAGCCGAGCCTAGAGGCGCTGGCTCATCGCGGCGCGCGGCGCGGAAGGCCGAGCGTCCTCATACTCGACTCCCGCGCTGAAGAAGGCCCTGCCCGCGTGAGGCGGCTGCTCTTCGGCCAGGCGGAGACGCCCGCGCAGTGGCCCGCGCTGGCGGATGAAACCCTGGACATGCTGGTCGTCGAAGCGCCCGAGCTGCTGCCGGCACCACTGCAGCGGCGGCTGGCGGCGGCGCTGCGGGATGGCTCCTTCCGCGTGCCCGGCACCCGGCGGGTACATAAGGTGACGCCGCGGGTCGTTCTCGTGACCCAGTTGCGCAAGGGCGACAGCCCCGCGTCAGGCGGCATGGACACAGCACTGGCCGCCGTTCTGGAAGGCTGGATCCTGTCCCCGCCGCCGCTGCGCGAACGGGTCGAGGATCTCGCGGCCATCATGGATGCCCTGGCCGGGGCGCGCGGCGGGGCCCTGCCACGCCGCAAGGACTTCACCGCCAGCGCGATGAAGCGCCTGACCGCCCACGACTGGCCGCTGAACGAGACGGAATTGTTGAATCTGCTCGGCCGCCTGGCCGGCCGCCGCGACAGCGGCCCCGTGCAGTTGAAGCCGCTGCTCGACCTGCTGCAAGGCGGCCCCGC
>Ga0207773_100466_pt1 | contig 15877 bp, 16 predicted proteins | sample TtaePargueraPR_2_FD_187281 | JGI IMG/M metagenome (GOLD analysis project Ga0207773, IMG submission 187281) | Aerobic enrichment media microbial communities from Bioluminiscent Bay, La Parguera, Puerto Rico - Tt and M1 (3) (SPAdes) | ecosystem: Environmental > Aquatic > Marine > Unclassified ...
CTTACCCTAATCCCTTACTTATCGGCTGCCAAAGAACTGAAAACCAAACCCACCCAGCATTCGGTAAAGCAGCTGCTTGAAGCAGGTATCCAGCCGGACATTTTGGTTTGCCGAAGTGAGCATCACCTCCCAGTTGATGTCAAGAAAAAGCTTGCTTTATTCTGTAACGTTCAGCTCAACTGTGTGATAGAAGCCATGGATGCTGAGACCATCTACGACGTTCCGCTGCACATGAAAAAAGAAAAACTGGACGAGCGGGTATTGACCAAGCTGAAATTACCTTCAAAATCAGACACCAAACTGGAACACTGGAAAGAGTTTTTAGGAAGGTTAAAAAATCCCACCTCAGAAGTTAATATTGGTTTGGTAGGCAAATACGTTTCTTTGCCTGATGCATACAAATCCATTATTGAGTCATTTATTCACGGAGGAGCAGCATGCGAGACCAAGGTAAACCTGAGCTTGGTTTCCTCCGAAGAAATCAATTCGGAAAATGTAGCAAAAAAACTGGAGGAGCTTGATGGAATCCTGGTAGCACCGGGATTTGGGGAAAGAGGGCTTGAAGGCAAACTGGAAACTGTTAAATTTGCACGTATAAACAAAATACCGTTCTTTGGTATCTGTTTGGGAATGCAAGTGGCCGTGATTGAGTTTGCCAGGAATGTATTGGGACTTCAGGATGCCAATTCTACTGAAATGAACCCTGAAACTGCCAATCCAGTAATCTCTTTGATGGAAGAGCAGAAAAATATAGAACAAATGGGCGGAACCATGCGTTTGGGCTCTTATCCTTGTGAACTTAAAAAGGGCACCAAAGTAAGCGCGGCCTATGGCAAATCCAAAATACAGGAAAGACACCGTCATCGTTACGAATTCAATAACGAATACCTGGATCAATTTCAAAAAAACGGCATGGTTGCTACAGGCATCAACCCTGAAAGTGGTCTAGTTGAAATTGTGGAGTTGAATGATCATCCATGGTTTGTAGGCACCCAATTCCATCCAGAATACAAGAGTACAGTACTGGAGCCCCATCCTTTATTCGTGAAATTTATCAAGGCAACATTAGACAATAAAAAGAGCAATAATTAAAATAAAATCCTGTAAGGGACTGCGATGCGGATCCCTTTCAGATTTCAGAAATCTAATATTATGGACAGAAATCAAGCGACAGGTCTTATCCTTTTCGCAGCTGTGCTTTTGATCTACTCTTTCTTTTTTAGTAGTCCAAAGCCAGAAACCGATGAGCAAAGCACCACTACCACCGAAACACAGGTCAGTGAAACTCCTGAAGCAGCAACTCCTGCCCCTATCGAATTACCAGACAGTATTGTCAACCTTCAAAATCAGCAGAAATACGGTGAGTTTGCAGGAGTAGCTGTCGGGAAAGAAGAGGAAGCTGCATTAGAAAACGACTTAATTAAGATCACCTTTTCCACTAAGGGCGGTGAGATCAAAAGAGTTGAACTTAAGGGTTTTAAAACATGGTCCAAAGCCCCATTGATCTTATTGGATGAAGAAAGTGCCTCTTTCGATTATCAGTTACAGACAAACAAGGGCCCGCTAAGCTTTAATGAACTTTACTTTACGCCAAGCAAATCCACTACTAATATAGATGAGACCCCTGCTCAGCAGCTAACTTTTACGGCTAAAACGGCCTCAGGGAGCATAAAAAGGACTTACACTTTAGCTGATGGTAAGTACACCTTAGCTCAAAGCATTTCCGCTTCTGGCATTAACAGCATCATCGACCAGAATATCACGATCAACTGGCAAGACAAGCTGAAAAAACAGGAAGCGGACATCAAGGAATCCAGAAGAAAAACCTACATCAACTTCTATACCCAGGAGGGTGACTATGACTACCTAAGTGCTTCTTCTGATCAGGATGAAGAACAAGTAGCAGCACCGGTGAAATGGATAGCTTTCAAACAGCGCTTCTTTACCTCAGGCCTGATCGCTGACGGGGGAATATCAAACGTAAGTTTGGAACAAACCACCCCTACAGACACCATGTCTGTGAAAAACATGTCAGCTAACTTTTCCCTTCCATTAAACAACGGGCAGGTCGACAACAGCTATTACTTTGGGCCCAACAATTACAAAATCCTCAAAAAGGTAACCCCGGAGTTTGAAAAGAACGTGGACATGGGCTACTTCTTTGTGAGCTGGGTAAACAAATACATCATCGTCAATCTTTTCCATTACCTGGAAAAAGTTTTTACCAACTATGGCGTGATTATCATCCTAATAGTTTTGATCATCAAACTTTTCCTTTTTCCGCTGACATACAAATCCTATATAGGAATGGCAAAAATGCGGGTTATAAAGCCGGAAATTGATGAACTGAAAGAAAAGTATGGAGACGACCAGGCTAAAATGCAACAGGAGCAGATGAAACTCTTTGGCCAGCTTGGTGTGAGTCCCATCAGTGGATGTTTACCTATGCTGCTGCAGATGCCATTCTTATTTGCGATGTTCTTTTTCTTCCCTAACTCCATTGAATTAAGGCAAGAATCTTTCCTTTGGGCACATGATTTGTCTACATACGATTCCATTATCAACCTACCCTTTACCATTCCTTTTTATGGTAATCACGTGAGTCTTTTCACCCTCTTGATGACCGTATCACAAATCGCCTATACCCGCTTCAACAATCAGCTAACGGCAGCACAAGGACCTATGAAAAGCTTGGGCTATATCATGCCGGTGACATTCATGTTTGTCCTTAACTCCTATCCTGCCGCTTTGAGCTTTTACTACTTTGTATCCAACATGGTTACCTTTGCCCAACAGGCATTGATCAAGCAATTTGTGGATGATGATAAAATCCGTCAAAAAATTGAGGCTAACAAAAAGAAAAACGCCAACAAGAAAAAGTCCAAGTTCCAAGCAAGGCTAGAGGAAGCCATGAAAGCGGCCGATGCGAGCAAGAAGAAAAAATAAACTAAAAAATACGCAGTAAATTACACCGGAGGGGCTTTATTAAGTCCCTCTTTTTTTATTAATTTTTTATAGAATTCCGGCAATTAAAAACGCATACAGAAAATTAATAGTCAATCAGTTACCGTGTATCCACAACAAGGTGTGGAAAACAAACTGTTTCATGTAAAAATTAAACTTATATCTTTGTGTAGCGTGAAATTGGCATTTTGGTAGAAGTGTATAGATAAAAGGGCAAATCATCCATTGCATACTTGATTCTAATGAATTTTAAGTAATTTGCATGATTCCTTTTCTAAATCACTTTCTACGCTGTGGGGATTGAAAAGGTGAATCTTTTACACAGGTTTAGAAATGCCAAAACTTTATACCGAACTAACATGACCATTTGACTCCAATACGATGGGAAAAATAGTAGCTATTGCCAACCAAAAAGGCGGAGTGGGCAAGACCACCACAGCAATGAACTTAGCGGCCAGTTTGGCTGTACTAGAGTTTAAAACGCTGGTGATCGATGCTGACCCACAGGCCAACACTACCTCAGGATTGGGGCAAGACCCCAAAGAAATCGACAACAGCATCTACGAATGCATGGTCGATGGAGTGGATATTAGTTCCATAATTTCCAAAACAGATATAGAAAACCTGGATTTGGTGCCTTCCCACATTGACCTAGTGGGAGCTGAAGTGGAAATGATCAACCTGGATAACAGGGAAGAAAAAATGAAATCGGTAATCAGTAAGATCAAAGATCAGTACGATTTCATTATCATTGATTGCTCCCCTTCCTTGGGTTTGATCACCATCAATGCCCTTACTGCTGCCAACTCGGTCATCATTCCCGTGCAGTGCGAGTATTTTGCGCTGGAAGGCCTTGGCAAACTGCTAAATACCATTAAGATCATACAGACCAGGCTAAACCCTGACCTGGAAATTGAGGGGATACTTTTGACCATGTATGATGTCCGGCTCCGACTTTCCAATCAAGTGGTGGAAGAGGTAAGGATGCATTTTCAGAACATGGTTTTCAATACGATCATACCTCGTAACGTTAAGTTGGGAGAATCTCCAAGCTTCGGGCTTCCGGTAATTGCTTTTGATGCAGAAGGAAAAGGTGCCCTTGCTTATTTGAACTTGGCCAATGAAATTGCGGAGAGAAACGGTCTAGTAAAAATGAATTAACACAAAAAAATCATGGCTGATAATCAAAAACCCATAAATAGAAAAAAGGCACTGGGAAGAGGATTGGGTGCTTTGTTGGAGGATTCTTCAAAACAAGGTAATCATTCAAAGGAAAAAGAGGTACTGCTTCCCACAGCAGGGATCCATGAGATTCCTTTATCTGAAATACAGGTAAATCCTTATCAGCCAAGAACCCATTTTGACAAAGAGGCACTTCAAGAACTTGCTGACTCCATCAGTGTGCAAGGCATTATCCAGCCTATCACGGTCCGTAAACTTGAAGAGCACGAATATCAGTTGATATCCGGGGAAAGAAGGTTCCAGGCCTCCAAATTGGCCGGTTTGGAATCCGTCCCAGCCTATGTAAGGACTGCCAATGACCAGCAAATGCTGGAAATGGCCCTGATAGAGAATATACAAAGGGAAAACCTTAATGCACTGGAAATAGCCCATTCCTATCAGAGGCTGCTTTCCGAATGCGACCTAAAACAAGAACAACTGGGTGAGCGGGTAGGAAAAAACAGAACTACAGTCAACAACTATTTAAGGCTACTTAAGCTGCCACCAGATATTCAAGCGGGCATTAGGGACAAAAAAATCACCATGGGCCATGCGCGGGCCTTGATCAATATCGAGGATGTAGACAAGCAACTGTCCATTTATAAAAAAACCCTAGAAGAAGAATTAAGCGTACGCAAGGTAGAGGCATTGGTAAAAGCCTTACATGATAGCCCCGAAGAAGAAAACGTAACATCCGACAAACCAGAACTCGACCCCGTAAAAAAATACGAGCTGGGAAAACTTCAACAAAGGCTTGCTTCCCATTTGGGCACCAGGGTAAGCCTTAAAATGGACCACAAGGATAAAGGGGAAATTAAAATTCCATTTGGATCGGCAGATGATCTAAACAGAATTCTTGAAATACTAGAGATCATTTAATGTTAATAAGCTCTTATCTTAAGTGTTTTTCAAAAGAAATCAAAAAAGCAATAGTTCAGTATCCAAAGACTATTGCTGTTTTTGTTTTATTGCTTTTAGCAAAAAACCCTTGTTTTGGGCAGGATATTCATCCTATAGAAACTGACACAACCGCTCAAAAAGAGATTGTTCTCAAGAAGGATGTTAAAAACCCCAGAAAAGCGGCGATTTTGTCGGCCATTTTACCTGGCGCAGGGCAAGTTTATAATGAAAAAATGTGGAAAGTTCCCCTAATTTATGGCGGAATCATAACTAATCTTTACTTTGTGGACTTCAATAACCGCAGGTACCAACTGTTTAAGGAAGCTTTGAAGATTTACAGGGACGATGATGCTACCACGGAAAATATTTTCCCAAACCTCAATGAAGATGGGCTGATCCGAAACGTAGATTATTGGCGGCGAAACAGGGACGCAGTCTATCTATTGTTTGGAGCAATTTATGCGCTGAACATTGTAGATGCTTTGGTGGATGCCCACCTGTCGGGGTTTGATGTCTCCGATGATTTGACTTTAAAGATCCACCCCTCTGTGGAGTCCCTGTACGCCAGTGGCAACTCAGTAGGATTATCAGTAAAATTAAAATTTTAAGTTTAAAACATGAACATACTTATTTTAGGATATGGCAAAATGGGCAAGATCATTTCACAAATTGCCGAAGAAAGAGGCCATACTATTGCAGGAAAAATTGACGAAAGCAATACGAGTTTATTAAATGAACTGGACACCAACTCCATTGACGTGGCCATTGAATTCAGCCAACCGGATGCTGCTGTTAAAAACCTGTCCTGGGCCATCAACCATAACATCCCTGTGGTAAGCGGAACCACAGGCTGGCTGGACAAAAAGCCTGAAATCGAACAATTGACCCTTTCCAAAGGCGGGGCCTTTTTCTATGCTTCCAATTACAGTATCGGCGTAAACTTATTTTTCAAGGTAAACCAGTTTTTGGCCAAAATGATGAACGACCAGCCTGACTATTCGGTCAGGATGGAAGAAATCCACCATACCGAAAAAAAGGACGCCCCAAGTGGAACAGCCATTACCTTAGCTGAAGGAATTATTGACAGAGTAGACAGGGTAAAACGTTGGGACTTGGACACTGAAGTGGCCGGCAATGAACACTCACTGCCAATTACCGCCATAAGACAAGACCCGGCCCCCGGCACCCATATTGTCACCTACCATTCTGAAATAGACGATATTGAAATCAAACATACCGCTCACAGCAGAAAAGGATTTGCTCTTGGCGCAGTTTTGGTATCCGAGTGGATCAAAGACAAAAAAGGAGTATTGTCCATGGACGATTTCCTAACCTTTTAATTAACCATTGTTGAAAATGAGTTCAGAAAAAAAGAAAAAAGGCCCAGTTAGAGAATGGCTGGATGCTTTAGTTTTTGCAGTCATTGCTGCCAGTTTAATCAGATGGTTATTTTTGGAACCATTTACCATTCCTACGGCCTCCATGGAAAAGTCTCTTCTTGTAGGTGACTTTCTTTTTGTAAGCAAAATGCATTATGGGACCAGAACCCCTCAGACATTGCTGCAGGTACCCTTGACCCATCAGAAAATCTGGGGTACGGATATCCCTTCCTACTCTGATGCCATCAAGCTTCCCTATTACCGTTTGCCCGGTTTTAGCAATATCCAACGTAATGACGTGGTGGTATTTAATTATCCAGATGAATTTGAGCATCCTGTAGATCTTAAAACCAATTATATCAAAAGAGCGGTAGGTATTCCCGGTGATGTAATAGAGATTGAGGACGCCCAGCTTATCATAAATGGGGAAACAGCGGAAAATCCTGCTGAGATGCAGTTCTCCTATGATGTAATCCCAAAAAGGATGCTAAATGCGGACTTCTTTGAAGAATACGACATCAATAAGGATTCCTTCCATCCATATAATGGCTTATACGTGGTGTTTACCACTCCAGCCATCGCCAAACAATTGGAAAAATCCCCTGCTATCAAGGAAGTGAAAATAAGAATTTATGAAAAAGGAAACGGTGATCCGGATATCCATCCTGATGGTGCATTTTATAAATGGAACCGGGATAACTTTGGCCCCCTAAAAGTGCCTGCCAAGGGATGGGCAATAGACCTCACTGAAGACAATGTGAGAAGATATGCCTTTACCATCAAGCACTATGAAGGCCATGATGACCTTCAGATAGAAAACAACCAGATTTTCATCAATGGGGAAAAACAAGATTCCTACACCTTCAAGCAAGACTACTATTTCATGATGGGGGACAATAGGCACGACTCCTTGGATTCAAGATTCTGGGGATTCGTACCCGAAGATCATGTTGTGGGGAAAGCTTGGTTCCTTTGGTTATCACTCGACAAGCACAAGAGCATGTTCAGCAAAATCCGTTGGAACAGGTTCTTCCAGGACATCCACTAGCTCCCATAAAAAATATCGGCTAGTAATCAGCTTAAACCTGCCAGGTTTCGAAAACCAGGCAGGTTTTTTAATGTTAAGTTTTTCAGTTGTTCGGAATTCACAAGGTTAGTTGTTCGGGATTTGAAATCCCGAACCCCAGATCACCAGGGTTTATAACATTTATTGATTATCCGACATTGCTATATCAGATAGCAGGATGGCATATAAGGACTATCCCCAACTTTCCAACCTTTCCATCTTCCAATTTTCTTATCATTCATTAAAAGACAATTAACCACCACACTACCATTCGATCTCGCCCTTACCGTTTTCTTTTAGGTAAGTATTGGTTTTGCTGAAATGCCCACAACCTAAAAAACCTCTATGTGCAGACAGCGGGCTTGGATGGGGCGCATGGAGCTTAAGGTGTTTCTTCTCGGATATAAAAGCCGCTTTTTTCCGGGCATAAGCACCCCAAAGCATAAATACCAACCCTTCTTTTTCTTCGGCCAATTTCCGAATCACCGCATCGGTAAATTCCTCCCAGCCCTTATTTTGATGGGATCCAGCCCTGTGGGCCTCTACCGTCAAGGTAGCGTTCAGCATAAGCACCCCTTGCTTGGCCCAACGCTCCAAATTCCCATGAGAGGGCATGGACATGTTTAGGTCATTTTTCAACTCCTTAAAGATATTCAGCAAGGATGGAGGGAAAGGAACACCTTCCCTTACTGAAAAGGACAGCCCATGCGCTTGCCCAGGTCCATGGTAAGGATCCTGTCCTAAAATGACTACCTTCACTTTATCAAAGGGGCATTTTTCAAAGGCATTGAAAATTTCATTCCCTTGTGGGAAGATTTTCTTCTTTTTGTACTCCGCTTTCACAAAGTCCGCCAGTGATTCAAAATACGGCTTATCAAATTCATCAGCCAATTTTTCCTTCCAATCGGCATTTATTTTAACATCCATTTAGTTTATTTCTCTTGAGAATTCGTAATAAACCCTTAATTTCGAACAAAAATCCTGTTAGACAAAGTTTTTGATGGTTACAGCAATTACCCAAGGTATCAAAGTCAGTGTTGAGGCGACTTATCAGGCGGAGTATTCCAGTCCGCACCAACACCATTTTGTGTTTACCTACAAGGTGACCATTGAAAACCATAGTCCTAACACCATCCAACTTCTTCGGAGGAAATGGGAAGTTTACGATGCCGGAAGGTCCACCAAAATTATTGAAGGAGACGGGGTAGTGGGACAGCAACCCATTTTGGAACCAGGCAAATCCCATCAATATGTTTCGGGATGTAACCTGAATTCCGGCCTGGGTAAAATGAAAGGCCTATACTATATGGAGCGAATTCAGGACGGAAAAATCATTGAGGTAAAAATCCCGGAATTTCAACTCATTTCAGATATCTTCCACAATTAACACTGTGCTAAATAAACTATATCCCTTTCTTGCGTACCTCAATTATTTTTTACGAAAAGAAGATCGGCATTCTCTCCAGTCCCCGTACGCATTTGGCCTTTATGAGGGGCTCCGCCCGCATGCACGAATGGATGATGACCCAACACTACTTGAACTGAGAAAAAAGCTACTATCCAATCAACGGGAAATTTCCATACAGGATTTTGGTACCGGATCAATCCATCTAAAAGATCCTGTCCGTAAAATCGCAGACATAACCCGGCACAGCACCAGTGCTCCAAAATTTTCCAGACTCTACCAATATTTCTGTTCACTCACTCCTGCTAATACGGCAATGGAACTTGGAACTTGTGTTGGGATCAACACTTGCTATTTGGCTAGGGCTACCAAGGGGAAACTGTATACGTTCGAAGGAGCGGAGGAGCTTGCAAATGTGGCCCAGCAGACCTTTTCTGATTTCTCAAATGTTGAAATGGTAAATGGACAGATTGAGGAAACTTTACCTGCATTTTTACAGAAAAAACCAGTAATTGATTTTGTATTGATTGATGCCCATCATGCCTACCATGCCACGGTCAGCTTTTGGCAGCAGCTACTCCCCTATTTATTAGAAGAAAGCATAGTTGCCATTGGGGACATTCATCGTTCAAGGGGAATGGAAAAAGCATGGCAAGAAATCAAAGGCCATCCTAAAGTTTCATTGACAATGGATTTTTTTGAATGCGGTATAGTCATTTTTAAGAAGGGGCTCAAAAAACAACATTATATCCTCCATTATTGATGGCTTTACTCATTTATTGCTATAAAGAAAAGCTCGAAACCTGCACGTGGTGGAATGGAATTATAGCAAAGCTCCATGGTCTTGACCTTTAATTTGTCATCAAAACAAGCCATATACTCTTCCCTATCCCCACCAAATGGAGGCTGATCCCTTCCAAAATCAACGTCAAACAAGACCCCTACCAACTTACCTCCGGGCAAAAGTAGCTCCGTCATTTTATTCACATAATCATTTCGTAAATTTGGGGTAAGCGCACAAAAAAATGTTTGCTCGATGATCAAATCATAGTGACCTTGATGCAGGAAAAAGTCCTCATGATGTATTTGGTCTTCTGGAAACCGGGGGTAAAGCTTTCGGAATTTATCCAAGGGAGCTTTAGAAATGTCCAAAACATGAACATTTTTGAAGCCTTTATTGTAGGCATAGGCTGCTTCATAGGCATTTCCAGCACCTGGGAACAATATCTTCATGTCCAAATCCCAAAGTTGGTCTAAATATTGCTTTAGTGGAGTGGTTGCTTCCCCAACATCCCAACCGGTTTGGTTTTGGAGGTACCTGGAAGTCCAGTAGTTTTCATCTAATGATTGAGGCATTAAACAATTCTGATTACAAGGCTTAACATTCAACGTTATGAGTACTAATATACCTGAAGAGAAATCCTCCCGAAACGAAAAAGGGAAAAACATTTTAATCATCATTTTGATCCTCCTTGTCATCATCAGTGGAATCAAACTGTACTTCGATAGTGTAGATAAATCTCAAAAAACCGAAGAAATCCTTATTCTATCGGAGGACAATAACAACCTCAATCTCCGCATTGACTCTATGGCTTATCAGCTGGACCTTAGGATCAATGAAATCCAACAACTTGGGGGCGATGTGGATTCGCTCATTATGCTTAAGGAACAGTTGATTCAAGAAAGGACCACAGATCGCAACCGGTCAGCTGCGGAAATCGCGCAGTTAAACAAAAAAATCGACGGTTTCTCCAACGTCCTGACCAAAAAAGACCAGGAAATTGCCCAGCTCAAACAGGTAAATGAGCAGCTGTTTACAGAAAACCAGGACCTGAAAACATCCAAAGCCGAAATAGAGGATTCAATCGTCCAACTTAACCTCAAACAGGAAGAGCTGAAAGAAAAAGTCAATATCGCCCAAAAACTCCATGCTGAAAACATTGTGATATCAGCGGTAAGCTCCAGGGGGAGGGAACGTGAAGGATCTTTTCGAAACCGGCAGTTGGAAAAATTGAAAATATCCTTTGACATCACCGAAAATAAGGTGGCAGAACCGGGCACAAAAGACATCTATGTCCAAGTAGTCGCCCCCAACAACCTGGTGATCTTTGACATCGCAAAGGGATCGGGCACTTTTACCATAGACGGAAGGGAGGAGTTTTACACGGCAAAGCAGGACATCCTCTATGACAACAGCCTCAAAAAGCTGATTTATCTGTATGAAAAAGGAACTGACTACCCCGAAGGAGTCTATCAAATAAAAATTTACTCAGAAGGTTTTAACATAGGCAACAAAAGCTTTGAGATCAAATAAATCCCAATTTAAGTTTGACATATTTTAGACTTCGATCAGTCACTTGCAGGTACTATTACCTGTAGGTGACTTTTATTTTGTCCAAAATCGCTTTAATATTTGGCCTATATTGACTTATAAGCTGTCAAAATCCGCATCACGTTTTTGATTAATAGAAATAATCCACTAATTTTGCGATCTGTTTAAGTAATTATATCTAAACAATAATTAAAATGTTCCAAAAAAATTATGAAACGGTATTCATTTTAACTCCCGTTTTGTCTGATGTTCAGATGAAGGATACCGTTGACAAGTTCGTAAACTTGTTAAAAGAAGAGGGAGCAGAAATTGTTAATGTTGAAAACTGGGGCCTTAAGAAGCTGGCTTACCCAATCGAGAAGAAAAGCACTGGTTTCTATGTGTTGGTAGAATTCAAAAGTGAGCCTACTCTAATCAAGAAATTTGAGCTTGAAATGAGAAGGGATGAAAAAGTAATGAGATTCTTGACTACGGTATTGGACAAGCACGCTATTGCTTATGCTGAAAGAAGAAGAAAAGGTGAATTCAACAAAAAATCTGAAGTAAAAGAGGAGGCTGCAAAATGACACTTAAGAACGAACCAATCAACAGAGAACAAAATAAGAAAAAGTACTGCCGGTTCAGAAAATTAGGCATTAAGTACATTGATTATAAAGATCCTAACTTCTTATTGAAGTTTGTGAACGAGCAAGGTAAAATCCTTCCTAGAAGACTTACTGGAAACTCTGCTAAATACCAGAGAAAAGTGGCTAATGCCATCAAAAAAGCAAGACACTTGGCCTTGTTACCTTATGTAACTGACGGACTAAAATAATCCGGCCCTGTTCTATTCAATATTCATTAAATTAGACAACTACAATGGACGTTATCTTAAAAACAGACATAAAAGGACTTGGCTATAAAAACGACTTAGTTGCTGTAAAACCAGGATATGGTAGAAACTACCTTATTCCCCAAGGTTTTGCTGTATTGGCCACTACTTCCAACAAGAGAATTCTTGAAGAAAATATCAAGCAAGCTGCCCACAAAGCAGAAAAAATCAAAACTCAAGCTGAGGAGCTAGCCTCTAAAATCGAAGGTGTTACTTTGGAAATCAAAGCTAAAATCGGTGATTCAGGTAAAATCTTTGGTAAAGTTACTACACTTCAAATCTCTGATGCCCTTGCTGCCAAAGGCATCGAGGTGGACAGAAAGAAAATTGCTATCAGCACTCCTGTAGGTGGAGCTGGTGAATACACTGCTGAAGTAGATCTTCACAGAGAAGTGAAAACTGAAGTGAAATTTGTAGTAGTAGCGGAATAATTCCTCTATACTGACATAAGAGCACAGCTAATTAAGGCTATCCGTACAGCGGATAGCCTTAATTGTTTTGAGCCCTCAAAAATTTCTTTAAGCTGTGGCTACCTTCTCCAAATCCTCAATCAGCTTCTTTGAAACTGCCCTGCTGTTTTGCTTCTTCACTTCCTTCAAAGCACCCAAGGCAGCATAACTTTTTTCTATCAGTCCGATCGGGTTACTATCAAAGCGAAAGCTCCCAAGGCACCACTGCAGTTCAGATACTAATTGATCTTCGATTTTTAATTTTTGAAGTTTTTCCACTGTAGCTTCTACAGTCTTCTCTAAAGTGTTAGGATTCATCATAATTATGGTCTGTTTAAGTGTGAGTTCTTTTTATAAGAAGCTGATAATCACTAAAAATAGACCATCTTGACCATACTTTCAATAACCACAGGGCATTTTTAACAAATCGTTAATAAAAATCCAATAAACACAATGTTCAGATAAAAATCCGCTCATTTTAAGCTCAAAAACTGATCATTCTCCCAATTTCCTTAATTTCGCTATATGCGACTTATGACTGACATTGACCTTCCTGCCTACATACCTCCCATCAGGTACAATGGGGATATCGTTTCCATTGGTTCCTGCTTTTCCACCGTGATTGGGAAAAAGCTTCAGGAAAGAAAATTCCCTGTACTCAACAACCCTTTTGGCACCATTTTCAACCCAATTTCTATATTTGAATTACTACAACATGCCATAAACCAAACTCCCCTACCAGCTGATATGATCCTGACCTATCAAGGCAGGTATTTACATTTTGATTGCCACTCCGATGTTTCAGCAACTTCAGAGACAGCCCTCCTTTCCCGCATTAAGCTTATAATAGAAAAGACCGGCAAAGCACTTTCATCCGCTTCACACCTGATCATTACCCTGGGGACGGCACATGTATATGAACATCTCACTTTGCATAAAACGGTAGCCAATTGCCACAAGCAACCTGCCAAGCTATTCCATAAAAAACTTCTAAGCTTACCTGAAACAAAAAACTCTTTCAGGGAGATGTACGATATGCTGAAGTCGATCAATCCCGATATTACTATCATCCTTACCGTAAGTCCAGTAAGGCATATTAAGGATGGGCTGGTAGAAAACCAATTGAGCAAATCCCTCCTGAGGGTTTTATGTTCCGAACTTTGTCATGAATTTAAGGAGGTCAATTATTTCCCCAGCTATGAAATCATGATGGATGTGCTTCGGGATTACCGGTTTTACAAGGAGGATCTAATACATCCCTCTACCCAGGCTGAAAACTATATTTGGGAAAAGTTCTCCACATCATTTTTCACTTCCGACACATTGAAGAAAATTTCCCAGATAGATAATATCCTGAAATCCCTAAAGCACAAGGCCTTCAATCCTCAGGGGAACGCACATCAGGAGTTTTTAAGAAATCTCATTCTTAAAATGGAACAAATGTCTTCTGAAATTGATTTCTCAGATGAAATCAATGCCGTAAAAAAACAACTCATTTCATAATCATTAACCACTTTTACCATGACCAAACAGGCCAACCAACTCATCCATAGCCAAAGCCCGTATCTTTTACAACATGCCTATAATCCGGTAAACTGGTTCCCCTGGGGCGAGGAAGCACTGAACAAGGCTCAAAAAGAGAACAAACCCATTTTGGTTTCCATAGGCTATTCAGCATGCCATTGGTGCCATGTTATGGAACACGAAAGCTTTGAAGATGAGGAGACTGCAGCGATCATGAACAAACATTTTGTCTCCATAAAAATAGACCGTGAGGAACGCCCTGACCTGGACAACATCTATATGGATGCCGTCCAGTCAATGGGGCTTCAAGGAGGATGGCCCCTTAATGTATTTTTGATGCCCAACCAAAAGCCATTTTATGGAGGCACTTATTTCCCCAATGCAAATTGGAAGGGGTTGTTACACAATATTGCTGTGGCGTATGAAAAAAACTATGATGATCTGGCAAAAAGTGCGGAAGGCTTTGGCAAAAGTATCCAATTAAAAGAAAGGGAAAAATATGGCTTGATAGAAGATGCCCAGCAGCTCTCCAAAGAGAAGCTGGAGAAGGCGGTACAAAGCCTGGCAAATCAGATCGACCCCAAATGGGGCGGCATGAATCGGACCCCAAAATTCCCCATGCCTTCCATTTGGAACTTCCTCCTGGATTATGCCTCCTTAGCCCAAAATCAAACTTTAACCGATCAAGTCCTTCATACCCTTAAGAAAATTGGTATGGGTGGCATTTATGATCATTTGGCAGGCGGTTTTGCCAGATATTCCGTGGATGGAGAGTGGTTTGCACCTCACTTCGAGAAAATGTTGTATGACAATGGGCAGCTGCTTACGCTTTATGCGAAGGCCTATCAGTGTAGTGGCGAGGCATTTTTTGAAGAAAAAATCAACCAAACCGTAGAATGGATAAAAAATGAAATGCTTCAGGACGAGGGTGGATTTTATGCCGCCTTGGATGCTGACAGCGAGGGAGAGGAAGGAAAGTTCTACACTTGGACCTATGAAGAGCTGGAAAGCATCCTCGAGAACAATGAAGCATGGTTCTTTGAACTTTACAATATCACTGTAAATGGCAATTGGGAGAATGGGGTCAATATATTATTCCAAACTGCCTCCTACCAGGACATTGCTTCGAAATATGGATTTTCCGAAGATGATCTGATAAACAAAATCCATCCGATTAAGGAGCGACTTTTAAAAATCAGAAACATGAGACCTAAGCCGGGACTGGATGACAAAATCTTATCCGGATGGAATGGGTTGACCATTTCCGGCCTTTGTCAAGCATACTGGGCCACAGGAAACACTACAGCCAAGGACCTGGCCTTACTAAACGGCAAGTTCCTAATTGACCATATGATCCGCAAAGGCTTGCTTTACAGGTCCTACAAGAATGGAAAAACTTATACCCCTGCTTTCCTTGAAGATTACGCAGCTGTCATCCAAGCGTTCATTCACTTGTACCAACTGAGCTTTGATAGGGACTGGCTGGATACGGCTAGGGAACTTACGGACTATACCCTTGAACATTTCCTGGACGTGGAAGAAGGCTTATTTTATTTTAATAACCCTGAAGCTGAAAAACTAATCGCCAATAAAAAGGAGATTTTCGACAATGTCATACCATCATCCAATTCCATGATGGCCCACAACCTTCACCAACTGGGCCTGTATTATTATGAGACACAATATACCTCCTTATCCGACAGCTTGCTCAGCATCATGAAGAATACCATAGTAAAAGAACCCGGTTTCCTTTCAAATTGGGCCAA
>Ga0207773_100467_pt1 | contig 15840 bp, 13 predicted proteins | sample TtaePargueraPR_2_FD_187281 | JGI IMG/M metagenome (GOLD analysis project Ga0207773, IMG submission 187281) | Aerobic enrichment media microbial communities from Bioluminiscent Bay, La Parguera, Puerto Rico - Tt and M1 (3) (SPAdes) | ecosystem: Environmental > Aquatic > Marine > Unclassified ...
CAGGCTTCGGCGGGCGGTTTGCTTTCTGTGGCACTTTCCCTGGGGTCGCCCCCGCCGGGCGTTACCCGGCACCCTGTTTCCGTGGAGCCCGGACTTTCCTCCCCCGACGCTCGCCGGGAAGCTCCCTGGAGCACCGAAGGCGGCCATCCGGCCGTCTGGCGCCCTCTAGCTAGGCAAGCGCGAGGCGTCAGTCAATGACGGCGAGCAGGGCGGCGAGGCGGCGGCGGGTGTCCGGATCGGCGTTGCCGGTTACCGAGCTGGGGCGGAAGTGGCGCTGGAAGGCGCGGATGACCGCCGGCAGATCCTCATCGGTGTAGCCATAGCCGATGCGGGCCAGCGCCTTGCCCACGGCGCTTTCCAGCACTGCCGACGCGCCCGCCTCGGGCCACAGGCCGATGCCGGCGGCGGCCAGCGCGCGCCAGTCGAACAGCTCGCCGGGGTCCTCCTTGCGCAGCGGCGCCACGTCGGAATGGCCGAGCACGCGGGCGGCCGGGATCGGGTGGCGCGCCAGGATGTCGAGGGCCAGCAGCTTCACCGCCGCCATCTGCTCGGGCGGGAAGGGGCGGTAGCCGAACTCGTGGCCGGGATTGACGATCTCGATCCCGAGCGAGCGGGCGTTGATGTTCGTGGCGCCCTGCCAGCAGGACAGGCCGGCATGCCAGGCGCAGTGCGATTCCGAGACCAGCTGGAAGATGCGCCCGTCCTCCTCCACCAGGTAGTGGGCGCTCACCTTGGCCGCCGGATCGCAGAGCCGCTCCAGCGCCGCCCCGCCGGACTGCATGCCGGTGTAGTGCAGCACAAGGGTGTCGATCGCCTGGCCGGGCGGCCGGGCGTCGTGGTTCGGCGAGGGCTGCTCGATGATGTGTAGATCTTCCATGACGGACCGATTATAGCCGCTCCGCCTCGGGAGCGGTGGTTTTCGGCCGACGCAGGATGATGATGCCGACGCCGGCGATGGTCATGAGGCCCCCGGCGACCAGGGTGACGGTCAGGCTCTCGTCCAGGAAGACCACCCCCGCCAGCACACCGAAGGGCGGCACCAGCAGGGTCGCCGGCATGATCTGATTGATCTGGTAGCGGCGCATCAGCCAGTACCAGTAGCCGTAGCCGATCGCCACCACCACGACCGCCTGGTACACAATGGCAAAGTAGGCCCAGAAGTCGGCCTCGCTGAGCGCCTGCCACTGGCCGTCCTCGGTCAGCAGCGAAGCGACGATCAGCATGGGCGTGGCGAAGGCCGCGACCCAGGCGTTCAGGGTGACGCCGTCGATGTCCTTCAGCAGCTTGATCTGCACGTTGGCGATCGACCAGATGAAGGAGGCGGTGACGACGAAGGCGAGGGCGAGGTACTGGCCCTCCAGGCGCGGCTCCCCGGCGATGACGGCGACGCCGCAGAAGGCGATGGCCATCCCGAGGGCGCGGCGCCAGCCCAGCTTGTCCTGAAAGAAGATCGCCGCCAGCAGCGAGGCGAAGGGTACCTGAAGCTGGATGGCGATCGATGCGGTGCCGGCGTCGACGGTCTTCAGGCCGTGGAACATGAAGGAGAAGTGCAGCAGGCCCAGCGTTACCGCGATGACGAAGACGGCGCGCCACTGGCCGGTCGGCCGTTTGGCGAAGGGCAGCAGCAGCAGGGCCACCAGGGCGAAGCGCGAGGCCATGAACAGCATCGGCGGCAATTGCTGCAGGCCGATCTTGGCGACCGCGAAATTGATGCCCCATAGCAGCATGAGGCCGAGGATGGCCACCATGTGCAGGGGGCTGAGCGAGAGTTCCCGCGCGGCGACGCCGGCCTGGCTCACGACGCGAGCTCGCCGTTGCGGCCCTGCTCGAGGGCCTCGCGCTCGGCCTCCAGCGCCAGCCAGCGCTCCTCGGCGGCGGCCAGCTCGGCGCGCTTGGCGGCGGTCGCCTCGGTCAGCTTCGTGAAGCCGGCCGGGTCCTTCTTATAAAGAGTGGGGTCGGCCAGCCTTGCCTCGAGATCCGCGGCCTCGGCGGTCAGTGCGTCGATGCGCGCCGGCAGCTGGTCGAGCTCGCGCTGGTCCTTGTAGCTGAGCTTGGCCGCGCGCCGCGGCTTCGTCGGTGCGGGCGCGGCCTTGGCGGCAGCGGGCCGGGCGCGTGCCTCCACCTCGACGGCGCGGTTATCGCGGTAGCGCCGGTAGTCGCTGTAGCCGCCGGCGATCTCCAGGGCCGTGCCGTCGCCTTCCATGGCGATCACCGCCGTGACCAGCCGGTCGAGGAAGTCGCGGTCGTGGCTGACCAGGATCAGGGTGCCCTCATAGTCGTCGAGCACCTCCTCCAGCAGATCCAGGGTCTCCATGTCGAGATCGTTGGTCGGCTCGTCGAGAACCAGCAGGTTGCTCGGCCGGGCGAAGAGGCGGGCCAGCAGCAGGCGCGCCTTCTCGCCGCCGGACAGCGCCTTCACCGGCTGGCGCGCCTGGCTCTCGTCGAACAGGAAGTCGCGCAGGTAGGCGACCACGTGGCGCGGGCGGCCGCGCACCTCGATGGTGTCGCCGCCGTCGGGCGCCAGCACCTGCCACAGCGTCGCCTCCGGGTCGAGGCTCTCGCGGCGCTGGTCGAAGTAGAGCGGCTGCACGTTGCTGCCCAGACGCAGCCTGCCGGCATCCGGCGCCAGCGCGCCGATGAGCATCTTCACCAGGGTCGACTTGCCGGCGCCGTTGGGGCCGATGATGCCGAGGCGGTCGCCCCGGCGGATGCGCGTCGAGAAATCCTTCACGATGACGCGCTCGCCGAAGCTCTTGGCGAGGCGCTCGGCCTCGATGACGGTGTCGCCGCTGCGCCCGCTGCTGGCGGTCTCCAGCTTGGCGGTGCCGGCCTGCTTCAGCCACTCGCGCCGTTCCTGGCGCAGCGTCTGCAGCCGGGCGAGGCGGCCGACGTTGCGCTTGCGCCGCGCGGTCACGCCGCGCGCCAGCCAGCGCTCCTCGCGTACGATCTGGCGTTCGAGCTTATGTTGCGCCTCGGCTTCCTGCTGACGCAGCTCCTCGGCCCAGTCGTCGAAGGCGGCGAAGGACTTGTCGAGGCGCTGCAGGCGGCCGCGGTCGAGCCAGAGCGTCGTGTTGGTGAGGTTGGCGAGGAAGCTGCGGTCGTGGCTGATCACCAGCAGGGCGCCGCGGAAGCGCTTCAGCTCGCCCTCCAGCCAGTCGATGGTCGGCAGGTCGAGGTGATTGGTCGGCTCGTCGAGCAGCAGCACCTCGGGGTCCGACACCAGGCAGCGCGCCAGCGCCACGCGCCGCCCCTCGCCGCCGGACAAGCCGCCGAGCCGGCGCGCGCCGTCCAGCTCCAGGCGCGCCAGCGCGGCGTCGACCGCGTGGCGCGGCGCCGGGTCGCGGCCTTCCGCATCGCGCGCGACATAGTCGGCGACGCAGTCGTCGGCGTCGAAGCGCGGATCCTGCGGCAGGTAGGCGACGCGGGTGCCCGGCTGCAGGAAGCGCTCGCCGCCGTCGAGATCCTGCAGGCCGGCGATCACCTTCAGCAGGGTGGATTTGCCGGTGCCATTGCGCCCAACCAGGCAGGCGCGCTCGCCCGCCGCCAGGGTGAGCGAGAGACCGCTGAACAGCGTGGTGGTGCCGAACGCCAGGCGCGCGTCCTTGAGGGCGATGAGGGGAGGAGCCATCGCTAGCGGATGCCGCGCAGCTTCTTGATCTCGTCGTAGGCTGCGTTGATGGTTGCCAGCTTCTCGTTGGCGATCTCGACGAACTCCCGCGGCATGCCCTGCGCCACCAGCCGGTCGGGATGGTTCTCCAGCACCAGCTTGCGGTGGGCGTCGCGGATCTCCTTGTCGGAGGCGTCCGGTGTCACGCCGAGGATGCAGTAGTGGTCGCAGTTCGGCTGGATCGCCGCCATGTTGGCGGCACGGATGCGATCCCACTCGCGCGGCTCGAAGCCGAAGATCTCGGCGAGCCTGCCCAGGTAGTCGATCTCAGCCTCGGCGATGCGCCCGTCGGCGCGGGCGACGTGAAAGAGGCCGTCGATCAGCTCCTCCAGCACGGCGCGGTTGTCGGCGAACATGCCGGCCAGCTGGCGGGCGTAGGGCTCGAAGCCGCGCGCGTCCTTGCGCGCCTGGTCGAACACCCGGCCGACGTTCTTCATCTCCTCGGCCGGGATGTGAAAGACCTGCTTGAAGGCGTCGACTTCCTTGCGATTTACGTAGCCGTCGGCCTTGGCGAGCTTGGCCCCCAGGACGATGACGCCAATGGTGAAGGCGATCTGGCGCGTGCCGTCGGCCACGGCCACCTCGCCGGCGGCATCGTTCATGCGGTCGACGGCATGGCCGGCCAGCGCGCCGACCAGCGCGCCGATCGGGCCGCCCAGCGCGAAGCCGGCGGCGCCACCGAGAATCTTGCCCCAAACGCTCATGTCGTCGCTGGTGTCGGGAGAAGCTGAGGGAAAGGATCGATTTCGCTACCATGACGGTGCCGGGCCGGCGACGTCAAGTTACAGGGCTGCAATGCTGCCTTGCACCGGCGCCGGGACCGTTTCTCCGGCTCGCGGGTCCTCAGCCCGGCCCCAGCCGCCCGAGCCCCGGCACCTTCACGGCGAGGTCGAGCGGATCGACGCCGAAGGTGAGGCCGAGCAGGTTCACCTCCAGGCCTTCCTCGCGGGCGGCGAGAACGCCGGCAACGCCGAACAGCGAGAGCTGGTAGCCGCTGCCGCTGGGCGCGGCGGCGAGGAATCGCGTCGGCCCGAGGTAGTCCTTGCCGACGGCCGTGGGCGGCAGGTCGAGCCGCAGCGCCGGCACCTGGCGTGCCACCGTGGCGGTGAAGGTGTTGGAGTTGGGGCCGGGCCAGGTGCGGTACTGCGTGGCGAAGGGATAGGCCGCGACGGCCGCCTCGATCTGCGGGATCGCCGCGGCCGCCTCGGCGCCGCGCAGTTCGGCCAGGATCTGCGGTCGGGCGCCGAACCAGTGGCGGTCGGGCTGGCCTTCGCGGCGGGTCAGGCCGTTGCCGTCGCGCCAGTAGCGCCAGCCGATGATCTCGTAAGTGACGTAGCTGGGGGCGTTCTCCGGCTTCACCGCGATCCAGGTGTGCACGGCGAAGGCGCCGCGCCAGTCGAAGGCGCGCGCGGCGTAGACCTGCACCACCGCCTCCGGCGTCGTGGCGGCCGGGGGCACCAGCCCCGCGCTGTCGCGGCTGGCGGTGGCCCAGCTGCGATCCAGCGCAACCTCGTCGGTCATCAGCGCGAGCGCCGGCCCGGCCAGGAGCACGCCGAGCAGCAGCAGCAGGCGCCGCAGATTGATTGCGAGAACAGCCACCCGTCTTCCCCTGCTTCCCGGCCCTGCTTCCCGGCCCGGGTTGCCGGCGGGCCGATGATGATCAGGCTAAGTACTTACTATGGCAGAGATAAGGCGCGATTCCACTAGAGGTGAGGCTTATATAAGGCTTTGTTAACGCTGATCTCCCATATTTTCCCGGCCAATGGGACCCAATCGCTGCCCGGGCCGGCAGCGGGAAAAGCCAGGGAATCTTCATGTCGGGTGACGCAGCCGCCGCAGAAGCGCGCATCATCGAGGGCCTCGCGCGCGAGGCCGCCGGACTGGGCGTCGAGATCGTCGACGTCGCCGGCAACATCCAGGACGTCTCCGCCCGCATCGAGCAGCAGGCGCGCTCCTTCCGCGCGCTGGTCGCCAACGCCGGCGAGGTGAACGACAGCAACCGCCGCATTGCCGATGCCGCCGGGCACGCCCGCGAGAAAGCCGCCGAAACCGCCAGGAGCGTGCGCGGCTCCGAGGAGACCGTGCGCAACGCGGTGAGCGACATCCACGCGCTGGTGGAAGCGGTTTCCGTCATCGAGGGCCAGCTCACCGGCCTGCAGGAGGCGCTGACCCAGGTGGCGCAGGTCGCCAAGGGCATCGACGCCATCGCCAAGCAGACCAACCTGCTGGCGCTGAACGCGACCATCGAGGCGGCGCGCGCGGGCGAGGCCGGCAAGGGCTTCGCCGTGGTCGCCGGCGAAGTGAAGGCGCTGGCGACGCAGACCTCCAGCGCCACCGCGCAGATCGACGCCACGCTGAAGCGCCTCACCGAGCAGGCCGAGCAGCTGATCGCGCAGGGCAACGAGACCACCGGGCGCGCCGAATCGGTGCGCAGCGGCACCCAGACCATCGGCGAGGTGATGAGCGTCGTCGGCCAGGCGGTCGGCGGCATCGAGGAAGACACCTCGGCCATCGCCGAAAGCGCCGCGCGCATCGACCAGCAGTGCGGCAGCTTCGTCTCCACCCTCGAGGCGATGGACGGCGAGGTCGCCGGCTCCAGTGCGACGCTCAGCGAAGCGCGCGACCGCGTGAACCGCCTGATCGACGTGAGCGAGCGCGTCATCCGCCTGACGGCGCAGAGCGCACTGAACTCCGTCGACGGCCCCTTCATCCAGAAGGTGTGCGCCGTGGCCGCCGAGGTGAGCGCCGCTTTCGAGGCCGCGCTGAAGGACGGCCGCATCGCCGAGGCGCAGCTCTTCGACCGCGACTACAAGCCGATCGCCGGCAGCGACCCGCAGCAGCTCATGGCCGGCTGCGTCGCGCTGACCGACAAGGTGCTGCCCGCGATCCAGGAACCGGCGCTCGATTTCGATCCGCGCATCGTGTTCTGCGCCTGCGTCGACGTGAACGGCTATCTGCCGACGCACAATCTGAAATTCGGCCAACCGCAGGGCAGCGATCCCGTGTGGAACGCCGCCAACTGCCGCAACCGGCGCATCTTCAACGACCGCGTCGGGCTTGCCGCCGGCAAGAACCGCGAGCCCTTCCTGCTGCAGACCTATCGTCGCGACATGGGCGGCGGCAACTTCGTCATGATGAAGGACGTCTCGGCGCCCATCGTCGTCGCCGGCAAGCACTGGGGCGGCGTACGCCTCGCCTACAAGGTGTGACGCCGCGCTGAGCGTGCTGAGGCGCGCTTGCGCCGCGGTTGCCTATCGACCCTGCGCAAACAATCGCCTACTGTCTGCCTCGTTTCGCGGCGTGGCCGATTCGCGGCCGCGTTCCCGTCGCACTCCCGGAGGCAGGTATGCAGCTCTTCTACTCCCCAACGTCGCCCTATGCGCGCAAGTGCCGCGTCGTCGCGCGCGAGCGCGGCCTGATGGCCGACCTCGAGGAGGTGATCTGCAATCCGATGGAGGATCCGGCGGCGCTGCACGCCAGCAACCCGCTCGGCAAGGTGCCGTGCCTGGTGCTCGACGACGGCATGGCGGTGTTCGACAGTCCGGTGATCGCCGAGTATCTCGACGGCCTCGGCAACACGCCGGCTTTGATTCCTGCAGCCGGCTCGGCACGTTTCAAGGTGCTGGTCGCGGCGGCCCTGGCGCAGGGCATGACCGATGCCGCCTTCAACATGACCATGGAGGGCCGCCGTCCGGAGTCGCAGCGCTCGCCGGAGACGATCGCGCGCTGGCGCAACGCGGTGCTGCGCGGCCTCGACCAGATGACGGCGCACCTCAAGGGCCTGCCGGGCGCTCTCTCGCCTGATGGCCTCACCATGGGCCACATCGCCGCTGGCACACTGCTCGGCTACCTCGACCTGCGCCACGGTGCCCTTGAGTGGCGCAAGGGCCGCGCCGAACTGGCGACCTGGTTCGAGGGCTTCGACGCCCGTCCCTCGATGCGCGAGACCGATCCCGCCTGAGAAGGCTGCTCCAGCGCAAGCGCTGCCCGCAGCGGAGCGATCGTCGGATTCTCATACAACGTTGACAATTTATCGATAAAATGTGATTGTTTCCGCCGCTCTTCTGAACCCCGAACAGGCGGAAACCCGATGGACCACGACAGGCAGGCGGCCGGCTGGCAGTTCTGGATCGACCGCGGCGGCACCTTCACCGACGTCGTGGCGAGGAAGCCCGACGGGACGCTGGTGACCCACAAGTTGCTGTCGGAGAACGCCGAGCAGTACAGGGACGCCGCCGTCGAGGGCATCCGCCGCCTGCTCGGCCTGAAGAAGGGCGAGGCGCTGCCGCCGGGCGCCGTGGACGCTGTGAAGATGGGCACCACGGTGGCGACCAACGCGCTGCTGGAGCGCAAGGGCGACCGCACGCTCTTCGTCACCTCGGAGGGCTTCGGCGATATCCTGCGCATCGGTTACCAGAACCGCCCGCGGCTCTTCGACCGTCACATCGTGCTGCCGGAGATGCTCTACGAGCGCGCCGTCGAGGTGCCGGAGCGGGTGAGCGCCGAGGGCGAGATCGTCACCCCGCTCGACGTCGAGGCCGCGCGCACCGCGCTGAAGAGCGCCTACGACGCCGGCATCCGTGCCGTCGCCATTGCCTTCATGCACGGCTACCGCTTTCCCGACCACGAGCGCAAGGTGGCGGCGGCGGCGCGCGAGATCGGCTTCACCCAGGTCTCGGTGAGCCACGAGGTGAGCCCGCTCATGAAGCTGGTGAGCCGCGGCGACACCACCGTGGTCGACGCGTACCTCTCGCCGATCCTCAGGCGCTACGTAGACCAGGTCGGCGGGCAGCTCGATGCAGACGCCACCAAAGGTCCGCGCCTGATGTTCATGCAGTCCAACGGCGGGCTCACCGATGCGCGCCTTTTCCAGGGCAAGGACGCTATCCTCTCCGGTCCCGCCGGCGGCGTCGTCGGCATGGTGCGCACCGCGGCCATGGGCGGCTTCAGGAAGCTCATCGGCTTCGACATGGGCGGCACCTCGACCGACGTCTCGCACTACGACGGCGAGTACGAGCGCACATTCGACACTCTTGTCGCCGGCGTGCGCATGCGCGCGCCGATGATGCACATCCACACGGTGGCGGCCGGCGGCGGCTCCATCCTGCACTTCGACGGCGCGCGCTTCCGTGTCGGTCCCGACTCCGCCGGCGCCGATCCGGGGCCGGCCTGCTATCGCCGCGGCGGACCTTTGGCTGTGACCGACTGCAACGTCATGCTCGGCAAGATCCAGCCCGAGCATTTCCCCAAGGTCTTCGGTCCCAACGCCGACCAGCCGCTCGACGCCAAGGTGGTGCAGCAGAAGTTCGCCGCGCTGGCGGAGGAGATTGCCGCGGCGACCGGCAAGCCGCTGCAGAGCCCGGAGGAGGTCGCCGAGGGCTTCCTGCGCATCGCCGTGGAGAACATGGCCAACGCCATCAAGAAGATCTCCGTGCAGCGCGGCTACGACGTGACGGAATACACCCTCAACTGCTTCGGCGGCGCCGGCGGGCAGCACGCCTGCCTGGTGGCTGACGCGCTCGGCATGACGAAGGTATTCCTGCATCCCTTCGCCGGCGTGCTCTCCGCTTATGGCATGGGTCTGGCCGACGTGCGGGCGCTGCGCGAGCAGCAGGTCGAGGTACCCTTCGACGCCAAGGCCCCGGCGGCGATGGAGGCGGCCTATGCCGCGCTCGTCGAGGATGCGAAGAAGGAGGTGCTTGCCCAGGGCGTCGATGCCGGGCGCATCGAGACGGTGAAGAAGGCGCAGCTGCGCTACGCCGGCACCGACAGCCCGCTGCCGGTCGATTTCGGCAAGCTGGAGGAGATGCAGCAGGCCTTCGAGGCGGCGCACAAGCAGCGCTTCGGCTTCGTCGCCGTCGAACGTAAACTAGTGGTCGAGGCGGTCGCCGTCGAGGTCATCGGCCATACCGAGGAGGTCGCCGATCCCGAGCGCGACAGCGATCCCGGCGCGCGTGAGGCCGAGCCGCTCGCGCGTGTGGCGATGTACACCGCCGGGGCACGCCAGGACACGCCGCTCTACGACCGCGACGCGCTGCTGCCGGGCCAGAAGATCGACGGCCCCGCCATCGTGCGCGAGGCGACCGCGACCACGGTGGTGGAGCCGGGCTGGCAGGCCGAACTGACGAAGCGCGGCCACCTGGTGCTGACCCGCGTGCAGCCACGGCCGAAGTCCGAGGCGGTGGGCACCGAGGCGGACCCGGTCATGTTGGAGGTCTTCAACAACCTCTACATGTCGATCGCCGAGCAGATGGGCGCGACGCTGGCCAACACCGCCTACTCGGTGAACATCAAGGAGCGGCTGGACTTCTCCTGCGCCATCTTCGATCCCGACGGCAACCTGGTGGCCAACGCGCCGCACATGCCGGTGCACCTCGGCTCCATGGGCGAGTCGATCAAGACGGTGATCCGCGAGAACCGGGGCACCATGCGGCCCGGCAACGTCTACGCCCTCAACGCACCCTACAACGGCGGCACCCACCTGCCCGACGTGACGGTGATCACACCCGTGTTCGACGACGCCGGGAAGGAGCTGCTGTTCTACGTCGGCTCGCGCGGCCACCACGCCGACATCGGGGGGCGCACGCCGGGCTCCTCGCCGCCCGACTCGACGCGCATCGAGGAGGAGGGCGTCCTCATCGACAATTTCCTGCTGGTCGAGGAGGGCAATTTCCGCGAGACCGAGACGCTGGCGCTGCTGTCCTCCGGACGCTATCCCTGCCGTAATCCGCAGCAGAACATGGCTGACCTCGCCGCGCAGATCGCCGCCAACGAGACCGGCGTGCAGGAGGTGCGCAAGATGGTCGCGCACTTCGGGCTCGACGTCGTGCAGGCCTACATGCGCCACGTGCAGGACAACGCCGAGGAGTCGGTGCGCCGCGTGCTCGACGTGCTGAAGGACGGCCAGTTCACCTACCCCCTCGACAACGGCTCGAGGATCGAGGTGAAGATCACCGTCGACAAAGCCGCGCGCGAGGCGACCATCGACTTCACCGGCACCTCGCCGCAGGACAAGGGCAACTTCAACGCCCCGACGGCAGTGTGCAAAGCGGCGGTGCTCTACGTTTTCCGGACCCTGGTGGAGGACGAGATCCCCCTGAACGAGGGCTGCCTGAAACCCTTGAAGCTGGTCATCCCCGAGCGCTCGATGATCAGCCCGGTCTATCCGGCCGCGGTCATCGCCGGCAACACCGAGGTCTCGCAGTGCATCACCGACGCGCTCTACGGCGCGCTCGGCGTGCTGGCCTCGGCACAGGGCACCATGAACAACTTCGTCTACGGCAACGACCGCTACCAGAACTACGAGACCATCTGCGGCGGCACCGGCGCAGGGCCGACCCACGACGGCACCTCGGCGGTGCATTCGCACATGACCAACACGCGCATGACCGACCCGGAGGTGCTGGAGTGGCGCTTCCCGGTGCGCCTGGAGGCCTTCCGCATCCGGCACGGCTCGGGCGGCGCCGGCAAGCACCGCGGTGGCGATGGCGTGGTCAGGCGCATGCGTTTCCTCGAGCCGATGACGGCGACCATCCTGTCGCTCCACCGCACCAGCGACCCCTATGGCCTTGCCGGCGGCGAGCCGGGCCAGCGCGGCCGCAACACCGTGATCCGCGCCGACGGCCGGCGCGAGGCGCTGAAGGGCAGCGACGAGACCGAGATGCAGGCTGGCGACGTCTTCCAGATCGAGACGCCCGGCGGCGGCGGCTATGGCCGCGCCGCCGAGCGCCGGGAGGCGGCGGAATGAGCGACGCCAAGACGACCCCCGCGAAGGCCGCCGGAAAGCGCTCCATCGTCTCATCGGCCCATCTGGTTTCCGAGCGCGCGGCCGAGACCAGCGCTTTCGAGTACGGCCTCTACGTCGCCTCCAACGCCTTCAACCGCTGGATCGTGCGCTGCATGGCGGCGGCGGGCTACCCGGATCTCGGCGCGCTCGACGTCATGGTGCTGCACACCGTGAACCACCGCGCCAAGGACAAGAAGCTGGCCGACATCTGCTTCGTCCTCAACATCGAGGACAGCCACACGGTGAACTACGCGCTGAAGAAGCTCGGCCGCGCCGGCCTCGTCGCCGGCGACAAGCGCGGCAAGGAGATCTTCTACGCGACGACGAAGGAGGGCCACGCGGCCTGCGTGAAATATCGCGAGGTGCGCGAGGACTGCCTCATCACCGCCTTCAGCGCCTTCGCCGGCGAGAAGGGCGGCGAACTGAACGAGCAGATCGGCGAGGCCGCCGACCTGCTGCGCGCCCTCTCCGGCCTCTACGACCAGGCGGCCAGGTCGGCGTCTAGCCTTTAGGCGCGGCGGCGATTCAGTTTGCGCTGCCGCCGCCCGACATGCCCTGGCCGCCGCGGCCCCCGTTCTGCATCATCGGGCCGCCCTGCATGCCCTGGCCGCCGTGCATGCCTGGACGCATGCCATAGCTGTGGTGCGGGCGCACCATGTCGCGCTCCTGCATGCGCAGCTCGCGGCAACCGCGCTGGTCCATGTGGCAGGTCTGGACCTGCTCGTGCATCTGGAGGCGGTCGCGCAGCTCGTCGCACCGGGCGCCGCTGCAGTTCTCCGTCTGCTTGCGCAGGCGGGACATCATCTCCTCGCGGATCGGCACGCAAGCGTCGCCGCGGCAGTCGCGCAACTGGTCGCCCAGGTGCATCATGTCCTCGTCAGACATCATCATGGGCATGCCGCCCATCATCGGCTGGGCGCGCGCGGGGTTGACAGCGGCAAAGGCGGAGACGGCGAGCAGGGCGGCCGCCGCATAGATCCTGGAGGCTTGGAACGCTCCGCTTTGGACGGTTCGCATCGGGAAGATCCTCCTGCTGGTGGGCAACACAGGAAGCCTGCGCGCCACCGTCGGGCAGCGCCTTGATCCAGAACAAATTGCCAGGCTCGTTAGGCCGGTTCGGCAATTTCCGCTGCCGCCTTCGTCAGCGGCCGCCTCAGCACCACCACGGCCAGGGCCAGGAACATGGCGGCGAAGAGCGCCGGCATGGCGTCGGGGCCGAAGCCCTGCAGCACGCTGCCGCCGGCCAGCGGGCCGATCACGCCGCCGCTGCCGTAGGCCAGCGCGAAGCAGGCGCTCCCGGCGATCAGCAGGCCGCCGCGGAAGCGCTCGCCGAGCACCGTGAGGGCGCCGGTGTAGAGCGCGAAGGAGGCGCCGCCCAGGATCAGCATGAGCGGCCAGAACACCGCGGGCACCGCGAGCGACCACGGCAGCACCGCGCAGCACAGCGCGGCCACGAGGCTGACGCCGGCGATCACCGCCTGGCGGCGGAAACGGTCGAGCAGCCAGCCGACCGGGAACTGCGCGAAGACCATGCCGACCATCATGGCCGAGAGCGCCGCCGCGCCGATTTCGGCGGTGAAGCCGGAGCGCAGCAGGTAGACCGGGATGAGGGTCAGCACCGCCGCGTCGAAGAAGGCGAAGACGGCGACCACGGCAGCGAGCAGCGCGCCGAGCCCGAGGAAGCGGCGCAGCGCGGCGAGGTTCATGCCGGCGAGCTCGGCGGCGCTGCGGTGGCGCAGCGGCAGAATGATGGCGATGGCCGCGGCGGTGATGGCGGCGCAGACCAGGAACGGCAGGGCGCCGCGCTCCCCCAGCGCCACCAGCAGCAGCGGGCCGAGCGCGAAGCCGCCGGCCATGACGGTGGCGTAGACGCCGATGACGCGGCCGCGAACACGCTCGGCCGTCACCGCGTTCAGCCAGGCCTCCGAGATCACGAAGATGACATTCAGGCAGGCGCCCAGTACGACGCGCAGGACAAGCCAGGCGACGTTCGGCTCGGTGTAGGGGAAGGCGACGAGGCAGGCGGCCGAGCCGGCGAGGCCCAGCACCACCACCGCGAAGGCGCCGAAGCGCTGCAGCAGGCGCGGCAGGACGACGAGCGCGAGCAGGACGCCGACGCAGGTCGCCGATCCGTTGAGCCCGATCTGCAGGTCGCTGAAGCCGGCCTCCACCATCATGATGGAGAGCAGCGGGTAGGTGAGTCCCAGCGCGAGGCCGAACACGCCGATGCAGGTGATCAGCGCGACGACGCTCGCCCACTCGGTGCGGCGTTCCTCGGGAAGATCAAGGACAGGGGGATGCAGCGGCGCTTCCATGGCGGCGCGAAGATGCCACGGATCGTACGTGCGCGGATATCCGAATCCCGCCGGGCAGCTATGCCCGCCACAGACCGAGCTACTGTTCAATCGGGGCGAGGTCGGCAATCGTCGGCGCTCGACCACGGCTGCGGCGGAACTGCAGGTAGACGACAAGCTGCCAAGACTTGAACAGCGTGACCAGCAGCAGCCAAGCCGCAACGAGGTAGAGGACGATTGAGGCCTCCCGCAGCGCGATGCGGAGCAGCCAGCCTCCGGCCCCTGCGAATATCAGAAAGAGGAGTGTCTCGCGAAGGGGCCGCAGGGGCCGGGCGACCACGTATCCCAGCATGCGCCGGCCGAGGTAGGCGGCGCGGGAGACGCGCGGGGCGTCCGGAAAGTGGCGACCGAAGTGTTTCCAGCTTCGATAGTAGTGCAGGAAAATGTGGTAAAGGATCGGAGCGGCAGGCAGCACCAGCACTGGCTGAAGCCAGGGGCGGAGGGCGTCGTCGACGCGTCCCTGGGCGGAGAGAAAATTGTATGCAGCGCTGAGCAGGAAGGCGAGCCCGAGAAGGAGAAAGGTGGCCGTTCTCACGCGGTTCAGCGCCCCTTGGCTCCCCACACGCTCATCCAGCGCGGCGCGATAGCGCTCGAACTGCCATTCTTCGAGTCGATAGCCGGCTCCCGGAAATCCGTTGGGAAAGACCAGGCCGCCGCCCTCGCGGTAGGGCACGGTCGTACTCAGCAGCATGATCTGCAGCATTCGATCGCGAGGCAAAACGGGTACGCGTGGCGCTCTCACGGCCTCTTCGTTCGTGCTCAATCCGAAATCGCCTCAAATTTGACCTATTGCACGCCCCAGTTTAGCGGCTTCTCTCCGCCGGAGGAATGTTGCTAGGATGGCGACCATGACAATGCCGCAGAAGCCGACCGCCCGGTCGCCTTACAAGCCGACCGCGACGCCGACTCTCGGCGTGCTCATGCTCCGGACGGGGTTTCCCCGCCTGCTGGGCGACGTGGGCCATCCCGAGACCTGGACCTTTCCGACCCGCTACCGGGTGGTCGAGACGGCTGACGTCGCCTCGGTGGTGAAGAGTGGCCCCCTCCCGCTGAACCTGCTCATGGCCTTCATCGACGCCGGCTGGTCGCTGGTCGAGGAGGGCGCGACCCTCATCACCACCTCCTGCGGCTTCCTGGTGACGGCGCAGAAGGCGCTGGGCGAGGCGCTGCCGGTGCCGGTGGTGACCTCCAGCCTGTTGCAGATCCCCCAAGTGCAGGCGTCCCTGCCGGAAGGGCGCCGGGTCGGCGTCCTGACCTTCGATTCACGCCGCCTCAGCGAATGGCAGCTCGCCGCGGCGGGCGCCGCGCCCGACACGCCGGTCAGCGGCATCGAGGAAGGCGGCGAACTGCACCGCGTCATCACCGAGGACCTGGAGCGGCTGGACGCCGGCGCGGCCGAGGCCGACGTGCTGGCCGCCGGACGGGCGCTGCAGGAGGCCACCCCGGACCTCGGCGCCGTGGTGCTGGAGTGCACCAACCTCTCGCCCTACCGCGCGGCGCTCTCCGCCGCGCTCGGGCTGCCGGTCTACGATCTCGTGACCCTGGTGGAAGGCCGCCTGGGCGCCCGCCGGCCGTAGGTCTGCCTCACAAAGAAAACGTTGATAATTTATCGATAAAAAGTCATTGTAGGGCGTCGGTTGCCTGCCGGCCGGCCCCGTGACTACAGTTCTGGCCCCTGGTTCGAGCCCAGCGCTCGAAAGTGGGGCCGGGGCGCAGGTCGCGGGCCCCTTCGCAGGCCGCCGGCCGGGGAAAAGGTGCGCGGGCAGCAACGTCCCGCCGACAGGCCAAACAGGGAGACATCAGAATGACTTTCTTTGCCAAGTCCCTTGCCGGGATCGCTCTCGCCGGTAGTGCCGCGCTGGGGCTCGCCTCCGGCGCCGCTCTGGCGGCCGAGAAGTGGGACATGCCGCTGGCCTATCCGGCCAGCAACTACCACTCGGAGACCGCCGCCAAGTTCGCCGAGGAGGTCACCAAGGCCTCGAACGGCGAGCTGGAGATCGTCACCCATCCGAACGGCTCGCTGTTCAGCGGCG
>Ga0207773_100469_pt1 | contig 15817 bp, 12 predicted proteins | sample TtaePargueraPR_2_FD_187281 | JGI IMG/M metagenome (GOLD analysis project Ga0207773, IMG submission 187281) | Aerobic enrichment media microbial communities from Bioluminiscent Bay, La Parguera, Puerto Rico - Tt and M1 (3) (SPAdes) | ecosystem: Environmental > Aquatic > Marine > Unclassified ...
GGTGTCACCCCGACACGCTGGCGAGCCTCCAATCAACCCACGGCATGAGTTCACCCGCACTGGCAGGTGATGAACGCATCAATAATGAAAAGGGGTGTCATGAAATGTTAATTGAGTGGCGTCAAAAGTGAAGTAGCCCCTAGTGCTCTTTCTCTAGATTCATGGAGGAAATCCGTGGTCCGAACATGGAATCATTCACGTCAGGAGAGACACACATGAAGACCAAAATTATTGAGCCATCCAGTCATGCGCACCAGTTCCCTCTACTTATCAAGCATTTACTGATTTCTGGCCAACGCTATGGGGCATCAAAAGAAATCGTCAGTGGCAACATCCGGTACAATTATCTTGAGCTGAATGAGCGGATTGCCCGCTTGGCCAATGCGCTGACAGATGCCGGTGTCAAAGCCGGCGATACAGTTGCAGTGATGGACTGGGACAGCCACCGCTATCTGGAAGCGTATTTCGCGGTGCCGATGATTGGCGCCATTTTGCATCACATTAATATTCGTCTGAGCCCGGATCAAATTGCTTATACCATGCAGCATGCAGAAGACAAATTTGTTCTCGTTCATGACGACTTTCTCCCTGTTGTTGAGCAGTTGGCGGATCAACTGCCAACAGTACAGGGCTATATCCAGCTCACAGACAATCCAGTGCCGCAGCACACTGAGCTCACCATGCTGGGTGAATATGAAAACCTGTTGTCGGCAGCAGAAAATACTTATGATTTTCCCGATTTTGATGAAAATTCCATCGCAACCACCTTCTACACCACAGGCACGACAGGTAATCCCAAGGGCGTTTTTTTCAGCCACAGACAATTGGTGCTGCATACATTAAATACGGCTACCACCTTATCTGCCTATGACGGTGTGCCGCTGCTTCGTTCAGAAGATGTGTATATGCCAATGACGCCAATGTTCCATGTGCATGCCTGGGGGATTCCGTATGTGGCGACACTGCTGGGCGTAAAACAAGTCTATCCGGGCCGTTATGAGCCAAATCAGTTGGTGCGTCTGTACAACCAAGAAGGGGTGACATTCTCTCATGGTGTGCCAACCGTTCTGCAGATGATTCTGAACTGTGACGAAGCCAGGGTTGCCGATTTGAGCCGTTGGAAATTAATGACCGGCGGTGCTGCCCCAACGGAAGCGCTGGTCCGGCAAATGATGGAACGCGGCATTCGTTTCTATACCGGTTACGGCATGTCGGAAACCTGTCCGCTGCTGACAATAACTCACCTGAGCCCAGAGCAAGCTCAGTTACCACTGGATGAGCAAATCGCACTCCGTATGCGCACCGGAATGCCGCTGCCTATGGTCGAGATGCGTGTTGTTGATGAAACCGGCAACGAAATTGCCAGGGACGATACCAGCGTCGGTGAAGTTCAGGTTCGTACTCCCTGGCTGACGCAAGGTTATTTTCGCGAACCGGAGAAAAGTGATGAACTATGGCAAGGGGGTTGGCTGCACACCGGCGATGTGGCATCACTCAACGCTGAAGGGGTTCTGCAAATTCGTGACCGAATGAAAGATGTGATCAAGACCGGCGGCGAGTGGATCTCGTCATTACAACTGGAAAGCCTGATCAGCAAACATGGCGCAGTGGCGCATGTCGCGGTTGTGGGTGTGCCTGACCCGTTATGGGATGAGCGCCCCCTGGCACAAGTTGTGATGAAAAACGGCTCTGACATTGATGCCGAGCAGATCAAACAGCATCTGATGCAATTTGTTGATAATGGGCTGATCAATAAATGGGCGATTCCGGAGCAGATTCATTTCGTTGAATCTATCCCGGTCACCAGCGTCGGTAAAATTGACAAAAAGCGCATTCGTAGTGAACTGGCTGCTTTGTGAAAAATGAACGGTTGATGCCACTGTTGTATTTATCGAAAGAGTGAATACCCACTTACCCTCCGGGAAACGCCGGAGGGTACTCCCAGACAAGATGATCACTGCCTCGCAACACAATTTGCATCGATTCGTTCCATTTGCAGCCCCATGATCAGCTACCCTTACCGAAGGGTTTAGATCATCAAATCACACAGAAATGCCTATCGGGATCAACCGGTTGAACAATTCGCCATGAGTCCTTTCTGGCAAGGCATACTGATAGACTAAAGGGTAAATGAGGCATGGAAATCGTTTGGCTTGACGGCGTTCTTTCGATTGGACCTTTTCTGGCAATCACCATTGGGATCGTTGTCTTTTTTCTCGGGCGCCGTATCAACCAGCTTTGTGCGCCTTTACGAGAGTTCAGTATTCCTGAACCTGTGTCTGGTGGGTTACTCTTCTCCAGCCTCATTGCGCTGATTTATGTGCTGTCGGGCATTGAAATTGAGTTTGATCTGAAAGCCCGTGACGCGCTTTTGGTGTATTTCTTTACCACGATCGGGATCAATGCCAGCCTCAGGGACTTGTTGAAAGGCGGACTGCCTTTGGTGATCCTGCTTACCATTACAATTGTCTACATGCTGATTCAAAATCTCACAGGGATAGGTGTTGCCGCTCTGTTTGGTCTGGACTCTGCTGTGGGTATTCTGGGCGGCAGTGTGTCGCTCATTGGTGGGCATGGCACCGCGATTGCCTGGGCGCCCCGAATTTCTGATGGTTATGGCGTAGTGAACGCGATGGAAATTGGTATTGCGTGCGCGACCTTTGGTTTGATTCTCGCCAGTTTAATGGGCGGACCCATCGCCAAGTTTCTCATTCATCGTTATCAGCTTCAGCCTGAACAGAAAGAAATGCTCGATGTGGGGATTACCAAGGGTAAACAATCCTCTGCAATCAGCGGCTTTGATTTTCTTGATGCGATCTTAGCCTTACACCTCTGCGTGATTCTTGGCGTTATCCTGAATAAAGTCATCAGCGAGACTGGATTACAGTTACCCCTGTTTGTCACTTGTCTGTTTGCCGGGATTGTGATCACCAATAGTATCCCGGACTCATTTCCCCGTTTGTCCGGTAATAAGTGGCCTGCACGTAAGCCAGCGATCGCATTAATCGCTGATGTTTCGCTGGGCACATTTTTGGCCATGTCCCTGATGAGTATGCAGTTGTGGACATTGGTTGATCTGGCAGGCCCAATCTTGGCTATTTTAGCGACTCAGTTTGTGATTGCCGTTCTGGTCAATCTGTTTATTGTTTTTCCTGCGATGGGCCGAAACTACGATGCAGCGGTTGTCTGTTCCGGATTTGGCGGAATTTCTCTGGGGTCAACGCCAACGGCGATGGCCAATATGTCTGCCGTTTCGCAACGATATGGTAACTCACATCTCGCATTCATCATTGTGCCTCTGGTCTGTGCATTCTTTATCGATTTAGTGAACGCCTTAATTATTCCTTATTTTCTAGCCCGTTTTTGATGCCACTTTGTGGTCGTGGCATGGGGGACGGAATGATCATCACTGATTCTTAAAATGGTGACAGCTCATTCATGTGAATGAATACAGAATATGAAGTTAAGTTGCACCTTCATATCACACGTCAAAGCTGTGAGTCAGAGGAGTTCAAAATGAAAAGATTCATTTATGCTTTTGTTTCTGTTCTTATTCTGTCGATGGGTTTCAATCATGCTTACGCAGAGCAGGCGCAAACACAAGTTGACAAAAATTTAGTCAAGGTTGCGGCCACAAATGACAACTTTCAGACACTTGTGATGGCAATCAGAGCGGCAGATTTAACAGGCACTTTAGAAGGAAAAGGGCCATTTACCCTGTTAGCTCCGACGGATGAAGCGTTTGAAATGCTGCCAGAAGGAGCGCTTGCTGAATTATTGAAACCAGAAAATAAAGAACAATTACAAAAGTTAATCACTTATCATTTGTTACCGAGCGCGATCTCTTCATCGGCCGCCAGTCAGTTGAAATTACCTGAAACCGTTGAAGGCCATCCGTTGACGATTGAGCATACCGACGATGATGGCCTGCGCATTAATGGCGCGAAGGTGATAGAAGCTGATATTCCGGCAACGAATGGCGTCATCCATGTGATTGATAAAGTACTAATTCCGCCTGCAGATGCAGAGTAATGATTTGAATGTGGTCTTATCATCAGAATGTGGCGTTGTTGCTTATTCGTTTCAAAGCTTTCAGGACGGAACTGAAAAGAAAATCTTTAAAGGCCGCATTGAGAGGTATTCTGATTGAAAGGTGCTTGTTACTTAACGTAAAAGCTCACAATGCAGCCGTGCTTCGCTGCATTGTGAGTGATAAGCTGCTATTCAGTAATGCGACTCAGCGGCTATCTTGTCCTGTCCAAGTCCAGCCCGGGTAAAGCACACCATTCACAGTGGCATTGTTGCCCGAAATAATCGAATGCGGTTTATCAACCGCTTTCCAGTTCTCTGCCGTTGAGTGTTCTAACTCAAACACCACATTGCCCCACAGATCGTAGGGACCAGTGATTGAGGAGTTGCGATAGGCGCCAAACAGGGTTTGTCCCCCCATCATCAAATGTGCGACTGAGCTTTGCTTGTTGATATCCACCGCCGCTTTACTCCAGATCATCAGCACATTGATTTGTGTGCCGTTGTCGGCCAGAAAATAACCATTGCCGGATACTTGTACCGAATTGAACTGGTTGGCCGCGCTGGACTGGGCGGAGGATGTGTCGCTGACATTCAGAGTATGCAGCTGGTTACTGTCCTTAAAATCTGCAAATGAATTACCGGCCACCCGGATCGCATTGCCTGTCATATTGGTCAGGGTCAGGCTGCTGCTTTCACTGACGGTAAATTGTTCCAGTGGGGTGTCCGTTGAGCTGACGGCATCTGTCGTGACCTTATCCAGTGTCACGCTGCTGTTGGCCTTCGCCAGCACGGCTGGTACATCGACGGGCACTGCAATGTCGAGATCTCGCAGGGTGACGGCAGCAGACTGAATGACAATCGCTGCACCGGCAGATGGTTGATGATCCAGCACGATGGCCCCGCGACGGGTATTATCACCGATAATCTCAATGCCATGCTGGTCAATGAGCAGTGGGCCGTGACAGCGACCTGAGATAGTGATGGTTATCTTGTCAGCCATCCAGGTTTTCTTCTCGAGTGCCTTTTTCAGGGCGTCGGGTTGACGGTGGCAGTTGAGTGACAGCTGTCTGGTTTTGCTGACGCTGCGCTTGTGGTCAGCATAGAGCGCGCGCTGTGTGTCACCCGGCATGGCTTCCGGCGTTATCGGATTGGCCTGAAGCGGGAGTGAAGCTATCACGGACGCGGTGAAAGCGGCGCTGAACAGAGAGCGGGCGATGCCTTTTACGCGTTGCTGTTTTGAGTTCAACATAAAAATCCTTTTTTGTGGGATGAAGACGCGGGTGGTTGATGTGTCTGGTTGATAAAGCTGCTTTTATTCCAGACGGTGCATAGATTAATGACATCGGAAATGTATGCTTTTTATATGCAACGATTTTATGATCGGCGCGATACAATTTTGTCGAGCAGGCGTTGCCGGGCGCCAAGAGTTTGTGGGCCAGACGTGGTTATCCGAGGTCTGTCTCGTGTCACGCCGACTGTCAGGATTCACCCATACAAAAAACGGAAAGTCGGGCACTTTTCGGATATTTATCAGTCCAACCCCTCATCATCGGCCCCGAAGGACTTTTTGCTGAAAATACTTGGCTGAAGTCGGGCCGTTTTGAGGTGGTTCAGTATCAGGAGAAAGTATGAATACAAAGCGACTCTTGTCTCTTGCGATTAGTCTGGCTTTGGCCGGTGCGCTGGCAGGCTGTGATAAACCTGCTCCCGACAGCGAGATGTCATCAAATGCTGCCTCCGCTCAGACACAAGCGGCCGAACAGCAGACGACGGCGTATGTGGACACAGCACATAATGCACGGAATTCGCTGGACTGGAATGGGACTTATGTCGGTACGATTCCCTGTGCAGACTGTGAAGGGATTGAAACGGTGCTGGTCCTGGATCCGCAGGGGACATTTCAACTGACGGAAACCTATCTGGGCAAGGATGGTGAGCAGTTTTCCGATCAGGGACAATTCAGCTGGAATGACGCTGGCAATACCATCACCCTGAACAATAACAGCGGTGAAGGCATTCAGTTTTTTGTCGGAGAGAACCAGCTGTTCCGGCTGGATCGTCAGGGCCAGCGCATTACCGGTAGTCTGGCGGATATGTATGTGCTGACCAAACAACATCGCCAGTGACAATCGTGGCGGCGGGTTGTGATTGCTCACTTCCCGCCGCTGAATCTTTGCCGCTTTTCTCACGCTTGATGTCTCTCTGACTACAGAGAGTCAGGCAGATAAGCAAACCAGACTGTCTGCTTTTCCCGTCAGAGAAATTTACACTCAGTGTCCAGCTTTCCCCGTATCGTGTCGGTGTTTTTTACATCGTTATTTTGGTGTTGATAAATCTTGTTTATTTTCAATGCAGTATGTTTTGGCATGCAAGATGCAATGGCTTGTGCGAACACAAAAACACGAACATAAATCAACACGACATAACACAAGTAGGGAGCAAGATGATGAAATCGCTTATAAAGACAGGGGTCGCGGCCCTTGCACTGCTGGGTGGTTCGATGAGTGTGTCGGCAGCACAAATTGACTTTACTGACGGTGCTTATTCGAGCCTGAATGGAAATCAAACCGGCACTGTCGGTGGAATCACGTTTTCTTCGTACCGTTATTATGTCCCCGGTTTGTTTCAGGATGGCATTATTACCGGCGATCAGTCACTGGTGAATCTGTCACACAGTGGACAAGGGATCGGCGTGAACAGTATCTCTGACGGCGGCCTGATCGACAGTGCGCTGTTGCTTGGCGACGATAACTTCAAAGTGGATGGTCATGAGTTTCTGGTGCTGAGTTTTGATCAGCCTTCAACCGTCGAAGGCTTGTATCTGAACAACCTGAATCTGCTGGAATCGGCCACTGCGTATTTGATCGACGACGGCTTTCCGGAATTTGAGCTGAACATCAATACCAATTTACTGGGGATTGACGATTTACTGACCGCCCTCACGCCAAACGAGCTGAACTTTCAGGGCAATTACTGGGATCTGGATGGTGAAGATAATGTCAGACATATCATCCTGTCGGGTGTCTTGCTGTCAGATTTCTTCCTGGCCGGGATTGATTACATGACGTCCGGCGGACCGGGTAATCCGATTCCAGAACCCGCCAGCTTGCTGTTGCTGACAACAGGTCTGGGACTGCTGGGCTGGCGCACACGCCGTAAAGGGGCCGGGCTGCAAGCGCCTTTGCCTGCTTAAACCGCGTTCAACACTACCTTTCATCTCGGTGAAATGTTTTGATGTGCCGGCGATGCATGATGCTCGCCGGATTTTTTTGTAAACGACGCAAGGAGTTGCATCGATATCACGAAATACTCAGCAAAGAAGTGCCACATGAAAGGGAAATTTGCCTAAAATGTAAGTGTCATTTTCACGTAAATGTGATCGTGTTAACTAATAAGTCTTATCGCAGAGCCAGACCATTAAATGGCCGCATTCAAACAAAACAACACGATAACAATCACATATTTTCCTGAGTTGGCGATGGACGTGACAGTGATCATTTGGGACGAGGTAATCCATTTATGAGCCATTCTGCGCAGGGTAGGGCTGGTCGTGAGGCTGGCTTGCTATCACTTTTTCATTCAATGTTCCTGAAGCGAACCTTGATTAAACTTGCTGTCTTTGCCGCTATCTGGTTGCTTTTAGCCAGTCAGTTCGCGTTTTTCGAACGCTTTACGCTGTGGGTTGAGCAATACCATCAATTCGGGCTGGGGGCGTTCATCTCACTGCTGTTCGTTTTGCCGTTTGCGCTCGTGGCGCTGAGCTGGCGTCGGCTCAGTCAGATGAATCACATGCTGAAAGCCGGCGAACGGGACAAAGCCGCCATGTACAAGCTAGCGATGCATGACGCACTGACCGCCCTGCCGAACCGGCTGTATTTTTCTCAGCAGCTTGAGACCGCCCTTCAGCATGCAGGCGATAACGATGCCTGTGTTGCTGTATTAATGATGGACTTAAACAAATTCAAGCAAATCAATGATGCTTACGGCCATATTGTGGGCGATGAACTGCTGGTGGCCACGGCCGGACGGCTGAAGCATCTGCTGCGGATGCATGACACCATTGCCCGGCTGGGCGGGGATGAATTCGCACTGATTCATGTCGGCGGGCAAGAGCCGGATGAAGCATCGGCGCTGGCCTCTCGTATCATCAAAGCGATGTCTGAACCCTACCATATTCGCGGTCAGCAGATTCTGGCCGGTGTGAGCATCGGCATTGCTATGTCGAATCATGACATTGAACCTGTGGATTTGCTGCGGGCCGCGGATACCGCCATGTATCGCGCTAAGATGGACGGCGGCTCGACGTTTTGTTTCTTTGATACCCGGATGGATGAGCAGTTAAAACAAAGACAACTGCTGGAAAGAGACTTACGCAAAGCCATGGCGCAAGACTTGCTCGAACCTTATTATCAGCCGGTGTTCGATCTGAAAAACAATCAGCTGCAGGGATTTGAAGCCTTGCTGCGCTGGCGTCATCAGCGTGAAGGCATGGTGTCTTCTCAGGAGTTTATGCCTGTTGCTGAAGATGCCGGCTTGATTCAGGCGCTGGGTGACTGGGTGCTGAAGCAGGCGTGCATGGCCGCAAGGGACTGGCCGGAAGGTACGAGCATTGCGGTGAATATCTCTGCCCAGCAGCTGAAACCGGACACTTTCTGCCAGACTGTACTGGCAGCGCTGCAGGAGTCCGGACTGGCGCCCGGACGCCTTGAAATAGAACTGACCGCCAAAACCGTCCAGCAGGATCCGCCGAAAGTGCGTGCCATGATGCACGATCTGAAACATATCGGTGTCAATCTGGTGCTGGATGACTTCGGGAACGGGAACGCCTGTTTAACCATACTGCGTGATTTTCCTTTCGATAAAGTCAAAATTGCACGCGCCTGTGTGGGTACGCTGCCGGGGTCTGATGCGAACAAGGCGCTGATTCAGTCAGTCGTGGGCATGAGCGAGAGTTTGGGCGTTCAGGTGGCTGTGGTCGGGATCGAAGATGAGGTTCAGCTTTCGATGATAAAATCGCTGGGTTGTCAGCATGGCCAGGGTTTCCTGTTAGGACACCCGCTCAGCAGGCACGCTGCCGGTCGCTTGCTGGTGGATTTACCGGATAAAGCCGTGGGCAGTTAAAGCCGGCTGTTGCGCTGCTGGTGTTACTGGGGCCGGATTTGCTTTTGTCTGTACTGTTCCGGTGTGCATTGCGCATGCCGTTTGAACAGGTTAATAAAAGGCGAAGCCTGGTGATAACCTAAGGTCAGTGCTATTTCTTTGACAGATAAACCTTTCCTCAACAAATGCAAAGAGTAGATAAATTTTCTCCTTTGTCGCCATTCAATGAAACTCATCCCGAGCGTATCCTGACAATGGCGGGCCAGCGTCCGCTCTGAGGTATGCAGCTTTTCTGCCCACGCCGCCAGTGTCGTGCTGTCGGTCGGATGTTTTTCCAGCGTCCGCAATATCGGTTGCAGGAGCTTGTCTTCACTGCTGGGCAGAAATTGATCATGGATACGGGTGTGCCTGAGCTGATCCAGCAAGACGTCGATCAGACGCTTATCTTCAGCGGTTTCCGCGACCTGCAACTGCCGGGCCCGCAGGTCATTGACGATCGCTTCAATAATCGGATTGACTTCAAGCAGGCAGGGGTAGTTTGGCAGCGATTCAGCCAGCGGCTGGATCAGGTTCATGGAGCAGTAATTCATGCTGCGACGCATGTAACTTTCGTGCTCTATGCCGGGCGGTATCCAGATCGCGTACTGTGACGGTGACAAAAAGCGTTTCCCTTCAGCGTTTAATTCCAGAATACCGCCACTGATGAGCTGTAGCTGTCCCCAGGGATGCGTATGTTTGGGTGTGGTGGTATGGGGAAGGAATGCCTGATGGCCGAAAAACACCTCGCCGGGCGGGTTGTTATCGTCAAACAGCGGACGGTAGACGTTTTTCATCGCGGGATCCTGTCGTACAAGCAGCCACAAGAGTAATTCCGATGGGTTGTTGTTGGCAAGGGGCTGAAGCGGATTGCCATCCATGTTATCCTTCGCCGCTTTGTTGAAAGCGAGTCGCTCAAACTCAATAATCATCCGTGTTGGTAAGTCTGTACTATCAGGCCTGATGATTATGAAGTTTGGTATGACGGATAATGGAACATCATGAATTTTAACCGTATCGTTTGTTTTGATCTTGAAATGTGTTGCTGGAATGAAGAGGGTGTTGCCCGAACCGGCGAAATCATTGAGATCGGTGTGGCTGAGCTGAACCTGGAAAAGGGCACGATTTCACGCCGGGCGCAATACTATGTTCAACCGGAAAACGACGAAATATCACCATTCTGTACCGAACTGACGGGCATCAAGCCGGAGGTTGTCGCACAAAACGGTAAGCCCCTGGCTAGTATTCTGACCGCGATAGAGCAAAAATTTGGTGGCCGGCATAAAATTTATGCGGCATGGGGACGGGACGATGCCATCTTGCGTGCTGAGTGCAAAGCGAAAGATCTGAACGTCCCGTTCAGAGAATATCTCAATCTGGCGACCCTGTTTAAACTGCAGCCGCACGTGAAAAATAAACGCATCGGGTTGCGTGCCGCCATGAGCATGAGCGGACTGGCGTGGGAAGGCCGGCAGCATTCAGGTTATGTTGATGCCTATAATCTGGCCCGGTTAGCGCGTGTGATGCTCTGTCCGGCTGAGTAAGATCTGCAGGTAAGCTGGCACTAACTTTTAGGGTGCAGGTAGCAGTCTGTGATGATCTGCTGCCTGTGCTTTTCTCTTCTCTTTCTTCTCTTTTATTTTCTTTTTCCTCTCAATCCCTCTCATTGGGGACTGTCTCCCCGGATTAGTCACAGGACAAAATAGCGCTTTCAGGATTATTTTGACTTCCTGCCCGGGCAAGCTTAAATCAAATATGTACCCGGAGATCTTTCTCAGAAAGAAGGGAAGCGCCTATGCCTGTCAGTCACAACCGTCGGAGCTATAGACCAAACGCTGCAAGCAACCCAGTGCGAAACACACTGGTGACGCTGGTGTCTGGCATTGTGGTTGTGGGTGTGCTGCTATTTCTGACCCGGGATTTTTTTGCTCAACTGAGTTTTCTCAGCCAGTCAGAAAATCCGGTGCGCAATGTGGCAGTTTTTGCAGTGCTCTGGTTGCTGATACTCGCCTCGCTCAAAGCGGTATTAACAGCCAGACAAATGGCAGTCCATGTTTTCTGGAATGTCTTTCTCTCAGGGGCTGTTTTTGTCCATTTGTCATTTTTTTTGATTCTGGCGGAGAACCTGACGCTGTTTGATATCAGACGGATGTGGATTGAGCGTGGCGAGGCAGGTGCCGCCTTGCTGTTTTACTGGTCAGAGCTACTGTTACCTGTGCTCTTTGCTCTGGCATTCGGCCTGTCTTTACTGAGAGTCAGAATCTGGCTGCTGTCCCGGTATTCTTCGTCCTCCTCTTACGTTGCCGCCGGATTACCTGCGGTTGTCATCGGAATCCTGGCTGCCATGGTGGTGATGAAGGGCCCGGCTGCCGCGCAGGGACTGGCCGGTATTTATACTCTGCCCGGCTTTTTCAGCGTGATACTCTTCGAGCAGATTGTGGATGAACGACCGCAAAGGCAACCGGTCACGGCCATTGCCCGGCAGCCGCTGGTGAGCAATGTCATTGTTGTGGTCGACGAGAGTGTCAGTGCTGATTTTTTCGGGCAGGATTCGGATTATTCTCTTGTGCCAAGCTTAAAGGCGCATGCTGATGCTGTGATCAATTACGGTGTCGCGACCTCGGCGCATAACTGCAGCAGCTACAGCAATGCGGTATTGCGCTGGGGTGTCGTTCCCGGATCTTTTGAGCAAGCCTTCCATTTACCGACCATCTGGCAATACAGTCAGGCATCCGGGTATACCAGTACCTATATTGACGCCCAGAAACCGCCGGGTACGCTGACCAACTTCATGAATACCGATGAGCTGGGCTTCATCCATCAGGTAAAACAGCTCAATGTCGAACAAATTGAAAGGCATCAGGCTTTTATGCGACTTGATTTCGATATTGTCGACCATTTGGTGTCGCTGGTGGGCGATGATAAACCTGACTTTATCTATATCAATAAACTCGGCGTCCATTTTCCCTATGAGGGGAAATACCCGGCCTCATCGACCCGATTTCAGCCTGCGATGACGTTATTTGAACCGATTGGTCACAGCAGTCGTCAGGCGCTGATGAATTCTTATCAAAATGCCATTGCCTGGAATGTGAACGGTTTCTTTGAACGTTTGCTCAACAGCATTGATTTAGACAATACGGTGGTGATTTATACCTCTGATCACGGGCAGGATTTACTGGAAGAAGGCAAAGGGCTGCTGACCCATTGCAATCGTAACAGCGGCTCTGCTTATCAGGGGATGGTGCCCATGCTGGTGCTGACAACGCATCCGCAACTGCGTCAGCGATTTGAATCCTCACAGGCGGACAACTTCCATCAGTTATCCCATTTCAATGTGTTCCCGACAGTGCTTGAAATTCTGGGCTATGAACATGATTTTGTGAAACAGCATTATGGGGATGCTATGTTTTATCCGGTGGAACGGATTGGGAAATTCTATACCAGTGACTTATTTCTGCCTGCGCATACGCAGCACGAATATGAATGGCAAAGCGTACCGCTGCAAACGCCTTCGCGGTTCATACCGGGAGCGCTTGCCAGTCAGTCTCCTGACTGACGTGGATTTTCTGCCATCCGGCAAAAAACAGCATCATTGATTGATTCATCCCGGCAGAAAACTTACATTGTTGGGCTTTTCACGTCAGTTAAGGAATTAAAATGGATATTCAGCGAATTAACCCAACAAAACGTTGGTCTGATGTCACTGTGTTCAATGGTATTGCTCACTTTGTCGAAGTCCCTGAATCGGATACCAGTGCTGATATCACAGGTCAGGCCGAACAGGTGTTCGCACAGGCAGAAGCTATGCTGGCCAGCGTGGGCAGTGATAAGTCGCGTATCCTGTCAGTCACGATTTATATCACCGACTGGGCGAACCTTGCTGCTTTTAATGCGGCCTGGGATGCCTGGCTGCCAGAGGGCGCTGCGCCAAGCCGTGCCTGCGTGAAAGTAGAACTGGCTGATCCGGATTATCTGGTCGAGATTGCTTTTGTTGCCGCTGCTGGCAAATAGAGAATCTTTTGCCATCTTTTTGCTGAAAAGGTGGCAATTTCCCCTCCTGTTTTGATTCCATTCATTTGTACTGATTCTCGGCCTTTCTGACTTCGCCGCGATGCTGGTTTGGAATTTCCTATCGATTATCATGCGATTTGTTTCTTACCTCTTGTTCTCAGATGATTAAAACTGATAGCTTTGCTGATTAGGCATAGTCACTTGTCCGTGATGTCCGTAGGTTATAACCGAGGCGTATTTCACGCGCTTGCCTTGGTATTAACACTCGGTTTCAACCCTGTCAGTTGCAACCCTGTGTGACTGCCGTGAATCGTTTTTTGGTGGATGTTCGTGAAGTAAAGGATTGCTGCATTGAAAGGATTGGGTTTTGATCTTCGTTCGTTAGAAGTTTTTGTGGCGACCGCGCAGTCCGGCAACATGACGATGGCGGCCAGCCAGCTTGGCCTCACACAGTCTTCCGTTTCTCAGACTCTCTCTTCACTTGAACACAACCTGAAAGTGACGCTCCTGGACAGAAGCGTTCGCCCGGTTGAGCTGACTGTTGCCGGGCGCTATTTTTATGATCAGTCATGCCATCTGCTTGCTGAAGCAGAAAAAACACACGGCGTGATGACCAAAAGCAGCTTTCAGAAACTGCATTTGTTACGCATCGCCATGGTCGACTCACTGGCCACTTCGTTAGGGCAGCCGCTGGTCGAGGTGATAAAACGCCACACCGAAAACTGGACGATCAATACCGGCCGTTCTCACATGCATGCTCAGGCGCTGCTTTCACGGAACGTGGATATGATTATCTCTGACGATGCGCTGGAAAATAACGATCACCTCAGCCGCTACCGTCTGTTACGCGAACCTTTTGTGCTGGTGATTCCCAGACAGTTTGCCAGTCAGTCTCAGGGATTAGCGCAGGTGTCAGAAAAGCTTGATTTTGTCCGGTATTCCAATGACTCGCTCATCGGTGTGACGATTGAACGTTATTTACGCCGTTTGGGGATGAACGTGCCCGTCAGGATGCAACTGGATAATACGTTTGCTGTGTTATCCAGTGTGGCTGCCGGGCTTGGCTGGACGATCACCACACCGCTTTGTATGTTCCAGTACGGGCTGTGCAATGAAAAACTCACCTGCCTTCCCCTTCCCCGTGAAGAACCTTTTTTCCGCAATCTGACGCTGGTCTGCCGTCACAACGAGTTGGGAAATCTGCCGCACATTCTGGCGGAAGACAGCCGTCAAATTATCAACGAACGATTTTTCCCTCAGATTCGGGATGCATTGCCCTGGCTGGATAAAGAACTGTATGCCGGTTAAAAACCAGCGACTGTTTGATTCTTAACAGAATAAGTGTGATTCCCACCCAGCATATAAAATGATGGTCACATTCTATTTTGGTAATTATCAACAGCGTGGACTAGGTTGAACTTATCGAGAGCGGCAAAAAAATACTAAAGTGATCTGAGTACCAATCACGATGACAACCGCTATCGGGTAAAACGGGTCTGATATTTCAGAGGTTATCGCAGCAGACACAAACGGAAGTGTGTACCTATCATGAATTCGCTGGAATTTTTTCTGAGCTCTGTGTTAAACGGCATTGGGAGCCTGTCCGATCTCACATCGGTATGGGGAGATCTATTTTCGCTTCATGTCAATTTTCCTTTCTTCTGGCTGGTACTGACAGGTTTGGTACTGGCGGCATTGTTATTGTCTGTGGTCAGCTTGTTGTGGAAACAGCACAACCGTCGTTCCCGCGTTCACCGTGAACTTGCCCGCGCCAATCAAAGAATGAGTCTGGCAACCTCTGTGGCAGGGATTGGCGTGTGGGAATGGGACGTGAATTCCGACACCCTGCAATGGAGCCCTTATCTGTATGATCTCTACGGTATTCGTGTCGGCAGCAAACTGGCATTGACAGACTGGGTGTCGCGCTTGAAAAGTGGCGACGGCGACAAAGTGGTACTGCTGAAACAGATCGCGGGTAAAAATAAGCAACAGACACTGCTCATCGACATGATCGATCCGCTGGATGGACAGCCCAGAGTGCTGGAGTTGGTGGTACAGGGGTTAGTCAATGACGCGTCGCGCCTGATTGGCACCCAGCGGGATATTTCAGATGTCATTGAACGGCAGCGCCAGATGGAACAGGCCGCCTTGCAGGACAAACTGACGGGCTTGCCCAACACACGGGCACTGAACCGGGTGCTCAAAGCCGCCTTTGCTGCACCGGATGTCGAGAATAAAGTATTCGGCCTGATGTTTATTGACCTGGATGGTTTTAAGCAGGTCAACGACACGCTGGGCCATGATGTGGGTGATGCTTTGCTGCAGCATGCTTCCAAACGGATGCGTGGCTGTCTCAGGGTGGAAGATGAAGTCTTTCGTCTGGGCGGCGACGAATTTGTCGTCTGGGTGCCGTTAGGTGAATACGCAGTGAAAATTAAGAAACCCGCTCAAGACAGTGTTTTAGAATACGATGAGTCTGAGCGCCGTGATCCGCCCATACTCACCTGGGGGGATAACGACGAAGAGCTGACGTTCAGAATGGAAACCATTGCAGAAAAACTACTGCACACCCTGACAGTGCCTTTTAATTTTGGTGATAACCAGTGTCGTGTTTCTGCCAGTATCGGCATTGCCC
>Ga0207773_100471_pt1 | contig 15751 bp, 10 predicted proteins | sample TtaePargueraPR_2_FD_187281 | JGI IMG/M metagenome (GOLD analysis project Ga0207773, IMG submission 187281) | Aerobic enrichment media microbial communities from Bioluminiscent Bay, La Parguera, Puerto Rico - Tt and M1 (3) (SPAdes) | ecosystem: Environmental > Aquatic > Marine > Unclassified ...
GGAATGCCGATTGCAGGAGGGCAGCCGGCACGCCTCATGTAACTTTCTCCAGGCATCAGACGCCGGAAATGGAAAAAGGCCCACCGGATGGCGGGCCTTTCTCATTTTTCTGCCTTGGCTCGGGCTGCCTCAGCTCTTGTCGTCGGAGGCCGGTTTCTTTCGCCTGAACATCGAGCCCAGATTGTCCCAGAGCTCCACCTTCGCGCCCTGGCGGCGCATGATGACATATTGCTGGGTCACCGAAAGGGTGTTGTTCCACGCCCAGTAGATCACCAGACCCGCCGGGAAGGACGCCAGCATGAAGGTGAAGATCACCGGCATCCAGGTGAAGATCATCTGCTGCGTCGGATCGGGCGGAGCCGGGTTCATCTTCATCTGGATGAACATGGTGATGCCCATGATCAGCGGCCAGACGCCCAGCATCAGCATCTGCGGCGGATCCCAGGGGATCAGGCCGAAGAGGTTGAAGATGGTGGTCGGATCCGGCGCCGAGAGATCCTGGATCCAGCCAAAGAACGGCGCATGGCGCATTTCGATGGTGACGAACAGCACCTTGTAGAGGGCGAAGAACACCGGGATCTGGACAAGGATCGGCAGACAGCCGGCCAGCGGGTTGATCTTCTCCTTCTTGTAGAGCTCCATCAGCGCCTGCTGCTGCTTCTGCCGGTCGTCCGAATATTTCTCGCGGATTTCGGTCATCTGCGGCTGCACAAGTTTCATCTTGCTCATGGAGACGTAGGACTTGTTGGCCAGCGGGAAGAAGATCAACTTGACGATGACGGTGACGACCAGGATGGCGACGCCGAAATTGCCGAAGAGATGAAAGAACCAGTCGATGGCGAAGAACATCGGCTTGGTCAGGAAGTAGAACCAGCCCCAGTCGATCAGGAGTTCGAACCGCTCCACGCCGAGGGATTCTTCATACCCGTCGAGAAGCTTGGTTTCCTTGGCGCCGGCAAAGAGATAGGAACTCGTTTCGCCTGTGGCGCTGCCGGCAACGGTGACCGGTTCGCCGCGGTAATCCGCCTGGAAGATGTCGGAAGCCGTGGAATGCCGGAACCCTGGCTGGAACTCCGTCCCGGGAACCGGAATCAAGGTGGCGGCCCAATACTTGTCGGTGATGCCGAGCCAGCCCTGGTTGACCTGTGCCGGGCGAATTTCACGTTCGTCGACCAGGTCGTCGTAGTCGACTTCCTTGAGGCCTTCTTCGCCGAAGACACCGAGCAGGCCCTCGTGAAGAATGTAGAAGCCGGTGGTTTCCGGCATTCCCTTGCGGGCGATCAGGCCATAGGGATAAAGCGTGACCGGGTCGGTGCCGCTGTTTTCGACCGCCTGGTTGACGGTGAACATGTAGTTCTCGTCGACGGAGAAGGTGCGCTTGAAGGTAAGGCCTGCCCCGTTGTCCCAGGTCAGCGTTACCGGCGTCGTCGGGGTCAGGGTCTCTTCGCCTTCCACCGACCAGACCGTGTCAGGTTTCGGCAGGTTGATCGTCACGCCCGGATCCGCCACCCAGCCGTAGTCGGCGTAATAGGGTTTCGGGCTGCCGGAGGGCGAGAACAGCACGATCGTCGGGCTGCTCTTGTTGACGGTCTCGTGATAGTCCTTCAGCCGCAGGTCGTCCAGCCGTCCCCCGGTGAGGTTGAGAGAACCTTCCAGACGCGGCGTGTCGATGACGATGCGCTGGCTCGCGGCCAGTGCCGCGTTGCGGTTGGCGAAGCTGGCCAGTTGGCCGGCCGCCGGCGCGGCCGCGTCGGATCCGTCAGCTGTCGGCTGCGGCGCAAGCGGGTTCGCGCCCTCGGTTGCCGCCTTTTGCGCCGCTTCCTGCTGAGCCTGCAGCGCGGCCTGCTGGCGTTCCAGCTCCGGACCGGCAACAAAATACTGCCACCCTATCAGGACGATCACCGACAAAACGACGGCAAGGATCATGTTGCGATTTTCAGAAATCAACTGGAACTACCCCTGTTTTCTGCGCGGTGCCGCCTGGCCCTTCGGACCCGGCTTTCGCGGTTTTCCCCGTCCGCGCGGCGTTTGCGGATCCAGCACCTGGCTGAGGCCAGACTTAAGGTCTGCAACGAGTTTTTGAAAGGGAAGATTGAGTGCGCTGTCGCGTGCGACCAGGACAAAATCCGCCTTCTGCGGGATGTCTTCCGCCGCAAGTTCGGCCACGGCGGCGCGAAGCCGCCGCTTGATGCGGCTGCGCATGACCGAGTTTCCGGTTTTTTTGGTGACCGTGTATCCCACCCGCGACGCCTGGTCGCTGTCGCGGTTCAGGCCCTGAACGACAAAAGCGCGCCGGCCCAGTCGGCCGCCTTTGGCGACCGCCAGGAATTCGGAGCGCTTTTTCAAAGTGTCCATGGCGGCGGATTGGTGTTGGCAGACGCCGCCAACCCGGCGCACTGCGGGCTGACGCCGATCAGGCGCTGAGGCTCTTGCGACCCTTTGCGCGGCGGCGAGCAAGCACCTGACGGCCATTTTTGGTGGCCATACGTGCGCGGAAGCCGTGGCGGCGCTTGCGGACAAGACGGCTCGGTTGGTACGTACGCTTCATTGTTCTTCCCCGCGCGGCTTAGTGCGCGGCCCTTGTTCATTTTAAATTCTTTGGAGGAAGCACCCGAAGCGCTTCAAAGAGCGCGGCTCTTTCAGCCTGGGTCCGAATGCATGTCCCGATCGGCGCGCTTATAAGGGCCATGCTTCGCCAAGTCAACTTTGCGGGGCCAAGATTCTGCGTTTTCCTTTCGATCACACGCAGGTGAAGCGAAAACGGCCGGGCGTCACTTCTCGGTGAAGCCCGGTTCTTTTTAAGAGGATTAGGATACACCTGCCTAACTGTCGGGGAAAACCGGGCAGCCGGGAAATCCGGGCCATGGCCCTGAAAGCGATGACTCAAGCGACTACTCAAGCGATAACTCGAATGGAAACGCGCATGCGGGGGGATGAGGCCGAGACGATGCTGCCGCCGAAGGACAGGGAACCGGTCGCAGGAGAGAGCAAGGCCCGCTCTTCAAGAGCCGGTTTGCGAAGGTGGCTGCCGCTGGCCGTCCTGGCCGCCCTGATGGCGCTGGGCTTTGTCTTCGGCCTGCACCGGCACCTGACGCTCTCCAGCCTGATCATGCAGCGCCAAGAGCTGGCTGCTTTTGTCGATCAGCATCTGGGTCTTGCCCTGCTTTCTTATCTTGCTCTCTACGCCGTCTCGGTGGCGCTGTCTTTTCCGGGGGCTTCCTTTCTGACCATTGCGGGCGGATTTCTGTTTGGCTGGCTGCTCGGCGGTGCGGTGACGGTTGTCGGCGCAACGCTCGGCGCCTGTGCGGTTTTCCTGGTGGCGCGTTCTTCGCTCGGCGAGGTGCTCACCCACCGTGCGGGGCCGTTCGTCGCCCGTCTTGCGGAAGGCTTCCGCGAGGATGCCTTCAATTACCTCCTGTTCCTGCGTCTGACCCCGGTCTTCCCCTTCTGGCTGGTCAACATTGCCCCGGCCATCTTCAGGATGCCGCTGGCGTCCTATACGCTTGCAACCTTCCTCGGCATCATCCCGGGCACCTTCGCCTATGCCTTCATCGGCACGGGCCTCGACAGCGTGATCGCGGCGCAGGAAGCGGCCCATCCCGGCTGCGCCGCCGAAGGCACATGCCACATCGATGTCTCCGCGCTGGTGACGCCGCAACTGCTCGCCGCCTTCTTTGCGCTCGGGATCGCCAGCCTCATCCCGGTGATTCTGAAACGGGTCCGCGCCCGTTAAACTCCTGTCTGTTGAAAAGCCGAATCGGAACCCCCTCATGGCCAAATCGCTGACCCCGGACATCTGCGTGATCGGCGCCGGCTCCGCCGGTCTCTCCGTCGCCGCCGCGGCTGCCGCCTTTGGCGTCGAGGTGGTGCTGATCGAAAAGGGGCTGATGGGCGGCGATTGCCTGAACTTCGGTTGCGTTCCCTCAAAGGCGCTGCTTGCCGCCGCCAAGGCTGCCGAAGCCAGAGATGCAGGGAAGCGGTTCGGCGCCGGATGCACTGTCGGCGAGATCGACTTTTCCCGCGCGAACGACCACGTGCGCCGGGTCATTGCCGCGATCGCGCCGCACGATTCGCAGGAGCGGTTCGAGGGGCTCGGCGTCACAGTGTTGCGCGGCACCGCCGAATTCACCGGGCCAACGAGCGTGAAAGTGGGGGACACGGACATCAGGGCGCGGCGCTTCGTCATTGCAACCGGATCCTCACCGCTGGTGCCGCCGATCCCCGGTCTCGACGAGGTGCCGTTCCTCACCAACGAAACCCTCTTTGATCTGCGCGAGCGGCCCGAACATCTCGCCGTCATCGGCGGTGGGCCGATCGGGCTGGAAATGGCCCAGGCCCATTGCCGGCTGGGGTCGAAGGTCACCGTCTTCGAGGCCCGGAAAGCGCTCGGCAGAGACGATCCGGAACTGGCGGCGGTCGTCTTGGAGAAACTGCGCGCCGAAGGCATCCAGATCCTTGAGGAAACAGCGGTCGAAAAGGTCGCCGCTTCCGGTGGCGGGATCACGGTTACGGCAACAGCGGCGGATGGCGACGCGAAGGAGGTCAAGGCCTCGCACCTTCTGGTCGCGGCCGGGCGTTCGGCGAATGTCACGGGGTTGGGGCTCGACAACGCCGGTATCGATCACGACCGCAATGGCATCAAGGTGGACAACGGCCTCAGGACGAGCAACCGGCGCGTCTACGCCATCGGCGACGTTGCCGGCGGTCTTCAGTTCACCCATGTCGCCGGTCATCAGGCCGGCCTTGTCATCCGCTCGATCCTGTTTCGCCTGCCTGCATCGATGAACAACGACCTCGTGCCCTGGGTCACCTTTACCGCGCCCGAACTCGGCCATGTCGGCTTGAGCGAGGCGGCGGCCCGCGCACGCTACGGAAAGAGGGTCAAGGTGCTGACGGCGGACTATGCCGGCAACGACCGGGCCCAGGCCGAAGCCGAGACGGCGGGGCGTCTCAAATTGATCGCCGGGCCGCGCGGCCGCCTGCTCGGCGCCGACGTCGTCGGGGCGCAGGCCGGGGAAATCATCACCCTTCTTTCGCTGGCGCTGACGAAACGGATGACGATGAAAGACCTTGCCGGTTTCATCGCCCCCTATCCCACCCTCGGGGAACTGGTGCGCCGGGCCGCAATTTCTTACTATGCGGAAGCACCCAAAAATGCTTGGCTGCGCCGGGGAATCGCTATCCTGCGCCTGTTCGGATAAGTGGTTGCCGCCCGGACTGGACGAGCCGGAGCGACTGGGAATGCGCGGGGAGGGCGCCGTGAGGCGCGGTTCTCCGGACTTGGCCAGACGTTGGTCTGACTTTGGCCGGACTTTTGGGATGACGCGAGATGAAGCATGAAGGCGCGCCGGAAGGTGCCGCTGTTCCACCGGAAAGCGAGACCGCCGGGACGAGATCCGGTGACGGCTTCGGCCGCTACCGATTCGGCGGCCTGTCCGGCAAGCTGCTGCTTCTGACCGTCGTTTTCGTGATGCTGGCCGAAGTCTTCATCTACGTTCCCTCGATCGCCAACTTCCGCAACACCTGGCTGATGGACCGGCTGACGACGGCGGGCGTCGCCGCCTCCGTGCTGGCGGAAACCAACACCATCGCCCCCCGGCTGCAGGAAGAGCTCCTGCGCACCACCGGCGCCCTTGCGATTTCCCTCGATCAGGGCACGCGCCGCAGCCTGATCGCCATGAGCAACGTGCCCTCGGAAGTGGATTTCGTCGTCGACATGGCCGAGGTCACGCCCTGGTCCGCCGTCCTCAACAGTTTCGAAATTCTCACCTATCGCGGCAACGGCGCCATTCGCGTCATCGGCGCCGGCCAGATGGGCCATACCGAGCATGTGGATGTGGTCCTGCCCGTGGCCCTGTTGCAGAAGGATATGCTGGCCTTTTCCGGCCGCATCCTTGCACTGTCGCTGGTGATTTCCGTGATTACCGCCAGCCTTGTCTACATTGCTCTCAGGGCCCTTTTCATCCGGCCGCTGCGCCGGCTGACACGATCCATGGAGCGCTTTGCCGAAAGCCCGGAGGATTCCTCGCGCATCATGCCGGTCTCCGGCCGCCGCGACGAGTTGGGCGATGCGGAAATACGCCTTGCCACCATGGAGGAGGCGCTGTCGCGGGCGCTGCACCAGAAGCAGCGGCTCGCCGACCTCGGCCTGGCTGTTTCCAAGATCAATCACGACCTGCGCAACCTCCTGGCTTCGGCGCAACTGTTTCTTGAACGCCTGGAGCATGTGCCCGATCCGACGGTCAAACGCCTGGCGCCGAAGATCCTGGCGACGCTCGACCGCGCCGTCGGCTACACCCAGGCGGTCATGTCCTACGGCAAGGCGCAGGAGCGGGCGCCGCAGCGCCGGCTTATTGCCCTTCACCGGGTCGGCAACGACGTTGCCGACGTCCTCGGCCTTGCCGATCGCGGTACCGTCGCCTTCGAAAACAGGATACCTGCGGACATCGAGATCGATGCCGACCCGGAACAGATCTTCCGCGTGCTGCTCAATCTGGTGCGCAACGCGCTGCAGGCGCTCGAAACGGAAACGGACGAGACGCTGGTCCGCCGCATCACGCTGGAGGCCGAGCGCGAGGGATCTTGCGTGCGCGTGCGCGTCATCGACACCGGCCCCGGCATTCCGGAGAACATCAGGAAGGCTCTTTTCAAGGCCTTCCACAGCGGTTCGAAAAACGGCGGTATCGGCCTCGGCCTCGCCATTGTCGCCGAATTGCTGCGCGCCCATGGCGGCAGCATCCGCCTCGACGAAAGCCGCCCCGGCACCTGCTTCTGCCTGGAAGTGCCGGACAGGACCGTCTGAAGGCACTGCCTGAAAACCTGTCTGAAAACCTGTCTTAAAACCTGTCTTAAAACCTGTTGGAAAACCTTCCGGAGAACTATCCGGCAAACCGTGTGGCGGACAGTCGGAAAGGCTGTCAGAGGGCGCGGATCTACCGGTCCCGGCCGGCCCACGCCGACTGGTGGCGCCGAGTCGCCGGCCGGTTCCTTCAACATCATTTGCCCGCAGAAACTTGAAGGTTTTCTGCGGCTTTCGGCCAAGTGCGACAGTTCCGTGAAAAAAAGTTCAAAAAGGTTCTTGCAATCCCCTCAGGACCGCAGTAGGTAAGCGCCCTGTCCGGGGCACACGACAACGCCCCGCAGCGCCAAGACCGGCCGTCCGATGGTTGAACCCGGATACCGTGTTCTTCGCCTATATGCACCGGTAGCTCAGCTGGATAGAGCACCAGACTACGAATCTGGGGGTCGGGAGTTCGAATCTTCCCCGGTGCGCCATTTTTCTTTTTTCATGAAAATCGACGATAGTATTTTGTTTTTGAACGCTTATTTGAGTTCGAAAACGCTGCTTTTGCAAATTACGAATGATCCTAAACACTATCCCGAGAACCCTTAGTGAGCGGCAACTGTGATAGATCACGCCATCCGCACTCAAAAGTCGTGCTCATCATCTGTTCGATAATCAAAAAAAGTTTCGCTATCAAACCGCGCCCCAGCGACCTTGCGCATTTCTACAGATTCAGGCTCGACACGAAGGGCTGGATTCTCTCCCTCGGCGCGACGCTCCAGAAACGAGCCGAATGTTTCGGGGAAAAAATCTGCGAAGGATGAGGACTTCCGGCGTGACGAGGTGGGGCGATCCGGGCTGACAACGTGCGCCGCTTCTCCCAAAAGAGCGATGTTTTTGCCCTCTAGCCTTTGAGCAGATTTATAGATTATTCCCTCGATTTTCTCCGTCGTACCGCTTCTTTTGAATTCATGATGGTTCATGAGATATTCGGCAACTGCCTGCGTCGGTATGTAATCAATGTGCTCGTCATTCGGCGAAATTGGTTTGGCGATCTCGTGCCGGAAGCTTTCCATGAATATCCACTGTTCCATACGTTCCAGGTGGTTCTTAGAAAATGGACTTGTGGATTTTATCGGCGCTTCGAACCGTGTGGTGTCGAGCACGTAAATCGGTCTTTGCAAGGAGAATTTCGCTCCGATTACAACACTGCCCACCCTTGGCCGAAGCTCTGCAATGCAAGTGTCCATTTCATACGCACCGTAAAAGCAAACCACTCCGGCTGGGTTCATTCTCCCTGCGCGCCGTAGTCGCTTGGGTGGTGGTGCCAGCGTTTTTTCTGGAGCATCCGCGATTTCTTTTCGCTTTGAGAAATTATCTGCGATCCGCGCGCGATAGAAGGTAGCCTCGGGAGTTCCAGGGTCAATCCTGTAAACCGGTGAGCGCCGCTCATGGTCACGTTGTTGCTCAACACCTGCAAATATGTCGGCGATTAGATTCTTCGCTTCTGAGTTGAAGAAGCGCTGGTCGTGCATGATGCTTTCGCAGAAGCTTTGCCAAAGCTCACTATGATAGGAGGAGTAGTGCTCTATGCGCACATAATTCTGGAGGTCTTCATAGAAAGGCTCTTCGCCATCTGGCGGCCAGGCATCGTCATTGTCTATTAAGGCCTGCGAAAGGGCCTGAGCTTGCTCATATTCCGCTTGTGCCAATTCTCCAACGACCTGCTCTAATTGTTCGCCGCGCTGCTCTCCGTCATATCCAAAGTCGCCAATTCCAAATTGAGACCGAAAAACAGTGTCCACGATTTCCGCTACTACCTCGATAGGCACGCCCTTGTATCGCGGATGGAAGGAGCATTTTTCATTAGGGAATTCGGGACGAATTTCCTCAATTCGTCTTCTGAGACCGCTGTCTCCAAAACAATGAGGGCAAACGAATGTCACCTTACCACCTCCCCACTACTGCCTCGTCCAAGCTGATACCAAGTCCCTTTGCGTGTTACATTCAATTCGCTGAGGGCTTTTTGTAGGTTTTCAAAATAGCGTGTGAAGGAAACGGGCATTGGCTTTTTCATCCTTCCTGACGATCAACATTGAGTACCAAATCATCAGGGAGATATCGGTTCAGAGCAGCAAACACGCCAGCCGATTTCCAAAGGCTGCGGTTGCCGATTACGTAGAGCGAAGTTTTTGCCCGGGTGACAGCGACGTTAACAAGGTTAGGCCTGCCACCAGCCCAATTGCGCGCGCCGTTTTGTGACGAAGCTTGCGCTCCTAGGACAAAAAAGACAGTGCCCGCTTCACGGCCCTGTACGGTATGGACCGTGCCAACATGCTCCCACACCCAGGCATCAGGTCTATCAACCCATCCGTTCAGAACGCCGCTACGCAGCAATTCCTGACGCAGATTGTCCTGCACGATGACAAAGGGCGTCACAACGTAAAAATCAGCATCAGCGCCACTCGTACGAAGCTTTTGCAGCATGTCGATCAACACCGCCGCTTCATCGGCGCACCACTTGTCAGGGCCGGGTTTACCGACAACATCAATCCAGCACGACGGGCCGAGAACCGGAGTTGTGTTTGACGGCTTCTTGGCCTGCACCATGAGATTTGAGTAGGCAATCTCGTTCGAGATATCGAACATCGGGCTGTCACAGCGCCGATGCACAAGAAGCGGCGCGCCAACATCGCGGTGGCCGCTGCCGATAGGAAACTTGGCACAATAAATACTGGCGGCGTCCGCCACCGTCTGCACCGAAGCTTCAGGCGCATTGAACTTCAGCGGGTCAATGCCGAAGAAGGCGCATATCTCTTCCGTGAGACTGTTGGGGAGCGTGACGACAGGTTCGATCTGAAGCGGATCGCCGACGACAACCGAGCGCTTTGTCCGCATCATTGCGCCTACGGCGGCCTGCGGAACCGCTTGCCCCGCCTCATCGACCAGAAGCCATCCCAACGCCTGCGTCGGTAATCGTGAGAGCATCCGGTTGACCGAGGCGAATGTCGTTGAGACCACTGGCACGACCAGGAAGAAAGATGACCAGAGATCAGCGATCAGTGCATCTTTTTGCGGCGTGCCGAGTGAGCGCGTCCCGAAAGTCTCGACAAAGACAGAAAGGTTTTGCCGCAGCGGATCGGCCGCGCCATCAATGAAGGCGCGGTGCAACTGGATAGCGGATTCAAATACATCATCGCGCTGCCGGCTTGCAGCCTTATCGAACCACACACTGGCGGTTTGAATGTCTTCATGCGCTCCGGCAAAGAAATCGGCATCGGGTAGAGGAACATTAATCTCAGCGCGAGCTTGATTCAGGCTTGTCTCAAGATCGGATTTTTCATTGCGCAGCGAGTTCAGAGATTTTTGCGTTTGCGCGATCAGCTGCTTTTTCGCCGCCAGTTCGACACCAAGATCATCGGCAAATTTCTTGCGGTTCTGAAACTTCTGCTGGTCGTCGTAGGCCTTCTTTGAAAGGCCTTGCTGTTCGCCGGACCAAACTCGGTAACGGGCTGTTCGAAATAGCCGCGCAAAGAAGCCTGGGCGCATTTCTAAATGCGAGTCCTGCGCCTGACGCGAAACTCTAAGCTGAGTTTCTGCTTCCTGTTGCTCGTGCCGTGCAGTTGCGAGGTCGTTTTCAACGGTCAGTGCTTCCACCTCAAGCGGAGGCAGTTTTTGCGCGAGGCTGTTGATTTCTGCAGCAACTTGCACGAGGCGAACGATCTGCACGTGAAGTCTTTGCAGGCTGCTTTGCGTTCGCTTGAAAGCATCAAATCTTGTCTTGAAGTTAGTGCGGGCTTTCTCCCACCGTGCCTGTGCCTCTCTGCTGTTTGGCGGCGGATGCTCACGGTCAATGATTTGACGATTTCTCTTTAGCGGAGGACGGCCACCGCCTTGGGGCTCGGATACGATCTGCGGTACACCGCAGGCATGATTCAGGTAGGTGGAAAGACCATTCTCTTCATCGCGCCAAAAACCCTGCGAGAACATGAAGCGGTTTGAAGAATTGCCGAGCACGGCGGCAATCACCCCCCAAGTGTCACGTTCAAGCACATTGTCCGAAACGCTCTTGAAATATCGGAGCTCTGGCGCATCCGCCGCGATCGCATCCAGCGCGGGAAGTTCGGCGCTGACATTCTCGACGGCTTTGTTGTTCGATGAGGTGACAACCATCTCAAAACCCTTGAGACGCTCGTCTAGCTTGTGAAGCGTGATCTTTGCGCCGCTACGCTGAAGGCTTTGACTGGTTGGCGTGAACGCCTGCGATGGGCGGCTATATTCGCTCATTACCGCCGCGCGTTCTATGATCCGCGCCGCCACAACATCACGAAGCAATGTTGTCTTCCCGGTGCCAGGCGGACCATTGACGGCGAGGATACCGGTTTTTAGACGCGCGGCATTTGTGGCGTTGACGGCCGCCTGCTGTAACAAAGCCAGCGGAAAACGGCCATTGCCGGGCCACTTTCCAGGTGGCGTTAGAGCAGGTTGTAACAAGTCTTGTAGACCGGCATCGTCTTCCAACAAGTTAGTGCGCTCTGATGGTTTCTTGATACCAAGATAATGCTGAAGCGCTTCGGGCAATTTCCCCGTTTGCGCCAACACACGGGCCGCAGCCAGATCCTCCAAAAAGAACGAATTCAGCAAACCCGGTTCTGGTGGCGTCTTGCTGGCAAAAAACTCGTAGCGTCGCAACGCGAAGTACGGTGCTTTCACCGCATGACCGCGAAGATTCAGAGCGCTTACAAGATGATCGAATAATTCGGTGATGTGCCTCTTTGTCAGTGGAACCACATCATTGTTCCGGTCGTACTTGATCAGAATTTTCCGAAAGGCCGTCATCAAGAGCTTTTCCTGCGCCGGCCAGTCCGCAAGTTTCTTAAGATCTCCCTGCAATGCGATAGGCACGCCCCAGGCAAAGCTCGAAATCGCCGCACAGGTATCCTCTTCAAGCGGTCTTCCGTCTTTGTCCAGCAATATGCTGGCGATCGGACTATGCCCCCGCATGCTCGGCTTATCCGGGCGCTTGTCGGCATAAACTTTCAACAGCGCCTCAACGGCAGGCGCGAGCTCAATTGAGCCAAGGATCAGTTCATAGTAGAGACGTTTTTTTGGGAGAGACTTTTCCCCTTGTTCCCACGGCAATGGCGCTTCGTCGAAACGGGCAAACTTTTTGCGATCACCGGCGACAAGGTCAGTTTCACGCCTGTATCCTTGCGGTGATAACACCTCCAGCGCCGTCCATGCGCGTAGAATATCTTGCGCATTGTTTGTGATCGGCGGCTTAGCCACGGGTGTGAAAACCGTCTTGATTGGTTCAGGTGGTTTGACGGTTTGAGAGGATTTAGGAGGTTCGCCAAAAGGCAGCGTGGGCTGGGGCTGTTTTGTCTTGATTTCAGGCCGAGGAGTTATCTTTTGAGGCACAGGTTTCGGTAACCGGCCAGTAAGTGCAGCTTCAACTTCCTTCTTGAGAATAAGCGCTCTTTGCGTGCTGCGGAAGTCGAGCTCGTGAACTAATCGGTCGAGCGTTTCACCATCGCTTCGGTTGTCCCTGAAGGCTTTTTCCAGCTCTTTAATCGACTTGTTGAAATACGGTCTATTTGCCATCGAATTTATCGCCCAGTCTCAACGCACTTAAGCGCAAAAACTCCATGTATGTCTTTGCTTTATAATAATTATTCCCCACAATCGGGGGTGAATGCAAGAGGATCATTCAAAGCATGTAATCATGCTGCCCCGCAACTCGGAATAGAGAGACATTTTCCTTTCTGTGCTTCGCAATTTGCTTATACCTTGCAATACGCGTTCGAATCCTCCCCACACATGGGCGCCAATTCCCTCAATGACTTAGCTTGCCCGATGAAGCGCATCGTTCCTTGACGCCGTTCAATTGCGCCTGCTCGGCCGGCAGGAGGGGCTGCGACCGCCCTTGTCACGTCGTGTGCAGGTAGAGGTCGTAGTCGACGTCGGAGATAGTGCGGGCGACGCGGGCATATTCGGCGGCCTTCACGGCGGTAAAGGTGCGGTGCATGTCTTCGCCGAGGGCCTCTATCAGGAATTTAGATCCCTGGGCAGCGCGAATAGCTTCCCCCCAGTCGCGCGGAATGGCGAGACTGTCCTCGCCCTGATAGGCGTTGCCCTCCATGGCCGGGCCGGGGTCTAGGCGGTTCTTGAGCCCATGTCGGATGCCGGCGAGAATGGTCGAGGCCACCAGATAGGGATTGGCATCGACGCCGGACGGGCGATGTTCGATGCGCCTTGCAGCCTTGCTGCCGGCCGGAATGCGCAGGGCGACCGAGCGGTTGTTGTGGCCCCAGGACGGGGAGACCGGCGCATAGGACTGTGACGAGAACCGGCGCCAGGAATTGGCATGCGGGGCAAAGACCAGCATGGATTCCGCCATCGTCTCGCGCAATCCGCCAAGCGCATGCAGCAGTGTCGGCGACCATTCGCCATCGGTATCCTCGATGAAGACATTCCGGCCGGCATCATCGCGCAGGCTGACGTGAAAATGCATGCCCGAACCCGCATACCGCTCCACCGGCTTTGCCATGAAGCAGGCGATGACGCCGTGGGAACGCGCCTGGGCCCGGACGATGCGCTTGAAACGGATCAGGTCGTCCGCAGCCTGCATGACGTCCTCGCGGTAGTGCAGCGTCAGCTCGTACTGGCCAGGGGCATATTCGGAAATCATGGTTTCGGCCTTGATGCCCGCCTTTTCGGCGCCCGCATAGATGTCCGAGAACAGCGGCAGCATGCCGTGCAGATGGTCGACGGAATAGACCTCCGTCTTGCGGCTCTGCCGCCCGTCGAGGACGTCGGCGGCAGGCACGACCCGTCCGTCCGGCCCGCGCTCCGCGGAGAGGAGAAAGAACTCCAGTTCGAAGGCACCGGATGCATGCAGCCCCTCGGCGGCGAGCGCATCGACCTGGCGCCGAAGCGCATGCCGCGGATCCGAAGTCATCGGCCGCCCGTCGAGCTCGTAGAGCGACATCAGGACTTCCGCGCGGGGCGGTGTGGTGTTGTGAAGGCGTTTCAGCGTCCCCGGTATCGGCCAACCGCGCAGGTCTCCGTCGCCCTGGTCCCAGATCAGCCCGGTCTCGTGCACGTCTTCACCGCAGATGTCTAGGCCGAGGATCGAGATGGGCATGTGCCGGCCGGACGCATAAAGGCTTGCGAGTTCATGCCGGCGAATGATCTTGCCGCGGCCGATCCCGTTGGAATCATGCAGCACGATATCGACGGCCTCAATGTCCGGATTTTCGGCAAGAAACGCTTCCGCTTCGGCCGGCGAGGCCCCGTTCGGGCTTTGTGTGGTCAAGCTACAGTCCATTCAGTTCGTTGATAACCGCGTCGAAGGCTTGGACGAGACGGTCGATCTGAGCCGTCTCGGTTGCCGGTGAAATCAGCATCATGTTGTGGAAGGGGGCGATCAGGCAGCCGCGGTTGAGAAGCCCGGCATGCACCGCCGCCTCAAGCGCCGGGTGATGAGCGAGCGCGGCTTCGGCGCCGTTTTTCAGTGGGTCCGGATAGCAGATGAATTCGACACGGGCCCCGACGCGGACGACCTGCCAGGGAAGCCCGTATGCCGCAATGACCCGGCTCAGGTCTTGCTCCAGCCTTGCAGCCCCTTGTTCCATCCTGGCGTAATTCGCCTCTGTCATGACCTCCGCCAGCATCGCCCGCAGACAGGCAAACTGCATCGGGTTGGCAGAGAGGGTCGTGCCCATGCCCGAATGGCCCGAAGGCCGGTTGGCATTGACCTGAAGAAAGCGTGCGGCGACAGCATCGCTCATGCCCCAGATTGAGGTCGGTATGCCGCCGGCGACACACTTGCCGACAACGAACATGTCGGGCTGAAGGCCGTTGACGCGGGTGTAGCCTCCAAGGCCGGACGAGATCGTGTGCGTTTCGTCGATGATCAGCAGCGCGCCATATTGCGTCGCCAGGCGGCGCAAGCCGTCGTGAAAGCCCTTTTCCGGCAACACCATGCAGGAGTTCGTCATCACCGGCTCGGTCAGGATCGCCGCGACATCGCCGCCGGCCAGGGCGCTTTCCACGCCCTGAAGGTCGTTGAACTCCGCGCAGATGCCGGTGAGGGACAGATCGCTGGCCTGACCCAGCAGTCGGGGACGCGTCACCGTGCGCCCGCCTGCAAGCGTCACCATCGCATCGTCCACCGTGCCGTGGTAGCAGCCGTTGAAGACCAGCACCTTCTTGCGTCCGGTGACGGCCCGGGCAACCCGCAGCGCAAAACGGTTGGCGTCCGTCGCGGTGGTGGCGATCTGCCAGCGCATCGGACCGAAAACTTCTGTGAGCAGTTCGCCTGCGGCCAGGGCATCCTCGGTCGGCAGCATGTAGGTCAGACCCTTGCCGGCCTGGGATGTGATGGCCCGGACGACCGGCTCCGGCGAATGACCGAACATCGATCCGGTGTCGCCAAGGCAGAAATCGTCAAGGACATTGCCGTCGATGTCGCGGATCGTGGCTCCCGTGGCTTCCGACACCAGGAGGGGGAAGGGCTGCGGCCAGTCCCGCATCCAGTGCATCGGGACGCCGTCCAGGTAATGTTTGGCTCCGTGCGCGAGTGCTGCCCTGGTCTTCGGCCGGGCCGCGGCGAATATCTCGTCCGCTTTCGCCTTGAACGCGACAATGCGCGCAGCAGCTATGCCCGCGATCCGATCCTTTTCACTCAATTTGCGAAAACCCATTCCTCAATGCTCGCGATGTCCGATCGGCGAAGGGCGCGCAAGCGGCTCCTTGTCCAAAGCGGCAGCTTTGACTGCCAGACAATGTGGGGTCTTTGAGAGTTCGTCAATCGGGCGGGAACAGCGCACTTTCAGGCGCAGCGCAAAGCGTTCGTTGCGGCACGGTCTCAGTGACGCCAGTCGCGTATCGGACAAAATGCGGCTGAACGGCTCGTCTGATGTGAATGCCTGCCGGGCTTATTCCACGGCGGGTCCGCTCTTC